>Ga0209542_10004354_pt1 | contig 29161 bp, 27 predicted proteins | sample RifCSPhighO2_01_FD_184028 | JGI IMG/M metagenome (GOLD analysis project Ga0209542, IMG submission 184028) | Soil microbial communities from Rifle, Colorado - Rifle CSP2_plank highO2_0.1 (SPAdes) (version 2) | ecosystem: Environmental > Terrestrial > Deep subsurface > Rock core/Sediment ... | reverse complement strand
GATAAGTTTCGCTTCACCACGCACGCGGAGCGTGCGAATCACTCCGGTTTCTGTCCAAAATGGGTTCGCGCAAAGTTAATTAAAGAGCACCAAAAATAAACCGGCTAAACCGGTTTATTTTTGGTGCGCGGGAGAGGACTTGAACCTCCATGCCTTACGGCGCTACCTCCTAAGGGTAGTGTGTCTGCCAATTTCACCACCCGCGCATTTATATGTTACCGAGTGCGCCCACATGGATTCGAACCATGGACCCACCGCTTAAGAGGCGGTTGCTCTACCAACTGAGCTATGGGCGCATATCAAACTAAAAATTGAAAACGAAAAACGTAAAGTGTTAACGGACTTACAGAATATACCCAAAAAACCTTGAAAAGTCTAGACACACTATTCTACGCGGCCGCATAGAATAGTGTGGGTAACATGAAAGCTATTTCTTAATGGCAAGAGTTATGCCATCACGAATAGTAAGCATGACTGTTTCAACTCGATTGTCTTTGGCGACAAAATCATTAAATTCGGCGATGGCTTGATCGGTGGAAGTTTTTGGTGTGATGACGTTACCTGTGCTCCAGAGAACGTTATCAACAATAATAAGTCCTCCAGGCAGGACCTTTGGCACAACTGCATTCCAGTAATTCAGATAATTTTTCTTATCTGCGTCGATAAAAACTAGGTCGAATTCGCCAGGTAATGAGAGGATTGTCGTGAGTGCCGGGCCGAGAATAAACTTAATCTTTTTTCCGTGAGGGCTTTTAGACCAATACTTTTTTGCAAGCGCTGCTGCCTCCTCACCAATATCAAGCGTGATAAGTTCTCCATCATCGGGTAATCCTTCTGCCATAGCCAGTGCGCTATAGCCGGTGAAGGTGCCGATCTCTAGAATCCGCTTAGCGCCATAGATTTTCACGAGCATTCTGAGTAACGAACCTTCTATATGTCCCACCTGCATAACTGCGGCGTTCCCGGTCGCTCTCCGTGTTTCCTCTGCAAGCTCTTTTAAAATTTTGGATTCGGGAGTTGAGTGGAGAGAGGTATATTGCTCGTAGCATTCTGCGGTAAACTTCATTTATTACCTTCTTTAAAGCCAGTGAATGCTTTTAGAATCTCGAGTGGCACTGTGAATACCACTGTATTCGATTGGTCTGATGAAATGTCGTTGATGGACTGAAGTGTACGGAGATGTAGTGCGCCTGGGGTTGCGGAAAGTATACTCGCGGCTTCTGCCATGTTTTTCGATGCGGCGAGCTCACCTTCGGAATTGATGATAACCGCTCTTTTTTCTCTTTCTGCCTCGGCTTGCTTAGCAATGGTTCGCTCCATATTTTCTGGCAAGGAAACATCTTTGAGTTCGACATTATTGACTTTGAGTCCCCATGCATCCGTCTCCTTATCGACGATCTCTCTGATGCGGTCAGCGATCCTGTCTCGACCGGCAAGCAGTTCGTCGAGCGTTACCTCGCCAACCAGATTGCGCATCGTGGTCTGTGCATACTGAGAAATAGCGTAATAAAAATCCTCCACTTCGATGATGGCCTTTTCGGCGGATGAAACTTTGTAATAAATAACAGCGTTGACCGTAACCGATACATTGTCTCTGGTGATGGCTTTCTGGTCGGGAACATCGACAGCTTTTACTCGCATGTCTACTTTTCGATATGATTGAAAAATTGGGATAACGATCCTCCAACCTGGTTCCATAATCCCCGTGTAGCGACCCATGGTAAATTTAACTCCACGCTGATACTGATTGATTTGTCTCAAGCTTATCAAGACGAGAAATACGACAACGGCAACAATTGAATACATGGTAATAATATTAGGTAGTATAGAATAACTCTATTCTGTTTTACAAAAAATGCAACAGAGGGAGCTACCGTCTGTGCCCGGGGTGGGGCTCGAACCCACATCTCTTTCGAGACACGATTTTAAGTCGTGCGCGTAAACCAATTCCGCCACCCGGGCAATGTATAGAAGTGTAAAGCTAAAAGTGAAAAGTGTAAAATTTGAGGCCACGGGGAGAATCGGCTATTACATAGCCAGGTGCTTTTCCATCTCGGAGACTCGATAAGGAAAAGCCTTTCGATTCTCGCACGCACACAAGCAGTTGTGTGCTCTTGCTTGAGGCCACGGCGAGAATCGAACTCGCGCATAAGAGTTTTGCAGACTCTCGACTTACCACTTGTCTACGTGGCCGTACGTCAAATTTTATGCTGTATTGGAGAGATCGTCAATTTTTTGGCGGTTCTTCTCACCAAAATCAACTTCAAAACTGAATTGAGGGATTCTGCCGATGCGACTTTTTTCTTTTATGTAGTCTTTGAATTCTTCCCGTTTACGGTTAGCAAATTCAAGAGCTCCCTTTTCTTTATTTTCAGGAAACACTGTAAAAAGAATGGCGGCATATTTACCGTCGGAGGAGAGACGAACATTGGTTACCGTCAAAAGGGAAGTACGGTTTGACTCCAAGCTCAAAAATTCCGCCGCGAGGTTTTTAATTTCTTCTCTTATTTTTTCTTGTTTGTTATCCATAATACACTCACCTTTCTCTTAAAAAGAGACCGGATAATTTTTCTGGTGAAAAACTTCCTTGGACTCCGCGCCGCCGCGCTGCGTAGTCTCTTTTGTAAGAGAATGGTTCGTTTCACTCTTTATTTTGCGTCACTTCTCCACAACCCTAAACCCTTCAATCCGATCTCCGGCTGAGATTTCGAACTTTGATTCTACCATGGCGCCGAATTCAAAACCTTCTTTCACCTCACTCACTTTTATTTTCTTACTTTGAAGCTCCTTCACTCGCCCTTTACCGATTTCCGCTTCGCGACGGAAAATCTTCACTTCCTCGCCTGTGACGATTTCTCCCTTCTCAACCTTCCCTCCGATAACCTGCTTGTCTTTGTTTTTGCTAAAAAGTCGGATGATTTTTGCCGTACCCGTACTTTCTTCGACGGTTATTCGCGGTGTTCGATCCTTGATAACCGTCTCAAGAAACTCAGTCAATTTGTAGATGATAGTAAAAGTATGAATGGGGATCGTCAGTCGCTCCGCAATAGAAGATGCTTTTGAGTCAACAGATGTGTTGAAGCCAATGAGGAGCGAGGAGGAGTTGCCTGACGCGGCCTTTACATCGTTTTCGGAAATATCACCGATGCCGAAGTGAACCACTTTGAGCACTATTTTTTCTTGTACTATTTTTTTAATCTCATGAAGCACCGCCTCCATGCTGCCTGCCACATCACTCTTGATGATAAGGGGGATGACGACTTTTTCCTCTGCGGGAGTTTCTTCTCTGGCTTCTAGTGATTTTTCATTCTCATGTTTCACTTGTTCTGCGTACTGCTCGGCCTCTTTTTTTGAAGTGAATGATTTCCATAGAGAGCCGGCTTCAGGAATTTCACTCCAGCCGATTACAGACACGGCATTTGATATTCCGGCACTTTTAATCGGCTTGCCTAAAAAGTTGTGTATGATCCTGACGGGCGAGACCGCGCGGCCCGCCGCGATGAACATACCTGTTTCGAGAATACCTTCCTTGATAATGAGCGTCGCGCTTACTCCTTGTTTGTTATCTCGGTGACTTTCAATGACCACTCCCTCTGATGCTTTGGCACTATCAGCTTTTAGTTCAGAAACTTCTGCAAGAAGAAGGATCATGTCCAAAAGTTCGGGAACGCCTTCGCCCGACACTGCCGAGAGAGCCACTACAGGGATATCGCCACCCCATCCTTCAATATATATTTCATGCTCGGCGAGACTTTGCTTAGTCCGTTCGGCACTCGCATTGGGTTTGTCTATTTTGGTAAGGACAATGATGTAAGAAACTTTTGCGTCCTTGATTGAGCGAAGGGCTTCGAGCGTTTGTGGTTTTACTCCTTCTTCCGCCGAAACGACGAGAATGGCGATGTCTGCGACTTTAGCCCCTCGTTCGCGCAGACCCTTGAATGCTTCATGTCCAGGTGTGTCGATAAAGGTGATTCGGCCCTCTTTTCCTTCTTTGGTCTTGTGGGTAACCTCGTATGCAGCGATGTGCTGTGTGATACCGCCAGCTTCATTGGCAGTGGTATTGGTTTTTCTAATGTAGTCGAGGAGGGTAGACTTTCCATGGTCAATATGACCCATGACGGCCACTACGGGAGGTTTTTCTACGATATGCGGTTGTATGGGCACACTTTTTTTCATGGCGACAGGCTAGATAGGCTAATTGAAGCACGCACTGATGCAATGCGCAAATCTTTTGTGTGAGTTCCGCTAGTAGCTCTCTGTGGCTTTCTTCGCTCCTTCGACAGCTTTCTGTTCTTCTTCCGTTAGGTCAAATTCCGAGGAATATTTTTTGATCGGTTTGGAAAAAACACTCATCCGGTCTCTGGCATAGAGGCTTGAGATGACGACCCCGTCACCCCGCTCGTCCACAAATGCTGTGGCAAAACTCTGGTTTCCGCCCGACCCTGTTCCTTTAAAGGGATTGAACCGTACTGTCTCCACACCCCTCAAACTTTTCTGAAGGCGCTTTTCCACTTCCACGAGATACTCTTCCATCTCTTTTTTAAATTTTTGTTCAGTTTTGAGCTCAGCCTTGATGGCGTGAATGAGGTCTTCGAGACTTTTTGCGTCCTTACCTTTAAGGAGACGTGTAACTTTTATTTCAAGGTGCACTACCAATGCTCCTAAAAGGACAGTGAGTCCAATGAGCGCGTAGAGTAGTACATCAGTAGAAATAATCATGGGGAAAAGTATACCACGGAGAGCTTATGGCTAGTAACTGTTGGTATATAGCTCTCAGCCGGACAACCACTTGGGAGCTGAGCTCCCAAGTGGGGAGTAGTTTGCCTTCTCGTTATTGTATTGTATATTCATTAAGAATGAAAAGGATGTATTTAGATCATGCGGCTCTTACCCCGGTTGATAAAAAGGTATTGAAGGAGATGGAGAAGTATTCTTCTTCAGAGTACGCTAATCCGTCGTCAATTCACACGGAAGGAGTGAGGGCTAAAAAAGCGCTCGAGGAAGCCCGCAGAAAAGCGGCCGCTTTTTTGCGGGCCCTTCCCGACGAAATCATTTTCACCGGAAGCGGTACGGAAGCGAACAACCTTGCGATCATTGGGTTGACCGAGATGCTCATAAGTACAGGGAAAAAATACAGTGACCTGCATATGATCACGTCGGTGATCGAACATCCGAGTGTTCTTGAGTGCGCCCAATATTTGGAAAAAAAGGGAGTGCGCGTTGAGTACGTAGGTGTTAACGGTCGGGGCATCGTCAATGTCGAAGACATTAAAAAATTACTTCGTCCAGAAACATTTCTTGTTTCGATTATGATGGTGAATAATGAAATTGGTACCATTCAACCCGTCCGAGATATTGCAAAAGTGATCCGAAATTATCAATTTGTCATTCCCGTGCAGACGGGAATCCAGTCTGGATCCCCGCATTCGCGGGGACGACATCAGAATGTCGTTTTCCACACCGACGCCTCCCAAGCCCCTTGCTACCTCGATCTCAATGTAGAAAAATTCGGTGTTGATCTTCTGACCCTCGACGCTCACAAGGTGTACGGACCGCGAGGGATCGGACTTCTCTATACGAAGAGGGGAATTGAACTCGCTCCTCTTGTGTATGGTGGGGGGCAGGAAAAAGGAGTGCGAAGCGGAACGGAAAATCTTCCCGCTATTATGGGTTTTGCAAAAGCACTTGAAATTGCCGCTTCGCTCCGCGATAAAGAAACTGCTCGGCTGACTACACTTCGCGATTACTGTATTTCCAAACTGGCTGACAATATTAAAGGGGTGGTGCTCAATGGCGATGCTCTACATCGGATTGCGAATAACATCAATATCTCAATACCGGATATAGATAACGAGTACGTTGTGCTCTTTCTCGATGCACAGGGGATCGCAGTCGCTACAAAAAGCTCTTGTCTCCGAGACGAAGCTGCTTCGTATGTGGTGAAAGCGCTCGGCCGATCCGATGATCTTGCTCGACGATCTGTTCGAATTTCACTCGGTAGGGATACTAAAAAAAGTGATATCGACTATGTGGTGAAAATTATCAAAAAAGTAATTGATACGCAGATATAAATTGTATATACTTGCAGTATTAATGGAAAATCTTACTAAGCAACAAATTATTCTCGTCACGCTTCTGGTAAGCTTCGTAACGTCAATCGCTACGGGCGTCGTCACCGTGTCTCTTATGGACCAGGCTCCTCAGGGTGTAACACAGACGATCAATAGAGTGGTGGAGCGAACTATAGAGAGGGTAGTGCCAGCTGAAATTCCTGCGCAAAAAGCAACGATTAAAGAAACCATTGTGGTGAGAGCTGACGACCAGGCAGTGGCGGCAGTCGCAAAGACAAGTCCGAGCGTCATCCGCATTTCATTTCAAAAACCAGAAGACACCGAAGCAACGTTTGGGGGGTTAGGGCTTATTCTTTCTAAGAATGGATATATTCTAGCTGATCGCGCGACCTACATTCCCGATGCACGCTATAGTGGCGTCATCGAAAAGAAATCCTATCCGCTTCGATTCGTCGGGATAAATGGCGATTCAAACACGGTAGTTTTTCTCGTTGAGTTGCCCGCATCGGATAAACAAACACAATTCGTCCCGGCCACGCTCGGAAATTCTGACACATTAAAACTTGGTCAATCGGTCATTGGTCTTGGAGGTAGCATGCGTCCTACAGTGTCGCTCGGTATCGTCGCGGGAATTACTGAAAACGGTCAGGCGACGTCTACTGCGGCAATTACAACAGACATTACTTCTCTAGATACTGTCTCAGGTAGCATTCTCCTCAATCTTTCCGGAGAAGTGGTTGCTATTAAAACAATTTTATCAGGTGAAAACACAAAAGGAGTATTTCTACCCATTAATAGCGTACAACAATATTTGATAGGAATCCGGTAAAGAAAGGGGTTGACGAACGCTCGTATAAATAGTATTGTATTCATACATAGTTACTGAAATTTTAATGGTTACCTATGATATAATTTAGTCAGAAAATGGCTCGATTGGATACGCTTTGACTTTTACTTTTTTAATTTTACATTCGAAACATGCCTCCATTTAGTCACTTTACAACCAAAGCAAAAGAAGCGATTCGCCGAGCACACGAGCTCGCGATTGAGCGAGGACAGAATCACGTAAACCCCGTACATCTTTTGGGGGCACTTATTTTGCAGGAAGAAAGCATGGTAGCGTCCATTCTCGACAAGCTCGAGGTAGACACCATGCTTCTTACCGATTCGCTGATGGAAACGATCGAAGCACCCGAAGGCACTTCGACTCTTTCACCTTCGTATCAAATTTACCTTACTCCCGAACTCGCGCAAATCATCGAGTCGGGCGGCAAGGTTGCCCAAAGCCTTAAAGACGAATTTATATCAACCGAGCATTTGTTTCTCGCGATGTTTGACGTGCCCGGAACTGCGCGGGAGATTCTTTCCCGTTTCAGAATCGATCGCAGTGCTGTTGTCCGGGTAGTCGAGGAATTAAAGAATAATAAAATAACCGATGTCGGAGCGCCTAAAAAATTCCGATCACTTTCTAAATACGCACGTAGCCTCACCAAGCTCGCGCGAGAGAACAAGCTTGACCCTGTCATTGGGCGGGAAAACGAGATCTCGCGAGTGATCCAGATCCTCTCCCGCCGTACTAAAAACAATCCTATCCTGATCGGGGAGGCCGGAGTAGGAAAGACCGCTATCGCGGAAGGGCTTGCGGTACGCATAGCCGTTGGAGATGTGCCTGAATCGCTTCGCGACAAAGAGCTCGTCTCCCTCGACCTCGGTTCTCTTATCGCCGGCACTAAGTACCGCGGTGAATTTGAAGAACGACTAAAAAATATTCTGAAGGAGATAGAACGGTCCGAAGGCAAGATCATTCTTTTTATTGACGAGATCCATACCTTGGTAGGAGCGGGTGCCGCGGAAGGTTCGATCGACGCTTCAAATATGTTGAAGCCCGCGCTTTCACGTGGCGAGCTTCGAGCGATCGGCGCAACCACGCTTCGTGAATATCAAAAGCATATCGAAAAAGATCCAGCGCTGACGAGGCGCTTCCAGCCCGTGCACGTGCTCGAGCCTTCGACTGAAGACGCCGTTGCCATCCTCCGAGGCCTCAAGGAGCGTTATGAGCTTTACCATGGCGTACGCATCACTGACGATGCTATCATTGCCGCGGTCAATCTATCGAGCCGTTATTTAACTGATCGTTTTTTGCCTGACAAAGCCGTGGATCTTATCGACGAGGCTGCCTCTGCGCTTAAAATTTCTCTAGAAAACATGCCACCGCTACTCGAAGAAACCAGACGTAAGGTACTACGACTAGAGATCGAGCGTGAAGCACTCAAAAAGGAGACTGACAAGAACGCAAAGGCCCGCATCAAGAAAATCGATCAAGAGATCGGAGATCTGAAGGAAAAGACGAGCGAGCTTGAACTTAAATGGAAAAATGAGAAAGATATCTTGGGCAGTATGAAGCAAATCAAAAAAGATCTGGAGATGCTCCGCCTTGAAGCCGAAGGTGCGGAGGCACGCGCCGATCTTTCAAAAGCGGCCGAGATTCGCTATGGAAGAATTCCAATGCTTGAAAAAGAGCTTGAAGCAAAAACAAAGCGATTGAAAAAGTTGCAGACGTCGCGACGTATTCTTAAAGAGGAAATTACTGAGTCGGACATCGCTGAGGTGGTAGCGCGATGGACTGGGGTACCGATGGCCCGCATGTTGGAAGAGGAAGCTGCGAAATTGTCGCGTATGGAAGATGAGCTTACCAAACGCATCGTGGGCCAAAATGAGGCGGTCAAGAAAATCGCTGACACGATCAAACGTTCTCGTGCAGGCATTGCTGATCCAAACAGGCCGATCGGCTCTTTTATGTTTCTTGGTCCTACTGGTGTTGGAAAAACGGAACTTACAAAAGCCCTCGCGCAGTTTCTCTTTGATGATGAGAAGGCGCTTATCCGTATCGACATGTCCGAATATATGGAGAAACATTCCGTTTCGAAGCTCATCGGCGCACCTCCCGGATATGTTGGTCACGATGAAGGGGGAGGATTAACAGAAATTATCCGCCACCGTCCGTATTCGATCATCCTCTTTGATGAAATCGAAAAGGCTCATCCTGAAGTGTTCAACATCTTGCTCCAGGTGCTTGATAACGGGCGGCTGACCGACTCAAAAGGCCGAATGGTGAATTTTAAAAACTCTGTCATTATTATGACGTCAAACATCGGGGCGCAATACATCGATAAAATGGAAAAGATCGGATTCCGTAAGGACGCGACGCAAACCAGTGACTATGCTGATATTAAGAACAAAGTAACGAATAACTTGAAGGATTATTTCCGTCCGGAGTTCTTGAACCGCATCGACGACATTATTATCTTCGACATCCTTACGCCGGAGGCGATCACTACCATCGTCAGAATTCAGGTGGATATTGTCAAAGAGCGTCTAGCGCAGAAGGAGATTAAGCTTGAAGTTGGAGATGAGGTGCTTAAATTCCTCGCGAAAGAAGGATACAATCCACATTACGGCGCGAGACCCTTGAAGCGTTTGATCCAGAATAAAATCCTGACACCGATCGCTTCGCTCATGATCTCTCAAGGGGTTTTGAAAGGAGGTTCTATCAATGTCGGCATGAAGGGAGAGGAGTTCACCTTCGATGTGAAGAAAGGAAAAAGGGGGCAAGTCATTCTCTCGAACGAAGAGCTTGAAACAGAAGAGGTGAGATCCTAAATACAATGGGCATCTTTGTAGGTACAAAGATGCCCATTGTATTTTGCTTTTGAGTTAATTTTGTAGTACTTTTATGTGTAATGCGCCGGTCGGATAGTGGCTATTCCAGGAGACTGTAAATCTCCGGCCCTCTGGGCATCGTTGGTTCGAGTCCAACCCGGCGCACAACATATGTATGTCAAAATTCGACTATTCAAAAGGTATCGCTTTCTTTAGAGACGCATTCGTGCCTTTTTCTGATGCCAACGTCAGCATCGCGAGCTCTCCCGTCCTCTACGGTCTTTCAGTCTATACCGTGTTCAGTCTGAACTGGAATGAGAAAACCAAAAAGCTCCACGCGTTCCGCCTCGAGGATCATTTCAAGCGACTTGTTTCGTCCTCGAAAATAATGGACTTTCACTCCTTCATTGAAAAGTGGGACTACAGGAAATTTGAAAATATGGTGTTCGAGCTCGTCAAGAAAAATAAGATACAAGAAGACGCTCTAGTTCGGGTGTCGGTGTTTGTTGACGCACTGTGCGCCGGCACCAAAGTTCACGGCTTGCCGAATGCTTTGAGTGCCTACGTGTATCCGATGGGAGAGATCCTGCCTCGCTCCGGCATTAACGTATGCGTCTCCTCGTGGCGACGCAATCCGGACAACGCCCTCCCATCTCGAGCAAAAGTGAATGGGGGATACGCCAATGTTTGTCTCATGAAAAATGAATCGATCATGAATGGCTACGATGACGCCATAGCGCTTGATACACAGGGTTATGTTACAGAAGGAACGGTCGCGAATCTTTTTTTAGTAAGGGGAGGGAAGCTTGTTACGCCTTCGGCTAATTTCGACATTCTTGAGGGAATCACCCGCGATAGCATTACGCGAATTGCCCGGGACGAAGGTGTTGAAGTAATCGAGCGTTCCATCGCGCGAAGCGAACTATATATCGCCGATGAGGCTTTTGTGTGTGGCAGTTCGGCTCGAATCATCCCTATTCTTTCTATTGATAAAAGAATGATAGACAAAGGTACTATCGGTTCTTTAACTATGAAGCTCACCAAAAAATACGAGGAAATACAAAGGGGAATAAGGAAAGAATACGGCGAGTGGAGGACAATAATGCGCTCTTGACACAAGAATGTAAACATGCTAAAGTTTAGGGTTGAGCTTGGTTTACATTAGCACTTTTACAATCTATGCGACCTAAAATCATCATTCCTACCATTGTGGGAGCCATTTTGTTGCTATTGGCCATCTGGTCAATCGCTCCAAAAGCTCCTAATAACCTCAACGTTAAAGAACCTCAACCCGTCGCGCGACAAAGCGCGATACCCAAAGTTCGCTTGCCTCGAGCATTCCGTCAATTATCGGCGCAAGAGGAAGTTTCAACTCATGAAAAGTCCTCAAATGAAGCCGAGGTTACGATACCGACGAATAGCGCCGATGTTCCGGAAGGATACAAACGAATCACGTTTGCCGTATCCGGAAGCGACTTTGCAGTAAAACCCTCAACCAATCACGTCAGTCAAAAAACTCAGTAAACAACAACGAAAGGAAATCAGTAATGAAGAAAATCAGTTATTATATCATCGCATTATTCGTGTTCATTAGCGTGGCTCTGGCACAGACAACTCTGCCTGTACCGGCAACTCCGCCGTCGGTTCTGCCAATTCCGGCAGTTCCGGTTATGGACCCTCCGTTCAATCCCGGTCCCGTCATCGGCAATCTGCCGAGGGCGCAGGATCATCATTCGTGGGTGATACCGCTCGCGGATTTGCTCTCCTATGCCAAACAGGCAGTCCGAAAGGTTTCGGGATATGTTAACTCTAAAACGGTCCTGCCGTCATCGAGACAACAATCCTTCGAAGTCGATTTCATGCCTCGACCAGACGGTGTGGTCATGGCGGAGGATATCAACAAGGCACTCGCGTCTCACAAGTTTGATGTCTTGGTGGCTCAAAGCGAAGAGGGGTTCAGTGGGAATATAAACTTATCGGACTCCGCCTACGAGACCCTCTTTAATGGATGGTTCTGGGTTGACGCGACGATGAGCGGTGATCAGAAGATCAAGGTGAGTTATTACCTCACCGAAGAAATATCGCTGCCGGTTCCGTCAGACATGACGTCGGTCAAAATCTCGACGAAGAATGAGTATGGAGTTGGGGAAACGTTTTATGCTAGTCCTACCCGCGGCCGAATCCGTATACCCACTAGCCTTGGCAATCAAGGGAATGCGCAGGCATGGTTCACGGACGGCACGGTTATCAACTTCAACCTCAGTAATGGCCTGGCTGAAAGTGAAAAGCGAGTCACCGCGCAAGTGTCGGGAGAATTCGCCAACAGCTTCACCTTTCCAAAAGGCAGTACGACCATCGTCCTCGGCCTGGAAGAATGGATGCTCAACAATCAGGGTGAGTATGTTGCGACATTCGAGCCTTCCTCGAGTCAATTGATCCTGTATGCGGAAGTATTACAGGGGAAAGCTGCGAGATCAGTACGACTACGTCAACTTCCTAACGGATGGACGATCAATCCTACCGCCATAACCCCAGGCAAGGCGCTGAATCTTCAGCTTCCGCCAGGAGCGCTTGGTGTGTGGGAAGCGACGTTCACGTTCGAACGGGAACGTTATCACGACGACGGACACGGACGCGGCTAAGTCACAAGCTCTTTGTTTTATCACGCTGCTGCATTAGAAATGATGCAGCGGCTTTTTTTTACGCGTACTGTCCGGTGCTATTGACAAAATAGTATAAATATGCTAACATTATCAACAGTAAAAGGGTCTAAAGCCCTTGTTTTAATTGGTCTTCGACAACAACAAACGCAAAATATGAGAAAATTTATCGTTGTTATGGCGATTCTTGTCATTCTTCTGGGTATTTTTACTCCGAAGATTAAACAGGAAACCAAACCTCAGCAACCTAAACATCAACAATCACGGCAGTCGCTTATCACGACACGGGAGCAACGGTACACAAATACCAATGTTCCCGTCGAAAAGCCGGAAAAAAAAGTGATCATGGTCCGTGTGAGTCCTCAGTTTGAGAAGTAGAATCAACAAAAACATCAACGCAAAAAACGCAGAAAACCAGAAAGTATAATACAGAATGAAAAAAATGTTACTACTTGTTGTGGCCACGATTTCGTTGGCCTTCAGTGTTATTGGACAGACACCCGTTACGGCGACAGCCCCCACATCGGGCGGCGGCGGTGGCGGAGGATCATCGGTCACTACACCGAGTCCTGTCAGATCACCGGACGCACCGCCGTTCATCGACCTCACTCCGTTCAAATCGAAGCCGCTGCTTACCGCGTGGCTTCTCTCGAGAGTGAAGATCGTCCAGATTCGTGTCAGTTCCGATTCGTCCCCGACGTGGGATGACTGGATCACTATTCCCGTGACTGAAAAAGTCATGAGTACAAAGGCACTCGAGGATCTGGTGGCTGTGCAAAGCTTCCCGCTTGAGTTCACCGATGTTCGCGATCCTGTGACCACGGTCGTCAGATATCTAGCAAGTGATGATGACGAAGTTACGAGCAAGGGAGACGACAAGCTCCTTTTCATGGGACAGAAATATGACGGCCACCTGAGGATTAGTTCCGACGGCACCGTGTATCTTCCTCTTGAAGAAGCTCAGCCCACAGTTCGACCTGCCTATCGAGTTGGAATTCGTGTTCCGAAGTCGGTCACTGAGGGTTTCATGATAGTGAGAGACGCTGAAAATCGTATCGTTAGCCGAGACAGTATCTGGGTCAACGATGGTGTAGCGTATCTTCCATCTGAAGCTGCTGGTAACCCTGGCGAAATCGTGTGGTCGTACCTTGACTCAAAAGGTGCCACTCAGAAGTTTGTTAATAAGATCAGTGAGCCGGGGCTCGGGACTCTATACAAAGTGAAGGTTGGTCTTAACTCGTCGTTTGACGGTGTGCGGACTTCGGAGAATGATCCTAACAGCCTCTTCTTCAATCCAGTCAGTGTAAACGGTCTGGGTGAAGATTATCTCTTGGAGTCAACGTTCACTAAAACGACCTCCATCTATATTCTCGGCACTACCAGCGAGAAAGAAATGGCCAAAGGATTCTGGGTATTCAATCTCCAGAACAATACGGTTACCTATGAGCCCGCGAATGGAAAAGCCGCGTTCATTAAGTTTGAGCCGGGGACCTATCGAATAGTCGCCGATTGGCCGTCGTTCTTCGATCCCAGTTTCGAGGAGACTCGAACCGGGGTAGTCTCGGTCGGTAAAGGTGGTTAGCAGCGTTTATTGTGTCAGTTGTCCCTCCCTGCGTTAAGCGGTGGAGGGACTTTTTTATGCTCATATTTGATTTTTTGAAAGGCTTAGGTTATAGTGAACCAACCTAATTTTAAATATATGTCACAAGACCGATTAATCAAACTCCTCTGCAAAGACTGCAAAGAGATGAACTACATGACGAGCAAGAATAAGCGTAAAGTAGAGCGCAAAATAACGCTTCAGAAGTTTTGTAAATCTTGCAAGAAGCGGACGGAGCATAAGGAGGGGAAGAAGTAGACAAAAAAACCGCTGAGGCGGTTTTTTGTTGGGGGAAAGGAATGATCGATCCCTACAGGATCGGTACAGTTTTCGTATCGTGCTCGCTTTGCTCCGCGCGATATACTCAAACTTTTCGATTCCTCCACGCACATCCTAAAGGATGTGCTCGTTGCGGGAGATGGAGGAATCGAACCCCCGACAAGGCGTTTGGAGTGCCTCGTTATACCACTTAACTAATCTCCCAATTACGAAGACTATACCACATTTTTACTTTCCTAAAAATCTTACCACTTCTTTTTCTATCGCCATCTTTTGATCGATACTAAACCACTTGATTCTTGTATCTCTTTTAAACCAGGCGCGTTGACGGCGTGCGTAATGCCAGATTTCTGTTTCAAGCCTTGTTGCCATTTCAATTTTTGAAATTTTCTCTTGCAGAAAAAGTGAAATGTAGCGATATTCAAGTCCAAGCTCGTGCATGCGTTTCCAAGAAAGTCCTTTGTCGCGTAGCTTTTTAACTTCCTCGACCATTCCTTTTTTGAGTCGTTCCGATAAGCGCATTTTTATTTTCCGGCGGAGGATTTCATCATCAGTACTAATACCGATCTGTAGTGTTTGGTATTTTGGGTTTACGGCAATTGCCGGAACGCTACCTAATGCTTTCGCAATCTCAATGGCACGGATAAGTCGCGCCGTGTTGTTGGGGTCGATAGTCGCTGCACGTTTTGGATCTAATTTTTTAAGTAGTACGGCTAATGCAGTGTTTGAGAGTTTTTGAAGCTTTTTCCGCAGTGTGGGATCGGGTGGAACATCGGGAAGGATGATACCGTCGACGACCGCTTGAATATAAAATCCAGTGCCGCCGCAGAGTATCGGTACCTTTCCGCGGGCAATAATGTCGTCGATGGTCTTTTCTGTAAGTGTTTTAAATTGAGCCACGGTAAAGACCTTCTTTGGTGAGAGGATATCGAGAGCATGATGGTGAACTCCACGCATCTCTTTTTTGGTGACTTTCCCTGTTCCAATATTTAATCCTTTATACACCTGTCGGGAATCGGCGCTCACCACCTCGCCATTATATTCTCGTGCGAGATCGACTGCCAGAGCGCTTTTTCCTGAAGCGGTAGGGCCAAGAATGACGATTAGTTTCGGTTTCATGATGCGAATGTAGCACAGCTTTAGGGTAAAAGAAAACCCCAGGAATAATTCCTGGGGCGTGATTCAACGAAGTGCAAAGATTTTTATGGGTGCGAAGAAAATCTTTTGTAGGCGGATTTTCGCTTCCTCCAGAAGGTGCCAGGCCCTGGCTCTCATTTGCCTGATGAGCTCCTGTCGATGCGAGTGACTCCAACGGACTTCATCCATCGGCCGCCAAGGACGGGCTTTGAGGGAGCGCCATTTGTAGCCGCTAGTTTTTTTGATGAGGATGCAGTCTGACAGATAGACAACTTCGCCGACCTTAGGTGGTCGCTTGTACACCCATCCCTCTTTCTTTGAGAGTGTAAAGGTGATCTCACCTTTAGACCGTGAAGGGCTGGGAATCATTTCCGAAACGGCAAGCGCATAGGGCTCACTTATCTCTTTCGTCTCAGTATCAATCTTCCCAGGAAAGATAGCTGTGACTTCGGCCCGAAGTGAGCCTTCGAGCTGTAGATATTCAACTTTCATAGTACTCCTTGTGTTCAAACAGCATCATACTGTCTACGTCCGATAATAACACAGCTTATTGAAAATGAAAAGAGAGAGGATTAAGGACTTGAAGCTTACAGCTTCTGTACACCTTTCGTATTTCTTCGGACGCAGACGTCCTCACAAATATACTCAAGGTTTTCAAGTCCCAGCAAAAAACTACGTTTTGTGCCAGAGGTGGGACTTGAACCCACAAGCCTTGCGGCGCTCGATTTTGAGTCGAGTATGTTTGCCATTTCATCACTCTGGCATATGGAGAAGTGTACTTGACCCATCATCAAAAATCAATTCAAGATTCTCCCCTTTATACTTTATACATAATACTTTATACTTTACTCATGTCCACGCAATTTTTCGGCAACTCGGTCTTCTGGATCGAAGTTGAAAAAATAAAACCCAATCCCTATCAGCCGCGACATGAATTCGACCAGGCTCGTCTTAAGGATCTTGCGGACTCTATCCGTATGTACGGAATTTTGCAGCCACTCGTAGTAACTCGTAAGGAGATACAAAAGCCCGACGGCGGTCTCGCTGTCGAGTATGAGCTCATTTCGGGTGAACGGCGACTGCGCGCTTCGAAACTCGCTGGGCTTTCTCAGGTTCCCGCGCTTATCAGGAGCGGCGAGGAGGACGCGCGGGTCAAGCTTGAGCTCGCTATTATCGAAAATCTTCAGCGAGAAGATTTAAACTGCGTTGACCGTGCCCGAGCGTTTGAAAAGCTCTACAAAGAATTTCATTTTAAACATATCCAAATTGCAGAGAAAGTAGGCAAAAGTAGGGAATATGTCTCAAACACGCTTCGCATTCTTACGTTGCCCTCGGTGATCCTTGACGCTGTATCAGAGGGAAAAATATCTGAAGGGCATACCCGTCCGCTCTTAATGATGGTGGATAAGCCCGAAGAGCAGATGACGGTGTTTAAAGAAATTATCGAAAAAAAGCTTTCAGTTCGCGACACGGAAAAAATCGCCCGCACCATCGCCTTCGAGCGCATGCGCAAAAAAGAGCACATCCGCGATCCTTTAGTTGTCGAAGCGGAGCAGAAACTCACTGATACTTTTGGTACCAAGGTAACTATTGATGGGGGAAAGATTCTGATTAACTTCTTTTCAAACGACGATCTTGCGCACATTCTAGACATCATGAACAGTCGAAAAGCTACTTCGACAGAAACGACACCAGCCTCAGTAGAAGTTGTTCCGTTGGATGACCGTGGTAGTGAAGAGGTAAAAGCGCAGGACGAAGATCCAGATCTCTATTCCATCAAGAATTTCGCGGTTTAGATAGACGTTGTTGTGTTGTAACCGGAGCGGCAAGCTTAACCAACGCCTGTTTTATATACTTCTTAGCGAGCGAAGTTTTGCATGATTGAAGCCACTTTTCGTGGGGATGGCTGCCTTTTTTTGAAACGATTTCCACGATGTCTCCATTTTTCAATGTTGTATCAATGTGGGCGAATTTACCGTTTACTTTTGCTCCGAAAAGGTGATTGCCGAGGTCAGCACTCTGTTCATAGGCAAAGTCGATGGGTGTTGACGCAACAGGCAGGTCAACGACATTCCCGTGTATGTCAAAAATAAACATGCGATGCTCGAAAAAGTCACTCTTCAAGTTATCCATAAATTCGGTGGGAATCGTGACGTACGACTGGACATCAACTAGTTTTTTTATCCACTCGGGAATATGTTTGAGGCGTTCAGGATCAATATAACTTGCCAAAAAATTCTGTTTTTTAGGGAGAGGGAAAAATTGCTTGAACCAGGAATAATTAGGATCATCCACATTTTTATCTTTTTGCTTGTACGCCATATGAGCTGCGAAGCCGTATTCAGCATTTTCGTGCATTTCGTGCGTACGGATTTGAATTTCTACGACATTGGCGTCAGTGGTAAAGACGGTGGTATGGAGGCTTTGATAGCCATTGGGTTTAGGAAAGGCAATATAGTCTTTGATTCTCCCGGGTAGGGGACGACAGAAGGTGTGAATAATACCAAGAACTTTGTAGCAGTCAGCAAGCGTGTCAACGTTTACTCTGATAGCACTGATATCATATATTTTTTCAATGTCCTTGTTTTTGGTAGTTAATTTACTATACACGCTGTACACGCTCTTTAGTCTGGTGTCGACCCTAACATTCATTACTTCTTCCTCGGCGAGAGCTTTAAGAAGAGTTTTTTTGAATTTTGCCAATAGTTTTTCCTGGAGCAGCTGTCGTTCCTTGAGTAGTCGAAGCGTTTTGGTATATTTTTTTGATTCAAGGTGTTTGAACGCCAGATCTTCCATTTCGCGTTTGATTTTTCGCATACCGAGACGATAGGCAAGTGGCACATAGATTTCCATGGTCTCTTTGGCGATTCTTTGCTGTTTTTCCTTCGGCACGAATTCAAGTGTACGCATATTATGTAATCGGTCTGCAAGTTTGATCACCAGCACACGGATATCCCGTGACATTGCCACGAAAAATTTACGCAAACTTTCCACATGACGGTCTTCACCTGTATATCTGATGGTGCCGAGTTTCGTTACTCCCTCTACAAGAAAAACGATTTCTTTGCCGAACTCTTTTTGGAGCGCCTGCACCGAGATACCAGCGTCCTCGATCACGTCATGGAGTAATCCGGCAGAGATGGTTCGTCGGCCCATACCGAGCTCCGCCAATATTTTTGCCGTTTCAACAACATGGTTAAAATAGGGCTCACCGGAATAGCGTTTCTGGTCTACATGAGCTTTCTCGGCGTAGTGATACGCTTTAGTTATGAGGCTGATCTTTTCTTGACTGGGATATTTAAGAACGCCTATAAGTTCTTTTAGATCTGCCATACTTTTGATTGTAGAGTATTTATAGAATTTAGCAATAAAACCAATAAAAAAAGCTGCCAGTGGCAGCTTGTTCCTTACGCTTCGAAAACCTGAACGGTCCCTGACTCTGCTATTCTCATACCGATATCATAGACTTTTTTAGCGACTCGAGGGTTTTGTATTGGTGTCCCCAGGGGATCAACCTTGATGAGTGTCATTGAAAACACTCCAAAACACGATTCGCTGTTTAATTCAGGATCCTCCCATAATGCGGCATATTCTCGTGTGGCATGAAGGATAAAATTTCGGTAGTACTCGCAGTTACTCTCGCAGAAGAGTTCAACGATGTCCATAAAAAACCTACCCCAGTCATATCCTCTTGGTCCCCACATTATTCGAGAAAAATCAATAGGGACGATTTCTGTTCCCGCCGGAATTTCAATTTTTGAATCAGTAACCTCTGATCCAGTACTAACTAAAATGAGGTTTTCGGTTCGAAGGTCTCCATGGAGAGCTCCGAGGCGATCACCTCTGCCAATCCATCTGTCAATGAGTTTTTCTGAGATCTTCTCAATGCGGTCCGTCTCTCCTTCCGTTATGATCGGATGGTGACATTCCTTTGGATGCGGAACATGATTGGAAATCCGCTCGCGGACATTTTTAATCGCTTTATTATATAGACGATTAAGCTTGTGCGCGTAGGCTCCTTCTCTTTGTTCTTCATTATCGATGCCTATGTCTTTTTCCGGCCGCACGGAGTGGATTTTCTTGAAACTTTTGCAGATCTGTTCGATCAGAACGTGATCGTCGTACCTGAGTGTTTTTCGGTCAGCTCTAGATCGCAGGATTTGCGTAAGTGTTGGTCCCTGTACAAAACGTTGAATCTCAAGGATCACCGAATCACTTGTTATTTCCGGAAATGGTATGGCACCATCTCGCGCCCACTTTAATTCCTGGGCGTCCATTCCGTCCTTACTACAGGCAAACATCCCGTAATGATGGTCTTTTCCTTGATGCATTCTATACATCATGTTCGATACCAGTCTATTTATGACGAAGTCGGCTGCGTCGACGCCCGAGCTTTTTGCTTTTATGAAAAAATGCATGAAGAGGCCTTTAGAGGTCTCTATGGTACATTTCCATGTTGATGAGTCGGAACTCGTCCGCATTCTCTCGAAATCTTTTACCCCTTCATCCCCAAATATTTTTCGAAGAGCTTTTTCAATCGTCAGTTCCTCATTCTGCTTCTGAGTCAGTGTGAGTGTATTCATTCTAAATTCTCCTTTGTGTAGACGAAATGTCTATTTTTACTGTACCACAGTTTACAAAAAAATCACCATTGAGATATTCAAGAATGTGTGTTTAAAAACAAAACAGGGATCAACGGTATAGTGTGGAGTTTATGGATAAGTAATTGACTTATTGGTAATAGGGGTGCTATTTTTAAAAAAGAAGATACTTGAAATTTCATTTCAGGATGTCTAACCAGAAAACACACTGAACCAATAGTGGCTACAGTGAAAGAGGAGACCATTATGCTTCCCTTTTTTGAGGGATCGGATATAACTGCCGATCAAAAGGAGCAGTTAAAGAGACGGTTTTTACAACATTTCCTGTACTTGGAATCTGGTGAACAGGAAAAACTGGGAACGTTCTACGATGACATGGAGATGCGGTATGAAGAGGCGGAGCCGCGAGACGCTCTACCTGGGCAACCTCGCGAGCGCTACTTCGCGCATGTGCGAAGAGTAATGCTCATCCCTATCCAGATTAACATCGAAGCCCCTCTCGATTGGATTGTTGGTTGGGGAGGACATGATCTTGAAGAGGAGACTCCTTATACCAATGATTGGTTTGAGGATCGCTATGGTAAATTCTCCGCATCTATCGCGCGGGCGCTTACTATTCCAGGCAAGACTCCTGATGTGTCGATTACCCCATCGATGCGGAAACTCTATTACGATCGGGTTGGCAATGCGGAGGCTCATATAATACTTCCAGTAAAAATTGGTTTCGTCGCCGACCACTTTGACGCGCTGACCACTATTTACTGTCTGTCACCGGAGCGCCAGGCACGAAAAAGATGGGAAGTGGGGACATATTGTGTGCCATGGCTTTTGGAGGATATTGCCCGTGAGTTTAAAGACCAGGCGAGACGATGGGGGGATAACATTGCATTGGCATTTAGCACTATGGATCAGGCTAATGCTCAGGGATGATGTTGTTGTGCGGAGTCAAGGGCAGATTTAAAATCTGCCCTTTTATTTTTTCTCTAATTTATGCGGATTATGGTTTGGACAAACTTTATTACTGCATCTTTCAGGGATAGTCTTCGGTCACAAGTTGATTTCATTCCGTCGAACGAAATCACTTGCGACCCCAGCTCGGCATTTCTTTCTGCTGAAAGAAATATGCCTGCGCCTCACCAAAACTAGTGGCGCATGCAGTGCAGACTGCATGCTTCCATTTATTATTTTGTTAATTTATGTGGATTATGATTTGGACATGCTTTACTTGAGCAGCGTTCAGGAATCGTTTTGGTGCCTTCCATCATAAGTGCGCCGCACATCTCGCAAATTTTACCTGTCGGTTTTGCTTTAATGGCGTTTTTACAATCAGGGTAGTTGGAACAGCTGTAGAAAAGTCCGAATCGGCCACGGCGCTCTGTCATCATTCCTTTTTTACAGGTAGGGCACTCAACACCCGTAGAATTTTGCTTCTCAAGCTCAGCATCCTTTTTAATATGCTTGCACTTCGGATAGTTGGAGCATGAGATGAACTTGCCGAAGCGCCCTTCGCGCTCGACGAGTTTGCCGCCTTTGCATTCAGGGCACATTTCGCCTGTTTCTTTCGGACCCTCGAGCTCCTTGCCTTCCATAGTGCGCGCCCCAAGACAATCAGGGAATTTTTCACAGCTTAAAAATCGTCCCGTTTTACCGAGCTTGATGACCATCTTACCGTTGCACTTAGGACATTTGATGTCGTCGGGCGCATTACCGAGCGTCGTGATCTTATCGAGCTTATCTTTTGCTTTTACCTCTTTACTGAACGGTTTGTAAAAATCAGTGAGTGTCTTTTTATACTCGAGCTTGCCTTCAGCAATGAGGTCGAGCTTGTCCTCCATATCCGCAGTAAAGGTGTCGCTGATGTAGTCGGTGAAGTTGTGTTCGAGGAAGGTGCTCACCACGTCGCCGGTGTCGGTAGGTACCAGCGCTTTGTTGACCTTCTCCACGTAGCCGCGTTCTTCGATCGTCCTGATGATAGAAGCGTAGGTTGATGGGCGGCCGATGCCTCGTTTCTCAAGCTCTTTGACGAGCCCCGCTTCCGAATATCGCGGCGGTGGTTGTGTTTCCTTTTCTTCCGTCTTTATTTCGATGAGGGTAAGAGGATCGCCCTTGGTGAGCTTGGGCACTTCCACGTCCTCGCCGCGGGCATCCGGGTCGGCCTGAAGCCAACCCATCTTAAGTACGCGAGAGCCGTTCAGAGCAAAGCTTAGCGTCCCAGTGCCGATATTGCCTTTCGCTCCGTCCGTCCCTGCCGAGATTGCAATGTCGGTTGGGAGACCGCCCTGAAGAGCGGCAACGCCGGCACCGGGACGAGCCATGATCTTCGTGCGAAGGATGTTAGCGTCCGCCATTTGGCTGGCGATGGTTCTCTGCCAGATGAGGCGATACAGTTTTTTCTGCTCTTCATTGGCGCCGGCACTTTCCATATCCACATGGGTAGGACGGATAGCCTCGTGCGCTTCCTGTGCATTCTTGCTTTTCTTGGCGTAGGTTCGGGGGTTCAAATTTTCCTTGCCATATTTCGATTCGATAATGCCGTACATCTGTGTGAGGGCAACAGTGCTCAGGTTAGTGCTGTCGGTACGCATGTAGGTGATGTGTCCGGCTTCGTAGAGGCGTTGGGCGATCTGCATGGTACGCGAAGGGGAAAGGCCAAGGCGCGAGCTTGCCGCCTGTTGGAGAGTAGAGGTGATGAAAGGCGCCTTCGGAGAACGCTTGGCTTCCGTTTCCGTGACGCTCTCGATCGCCCAGGCTTCTTTTTTACCTGCTGCGAGAATAGCCTCGACTTCTTTGTAGTCTATAGGTTCTTGTTCGCAGGTGAAGGTGAGTTTTTGTTTTTTGGCAGTCTCGAGGTCGGCGGTCAAAACCCAAAATTTATGGGAAATGAAAGCACGGATTTCCCGCTCGCGCTCCATGATGATGCGGAGAGCGGGGGATTGCACACGACCTGCGGAAAGGCCGTACCGTACCTTTTTCCAGATAAGTCCGGAGAGGTCGTAGCCAACAAGCCGGTCCAAGACCCGCCGCGCCTCTTGGGCGCGGCGGAGATTTTCGTCAATATCTCGCGGGTGCTCCATAGCTTCCTGGACCGCGTGTTTGGTGATCTCGTGGAAGACGATACGCTTAGGATTTTTAAGTCCTGTTGCTTCAGCGATGTGCCACGCGATCGCTTCGCCTTCTCGGTCGGGGTCTGTCGCAAGGAGCACTTCATCCGCTTTCTCCGAGAGCGAGATAAGCTCTGAAACGATCTTTTCTTTTCCTTTGGATATCTCGTAATGTGGGATGAAGCCACCTTCGATATCAATAGCTTTTTTGTTGCTCTTCGGGAGGTCACGGATGTGCCCGACAGACGCCTTGACGGTATATTTCCCGTCGAGATATTTTGAAATTGTTTTTGCTTTCGCCGGTGATTCGACAATTAAAAGTTTCATATCGTTAGTACCAGTAATACTATAGATGTTTATTTTGCGCAAACTTTATTTCTGTGTACAACACCAAAAGCTAGTCTCTTTTTAGAGAGAAGTTGAGCGTCTAATCTCCCCCATCTCCTCTCTAATGAGTCCCTTGAGCTCAAGGAGTGAGAGCGCACTGTTCAAGAGACTGACGCTTCTGCCGAGCTCTTCGATCAACTGGTCTTTGGTCTTCGGTTCAATAAGTGATTCCAGGATTTCTTTTTCTTCACTGGAACAGTCTTCGTATACCAGCGTAAGTTCTCCTTGCTCAGGCGGACGGGGAGTGAGATGGAGTGCTTCCAGGATATCTTTACTGGTGGTTATGGGAGTAGCGCCAAGCTTCATAAAAAGATGAGGACCTTCGGAAGTCTTCGAAAAAATATTTCCTGGTACTACCAGGAGCTCTTTATTATAGTCTGCCGCCAGCCTCCCGGTGATCATGGTGCCTGAGCGTGTTTCCGCCTCAATCATAAGTACCGCATGCGAAAGCCCTGCCATGATACGGTTACGCTGGGGGAAGTTCGATGGATAGGTCGGGTGTTTCGGTTCAAACTCGGAGAGTAGTGCGCCTCCCGCTTCCACAATTTTTTCGGCAAGGCGACGGTTGGTGCTGGGATATAGATAGTCCGGGTGCAAGCCTGAGCCTGGCACAGCAATAGTAACAAGTCCCACAGAGAGCGCCGCTTGGTGGGCGATGGCATCAATGCCGAGTGCGAGCCCTGACACAATAACTACAGGGTAGCCGCGAAGGCCAGAAATAAGTTTCTCGCACGCCTCCTTTCCGTACGAGGTGAATTTTCGTGAACCAACAACACAGAGCAATTTCAACTCCGCGTCGGGAAGCGAGCCACGCAGATACAGCGTCTCTGGCGGTTCTGGGATCTGGAGGAGAGAAGAAGGAAACTCCGATGTTTGAAGTTTTCTAAGCGCTGTACTCATGTGGCCATATTGTAGCATTTATAGTAAAATGATTTATACCAATCTACCAATGAGTGCAAATATACGAATGACTACGAATAAGCAATGATAAACATTTGTAGCCATTAGTATATTTGCAAAGATTCGTATATTAGTATCTTTATGTTGGATATAAAATTTATAAAAGAAAATAAGGATATCGTTGCCGAAGCGATAAAAAACAAGCATCGCGACGTTGACCTGGACGCGCTCCTCGCCGTGTATGAGAAAAGAAAAGATCTCCGTCTTAGGCTTGACCAGCTCAACCAAAAGAAAAATGAAGCAGCGAAGACTCGCAACATCGAAGAAGGAACGCGTCTGAAGGCAGAAGGCGAGGTCCTGGAGAAAGAATTCGCAGAAGCGGACAAGGGATACGTTGTGCTCATGCTCAAAGTTCCCAATATCCCTTCGCTCGATACACCCATCGGTAAAGATGATGCTGAGAACAAGGTACTCCGCGAAGTCGGAGAAAAAAGACAGTTCACTTTTACCCCGAAAGAGCATCATGACGTTGGCATTTCTCTCGGTATTATCGACACAGACACAGCAGGCACTATTTCAGGCTCACGTTTCGCCTACCTCAAAGGCGATCTAGTGCTCATGCAATTCGCCCTGCTCCAATATTGCCTTTCGGTACTCACCAATAAAAACACACTCGAAGAGATTGCAAAAAAAGCCAATGTCTCGGTTACCGTGACACCTTTCATCCCTATCCTTCCACCCGTCTTCGTCAAGCCTGCAGTGCAAAATAGAATGGCACGCTTCCTTACGCCAGAAGAACACTACATGTTTCCTAATGATGACCTCATGCTTGTTGGCAGCGCCGAACACACCATTGGTCCCGTACATATGGATCAGGTTATTCCGGAAAAGCAGTTGCCCATCCGCTACGTTGGGTACTCGACCGCTTTCCGACGCGAAGCAGGTTCGCACGGCAAAGATACCAAAGGTATCATCCGCCAGCATCAATTTGATAAGTTGGAGATGGAGACCTTCGTGCTACCAGAACATTCGAGGCAAGAACAGGATTTTCTCGTGGCTATTCAAGAACATATTTTACAAGCACTCAAGTTGCCCTACCAGGTACTCTCAGTATGCACCGGCGATATGGGTTTTCCTGATGCGAGGCAAATCGATATCAATACCTGGATGCCAGGGCAGGGAGTGTATCGGGAAACACACAGCGCGGATTTGACCGCAAGCTTCCAAGCTCGTCGTCTCAACACACGCGTCAAACGTGAAGATGGGAAAATTGAGCCGGTGCATATGAACGACGCCACAGCAGTTGCCTTCGGTCGCGCACTCGTGGCTATCATTGAAAACTACCAAAATGAAGACGGTTCCGTAACAGTTCCTGAAATACTGGTGCCGCTCGTAGGTAAGAGTCGAATTCAAAAAGAATAATATCTTTGTCTTGGGTTTTGAATGTGTATTAGATTATGAATAAATTCAGAGAACCACCTCCACTCAAATCTCCGAAATACATAAAGCGTACGAGGACAAGGAGGATTGTGCGGGGGATTTTAGCGTTAGCTTTTTTTCTCACCATTGTCGGCGGAGTTAGCTATTTTTCTCGGTACCCTCTTTTTGTGGTAAGTTCAATCATCGTTACCGGCAATGCAGAGATGCTTGAGGAAGACCTTCGAGCTGCGGTAGAAAAGAATCTTGAGGGCAATGTCGCTTTCGTATTTGCCCGAAAGAGCGCGATGTTTTATCCAAAAAAAGGAATGGAGTCGAGTCTCCTCAAAGCTTTTCCACGTGTAGAGCGAGTGGTAGTATCGCGTGTTGGTCTCAATACACTTTCTGTTGAAGTGATGGTACGAACTCCCTATGCCCTCTGGTGCGGTGCAGAAAAGAACGATGTGGCAAAGGATTGTTTTTTTCTCGATAATCAAGGGCTCATCTTCGCGCCCGCGCCCTCTTTCTCTGGCGAGGCATATTTTGTGTTTTTTGGGGGAGTATTCGATGATCCGATAGGTTCCCGGTATCTCCCTCTTGGTGACTTCGAGAATATCAATCAGTTTGTAAGACAGCTCCGTAATGAAGATATTCCCGTATACGCGCTTCTCCACGGGACAGACGGTGACTATACTGCTTTCTTGAAAAACCAAGCAGGCGAGGAAAGTAGAATTCTTTTCTCAACCGAAGATTCCCTTGAGACCACACTTCATAACCTCGAAGTGTTGTGGAAAGAGAAAAAACTCGGCTCGCGAGGAGGAGCACGTCTTAACTACATTGATGTAAGGTTTGGGAATAAGATATACTATACAGTGAAGCAATGAAACGTATTCTACTTTCCATTCTCGGAGTTCTTTGTATAGCGTTGCTCATGGTATTTCTATGGGATCGTGTGCCCAAGCATTTCTCCGTTCAGAACACGTATGCTCGTGCCACGGTAGCGCTGTTTGCCAGTACCAAAAAAACGGCGAAAATCCTCGTGGTGCCCGGGCATGACAACCAGAGCTTTGGCGCAGGATACAAAAACATGCGTGAGGCTGATGTCACCGCCGAATTGGCGGGATATTTGTATGAATTCCTAAACAACGATCCGGCGTTTGAAGTGTTCTCCACACGTGACTTTACCACGGGCGATTATCTGCCGACTTTCGAACAATATTTTGCGAATGAAACTTCCTCGATTAATGAATTCAAGAATTCTCTTCGTAATGCGATGCGAGCAAAATTGAAGTCGGGTGAGATTGCTAGTAATGTTACTATCGAGCATAACGCCGCAAGCAGCCAAACGGTGTTTCATTTGTATGGCATCAACAAATGGGCTAACGAAAATTTGATTGATCTAGCGCTCCATATTCATTTTAATGACTATGGGCGCAAGCGGCTTTCGCAGCCCGGGGTGTATAGCGGTTTTTCGTTCTACATTCCTGAGTACCAATATGATCACGCCAAAGAAAGTGCCGCAGCGGCCCTACCCGTGTTTAACGCTCTTAAGACTTCCACGTATGAAAGCACCTTGCCGTTCGAGCGAGGAGGATTTATCGAGTCTCAGGAGCTTATCGCTGTTGGTGCGAACAACTCCCGCCTCAATGGTTCGTTTTTAGTTGAATACGGGTATATCTACGAACCTCAATTTACCAACCGTCTCCTTCGGCCAGTCGCGCTTCGAGAGCTAGCGTATCAGACCTACCGCGGTCTGGCAGAACATTATCAATCCAAAAAGGTCAAAGAATACCGCTTCAAGACCTCGTTCTTGCCATATGATTTCAAAACGCCGATGAGTCTCGCGAATGTGAGTCCTGCGTCATTCGCACTCATCGGAGCACTCATCGAAGAAGGGCTGTATCCGCCTGACCAGAAAACCTTCACCGACTGTCCGATAGGCGCGATGCCTGCTAACCCTTGCCTTAAACGATCCCTGTCACTCTTCTCAGAGAAATACTTTAATTCCGGCATTCCGAAAGACGGCCTTGACCCGAAGACTAAAGATATTGCTTCTTCTACCCTCGCCAAGCTTGATGAGCTTTATGGGCGGTAAGGGGTCGTGATAGAGTAGTGAATATGCAACGACGCCTCATATGGATTTTTTTGGCTTTCGCCGCAGGTATCGTCTGCGTGTATGTGGCTACGCGCGTTGTTCATGTAGCTTACAATTTTTTAATGAGTGGACAGGCTTCGGTCTATGAGCAGCAAGACTCTGCGCTTAAAAACCGTGTAGCAGTGCTTGCGCCGATCTCAGCGACAGCATACGCCGCCATGCAATTTAGAGACGAGAGCATCATTGCTTCAAAAAAAGAGGAGACCGTATTGCCGATCGCCTCACTCACCAAGCTTATGACAGCGCTCGTAGCGGAAAAATACATCTCACCCGACAAAAAGATAAAAGTGACCTTCGCCGCACTTTCTACCGAGGGAGAAACAGGTAATCTCAAGGCAGGTGAAGTGATACGAGTCGGCGATTTGTTCTACCCGCTGCTTCTCGAGTCTTCAAATGACGCAGCGGAAGTTATCGCGCGCGACTATGGCTACGACACATTCATCTCTCTCATGAACAAAGAAGCAAAGGCGATCGGGCTCAAGAAAACTCGTTTTGACGACCCGACCGGCTTGTCGCTCGGCAATGTTTCGACGGCGACGGATTTACTGCGGCTCAGTAAATATATGTATAAAAATCACCCGCGTATTTTTGAGATCACGAGAGAAAAAAAGTATTCGATCAAGGGTCACGTGTGGGAAAACCCTACTCACTTTCTTAATCTGAGTTCCTACAAAGGAGGTAAAAACGGCTTTACTTACGGCGCGCTCAAAACGAGCGTGTCTATTTTCACCACATCCGCTGGAGAGGATGTTGCTGTCGTTGTTTTGAGGAGTAATGACCGCGATCGCGACGTGCTTGCCATTATTGACGCAATTGAAAAAGCGGAACAAGTCGAAGAGGCGCTTGCACGTTGACTAGGACGCTTACGCATTCTATAGTTCGATCATGAATATGGGATTTTGGGATACATTAAAAAAGCCAGTGATGGTTATGGCGCCGATGGCCGATGTCACCGACGCGGCCTTTCGTCGCATCTTCGCGAAGTACGGTAAACCAGATGTAACGTGGACCGAGTTCGTATCCGCAGACGGACTTTTTCTCGGAGGTTACGACAAACTTATTAAAGATTTAGAATTTTCTGAAGCTGAGCGGCCGATCGTGGCACAATTTTTCACTGCCAATCCCGAGCTGATGGAGAAGGCGGCGGCACTTGCGGTCAAGCTCGGCTTCGACTGTGTAGATATCAACATGGGA
>Ga0209542_10004353_pt1 | contig 29166 bp, 28 predicted proteins | sample RifCSPhighO2_01_FD_184028 | JGI IMG/M metagenome (GOLD analysis project Ga0209542, IMG submission 184028) | Soil microbial communities from Rifle, Colorado - Rifle CSP2_plank highO2_0.1 (SPAdes) (version 2) | ecosystem: Environmental > Terrestrial > Deep subsurface > Rock core/Sediment ... | reverse complement strand
GCGAGGTCCTAGAGAAGCCATGAAGGGGCTGGAAAATTTCGATCTGCGCGGCAGGGTGGCTGTAATCACAGGCGGTGCGGGGCTGTTGGGAACGGAGCACGCGATTGCCTTGGCCCGGACCGGCGCCAACGTGGTGATCACTGACATCAATGGCGAGGCGGCACAGGAGGTGTCACGGCGACTTGCCAGGGATCATGCTCTCGAATCTTGCATCGGATTGCACATGGATGTTACCGACGGGGATTCGGTGCGGGGTGTGCGCGATGAATTGCTGGCGCGCTACGAAGCTGTGAATATCCTGGTCAACAATGCCGCCGTCGATCCCAAGGTCAGGAAGGAAAGCGGCGTTGCGGAATCGTCCCGCTTCGAGAATTTCCCTCTTGACCAGTGGAACTACCAGATTGACGTCGGCCTGACGGGGGCATTTCTCTGCTGCCAATCTTTCGGCGGGTGGATGGCCCATAACGGTGGCGGAGTGATTCTAAACATTGCCTCCGATCTTTCCGTGATCGCGCCGGACCAGAGGATCTATCGCAAGCAGGATTTGCCCGAGTCGCAGCAGCCGGTCAAGCCGGTGACCTACTCTGTCATCAAGACGGCGCTTGTCGGCCTGACTAGGTACCTGGCCACGTACTGGGCCGGGAAGAACATAAGGGTGAATGCGCTGTCGCCGGGGGGCGTTTATGTCAATCAGCCGGATGAATTCGTCCGGAAGCTGACGCAACTCATCCCCATGGGCCGCATGGCGCGCCGCGATGAATATCACAGCGCGGTTCAGTTCTTGTGTTCTGACGCCTCGAGTTACATGACCGGGCAAAATATCGTGCTGGACGGAGGGCGCAGCGTCTGGTGAGCGCCGGAGGGCCAAAAAGAGCGCTGATTGTCGGGCTCGGTTCGATCGGTCGACGACACGCCGCGAATCTCCGGGTGTTGGGCAGGCCGATGGAGCTGGTCTTGTTGCGCCGCGAGGTCCGCGGCGACGAGGGAAATCGCGGGCTCGAAGCACGCGTCACGACGGACCTGGCTTCGGCTCTCGCCATGCGACCGGACTTTGCCGTGATTGCGACGCCTTCCGCGCGACATGTGGAATCGTTGCTGTCTTTGCTGGAGGCGGGCGTTCCGTGCTATGTGGAAAAGCCGGTCGTTAGCCGGCGTGACCAGCTCGATCGGCTGACAGCGTTGCTTTCTACGTTGCGCGCCGTACCGGTGACGCACGCCGGATGCAATTTCCGCCATCTTCCATCCCTCGTCCGGCTGCGCGAGCTCGTGGCCGGGGGCGCGGTCGGCAAGGTAGTGCGCGCGTCGCTGCAGGCCGGGCAGTGGCTTCCGGATTGGCGTCCAAGCCAGGATTACCGGACCGGTTACAGCGCTGATTCCTCGCAGGGTGGCGGAGTAATCCTGGACCTGATTCATGAAATTGATGTTGCGCGCTGGATCTTCGGTGAATTTGACCGGGTTGTCGCCCTGGCTGGAAAGCTGAGCAGCCTCGATGTTAGGTCGGAGGACACCGCTTGTCTGGTTTTCGGCAAAAGAAATGACGGACCACTCGTGTCGATCGGTCTGGATTACGTGTCGCGCCGCCGGGTGCGGCGCTACGAGATTGTGGGAGAACAGGGGACGCTGGTGTGGGATTTCACCCTGGCGCGCCTGGACCTCATCACGCGCGATCGGACTGAAACGATCGGCAGTGGCGGCATGGATTTCGACGTGAATCAGACTTATGTGACGGCGATGCGTGAATTCCTGGACGCCGTTGAGAACGGTTCCCCCACCTCCCAGGATATCTTTGAAGGAATCCGCAGCACGGACCTCGCTCTGAGAGCGCGTGAGGCGGCCGGCCTGTGAGCACGATAGTGTCCATTTGCGCGCGCGGCGGTTCGCAGGGCGTTCCAGGCAAGAACATCCGGCCGCTGCTGGGCAAACCACTGATTGTTTATACCATCGAACAGGCCCTTGCCTGTCCGGGTGTGGACGGGATTTACGTGTCGACCGACGCTCCGGAGATCGCCGAGATTGCGCGCGCCGCCGGCGCTAAGGTGCCGTTCCTGCGTCCGGCCGAGCTTGCGACTTCGTCCGCGCCAAAGATTCCCGTGATTCAGCACCTGGTCAAGCAGGTTGAATTGGCCGGGGTGCACGTGCAGCGCATAGTGGATCTTGATCCAACATCACCATTGCGCGACATCGCCGACATCCATACCTGTCTGGAAATGCTGGATGACAAAACCGATGTGGTGATCACCGGATACGAGGCTGAAAAGAATCCGTATTTTAACATGGTTGAAATGCAGCCCGACGGCACGGTCAGGCTCGTGAAACAGCCGCCGCAGCCCGTCGTGGCGCGACAACAGGCACCGAGGGTCTTTGCCATGAATGCCTCGATTTACGTTTGGCACAGGCACACCCTCGATAAGGGATTATGGCAGGGACGCGCGCGCTTGCATGTCATGCCCCGCGAACGTTCCATCGATATCGACACGCCGGTCGATTTCAGGCTGGTGGAGATCCTGATGAGGGAGAAGTATGAATCCGCACGTGCCTGATCACGATTTATCCAGAGATATCGCCGTCCTGACCGGCGGTGCCGGAATCCTGGGGGCGCGTTTTGCCAGGGCGCTGGCCGAGAGGGGCGCACGGGTGGCGCTGGTCGACGTTGACGCCATCAAGGCCGCATCGGTCGCCGACGAGATCAATCATGCGTTGGGTGCGCGTGTCACTGCCTACGGGGCCGATATCAGCCGGTACGATTCTCTCACCGGGCTGCATGCCCGGATAGAATCGGAAATCGGCGCTGCCACGATCCTGATCAACAACGCCGCGGCGAAAAGCGAGAATTTTTTTGCGCCGTTCGAAAGCTTTCCGCTCGGTGATTGGCAGCAGGTATTGCGCGTGAATACGACCGGCGTCATGCTCGGATGCCAGGTTATCGGCGGCTCCATGGCGCGTCGCGGAAAGGGCAGCATTATCAATCTGCTCTCTATATACGGAATCGTGGCGCCGGATCAGCGTATTTACGAGGGCTCGCTGTACGAGGGTCGCGCGATCAACACACCTGCCGTGTACAGCGCCAGCAAGGCAGCCGTCTGGGGTTTGACGAGGTATCTCGCCACTTACTGGGCTGACAAGGGCGTGCGCGTCAACGCGATCACGCCGGGCGGCGTCTTCAGCGGCCAGAATGAAACCTTCGTGCGACGTTACAGCGAGCGCGTGCCCATGGGCCGCATGGCCGATCGTGACGAGCTTTGCGGTGCCGTCGTGTTTTTATCTTCCTCCGCGTCCTCCTATATGACGGGGCAAAACCTCGTGGTCGACGGCGGCTTGACCGTCTGGTAGCGCCATGGCCTGTTTCATCATCGCCGAGGCGGGAGTCAACCACAACGGCTCGCAGGATCTGGCGCTGCAACTCGTCGCAGCGGCCGTATCGGTCGGCGCCGACGCCGTCAAATTTCAGACCTTCAAGGCCGAGCACCTAGCTCGCCCGGGAACGGCCAAGGCGGCCTACCAGCGCGCACACACGGGTGCCGGGGATCAGTTTTCCATGTTGCGTCAGCTGGAGTTGCCGGAGCCAGCCTATGTCACGCTGCAACGACGCTGCGGCGAGCTTGGAATCGAGTTCATGTCCACCCCGTTCGACAGACAATCGGCAGAATTTCTGGTTGGGCTGGGCATGCAGCGCATCAAGATTCCCTCGGGGGAGCTCACAAACCTGCCGTTTCTCAGGTTTCTGGCGGGAATGGGCCTGCCGCTGATTTTGTCCACCGGCATGGGATCGCTCGAGGAAGTACGGGAGGCCGTCGAAACAATACAACATGTGCGTGAACAGCGGGGATTGACCGGGCCGCTCGCTGAATCGCTCACGCTGTTGCATTGCACCTCCAACTATCCCGCCGCGCTGGAAGACGTGAACCTGAGGGCGATGCAGACCCTGCGCAGTGAATTTGGGCTGCCGGTGGGATATTCCGATCACACCGATGGTACGTTGATCGCCGTGGCGGCCGTGGCCATGGGCGCGGTGGTTCTCGAAAAGCATTTCACGCTGGACCGCAAGCTGCCGGGCCCGGATCACCCGGCATCGCTCGAGCCCGGCGAATTGAGCGAGATGATAACGAAGGTGCGGGCACTTGAGCGCGGGCTGGGCGACGGTGAGAAGTCCCCCCGGCCGTCGGAGATCCCGATACGGGATCTGGTACGACGCAGCGTGACCTTGAAGCGCGCGCTCAGGGCCAACGAGCGGATATCGGTTGACGACCTTGAATTGCTCCGGCCGGGCAATGGAATCCCGCCGAAAGATGTCGAGCGGCTGGTCGGCAAATGCGTGCGGAGCGATCTGCCGGCTGGAACCTTGCTCCGATGGACCGACATCGTCACGTGAGGCGCGTCTGCTATATAAGCGGTACACGGGCGGATTTCGGGCTGATGGCCCGAACCCTGCTGCTCGCGCAGCAGAGCGGCAAACTGGAGGTATCCGTGTGCGTGACGGGCATGCACCTGTCGCCGGTTTTCGGCAACACCGTGAATGAAATTGTTACGAGCAGCTTGCGCATATGCGGAAAGGTGCCCGTGGAGCTCGACGGGACGACGGGCGTGGTAATGGCCAAGGCGCTCGGCCATGAGCTGATCGGGATTGCGGATGTGCTGGCACGAGAACATCCGGACATCGTCGTGGTCCTCGGCGACAGGGGCGAGATGCTCGCGGGTGCTCTGGCGGCGATTCATCTCAATATTCCCATCGTGCATGTTCATGGAGGCGAACGCTCCGGCACGGTTGATGAGCCTGTGCGTCACGCCATTTCAAAGCTGGCGCACTACCACCTCGTCACCACGGAAGGGGCGCGCGAAAGGCTGGTGCACATGGGGGAAAAACCGGAGCACGTATTTGTCACCGGCGCACCCGGCCTCGACGGCCTGCAGGAACTCCCTGTCCGGTCGCGCGACGACCTTTGCCGGCAGTGGCGATTCGACCCGGATCGTCCCGTGGCGTTGGTTGTTTTCCATGCCGTCCTCCAGGAGCAATCGGAAGCGGGGGCGCAGATGGACAGCATCGTGCACGCCGTTCTGTCGGAGCGAGTTCAGGCCTTATGCCTTATGCCGAACGCGGATGCGGGAGGTAGTCTCATCCGGCAGGCGCTGGAATCGCATGCACAGCACCCGGATGTGCGCAGCGTCACGCATCTGGCGCGGGAGGATTATATATCGTGGATGCGGGTCGCCGATGTCATGGTAGGCAATTCCAGCAGCGGCATCATCGAAGCGGCAAGTCTCCGGCTGCCCGTTGTCAATGTCGGTTCCCGTCAGTCGGGACGAGAACGGAGCGGCAATGTGGTTGACGTCCCGTCCGTGAAAGCGGACATCGCTGCCGCCGTGCGCAAGGCGCTGCACGGACCGCGCGGACCGTGGCCGAATGTTTATGGCGATGGCCACGCCGGGGAACGAATTGTCGCGCTATTGGCATCCCTGCCTTTGTCGCCTGAACTGATGTACAAATCGAATGCCTACTGATTTCACGGGGCTGTTTCCGAAATGATTTCCGTCACGGAAACACCGGCGTTGAATCGCGGAAACAGGCCATGACGGGTGTGCGTCTTGCTTACGCCGCGAACCGCTCGCTCGGGGTGAAAGTACTCCGTTTGTTGAGGGAAAATGGAGTCGCGCCGGTCGCGCTGATGGTCCCCGCGGAACCGCGGGATGCAAGTATCAGGGAAATGAAAACGATGCTGGAAAACGGTACGCCTGTGATCGAGGGTCAGGCATTTCGCGAACCACAAACGCTTGAGATGCTGGCGGGGCACAGGCTGGACTATATTCTGTCGGTTCATTTCCCTTATCTGTTCCCGCCCGAATTGTTGTGCTTGCCGAAATCAGGCACCCTGAACCTGCATCCGGCGCTGCTGCCCTACAATCGCGGCTGGAACACGCCGAGCTGGGCCATTATGGACGGAACGCCAGCGGGGGCGACATTGCACTGGGTGAGTGAAGCGCTGGACGCAGGCGACATCGCGCTTCAACGCGAGGTGTCCTTGCAGCCAGATGATACCGCCGATCGATTGTATCAGCGGCTGTTGCAGGCCGAATTCGAGCTCATGCGTGAGGCCATTCCGCTTTTGTGCGAACGGCGGTTGCCACGTCGGCCGCAGGGGCCTGGCGGCAGTTTCCACAAGAAAAAAGATCTGGGCGGTTTCCGCGAGCTCGATCTCGAAGCCACGGCGAAGGTGCGAGATGTCATCAATCGTTTGCGCGGCCTGACAACGAACAACCTCGGGGAGAGCGCGTATTTTGTCGAGGGGGGCAGGCGCTATTTCATGCGAATCGAGATAACCGGGGATCATACCGATGAATCCTGAATACCGGCATAACGTATCGAGCCGATGAACGATATCGCCGCCTTCATTGTCGACAGCGGGTGTATCCTGCGTGAAGCTCTGCGCCGGCTCGATGAAGCGGGAGAGGGCATACTGTTGTTGGTCGACAGGCAGGACGGAAAGTTGCTCCGCACCGTCACGGACGGGGATATCCGGCGCCTCCTGATCCGCGGCGCCTCGCTGGATGACATGCTGGCGGGCCTGCCTCCCGCTAAACCGAAGATAATCCATCGGCACACCGATGAAGCTGAAGCCCTGCGGCTGATGAACGAGTTCCAGATTAACCATATTCCGGTCGTTGATGAGGATAACAGGCCGGTTGCCATCGTCCTGCGGCGAGAAATTGATGAACGCATCCTGCTTTCGACCCCTCACCTGGGCGACTACGAGATGGGTTTCGTTGAGGAGGCGTTTCGGACAAACTGGATCGCGCCCCTCGGTCCTAACGTGGATGCTTTCGAGCGCGAACTCGCCGGCTATGTCGGCATTGGCCATGCCGCAGCGGTTTCTTCGGGCACCGCTGCGCTTCACCTTGCGCTGCGCGTCCTCGGCGCGGGTCCGGGCGATTCGGTGTTCTGCTCGAGCCTGACTTTTGTGGCCAGCGCGAATCCGATCCTTTACGTTGGTGCGACGCCTGTGTTCATTGACTCGGATCCGGAATCCTGGAACATGTCGGCATCCGCGCTTGGCCAGGCACTGGCCGATGCAGCCGGCGCTGGACGTCTTCCCAAGGCGGTGATTGTCGTAAGTCTGTACGGCCAGAGCGCGGATATGGATCCGTTGCGGGCGCTGTGTGACCGCTACGGAGTGCCTATTATCGAAGATGCGGCAGAATCGCTCGGGGCCACGTATAAAGGGCGCGCCAGCGGCACGCTCGGACGCATCGGCATCTATTCGTTCAATGGCAACAAGATCATCACCACTTCCGGGGGTGGCATGCTGGTGTCCGATGATGCGATGCTGGTTGAGCGGGCCAGATACTTTTCTACTCAGGCGCGCGAATCAGCGCCGTGGTATCAGCATACGGAAGTGGGTTACAACTACCGCATGAGCAACGTGCTCGCCGGCATTGGCCGGGGACAGCTCAAGGTGCTGGAAGACAGGGTGGCGGCGCGACGGCGGATATTCGATCATTACGCAGAGCGCATGCGCGATATCCCCGCGCTCCAGTGGATGCCGGAAGCCGGTTTCGGGCGGTGCACGCGCTGGCTAAGCGTATGCATGCTGGACCGCCGCCATACCGACATCGCGCCCGCGGATTTCATCGCCGCGCTGATGCGCTCCGGCATCGAGGCACGTCACGTCTGGCGGCCGATGCACCAGCAGCCGCTGTATGCCGGTTATGCCTACTACCCGCATGCGCTAGGGAAAAGCTTTGCCGACGAGGCATTTGCCACAGGTGTCTGCCTGCCGTCCGGCTCGAATATGCCGCCAGAGCAGCAAGACCGCATTATTCAGGCAATCGAATCCCTGTTCGCGCGCACCAATCACAGGCGAAGCGGATAGCGCGGTAACTCTTTGCCGCGTCTGCAAGACATTGTCGATATCATAACTGGGAGTGGTCCATGGAAAAGCATCGTTCATCCGGCGCAGGAGATATTCACGACTCCAAGTCACCGCCAGCAGACAATCTGGAGGCCAAATACGGACTACCGGCCAAGGTGCAATTCTGCCGCAAATGCGTCATTTCGAATCAACGTCCGAATTCAGCTATCGAGTATGCGCATACGAAAGAAAGCCGCAAACAGACCATTCATTTTGATGCTGAAGGCGTGTGTGACGCCTGTCGTCTGGCAGAACAGAAACGGAGCGCCATAGACTGGAAGGAACGCGAGAAGGCACTCAAGGAGTTGTGCGACCGTCACCGCCGGACTGACGGTGCTTATGATTGCGTCGTGCCTGGTTCGGGCGGGAAAGACAGCTTCTACGCGGCCCATTTACTCAAATACAAATACGGCATGCATCCGCTTACCGTCACCTGGGCGCCACATGTTTATACCGACTGGGGCTGGAAGAATTTCCAGGCATGGATTCATGCCGGCTTCGACAACTACTTGTGCACACCGAATGGCCGGGTTCACAGGTTGTTGACGCGACTCGCCGTCGAAAATATTTTTCATCCTTTCCAGCCCTTTATCATCGGGCAGAAGGCTTTAGCGCCCAAAATGGCGCTGTTGCATCGGATTCCGTTGATATTTTACGGGGAGAATGAGGCCGAGTACGGCAACCCGATCGAGGACATGCAGAGCGCCAGGCGCAGCTGGTCGTACTTCACCTCCGATGACAAATCCAGGATCTCCCTCGGCGGAACATCCGTGGCGGATCTGAAGCGGGACTATGGCGTCGACGAAAATGATTTACAGGTGTATCTGCCGGCAGACCCGGCAGAAATAGAGCGTCAACGAGTCGAGGTGCATTACCTCGGTTACTACCTGAAGTGGCATCCGCAAAGCTGTTATTACTATGCCGTGGAGCAAGGGGGCTTTCAGGCTTCGCCCGAGCGCACCCCGGGCACTTACAGCAAGTACAACAGCATTGACGACCGGATAGACGATTATCATTACTATACCACCTTCATCAAATTCGGGATCGGTCGCGCCACTTATGATGCGGCACAAGAGATCCGCTCCAATGACATCACGCGCGAGGAGGGAGTGGCATTGGTGAAGCGATTTGATGGCGAGTTCCCCGAACGCTTCGCGGACGAGATTTTCCAGTACCTGAGCCTGGATCCCAAGACATTCCCGCACGCGTCCCGCATGTTCGAGCAGCCTGTCATGGATCGTGAATACTTCATGCGCTTGGCGGACAGGTTCCGGTCCCCGCACCTATGGAAACTCGAAAACGGCATTTGGAAATTGCGGTACGCGGTCTGGTACGAGGAGTAGGTCACGAAATAATGGCCAATATCCGCCTGATCGCGCGCCTCGACATCAAGGGGCCGAATCTCATCAAGGGCGTACACTTCGAGGGATTGCGTGTCATCGGTGATCCTCAGGAGTACGCGCGCCATTATTATGAAGATGGTGTCGATGAGCTGATATATATGGATACGGTGGCAAGCCTTTACGGACGTAACAACCTCACGGAGATTGTCAGCCGCGCCGCACGCGACGTGTTTGTGCCGATGACGGTCGGCGGTGGAGTGCGCAGCGTGGAAGACGTGAAGATGCTTTTGCGCGCCGGGGCTGACAAGGTGGCCATCAACACGGCGGTGACCAAGCGTCCGGAGCTCATTACTGAGGTAGCCAAGCGTTTCGGTTCGCAGTGCATGGTACTTTCCATCGAGGCGAAACGGATAAATGCGCAGAAATGGGAGGTTTACACCGACAACGGGCGTGAGCGGACCGGCATGGATGTCAGGGAATGGGCAATCAGAGGCGTTGAACTCGGGGCGGGCGAGATACTCTTGACCTCCGTGGACCAGGAAGGAACCGCCAAGGGTTTTGATATCGATCTGATTCGAATGGTTGCTACCGCTGTTTCGGTTCCCGTTATCGCCAGTGGTGGTATGGGCACTCCGCAGGATCTGGTGCGGGCCGTGAAGGAAGGCGGTGCGGACGCCGTGGCCATGGCCCACGTTCTGCATCACAAGAAATATTCACTGGCCGAGATCCGGGAAGCGGCGATAAAGGATGGCATTCATGTGAGGCGCCCGTGAAGCCGGTTGTCACCGTCGTTGATTATGGTTTGGGAAATCTGTTCAGTGTGGGCCACGCCCTGGAGCATGTCGGGGCATCGGTCGTCGTCGCGGATTCGCCCGCTTTGATAAAAAGTGCGCAATACTTGGTGCTGCCGGGGGTAGGCTCATTTTCCAACGGCATGGCTGGCCTGGAGCAACGCGGGCTGGTTGAACCTTTGCAGGAATATGCCCGCTGCGGTCGTCCTTTCCTGGGCATCTGCCTCGGGATGCAAATGATGTTTGAGGTAAGTGAAGAATTTGGACTGCACCGTGGCCTGGGATTGATACCCGGTAGAGTGGTCCCCATCTCACCTAGCGGAAAAGATGGGAGGCCTCATAAAATTCCACACATCGGTTGGAACGAACTGGTTGTGCCCGGCAATTCCCATCGCTGGGAAGGAACACTCCTGTCGGGCATCACCTCGAGCTCTCCGGTTTATTTCGTGCACTCCTTTACAGCTGTCCCCTCAAGGGAGGAACACCGCTTGGCGGATTGTTATTACGATGGCTGCCTCATTTCCGCGGCGGTAGGGCTGGGAAACATGTACGGTTGCCAGTTCCATCCGGAGAAGAGTGGCCCTGTCGGACTCCGGATGCTCGCCAACTTCATCAATGGAAGCCTTTCATGACGCTGTCCCAGATCTACGCCAAACTACTGGAGTCCTACCAAGCGAGCAAGAAGCGCGGGCTTGATGGAGAGTTTATCCTCTATCGACTATACCGGCCGCTTTCATTCCCGCTATCGGCGATTCTGATCAAGCTTGGTTGCTCCGCCAACCAGGTCACGATTCAGAGCTTGACGGCCCTGCTGATTGCTGCCGGTCTGTTTCTTACGGGCGACCCGTTGTACATGGTGTTCGGCGCGTTGAGCTATGCGCTCGCGTTCATTCTCGATTTTGCGGACGGCAATATTGCGCGGTTTCACAACAAGCCGAACTATTTTGGAAAGTTGATCGATGGTTTCGTGGACTCATTGAGTTGTATTTTGTTCATTGCCATTGCCATCGGCGACACGCGCGCATCCCTGGCTATGATGCCGGCAGGGCTTGAGCTGACGCTCGGCATAGCCACCACCCTGGTCATCCTGGTCATCCATTACTATCGGATGCGGGTCGCTTATTTTCTCAAGGAGAGCGGGGTGCTCGAGAGGTACTCGGACCCGCCGCGCGACCGTGCCGAGAGCGGCGAATCCCTCATCAACATGGCCAACAAGGTTTACAAGAACCTGGCCACCAGTACCCCGATCGTACTGCTGGTACTGACACCCTTTGGTCTGTTGTCAGTCTTTATCGGATTTTTTTTCGCCCTGCATGCGTTGATGGGCCTGTCCGAGATCGTCGTGAGCCTGATGCGCTTGCGCCGCAGGCTGAACGTATATCGAGAGTATTAACCCAAAACGAGACACGCAAAATGAAGGCAATCATATTGGCGGCCGGGAAGCCGGTCATCGGAAACAGCCCGATCTCGAATCTGGAGATATCGGGACAACGCCTGCTCGACCTTCAGATCTCATGCCTTCGCAGTGGCGGGGTGGACAGAATCGTCCTCGTCACCGGCTATGAGAACGACAAGATCGTCCGTGCCGATGTCGAGATTCGCGTGAACGACGCGTGGCGTGGGATGGGCAGCCTGTCCTCGCTCAAGTTGGTCGCCGATGTCTTCGACGGAAGCGAGGATCTGTTGGTGCTCTACGGCGATACCATCTTCGAGCCCGACGTTCTCAAGGCCGCGTTGAGATCGAACGGGGCGATATGCCCCGTATGCTTTCTCGACCGGCAGGAACGGGACAAGGGCAAGTTCCGCGAGTATGCGCTCATCGAGAACGGTGCGCTCAAGTCGATCCGGCAATATCCGGACGAGCACAGCGTCAGGACAGTGTTCACGGGCTTCGTGCTGATCCGGGGCGCGAAGGCGGAAGTCCTCGGTTCCTACCTGAAGAACGGAGTGGCGGACGAACGCGCCCACGTCGGGGCGCTACTGAATGAAATGTGCGCGCGCGGGGTGGATCTGACGCCGATCATCATCGAACGTGGTTGGGCCGAGATCACCTCCGATGAGCTGTATCAGGATATGCTGGCTAACGTCCTGTTCATCAAGAAAGTGACCCAGATCCACACCGACTGGACGCTGCGTTCAAGGCACTACAACCAGTTGCAGTGGGTGAACAATGATGCCTTGCTCTCGGCCATCACGAGCATCGCGGCCTCGTTAAGGCCCAGCACGGTGCTCGACGTCGGCACCGGCACCGGCAAGGTGTTGTTCGCCCTGAAGGACACCTTGCGCCAAGGGGAGTTTTGGGGGATAGACTCCAGCCAATCCATGCTCGATAAGATCAGCCGCCGCGACGAGGCCGTCCTCAAATGCGCCAACGTCGAGACGACGGGCGATATCCCGGGCACCTATTTCGACTTCGTCACGGCCAGGATGGTCTTTCACCACATCAACGACAGCGACCGGGCGTTGCGCAACATCTGCCGCGCCCTCCGGGACGAGGGCGTGCTGTTGATATGCGAGGGGGTGCCGCCGACGCTACGAACCGTAGGCTGGTACACGGAGATGTTTCGCTACAAAGAGGATCGCAAGACGCTGACGGAGATTGACCTGATCAACATGCTGCTGCGGGCGGGATTTGACGACGTGGTTACCCAGACCGTCGTGCTGCGCCAATGCAGCCTGAATAACTGGCTCGACAACTCGGGCATCCCGCAGGAGAACATTGATATCATCAAACGCATGCACTACGACGCGCCGGACTATGTGCGGCAGGACTATGATATGGCGTTCACTAACGACGATTGCCTCATGACGTGGAAATTTGCAATCACTTACGGACGCTTGCGTAGACGAGTCGATGAGCGGAAGGCGACTGCTTCGCACAACACGCGCGAGGTGTGATGATGGGCTTGAGATCGTGGTGTCGATCCAGGCTGGGGTACATGCGCGATGGTCTGTTCTACCTGATGCATAGATTGACGGGCAGTTCCTACCGCGAGTACTACGCCGACCGAATGGATCAGATCGTGCGGCGCAACCCCCGCTGGGGGCTCAATCTCAACAAAAAATTCCAGCTCGACTACCTGAAGGCACATGGGTTACGGCCGGAATCGAGCCTGTTGGACTACGGTTGCGGCGCGCTCGCTGCCGGTGTTCACTTCATCGAATACCTACAGCCGGGCAAGTATGTCGGTGTAGACATTTCGGCCGAGGTGCTCGCGGAAGGCGGGCGTCGTCTGGCGCGAAACGATCTCTTGGCCAAGCGATCCGAGTTGCACCGGATCGAGTCGGGCTTGCTTGCCGTACTCGGCAACAGGCGGTTCGACGTGATCTGGGCCCAGTCTGTGTTTACGCACATGCCGCCCGAGGACATCCACAATCTGTTACGCGACATCCGGCGCCACATGCATGCTGAGAGCTGTTTTTATGCGACATTCGCCCGCACCGACGGAGACACTCATCAGATGCGGTTCAAGGACTGGTATTACAATGTCGATTTCTTCCGGCGCGAAGCCAGTCTGTTCGATCTCCGCATGGAGATCATGCCGGATTGGAAGCATCCGGACGACTGCACCGGAAGCGATACGCTCATCCAGCTCACCCCGACACAGACGGAGCCTGCAAGGTATGAACGCGACCATTAGAAAGCCCACTGAGTTACTCAAGACGGCGTATCGCAGGACCTCGCTTCGGTTATTTGGCAACACTATCGGTTTCAAGGTGAACATTCTGTACACCTTGTACATGACGGCGCTGAAGCTGGGTGCCGGGCTCATATCGGGTTTGCGCCGCGGGGATGGGCGAACTGACGGTGAAGAGATCGAGCGTACGGCGCAGGAGATCCGCGCTCACGGTTTTGCCAAGATCGACCCCGTCCTCAGTCCGGAGTTCATTCGGATGATCTCCCGGAAGGTTGATGCGCTGTTCGCGCGCGAAGAAAAGACGGTCACGACGCTCCAGGAAGGCGGCCTGATCCGGCTCAAGGCTTCGCTGATCGAGGTTCCCGAGCTCGAGCAGTTCCTGCTGCACCCCGCTGTCTCCGGTACCCTGGAGCGCTATTTCGGCAGCTGCTTCAGGGTCTTCAGCTGTGACATCTACCGCACGTTGCCGCAGGACCCAACTGCCGCGGCGGAAAAATTCGGGAGCCTAAAGTGGCACTTCGACAATTGTCCCTCGGTGCTGTTCAAGATCATGATTTACCTTACCGACACGACGGTGGACACGGGTGCGCTCTCGCTCGTGCCAAGGGTAAAGAGCCTGGAACTGAAGCGTCGTGGATTCTGGGAGCGGAACAAGGCCGACAGCTTCACGGATGAGATCCGCCGCAGCGCCATTTATCTCGAGGGCGTCGCTGGCACGACGTTATTTTTCTCGACCCATCACTGCATCCACAAGGCGACACTCCCGACGCACCAGCATCGCGACGTGGCCGTGTTCCTGGTACAACCCGCGTTCCAGCCGCAGGAGGCGTTCTCGCCGCGTGCGCGCGAGACGTACAGCTTCAATTTCGGCTATTGCATCAATCCATTCTCGGGCGCTCCGCTGCGCTATGGTGACGAGTGAAGTCGGCGCCGAAGGTGCTCCGTCGGTGTTGCAGCCCGATCCTGCTCCTCGTGGCGGTCGCGCTCGCGACCGGGGCCTGCCATCATGGCGGCGGCGACAATAATAAATGGATGCTGGTCGGCGGTGACGGGACGCGCGACAACTGGGATGTCGTTGCCGGAGGTTTCGAAGAGGTGCGCGTGTTGCAAGTTTATCAGGGGAAGATATATGCCGGTCTCGTCAACCCGACGCTCAGGCAAGGACAAGTCTGGGAGTACGACGGCGTGTCTTGGTGCCAGGTAGCGGGCGATGGGATCATGGGGTCGTGGCCTTCCAGTTCGGTCATGAGCGTTGACTCCCTGGCAGCGGACGGCGGGTATCTTTACGCCGGTACCGGTTCAACAAGCTCTTGGTATTTCAGGGCGCCCTATACGTTACCGCCGGTGGTCCCCCGGGATCCGCAAGCGTGTGGCGGCTCGATGGTGGGACCTGGAAAAAAATCGGCGGATACGGGCTTGATGGCTCAGCCTGGCACACCGGGCCGGGCGCCTCGGGCACGCACTGGATTTATACCTTGACGGAGTATTTGGGAAATTTGTACGCCGGTCTGGCCTCCGCCGAAACGAGTGGCGCTGCGCAAGTTTGGGAATACGTACCCTGAGGCGATTAGACGTGGTGACCGTGATCATGGACTGGTGCCGCTCCGCGCCCGTCGGTCCGGCGGACGGCGCCGGACACCGGCCGCAGCGGCCGGATGCAGGCACCTGAGCGCGTGTATTCGGGCCTAAGCAAGCAGCAGCTGTTGGGACGAATGTTCTCGAATGCCGGCATCTACGGCATCGGGGTTATCCTGACGCGCCTGGGCGGGTTGATGTTGCTGCCGATTTATTGGCAGAAACTTGAGCCGGCGGATTTCGGGATCATCGGTTTGTCCCAGATCGTCACGATATTCCTGAGCCCGGTATTGAGTCTGGGCCTGTATGACGCGGTGCAGCGGTTGTTCTTCGAGTGGAAGGCCGAGGATCGTCCGCGGTATTTGGCGGCGCTGTGGCTGACCTCGCTGGCTCTAAGTTTTTTGCTCTGCCTCGGTTTGGAGATATTTGGCAGCGTGCTGTTCGCGTCTGTGCTGTCGCAGGTGCCGTTCTCGCCCTATCTCGAAGTCACGATCTGGACCGCCTTTGCTGTCAACTTAGGGTTGTTCCCGCTTACGTTGTTGCGCGTGCGCGAGCAACTCAAGTTGTTTACGTTAGTGACGGTGGCATCGTTTGTCACCCAAGCGGCGTTGATCCTGGTGTTTATCTTTGTCTTTGAGATGAAGGCGCTCGGTTACCTCTTGGGTATCATGATCAACGGATTGCTTTGGGGCGGGTATTTTCTCTACTTCATGGCGCGCGAGATCGGTTTCCCGATCCGCCTGGCCCATCTTTCCGAGCCGTTGCGCTACTCGCTCCCGACGGTACCCGCTACCGTTCTCGACGGCATGGGCAGCGTCTTCGACCGAGTCTTTCTCGACAAGTACGCCTCGCTTGCGGTGATCGGGCTCTACAATCTCGGTAACCAGTTCGGCGCGGCGTTTAACTCCTTTAATCAGATCATGAAGTCGTCTTGGGTTCCGCTGATGTTCAGGGTGATCTCCGACCGTTCGGATGGACCCGCCGTGCTCGGACGGTTTTCGTTGTATTATGTCGCGGCGTTGGCCGTCCCGGCGTTGGCCATCGCCCTGTTGTCCAAGGAGATTATCGTATTGTTCGGTAACGATCGTTTCGCCGGTATCTACCCGTTCGTGCCGTACTTCGTGTTGGTCTACTATCTGCAAGCCGTGGGGACCGCCATGGGGCGCGGGCTGGATCTGGCCAAGAAAACCGCTTACACCCCGATCGTACCGGCGATTACGTTCATGGCCAATCTCGTTTTTCTTTGGTTGCTGGTTCCCCGTTATGGTGTATGGGGCGCCATCGCTAGCTTGCTCATCACGACGGCGCTGCGGATCGGGACTCATATCGGGTTAGCGCTCTACTTCTATCCGCGACCGATATTTTTTTGGCGCCTGATGAGCGTCTTTTCCATGGCATTGCTCACCTTTTTTGTCGCCAGTCGTTTGGATACTGGCAGCCTGATAACCGACGTGGCGCTGAAATGCATCGTGATCCTCGTTGGGTCGGTGGCCATCGCCTGGGCGGCGCTGGACTGGGATAAGGCCATGGCGCTCATCAAACGGCGATTGCGCAAGGCACCGGCGAGGCGATGAGCCATCCGCCTTTATCCGCTCGGCGCAATGATGCGGTGCGAGTTGCGCTCATTCTGGATAATCCCAAGCGTGACCTGGACGGCCTTGCTCTCGTTGTTTGCCAGTTGTTGCGCAGCGGGGTGGGTGCGATGGTCGTTCCCATGTATCAGCAAGGCTACGAATTACCGCTCCTGGCCCCGGACGTGGTGTTGGTAAACTACGCCAGGCTCAACAATAAAGACCTGCTGGCGACGTATCGGGCCATGGGCAGCCGTGTCGCGGTCATGGACACGGAAGGAGGCGTGCTGTCGGAGCACGGCGCCGATTCCCCCGCGAACTGGGCGCGCCATTTTCGCGCGAGCGGGTTCGCCGAGCTGGTGGACAGTTATTTTTTTTGGGGCGAGAAAGTGCGCGAGGCATTTCTCGCTGATAGCGGGTTGCCGGCGGATGTCCTACGGGTGACCGGGTGCCCGCGTTATGATGTGTGTGCGCCACCGTGGAGCAACGCGCTGGTGTATCCCAAGGATGGTTACGTATTGATCAATACCAATTTTTCCTCCATCAACCCGATCTACACCCGCTCGGACGAGCGCGAAAAGCGGATCTTTAAAGATTTGGGCTGGGAGGCCGGCTATGTGGAACGGTTGTTTAGCGATTTAACGGCGGTGTTTCCGCGTTATCTGGAAACCCTCGCCCGTCTGGCGCACGACAATCCCGCGACGAGATTTCTCATCCGCCCGCATCCGTTCGAGAATCCCATGTCTTATCGCGAGCGCTTCGACGGGGTGCCGAACGTCGAAATCAATGGCGAGGGCAACATCTTGCCGGTCATCGCCCACGCTTCGTTAGTATTGCATCTCAATTGCGGCAGCGCGGTGGAGACCAATCTCTTGGGTAAGATCCCGGTGTCGCTTGAGTTTCTCAACACCGATACCATGCGCCGGCATGCGCCGTTACCGTCGCAGATCAGCTGTCCCGCCGAGGGCTACGACGAGCTCTGCGCGTGGGTGCGCGACCCCGGTGGGTGCGCCGCGCGGCACGACCCCGCGCTTGTGATGAAAGGCCATATTGCGCCCTGGTTCGGCCCCATTGACGGGCGAGCGTCGGAGCGCCTGGCAGACGGGCTTGTGGAGTTGGCACGGCGGTCGATGCGCGCGCCTCGCCGCTCGCTGGCGAGCTCCCTACGTGGTGGCCGTTCGCCGGTGGCGCCAGGGCGGCTTGCACAAGGTGTGTTGGCCAACCTTCTGGGCACACAGGCGATGTCCGGCCTTCGGTACGTCTTCACGCCGGCGCGGCGCGGCAAGTCCGTTACCCTGGCGGACATCGTCGCTAGGATGGATCGTTTTGCTGCGGTGGCAAGTATCGCGCTCGATTACACTTGTCGCCACGCCCGCCATCCTATTACCGGCCTGCCTCTGACGAGTATCGAATTAGTCCCGAAAGGAGCGCCATGAATCCTGCGGACACGACCGTTGTGTTTACCACATTGGCGATGAACCAAACGTTGTTCTTCGCCGCCTTGGGTGAGACGTTTAAGGCGCGCGGGTACAAGGTGGCCCATATCGCCTTCCACGAGCGCAGCCACGAGTATCTAACCGCGAGGGGCGAGCGCGTCTACAATGCTTTTGCTCCAAAGCCGGATTACGTGCAGAGCGTTGACCTGCAACGCTACTCTTGGCCAAGTCTGAATCTGATCCTGAGCCACGAAAAGGCTGCCTTCGAGATTAACGATTCGGCGTGTCTTATTCGCAAACTCCGTGGCTACCTGGCAGCTATGGAGCAGGTGTTCGACGAACTGCAAGGTGAGTCGGGACGCGTGATCCTGGTGCAGGAGTTGGGCGGTTTTTTGTCCATCATCGCGGCCTTTTACGCCGCCCGTGCGCGCGGCATCGACAATATGTTCTTGGAGCCCTCGTTCTTCCGGGGTAGGGTATTTTTTGTGAAAAACAGCCTCTCGGCCATGCCCATTCCCGGTCCGGCTTCGCCTGCCGTCAGCGCTGAGGTCAGCGACTACCTGAACCGTACCATCCGGAACCAGAGCGTGGTCATTCCCACCAAAGATCTTTATCATTACCGTGCGGCGGCGAAGAAGATCCTCGATCCCTATAATATGCGGCGGTTCGCGGAAAAATTTGTGGATAAGTACGTAATGGGGAGGAGGGAAGAATTCGGCCACATCGGCGGGCATGTAGCCCGGCATCTGCGCATGGCGGTTAATAGCCAGAGTCTGAGGCGGTTTTACCGGCCGTTGCCCCAAGAGTTTTTCATATACTACCCACTGCATGTCCCGGCGGACGTGGCGTTGACGCTGCGTTCCCCCGAATACCTGGACCAGTACGCGCTCGTGGATTTCCTCTGCCGTGCCGCGCCGCATCCCTGCAAGGTCGCCATCAAGGAGCATCCGGCGCTGGTCGGGGCCGTAAATTACCGGCGCATCCGTGACTTGCTTAGGCGGCATGACAACCTAGTGTTGCTGGACGCGGGCCTGAACAACTACGAAGTGTTGCGTACCGCGCGCGTGGTGGTCACGGTCAATTCCAAGTCTGGTGCCGAGGCGCTGCTGCTGAGTAAACCCGTGGTCGTTTTGGGCAACGCATTCTATCGTCCTTGTCGCCTTGTGCACGCCATTGACAATCAACATGACTTGCCTGACATGCTCGCACAATTGACGCGACAGCCACCGGTATTGTCCCATTATGATGTCGCCCGTTACTTCCAGGACGTTTGGGATCGTTCATATCCTGGGGAACTTTATGTCGCGGCATCTGATAATGTCGCTCAGTTTGCTCGGTCACTCATGGCTTTTATGGTGGAATCATGCATCACATAGGACTGGCCCAGCGTCTGGGTATGATGTTCGTCTGGCTAACGCTGGGGATAACGCTACTCCATGCAATGGCTTACGTGTTATCGCCCTATAAAAGCATTTACTCGGGAAGCACAACATGGTTGATCATCCTGTTGTTTCAGGTTCTGGCAGTAGGGACAATGTGGTTTGGTATTCGCTGGTTCGCGGGGACCACTGTCCATTTGAAGGAATACGACTTCTTTGAAGGTTTTGGCCATGCCAAACTTCTCCTGACGTTGCTTGGCATCAGTCTGATAGGGATAGTCTTGCATCTGTTGGCGAAATATCACTTGTTGAGCCATACCCACCTTGGCTGCTGGGGTGAATTGCGTGGACTTTGGTTAGAAAGCGACTCTGCTGACCAGCCCTTACGGCAACGATTGAGCAGCATGGGGGGCTATATCTTGAGCGGTTTTCATTTTCCCGGATTATTCATTTCCACCGCAGCCATTAGTGCTGGCCGGCGCCCCTTTTATTACGCTATCTTCCTTGTGGCTTTCACGCTGATCACAATTGTTTTTGCCGGTGCCATCGTCTCCCGCTCTACACTGTTGTACGCTTTAATTGTGGCATACCTAGGCGCAGGTTATGGCTGGGCACTTGCTGAATCCCGCGCATGGGGCACCGTGTTAAGGGCGGGTATTGCGGTCGGGAGCATCATAGTTATTGCTCTATTGTTCAATCACGTTGTTTTTTCGGCCAAGATCGATTGCGGATCGGGTTCCGCTGCACGCTATGTCGAGGACAACGCGAAAACCATGCCAGTGCGTGATAGCCTTCAGGACGAAAAACGGGATGCCGGTTCGTTGATTAACATTTCTCTAGACCAGATATTCCGGCCCGTCAGTAAAGTGATTTCTGAAAAGTGCACCTCGTGTATACCCACGCTTCTGTACTTAAACCATGGCATATGGAATGTCGAAATGGTCACGTCCCAAGATAAACGTGGCGACCCGGTGTTATTTACTTTTGCTCGTTATTGGGCTTACCGACTTGGTTTGGTTTCTTCCCCGCCTGCCGCCGGATGCCGAGTTTATAGCGCAGGGGGGGTCACTTTGCCTGGTGCGGCATACCACGACTTCGGCTGGAAGGGGGTGGTGGGGGCTGGGATTGCACTTGGTGCACTATTAGCACTCTCAATTGTTCTGATCTGTCGTGGCGGATTACTACTTTGGCTCGGATTTACCACCCTTGTAGCAGCGGGGGCGATGGAGGCGTTGAGCCTTCTTTTTGTTGCTCCTGCGACTCTTGCTTTTCCGTTCGCCATTTTCGCGTTTTTGGCCACGGCACTTCTTGCCGTATTTCTCACAAGGCCATATGGCGGGAAATCAGGATGATTTGATTTTTGTATCGAAATAGCATGAGCAGTCTAACCATTTCCATTATTACTCCCGCTTACAAGGCCGCTGCATATGTGGGCGAGGCTATCCGTTCGGTGCAAGCGCAGGATTTTCGTGATTGGGAAATGCTTGTTGTGGATGACGGCTCACCGGACAACACGGCGGATGTAGTCGCCGGTTTTGCGGCCGCCGATCCGCGCGTGAAGCTCATCCGCCAGGCGAACAGCGGGCCAGCCATGGCACGACAACGGGCGCTGGACGAGGCGAAAGGCCATTACATCGCATTTTTGGACAGTGACGACTATTGGTTGCCCGGTAAGTTCACGCGGCAGCTCGCATTCATGCATGAGCGCGGTGCCGCCATGAGCTACACCAGATTCCGGCGCATTTCCGATGATGGGAGCCGCGTCGGACATCTCGTCGCCGTTCCCGAACGGCTTGACTACCGGCAATTGCTGAAAAATACCGGGATCGCCACATCTACTGTGATCGTGGACCGGAGGATGACCGGCCCCTTTGCCATGACCCGCACCTATTATGACGACTACGCGCTTTGGCTCGGCCTGTTGAAGCGCGGTTTTGTCGCGCATGGATTGCAGGAAGACCTGATGCGCTATCGTGTCGTGAGCAAGTCTGTTTCCCGGCATAAGATGAATTCGGTCAAGTGGGTCTGGCGTACTTACCGCGACATCGAGCACCTTTCATTGCCGGATGCCACGTGGTGTTTCATGAATTATGCAGTGCGTGCCTACCTGAAATACGCGTCATTCTAGCTTGAGCAGCGTGAATCCGGTTTTTCTGGTGACGGGCGCAGGCGGGTTTGTCGGTCGGCACCTGGTATCGACACTGAAGCAGCGCGGCATTCCCGTGGTCCAGGCCGTGCGTGGCAGTGATAGCGCGGCCCGGGCCGCCGCGGTCGGTGATGTCATTGTCACGGGCGATATCGGTTCAGATCCGGACTGGGATCCGGCATTGAAGAATATTGACGTAATTGTCCACCTCGCGGCATACGTGCACCATGCACATGAAGCACATGAGGTGGTGGATAACTATCACAGGATAAATGTATCGGGAACCGAAAAGCTAGCCAGGAGTGCGGCAGTCAATGGCGTGAAGCGTTTTGTGTATGTCAGCTCAATCGGCGTGAATGGAAATAAAAGTACTCTAAGGCCCATAACGGAACAGGATCAGCCTCAGCCCTACAATCCCTATACTTTCTCGAAATGGCAGGCAGAGGAAACGCTGAAGAAGATTGCTCGCGAAACAGGACTAGAAGTGGTCATTCTGCGTCCACCCCTTGTATATGGGTCTGGAAATCCCGGAAATTTCTGGCGATTGCTCAAGCTGGTGGCGACAGGCATCCCCTTGCCTTTGCGCTCGATCGTCAATCGTCGCAGCCTGATATATGCAGGCAATCTGGTTGACGCGATTATACTTTGCTCGATTCACCCATCCGCGGCGGGGAATACGTATCTGGTCAAAGATGGAGACGACATTTCTACGCCGGATCTGGTCCGGGTATTGACCTCCATCATGGGATTGAAGCCCCGCCTGATCGCATTCCCGACCCTGCTTCTAAGATTGGGAGGAAAGATAACAGGGAAATACGACCAAGTTGTTTCGCTGGTTGACTCACTCGTAATCGATGATTCCAAAATTCGAGGCACGCTGGGCTGGCGACCACCCTATACGCTGGCAACGGGTTTGAAGGAGACTGTCGAATGGTTCAAACAGTGATTGGCTGCGTGGTTACCGAGAACGAAACATGCTGTGGATAATCATCCTCCTGCCATTCATTCTGTCGACCCTGCTGACATGGCAGCTAACCAAGCCCTCGTCGCGGTTTTATGTCCTCGACAAACCGAATGAACGTTCACTTCATGCATCGCCAGTCCCACGCAGTGGTGGCCTGGCCATTCTTATCGCAATTGTTGTTTCTGTCGCGATAGTTTCTTTGTTCTATCCTCTCCACGATCTGGCGGCGATCACGACAAGTGTTTTTATAGTAGCTGTCGTGTCTTTTCTCGATGACCGTTATTCTATTGCACCCGGTTATCGCCTCGTAGCGCATGCACTCGCGGCGGCGGCAATTCTTTATGGTGGTTTTTATTTGCAAAAGCTGGAAGTCCTCGGCGTAAGTTGGCAATGGTCTTATGCTATGGGCGCCGTGGTTTCTGTTCTATATACCGTTTGGATGATTAATCTTTACAACTTCATGGACGGAATGGACGGATTTGCCGGAGGCATGGCGGTATCTGGATTCGCCGTTTTCGCGGTATTGGGATGGATGGCAGGCCATGATGCGTTTTTTATTATCAGCCTGATCATTGCAGCCTCTTCCGCGGGTTTTCTGGTTTTTAATTTTCCGCCGGCGCGAATATTTATGGGTGATATCGGCTCATCCACGCTCGGCCTTCTGGTGGCGGCGTTCTCGCTATGGGGCGCGCGAAGCGGCGAGATTGCTCCATGCCCCCCTCACCCTGACCCTTGTATATTTCTTTTCGCAGTTGTAGTAGTAGTTGAGTTGTAGCGGTAGCCAGCGCAGCAGGCCGTCGTCCCTCCGGTGACAAGACCGTGGGAGAGCATGGGTCGCCGCGCTGGAATGGATTCGAGAACCCGAACGGTTGCCCGAGCTTGAAGCTCGTATCGACAAGGCTGGGGGTGGAATCATGGACATGCAGAAGGAATCGCAGGTAGTGGTAATGGGAGTGGACGTATCCAAGCGGGCGCTGGACTGCGCCACGTGGCCATATCGGTGCCACGTATGGTATCGGCGAAGGCGGCGAGTATCGGGAATGGATGGACGTGAACTACGGTAATCGGTAAATGGGAATGGCAGGTGCGCGGAGCTTGAGCTGCCTTTGGAAAGTGTATAAGCTTATCAATGATGAAATACACAAATCGCATCACCTTCGATCCGGAACAATGCGGAGGCCGACCGTGCATCCGTCATTATCGCCTGCGCGTTAAAGATGTGCTCGATCTGTTAGCCGCAGGTGTGTCGGAATCTGAGATTCTCAAGGATTATCCCTTCCTGGAACCGGAAGATATTCGCGCTTGCCTGGAGTTTGCCTCCGAGCAGGTTAATCATCCGGTGATTATCGCCGCCTGACCGTGTGCGATTTTTAATCGATACCCAGTTACCTGCGGCATTAGCTCGATGGCTGCAAGAGCATGGCCATCCAGCGGAACACGTTCTTGACGTTGGCCTTGCCCAATCGAAAGATAATCCGATTTGGCAGTATGCGGCTGAGCGTCAAGCGGTGATCGTGACTAAGGACGAAGATTTTGCCGAATGGGTATTGCGCGGTCGCCGCGGCCCGTCCGTGGTTTGGTTGCGCGTCGGTAATACATCCCGGAGCGCATTGCTCGCGTGGTTCGAACCTTTATTGCCCACAATCGTTAAGAAACTTGACGAGGGCGAGCGACTCATCGAAGTACGCTGACGTCCTTCTTTATTTTTACCTTGTCGGTAATCCCGTAGTTAGGCTGATTGTCAATTCAATTGCCAATCAGCCATCGCCGACGAGCATCTGGCCGGATTACGCCGGTGGATAGAATTAGCCGGTAAGATCGCGGTAGATCCACGTCTCGTGTATGCCGGCAATAACCGGTATGTGCGATCGGGTATTGAGGTTTTGCCTTGGACGAGCTTTCCATGAAACTGTGAACCTTCCCCGATTCGCTATTGTCCTCCTTAATGGTGGATGCATATAAAAGGACCGCGAGGTCATGAGCATCTTGTTGGCAGCGGCGGCTTTTGTTATTTCCTTGATGTTGACGCGGCGCTTCTGTGACCCGATGTCGCGCTTTCACATTCTGGATCAGCCTAATGCTCGGTCTCTGCACACGCAGCCAACCCCGCGCAGCGGTGGACTGGCAATCCTGGCGGCGATCTATGTATGCGGCATCGCCGCCGTTTATTGGCTTGGCCGGCCCTCGGATTCCTCTTATGGGTGGATTGGGGGATCGAGTATTCTTGTCGCAGGCGTTTCCTATATTGACGATCGCTTTACCCTGCCCTCGGGCATCCGCTTTGTCGTTCATATATTGGCGGCGACACTCCTGGTATTCGGTGGCTTTGCCATGAGCCACTTGGAGTTGCCGGGACTGGATCTGTCGTTACCGTATTGGATCGGCATCGTTTTTACGCTGCTGTTTGTCGTGTGGATGTTGAATCTTTATAACTTCATGGATGGGATGGACGGTTTTGCCGGTGGCATGGCGCTGTTCGGATTCGGCGCGTTCGCGGCGATGGGATGGATGGCGGGGCATGAAATATTTTTTGTCATCAGTCTGATCGTTGCCGCCGCCTCCACGGGATTTCTGATCTTTAATTTCCCGCCGGCGCGGATCTTCATGGGCGATGTCGGCTCATCCACGCTCGGCCTTCTGGTGGCGGCGTTCTCGCTATGGGGCGCGCGGGACGGAGTGTTCCCCTTTTGGGTTGCGGTGCTGGTCTTCTCCCCGTTTGTCGTCGACGCTTCGGCAACATTGGTTCGGCGCTTGTTTCGCGGCGAAAAAATCTGGCATGCGCACAAGACGCATTATTACCAGAAACTGGTGCAGGCGGGGTGGGGGCATCGCAAGACAGTGCTGTGGGAATACGTATTGATGACAGCCTGCGCGGGAAGTGCGATCTGGGTGGTGCGGCAGACTGAAACCGTTCAGTGGTGGACCATCGGTTTTTGGACGGTGGTGTACGCCTTGCTCATCGCCATGGTGCGTCGGCTGGGGGCGGGAAACTTGCGGGCCCGTGAGGATCGCCGCGCCTAGATGGCGCGGCGCCACGTTCAGACTTTTGACGGGGTGGCATGAAGTGGCTATTATGGCCTTATGAAAAAAGCCTCAATTACCCAAACCAAAAATCAGTTAAGCGCCCTGCTGGATCGCGTCCGCCACGGGGAAACCGTCCTGATCATGGATCGCGGGCGTCCGGTGGCGCGCTTGGAACCCGTGACCGGCGAATCGAACGCGGAGACGGCGGCGATAATAAAAGAACTGGAACGAACCGGTGCTGTCCGTCCCCCCCGGCGGCAAGTCGATACTAATCTGCTCCTGCAGGATCCGTTGCCCGCGCCCGGCGGAGCGAGCGCATTGCAGGCCTTGTTGGAAGAGCGGCGCGAAGCGCGTTGAGCCGCGGGCATGAAATATTGGGATACCTCTGCCATTATGCCGCTGCTTGTCCAGGAGCAAGCATCCGCCGCGATGAAAGATATCTTTGGGCGGGACAAAGTGGTGTTTGTTTGGTGGGCCGCGGAGGTGGAATGCGTTTCGGCGCTTGCGCGGGTTGAGAGAGAGCGGCGATTGAACCCGGACGATCTTGCTTTCGCCTACCGGCGCTTAGAGGTCTTTTGTGCGAGTTGGTATGTTATTCAGCCGGTCGAGGTGCTGAAAGAAATTGCCAAGCGCCTGCTTCGGGTGCATCCGCTTAGCGCGGCGGACGCCCTTCAACTCGCCGCGGCGGTTGTTGGCTCCAGGCACAACCCGCGGGGTCTCGAATTTGTGTGCCTGGACAGCCGGTTGTCCGCGGCCGCCCAGCGCGAAGGCTTCAACGTGATCGGCGGGTGAGGGCCGAGACATGACGCACAACGCCATAAGATGGGTTAGCCCGTCAGGGCTTGCCCCGGACTTGATTCGGGGGCGTGACCCACTCCCCGGCGGGAAGGAAGTTTGGCCAAGGTTCTTGGGCTAGGTTGAGCTACGCTGGGCTATGGCTTCGAGTGTCATAATTGGCGGAAATCCATGACATCGCGTGCACGGGATTGGTATCGGCAGGCCGAGCGGGACCTGGAACAGGCGCGCTCGTCGCAACGCGAAGGGCGACATGAATGGGCCTGTTTCGCCGCCCAGCAATCGGCGGAGAAGGCTGTTAAGGCGTTGCATCAGTCGAAGGGGCAGGAGGCCTGGGGCCATGTCGTCGCGCGCCTGCTGCGGGAACTCCCTTTTGCCGTGCCTGAGGTGTTGATCGACAAGGCCAAGGTGCTTGACAATTTTTACATGGCTACGCGTTACACCAACGGTCACCCGGAAGGGGCGCCATTCGAACACTATGGATCACTGCAAAGCAATGAGGCGATCGATTATGCCCACGAGATCCTTGAATTCGTCCGTACTCAAATGGCCTGACCGGGAATCGGTCGACCGCGCGGTGCGTGCGTGGGCGGCCCGCGCGGCGGCGCGTCATCCGGAGCTCGTTCGTCTCGGCTATTTCGGCTCCTATGCGCGGGGCGATTGGGGCGTTGGCAGCGACGTCGATCTGGTCGCCGTCGTTCGGCAAGCAACGCGGGCGTTCCACGAGCGTGCGCGTGAGTGGGATCTGACGGAACTTCCGGTTCCCGCCGATATATTGATATATACACAGGCGGAATGGGAAAATTTAGCGCATCAAAGCGCCAGAATGGCACAGACGCTGGCGGATGAAACGGTCTGGGTGTGGCCCGATGTGGATGTGCCGGCGCGCTGATGTGGCAGGCGATGTGCTGTCGTAAATTCGATCGGCGCATAGCGTAACAGGCCTATAATGTAATAATTCATATCGGACCATGAACGGATGAAAGAAATTTTTTGGCTCTTCCGCTCGCGCGCCGCGGTTTTTACGCATGACTTATTAATGGTGCCCATTGCCTGGTTCGGGGCATACTGGCTGCGATTCAATCTCGATTCCTTTCCGCCGGGTTTTTTCGATCAGGCGTTGATGTTGCTGCCGGTCATCGGGATCGCGCAGGGCGGGATGTTCTGGTATTTCGGGCTCTATCGCGGCATCTGGCGGTTCGCCTCCATTCCCGATCTGACGCGTATTATCAAGGCTGTCACGGCCGGTATCGTGATTGCTGCTGCGGCGAGTTTCATTCTCACCCGTTTGCAAAACGTTCCCCGTTCGGTGTTTATCCTCGACGGAATCCTGCTGGTATTGCTGCTGGGTGGGCCACGATTCATTTATCGTCTATTCAAGGATCACAATCTTTACCACTGGATCCAGGATCGTAACTTATCTGCGAATGCGGAGAGGAAGAATGCGCTGATTGTCGGTGCCGGCAAGGCCGCTGAGATGCTGGCGCGCGACCTTCTGCGCGATCCCGCGGGTCCTTATCGTCCCGTGGCCTTTGTGGACGACGATACCCAAAAAATTGGCAAGGAAATTCACGGAATCCCTGTCACCGGCTCCTGCGATGAGATTCCGGGCGTTGTGTCAAGGCTCGGAATCGATCTTATTATTATCGCGCTGCCCGCCGCCACGTCACGCCAGATCCGGCGTATCGTCGAAGTCTGTGAAACCACGGGGTTGCCTTTCCGCATCCTGCCGCAGCTTCAGGACCTGGTCAGCGGCCGCGCGAGTCTTAAGGATTTGCGCGATGTAAAAATCGAAGACCTGCTGGGGCGGGAAACCGTCAAGCTGGACTGGCGCGCCATCACCGATGCCACGCGCGGCAAAACAATCCTTGTGACTGGCGGTGGTGGCTCGATAGGCGCCGAGCTTTGTCGTCAGCTCGCACGGCTCAAGCCGGCCCGGCTGATTATCCTCGATCGCAGTGAATTCAATTTGTACAGCATCGATATTGAGTTGCGGCAAAGCATGCCGGACCTGTCGCTGACCAGTTTGCTGGTGGACGTCAACGACGCGATGCAGATGGAAAGGATATTGCGCGCCTATCCGCCTTCCGTGATCTATCATGCAGCCGCCTACAAGCATGTGCCGATTCTGGAGGACCAGACGCGGGCCGCCGTGATCAATAATGTGCTGGGCACGCGCGTGGTGGCGGGACTGGCGGACAAATTCGGTTGCGAGTCCTTCGTGATGGTCTCGACCGACAAGGCGGTGAACCCCGCCAATGTCATGGGTGCCAGCAAGCGCGTGGCGGAAATGTATTGCCAGGACATGAATGCCCTGTCGAAAACACGCTTCATTACCGTTCGGTTCGGCAACGTCCTCGGTTCCTCGGGGAGCGTTATCCCCCTGTTTCAGCAGCAGATTGCCCAGGGTGGCCCGGTCACGGTGACCCATCCGGAGATTTCACGCTACTTCATGACCATCCCCGAGGCGTGCCAACTCATCCTGCAGGCGGGCGTGATCGGAAACGGTGGGGAAATATTTGTCCTGGACATGGGCGAACCGGTTAAAATCTCGTATCTGGCGGAACAGCTGATACGGCTTTCCGGAAAAATTCCAGGAGAGG
>Ga0209542_10004350_pt1 | contig 29179 bp, 27 predicted proteins | sample RifCSPhighO2_01_FD_184028 | JGI IMG/M metagenome (GOLD analysis project Ga0209542, IMG submission 184028) | Soil microbial communities from Rifle, Colorado - Rifle CSP2_plank highO2_0.1 (SPAdes) (version 2) | ecosystem: Environmental > Terrestrial > Deep subsurface > Rock core/Sediment ... | reverse complement strand
CTTCCAAAAAGCTTGAGCCAATTCTGGGATCAAGACCTAAACCTGCCGCCACGTCTTTAATGTCGGCTCCCACCTGATCAGCCATAATCGCCATGGCGTTGACAAATGAAATCCGGGTGGCCAGCATCGCGTTGGAAGCATATTTAATCAGCTGGGCCGACTGGGGCGTCGTCACCAACACCGGCCCGGGCAGTTTTTTATGAACTTGCCTTAACCAGCTTTCGGCCTTTTTGGTTTCCACCCCAAAAATGATCCGGGAAGGGTGTAAAGCATCATTAACGGCCGAACCCTCGCGCAAAAACTCCGGATTGGAAGCAATGTCAAAGGAAACGCTGGTGTTTTTTTGGATAATCTCTTTGACTTTAGCTGTCGTTAGCGGCGGCACGGTGGATTTAATGACCACGACGGCATAAGCGGTTAAATGTTTGGCAATTGATTCGGCCGCGGCAAAAACATACTTTAAGTCATAGCTGCCGTCTGACTTTGGCGGCGTGCCGACGCAGATAAAAATTACTTCCGCTCCCTTGAGTGCCTCGGAGTAGCTGGTGGTAAACTCCAGATTTTTGCCTAAATGCTTACCAAATAATTCTTCCAAACCGGGCTCGTAAATTGTTACCTGGCCTTTTTTTAGTGAGTTGATTTTTTTCTCGTCAATATCTAAACCGACAACTTCGTGCCCTAAATTAGCAAAAACAGCGCAGCTGACTAGGCCCACATAACCAGTCCCCAAACAGACTATTTTCATGACTTAAATATACCAGATAAGGCAGGCTTGAACCAAGGAGTGAACCTTAAACCCTCAAATCGGCTAAGGTATTTATAAGCCGATGCTTCCTTAGGGTTAAGTTTCGGTTTAGCGTTAGTCACGCCTGTAAAAACCGAATCAACTTCATACTCACTTAAATTTCGGCTGTATTTAGCTTGGTAAATAAACTTGTGCTTAAACTTAAGTTTGACTTTTAAGCCCATTTCCCTCAACAAACAACGCCCGGCCGCGGCCAGGGTAGTTTCGCCCGGACGAACATTGGTGCAGCTGGTGTTAGACCAATTCATCGGCCAAAGCGGCTTAAATTTGCTTCGCTGCTGCACTAAAAGTTCTCCCTTACTGTTGAAAATAAACACGGAAACGGCCCGGTGGAGCTTAGGCGGGTTTTTGTGCACCTTGATTAAATCACCAACTCCCTGAATCTCGTCTTTCCGGTTCACTAAAATTACTTTCTTATCAGACAACCTTTTCAAATCATTGGTCAGAGCTTTTTTTACTGCCGCTAATGTGGTTAAGCGCTTCGGGCCGCGGATAAAATCAGTTAACCTCACGGTCAACTTTTTCCCGTAAATATTTTGCTTAAAGTTTAATAAGTAAACTTCAAAGCTGTTAACTTTGTCACCAAAAATATAGCGCTTACCGTAGTAAGCCAAACCCAGATAGTTTTGGCCGCTTAAAGCGCAAACGGCGGCATAAACGCCGGGTTTAATTTTGAGCTTTTGGTTAAGTTTTAAATTGGCGGTGGGAAAACCAATAGTCCTCCCGGCTTTTTCGCCTTCTACCACCCGGCCGCTGATAACCATTTCAACTCCTGGTTCTTAGTACTAAGGTGACAATGTCTGCCAATAATACCACACCGGCTACAAGCTGAACCGGCGTTAATACTTCTTTAAAGAAAAGCAAGCCGATAAACGCGGCCGATACCGGCCAGGTTAACTCAACCAAGGTTGACACTTTTGCCGGCGTGCCGGATAGACCCTTGTAGTAGATCAAAAACGCCACCATGCCTGAACTTAGGGCGATGCCTAACAGGCTCAACCACTGACTGGTGGTCACAGCAGACAAAGGGTAAGTCTGGCCGGATAATACCGCTACCAGATAGGCAATCGGGATGGCCAAAGCAAATCTTAAAATTGCCGCTGCTTTAAAAGACAAGGTTTTTAAGATCAGCTTGCCCAAAACCGTGGCCGAACCCCAAGCGATAGCCGCACCCATAGCCAGCATTGCCGCGCTCGTTTCACCGGATAAGCCCAAAACGTTAGGCCTTAAGCTGGGAAAAGCCAAGAAATATGCCGCCGCTAATCCAATTACCGCCTGAATTAAATACTTCTTAGTTAAAGCTTCTTTCAAAAGCAATCCGGCCAAGGCAATGGCAAAAATTGGCTGGGTTTGCTGAAGTAAGACTACTACCGAGTAATTGATGTAATTAACTTTTCCTAAAGCGGCGGTGTAAAAAATTGTTCCCAGGACTGAGGCAAAGACAGTGATCGTCAGCATTACCAGCCAGTCTTTTTTGGTCATTTTTTTATATTCGTGAATCACCCTAGGCAAAAACGGCAAAGCAATTAAAACGCCAAAAGCATGCTCCAACATTACTACTGTTGCCGGCGGTAAGGCATAAAGCTGACGCCGCAACACTCCGTCGGCGCTCCACAGAATTGCCGCCAGCATGATCAGAAAAGGAGACCAACGCTTATTCATTCTTATTTAAAGTAATTCCAAGAATCGTCGCTAACAGCACTACGGCCGCCACTATCTGGATTAACACTAATCTTTCTCCCAAAAAAGCAAAGCCGATAAAAGCCGCCGTTAAGGGATAAGTCATTTCCGCGAAAGTCGAAACCTTGGCTTCGGTATGCTGTAAACCCTTGTAGTAAAGCATGAAGGAAGCGACACCGCCGACAATGGCTAAAAATAAAATCATTCCCCATTGGTTTACTGTCAGGGTGCTGAGAACATAAGATTGACCGGAAAACAAACTCCAAACTAAGGCAGTTATACCGGTAATAATAAATCTGAGCATGGCTGTAGCGGCATAGCTTAATTTAGACAGCATCAGTTTGGATAAAACCGTGCCCGAACCCCAAGCGGCAGCCGCCCCTAAAGCCAGTAAAGCAGCCTTTAACTCACCGCTGTTACCCAAGAATGTCGGCACCAAGCCGGGAAAAGCAAGAAAGTAAGCAGCAATCATTGCCACTAATCCTAGCAAGGCAAACTTGAGGCTGACTTTTTCCTTAAGAATCAAAACTGCCAAGAACACTGCAAACAGCGGCTGGGTTTGTTGAAGCAGCGCTACTACCGAATAGTTAATGTCATTTACCTGAGCTAAAGCCGCAGTAAATAAGGTCACTCCGATCATTCCGGAAATGATTCCCATCCCCATCATTACCCACCAATCTTTAGCTTTCATCAGTTTGTACTCTGGCAAAAAGCGCGTAAACCATGGCAGTAGGATCAAAACCCTGATCATTGTTTCTATGGTCACCAAAAAAGGAGCAGGGATAAAATAAAGCTGACGCCGCACCAAAGCATCCAGGCTCCATAACAGGGCGGCAATAACAATCAACAGGGAGTAACCCCGACGCATGTCATTAAAATACACTACCGGTATAGTAAAATCAAACTCTATGAAACTAAATGTCGACATCCTGACCATTTTCCCAGGTATGTTTGCCGGACCGTTTGCTGAAAGTATTCTCTCTCGCGCCCAACGCGCCGGCCTGGTCAAGATCAAAATTCATGATCTTCGCGACTGGGCCGAAGATAAAAGGAAAACCATCGACGACAAACCCTTTGGCGGCGGTGCCGGCATGGTGATGCGGGTCGACATTATTGATAAGGCTTTAGCCGCTCTCAACCCTGGCTACAAAATCCTTCTCACCCCTCAAGGAAAAAGCTTCAATCAAAAGCTGGCCGCTAAATTGAGTCGAAAAAAACATTTGATTTTAGTCTGCGGCCACTACGAGGGTTTTGACGAGCGCATCCGTGCCCTAGTTGATGAGGAAATCTCCATCGGCGACTATGTTTTAACCGGCGGCGAACTGCCGGCGATGATTGTTACCGACACGATTGTCCGCTTACTCCCGGGCGTGGTCGGCAACAAAGCCTCTACGGCCGACGAGTCCTTCTCAGCCGGATTACTTGAATATCCCCAATACACCCGCCCGGCAGAATATAAAGGTAAAAAAGTTCCTGAGGTTTTACTTTCCGGCGATCATGCCGCCGTTAACAAATGGCGCACCGATCAAGCCAAAAAACGCACTAAACTCCGGCGCCCTGATCTTTCAAAATCTTAAGCGCCTCATCTAAAGTTTTCATTGACACACCCAACTCTTGTTTTAACTTGGCGTTGGAAATTTTCAAATATTGTTGGCGAAGACGCGGGTCTTTGACCATAAAATCTTTAAAGCTGCCGGATTTAATGTCCGCCTTTATCTCAAACGCGGAGGCGATTTTCTGGGCAATTTCGTAAGGTGAGAGCGAGCTGCTGCCGACAGCATGGAAAATGCCGTTGGGCTTTTTATCAATAATTGTTTTAAAGGCTGCGGACAAATCATCAATAAAAGTCGGAGTAATTATTTGATCAGTAAACATCGGGTATAAAGAGTTGGTTTTTAATTTCTCCAGCATATTTCTGATTAAATCTAATTTGCCGGCAAACTTGGCCCGATAAGGAAAAGCAGTTCTGACAATAACGTGGTTGGCGCCGGACTTTTGCACCTCTTGCTCTGCCCAAAGCTTGGTTTGGCCATACCATTCAATCGGTTTAGGAGTATCGGTCTCGGTGTAGCCGCCTTCCGGCGGGTTCACGCCGTCAAAAACAAAGTCGGTCGAGATATGAATTAGGAAATGACCGAATTTTTTGGCCGCGTTAGCGATATTTTGGGTCCCAATCACATTGACCTTGTAAACCGAACCGTTTTTATCGCCGTTTTGGTCAAAGGCTTTGGAGACGTCGGTAAAAGCAGCCAAATGAATTACGGTCGCATTTTGGTACTTAGACAAAGCTGTTTCCACCTGCTTTGCTTCAGTGATATCCACTCCTGTAGTTAAATCCAGATTCATAAAAGTAAAATCATTGGCATAAACTTGGGTGAATCTGGAGCCGATCATGCCGGATAAACCGGAGCCGATGATTACTGGTTTATCTTGAGCCATATTTAACCCGCTGCCACCAGTCTTGGTTTTTAGTGTACCAATCAATCGTTTGGGCTAAATAAGTGTCAAAATCAGCTTCGGGCTGATAGCCTAATTCCTTTTTAGCTTTAGACCAATCGAGGGCATAACGCCGGTCGTGGCCGGGCCTGTCTTTGACCATTTCGATTTGATCTTCAGACTTGCCCATCAATTGAATAATCTTTTTAACAATAGTTAGGTTGTTAATGTCTTTAGTTAAGCCGCCGATGCAGTAAGTTTCACCCACCCTGCCCTTAGCTAAAACCAAGTCAATTGCCCGGCAGTGATCGTCAACGTAAAGCCAGTCGCGGACATTCAATCCATCTCCGTAAACCGGCACCAATTTGTCCTCAATCAGATTAGTAATTACCAGGGGAATCAATTTTTCCGGAAATTGATAGGGGCCGAAGTTGTTGGAACTATTGGTAATCGTTACCGGCAAACCATAGGTTTTCCAGTAAGCCCGGACCAAATGGTCAGAACCGGCCTTGGAAGCCGAATAAGGACTGTTGGGGGCAAAAGCCGTGGTTTCGGAAAATTTGGCTTGGGAATCAAGTTCTAGAGAGCCAAAAACTTCATCAGTAGAAATGTGGTGGAATCTTTTAACCTGATGCTTTAAAGCGGCATCCAAAAGCACCTGGGTGCCAATGACGTTAGTCGTTACAAACACTTGAGGACCGGTAATTGATCGGTCAACATGAGATTCGGCGGCAAAGTGGACAACGGTGTCGACTCCGTTCATGGCCGCATCAACCCCTTTAGTGTCGGTAATATCGCCTTTGATAAATTTGTATTTAGGATTATTTTCTACAGACTTAAGATTGTCATGATTAGCTGCATAGGTTTCCGCATCAAAATTAACAATCGTATCTTCCGGATGCTGTTTAAGCCAATAAAGTATAAAGTTACTACCGATAAAGCCTAAACCACCTGTTACTAGTAACTTCATGTTTATTTTCTGTTGGCAAATCTTAAAACCGAAGCTTTCTTGCCAATTGCTAATTTTGAATGATTAAGCATTGCTGTCATTTTATCCCAATTTACTCGTGTCCCCAAATAGTTTTCTCTTAAAAATCTTTTTTCAAGGCTAGTCCAGTGTTTTTGACTCTTATTTTTGTAATCAAAGTCTAATTTATATTTCATCGATGGCAATATTAGTTTTTCAACTAAAGAGAAAAATTTGTTTCTTTCTTCTGAAGGAAATTTTAGAAGAAACCTTCCTTCTCTAGGAGACCTTATTATGTTTGGATGAATATCCCATTTTTTGATTAAATATTCAGATATCAATTGGTTCTCCTTATACGTAAAAGATTCTGTAGAAATTCTCATCATATGATTACTTTGTGTCATACTGCCGTCGTCCATATACCAAATTGCTAGGCTGAAGGGGGTTAGTTTTTGCAACCAATCATTTGAAACAGTTTTTAACCCCTTCGGATATATTAGCTTATAAATCTTTGTAAAAATCGAGTGAGATATTGTTCGAAACGAATAGAACTTTTTCCTATTCGGCCTTCTATCAATTCGGTCGTAAACTGGCGCATTGACAAAAGATTTCATTAAAGAATATTGAAATTCCAAATATTGTTTATTTGTTTGACCTGCAGAAAAGTAGGCGTTACCGTTTAAATGTTTTTTGTTAATCTTAATGCAACCATCTCCAAGTAAGGAGCCGTAAATAAAGGCGCTTTGTTTATATGAAAGTTTTTTTCTTAATAATAATTTTTGCGCTCGGCTAATCATATCTCTACCAACTACCTGAAGAGCCGCCGCCGCCCGACGAACCGCCGCTAAAACCGCCGAAAGATGAGCCCGAGGAAGAAAAGCCGCCGGTTGAAGACCAAAAGCCTGTAGGTAGACCCTTAGCTTTTCTGACCTTGTAATTTTTGGAAAGCCAAAGGTCAAACAATAAACCCAAAATTCCCAAGCCTAAGCCCATTAATATTCCGCCCAGAATCACGCCAAAGATTAAACCGATCACGCCACCGGGCCAGTAACGGTTAGAACGGCTTAAAAACGCAGCGGTGTACATAAACAGCATCACCAAGCCAAACCAAAACATACCAAAAGTTTCTCCGGCACTATTACTCACTTCCGGCTGGTCAAAAACCGTCGGATCGCCGCTTACTACCGAGATAATTGCCTCGGTGCCGGCAATAATCCCGCCCTCATAGTTGCCGGCTTTAAACAATGGGGTAATTTGGTCTCTGATAATATTGCCAGACCTACTGTCTGTTAACACCGGCTCCAATCCGTAACCGACTTCAATTCTTAGTTCCCTGTCATCAATCGCTACCAGCAGTAAAACTCCGTTATCTTTTTCCTTATCGCCAATACCCCATTCTTCAAATAGTTTTACGGCCGCGTTCTCAACCGTATCACCCTCCAAAGAACTCAAAGTTACCACCGCGATTTCATTGCTGGTGGAAGCTGTAAAACTACTCAACCTTTCCTCTAAACTGTTTTCTGCTTCCTGGCTTATTACTCCGGCAAAATCGTTAACATAGCCTGTTGGAGCCGGGTAAACAGCGGCCAGGCTGGTTTTTGCCAATAAGATTACTCCGCCGAAAACGGCCAGCAATCCTAAGACAAACCGCCTCATTGCAGATCAACTGTCGGGGCCGTATCGGCTTCTTCAGCTGCCTCAAAATAGGCATGCGGGTCAAAGTTAAATACGTTAGCCATTAGATTGGTAGGAAAACGCATGATGGTGGTGTTGTAGTCACGCACCAAATCATTAAAACGTCTTCTTTCCACACTGACTCGGTTCTCAGTTCCAGCCAACTCATCCATTAAGCTTAAAACTGACTGATTGGACTGCAACTGGGGATAATTTTCCACTATCACCAATAATCTCCCTAGAGCTGACTCAAGCCCGGTCGCTGCCGATGCTTTTTCATCCACTGTTTGGGCTCCGGAATAACGCGTCCTGGCTTCGGCAATCGCCCCAAAAACTTCCTGCTCCTGGGTAAAAATGCCTTTAACTGAGTTAACCAAGTTGGGAATCAGGTCAAAACGGCGCTGGTATTGAGTTTCTACCTGCGCCCACTGGCCTTCGATATTTTGCGATTTACCCACCAAACTGTTGTAGGTGGAAACCGTTGATAGGCCCATAACAGCCACTATGGCTAAAATCACTAACCATGTTCTCTTCACTTGTTTTCACCCCCTTTTCATAAGGGTAAATAATATGTTCTAAGTATGCTTATCAGCTACCTTTGACGCTCCATAAGAATCTGGTTTAGTTTTGGCGGTAAAGCCGTTTCCTGTCACCATACCCACCACTTCCTTGATCATATCCCTGGTTTCGCCGACACGGCCAACGTCAATATGGATCTCCAGCTCGTAATTGTGGTTACCGTTAAGCTTTTTATTCAAAGACGGCAGGAATTCCTGAGCGATTTTTAGAGATAATAAGGTTTCAGAGTAAATTTTATCTCTTAAAGACTGGGCCTTGGGCTGGTTTTGGCTTTGCCAGAAGTAACGGGCGCCAAAACCGATCCGGTGAATCACAATCGCTGTTACCAGCTTTAGGTAGCTGGCGCCATTGCTGCCGCGCTTGTGGGAGTCGCTGCCGATGATGAGTCGATATGCTGACTCCGGGTGGGCCTTAACGTAGTCAACAATATCTTCAATTAGCTGTTCCTGGCTTCTTTTACCGAACGTCGGACTGATAAACATGAAGTCTATTATACTCTACGAATAGTCAGCAGTGCTCGGGTGGCTAAGTAGGCCGAAGCAGCCGTTAAAATATGCCAGCTAAAGTGGGTGCCAACAGGGAAAAACTGGCAAACTGCCGGTTCAATTGTGCGGCCTAAAATCGCCAAAGAATAAACCGCAAAAACGCTAAAGAATAAGTTTGCTTTCCGGCCAAATTTTACCCGCACCACCACTGCCATTCCCAACAAAGTGGCCGCGTTAAGAAAGTGCCGGATCGAACCGTTTAATAATTCGCGCGGAGTATAGATTGTCACCAACAAAAGCGTTGCCGCGAATAAAACCGTCACCATCACCGCCCGTTTTGTCCGCTTTAAGAAAGCTTTGCTAAACAAGAAAAAGTAAACCAGAAAGAATAAATAAATCGGCACCGCGTCGGCCAACATTGTCAGCGGACTTCTGAAAGTGTGATAAAGGCTGCTGCCGATGCCGATTAAAAATACGCTCACCGGCAACAATTGCCATTTCCAATCGGTAATTTTGTGTTTCTCTAACAATTTCCAAATAAACCAGGCGGCAACAAAAAAGGCTAAATTGGTCACCGCATTCACCGGTTCAGCGTTCCAAGAACTGCTTCCTGCCCGCTCACAATATTCCGTATAGGGTAACGAACCTAAAAAGCTACTCCACATTTTTGGTTCTATTGTATCGGTACATTAGAATTATCTACATTAAGAGATTTAATTGGCACCATTAAGATAAATTCATTAAAGCGGAAGTAATATTCAACCGGCGGTCTACTCCAATCAATTCTATTGTCGTTTTCTTTGACTAATTGATCCATGGTTTCACCAACTTGTTGGACAATTTCATTATATTTTCCCTTAAGAATAGAATAGGCATATAGCCCACCGGGAATAATCTCTTGTTCCAAACCCATTTTAGCTAAATCGTCGTCAACCTCTATGGCTGTGCAAGCCCAGTACTCATTTTTGTCTTTAAAATATACACCGTACATTTTTCTGCCCTTTAATCCGGTAATTTTTTCTAGTTGATTAAAGGCTTTACCTGCCACAAACCTTGGCTCACCTTTTGCCTTAACTGTTAAAACTTTGATTGCCGTGATATTTTTTGTTGGCACGATTACTGCTTGAAATATTTTTTACTTTTAAGTTTATCGGGTAAAAAAGAATGCTTTGGGTACATATCGTAACCCTTGCTGTAACCTAAGTCTTTCATCAATTTAGTTGGGGCATTTCTGATTTCCATCGGCACCGGCAGGTTACCGTGCTTTTTGACATCGCTTAAGGCAGCCATGTAAGCATCATAAGCAGACCGATCTTTTTTGGCTTTGGCTAAATAAACTACGCCTTGGGCCAGGTTCTCCTGGCATTCCGGATAACCGATAGTTTCACAAGCCCTGAAAACGGCGTTAGCCACCACCAAGGCTGTCGGCTGGGCCATGCCGATGTCTTCACTGGCAAACACCACCATACGACGGGCGATAAAGAGCGGATCTTCACCCGAATCCACCATCCGGGCTAAATAATACAAAGCGGCGTCAACATCAGAAGCGCGCAGGCTTTTTATAAAGGCGGAAATGACGTTGTAGTGCTCGTCGCCGCCTTTGTCGTAGCGCAAATGCTTACTTTGCAGGGCCGCTTTTAAATTATCAACAGTAATTTGCCGATAAAGACTGTGGGTAGCTTCCAGCAAATTTAAGGCTTGCCGGGCATCACCGTTGGCAAAATTAACCAAAAATTCCTGGGCTGATCGGGACAAGACTACTTTCAAATTCTTGGCGCCTTTAACAACAATTTGCTGAAGCTCTTTTTCGGTTAATTCCGCTAATACAAACACCTGGCAGCGGGACAGTAACGGAGGGATAACTTCAAAGCTGGGATTTTCAGTGGTGGCGCCGATTAAAATGATCGTCCCGTCTTCAACATACGGCAGTAAGAAATCCTGCTGGGCTTTGTTGAAACGGTGAATCTCGTCTAAAAATAAAATTGTCCGTTTTTGGCCAAATAAACTTTTGGCGTCTTCGACCACGACTTTAACATCTTTTTTACCCGAAGATACGGCTGACAAATGGACAAAATGGGCCTCCAGGCTATTGGCAATAATCCGGGCCAGTGTCGTTTTACCACAGCCGGGCGGGCCCCAAAAAATCATTGAGTGAAGCTGATTAAGCTTAATCGCCAAATTAACCGGCTTATTCGGACCCACCAAATGCTTTTGGCCGACAAAATCTTTCAGGGTTTGCGGCCGCAATTTTTCCGCCAACGGTGTCATTGCCATAAGCTATTTTAGCCTAAAGTTCAATCTTGCAGTGGTCAGCCACGGTAAAACTATAACTGGGGTCGTTGGATTTGACACCGATAATGTTGGTATGTTTGCCAATCAGGCTGGCTTTAATTCTGCCCTTAACATCATAAATATGGATACCGCGCATCAAAATACTGTTTTCGACTTGGCTGTTTAAAATCTCGCAGTCATCGTCAATCGAGGTGAATTGACCGATAAAACTACCTTTAATGGTGACATTTTTACCAATCGACACCGGCCCAACAATTTGGCTGTTTTTAATGACAGACCCAACGCCTATTTCTACCTTGCCGGAAACTTTGGTGTTTTTATCAACCTTACCAGCAATCTTGGTTTTTATCCGGCTGGTAAGCATTAACCTGTTTGCCTCTAAACTGTCATCAAACTTGCCCGGATCGAGCCACTCGCCTTTAAACTCGGCTACTTCTACCTTGTAGCCGTGCTGAAGCATATAGTTATATAAAGCGGCAATTTCATACTCTCCCCGTTCTGACGGTTTAATTTTGTCTTTACCGGAAAAGGCTTCAAATACATGATGATTAAACATGTACAATCCGGGGACGCCGAATTTGTTGGGCGGATTTTGCGGTTTTTCCACAATTTTTACCAACTTGCCGTGACCGTCAAAAAAAGGCACGCCTAGACGAAAGTTTTCCGGATGTTCCACTACGGTCAAGACCGCATCGGCCTTACTCTTTACAAAATGCTCGACCGGCTTAGTGATGCCGCCGTCGGAAAAAATATTATCCCCCAAGTGATAAACAAATGGGCTTTTACCCAAGAATGGTTGAGAAATCTGGACCACGTGAGCCAAACCCCGAGGTTTATCCTGCTCAATGTAAGTAACTTTCAAGCCCCATTTTGAACCGTTGCCGACAAATTCCATCACCGATTTTTTGGTGTCGGGATTGACAATAATGCCCACATCCTTAATACCCACGTTGGCGACGTTTTCAAGCGGATAACTTAAAAGCGGCTTGTTGCCGATGGGAATTAAGTGTTTGTTGGAAGTAAAAGTTAAAGGCTGGAGCCGGGTACCTTTGCCACCGGCAGCAATAATCGCTTTTAAGTTCATAAGGATAACGATAACAAAATTATTACCGCCAATAAACTGATTACCAAATACTCGGCCGCGATCAAAAGGTGCAAATTTTTATCAAGATAATGAACAATTAGACCCCAGAGGAAATAGGTCAGACCCAAGCTGATTGCCGCCGCCTGTCTCCAAATCGGCAGGGTTAAAAACACCAATCCCAAAGCCGACAAAATTAAAACCAGGGCAGTGTAGCGATACCAACTTCTCATATTAAAGAATTAAGCCTGGCTGAATGCCCAGTAACAAGATTAACAGTATAGCTAAAAAGATGATGTGAGCCAAGCCCTTGCCGCCCAGGCGTACAATCCGGTGCCGGGTAATAAAAATAGTGTCGATCACAATCGCCAGTAAAAGAATTAAAGTCAGACTGATTGAAATTGACTTAGTTAAAGTAAAGTCGCTAAGACCGGGCAAACGGGCAATTAATCTTCCCAAAACTGAAGCCTTAGGTTGACTCGTAATCACCACTGCTGACTCGCTGGCCTGGGATGATTCTGAAGCTACCTCAACTTCTTGGACAGGCTCCGGCTCCTGAAGCACCTCAGCCTGAGCTTCAGCCACCACCGGCGCTTTGGGTATAACCTGAGCCACTGCCGATGAAGCAGTGGTGCCAAACATTTGGACTACCAAAGTAGTATCCTGACCCTGAAAGTTGCCATGAATCACAGCAATACCAATATCCCGGTAACGCGAAGACAAAACGTTGTCTCGGTGAGAAGGTGAATTCATCCAGGCGTTTATCACTGAACCGGTATCCATGAAATCTCTGGCTAAGTTTTCTCCGGCATAAATATAGCTGTAGCCGGCTTGTTTAATAAACGTCCAAGGGGTGGCTCCATCCGGAGAGGTGTGCGCCCAGTAACTTTTAGCCAGCATGTCTCCGCCTTTAAGCGCCGCCGCCTGCACCAGATTTTGGTTTAAAGACAGGGAGGGTAAACCATTGGCTTGGCGCTGACTATTGGTGAGCGCTACCAGCTCATCGGCCGTAATCGAGGTCGCAATCCCTAAAACTCCGGGAAAGGTTTTGACAACAACTGCCAACAGCAGCTGGGTAAACATTATGATCAATAAAAAAACGCTCAACGAAGATAAATGCAGCGCTTTGGCCCGATAATTATTCCTAGAATGGGGAACGAATAAATCAATTAAAACCTGCATAAAGTGGTGAGATTATTTTATACTAGTTTAGCCGGGCCGTAATAATCAAACGCTTGAAAGTTGTCCCCGGCGGCCAACAGGTCATTAGGGTTAAAGTGCTCCCCTGACCGGTAGACTTTAAAAAGTTAACCGCACTCGAGTTGTAAAGGCCTTTATCAGTCACCGTAAACTCTAACTTTTCTCCCTTGACATAGATGTAAATTAAATCGCCTTCTTCTAATTTGTTTAACAGATAAAAAACCGAGTTGTAACGGCTGGCTTCATAAAAATTGACAGAAGAATGGGAAAAAAGAAAGCTGTTGCCGATTTCACCGGGCAGGATCGTGCCGGCGGCGTGGGCCACCCCTTGGGTTAAGGCTCGCTGGTAGACCTTACTGTTGTAAGGGTCAACATTGGCAATAACTTTGGAGTTAGCCCCGATTTTAGGAATGACAATGCCAAAATCCTTGTCAACCGGCTCAATTTCTGCCGCTGCCGGTTTTACCTGAAGGGCGGCATATTTGGCTTCGTTAACAAAAATGGGCCAAAAAGTAGCCGTTAAAATACCAATACCTAAAAGTAAACTGCCAAGACTGAAAAAATATAATGCCCGGATTAATCTCTTACGCTTGCGGCCTGAATTTCTTGACGCCATACCAGATAGCTAACAGTAGCACGGCGGCGCCCAATCCCCAAATCCAGGGATTATTGGTGCTGACTCCAAGAACTGTTCCTGTTGCCCCTGGTTCTGGTGAGGTTTCCGGCAATAACGGCAGCGTCTCTTCAGCTGCTGGTTGAGCAGTCTCTTCCTCGCCTAAAACCGCACCCTGAGGAGTACCGATAGCTAAAGCCGGAGCCGGTGAAGCCGTCGTGGTTGTAGTCGTTCCGCCGCTTAAAATAATATTGTCACCGACAATCCCAGAACCATTGCCGGCACTGTCAAAAGCCCTAAGGGCAAAGTAATAGTCTTTATTACAGTCAGGCTTATCATTGAAAACGTCTCTTGCTTCATTGCTGCCGACTCCGATAGTCTCTACCCGGGTACTGGCGTCAGCGGTAAAGCCGCTGGCATTATCCGAGCGGTAAAGCTCAACCTTGACTGTTTGGCCGGAATCATCTGCCGTTTTAAAGTGAATTTTGTACTGGCAGGAACTTACCAAACTCTTTGAGTAATCGGTCGGCGTCCCCGGTCCGGAAGTGTTTCTATCCACCGAAACTGTCTGGCTGGTGGCCAAGTCTCCCCCGGCATTAGCGGTGACATAAAACTGATACGTGCCTTCGCCGTCAAAGATATCACTGGTGACTGAACAATTAGCGCTGTTGCCGCCGCTAGCCAAATTAATATCGGCGCCGAATTGGGAAAAGCCGGCATCAGTTGGTTCTTTTTTGTAGCATTTGGCGATCATTGCCCGGTCCTGAGTATCCAAAGCGACAAAGTTAATTTCCAGCGAGGAGCGATGCGTCGGCGTTTGCGGGGTAGCAATCCTGACTGAAACGTCACTGGCCGCCGCGAAAGCTTGACCGGCAAAAATTAAGCTTAATAAGGCAGTGGTTAAGAATTTAATCAGTTTATTCATATTTATTTTTTTAATCTCCTGGCTAAGCTTAAGCCTGTCAGACCGCTGGTGATTAAAGCTAGGGCGATTAATGTCCAGAGTACTTGGGCCCCTGTTGCCGGCAATTCAGTGCTGGCACCTAAGACTTGACCGCCTAAGGCTAAACTATCTTGATCGTTGGTGACTATATTAACTTGAGTGCCGACAAAGTTGGTGTCGACAAAACCGGGATTTTCGGCCATGGCCAAGACATCGGTTCCGCCCAGTGATTCACCGTTTGCCCAAGCCAGGTCAGTGTATAGACCGGGAACCTGAGAGCCGCTGATTTGCGCCAGGTAAGTTAAGGTAATGGTTTCGCCTTCCTGCATGTCACCCAAGTTCCATTTGCCAGGGGAGGCATAAACCGGCTCGCCTACCACTAACCCTGGGTTAAGGTTAGAGCTAAAGGTCCAGGTACCGGGCTGGTAAGTAAAGCCGCCGGCCGGCAGATCAGTCAGGACAACATTTGTAGCGGCACTTTGAGTGGCGGTAATCGTCAAAGTAAACAGAACGCTATCTCCGGGAGCCTTATCGCCCGCAGCATTATTAGTTTTGGTAATCGTTAAAATCGGGTTATCCAATTTGTTGCCAAAGTCACAGGTTGAACCAAATGCTCTATTTTGCAGCTCTGGTCCTGGACATGCGTTTTCATTTGGAATCTCAACAACATGGCAAGTTGGGCTTGAGGTTTGAGCCCAACCAGGTTGAACTTCCTCGCAAACTGTATATGTTCCCGGGAAAAGATGCTCAAACCAGTACCAGCCGAGTTCCTGATCGTTATCGGTGAACATGTTTTGCTCGCCATCGTCCCAAGTCTGGTTATCGTTTTCGTCTAAGAATATTCTCCAGCCACCCAATACCTGTTCGTCAAAATCCCTAATTCCATCACCATTTAAATCGTTCCATTTTTGGCCATGAATTGAGCCGTTGGGTGAGTTAATAAAGGTACACTCGACGGTTTCGTCTGTGCCAACACCAACGCTGAAAATCGTTTCACCGTCAGGTGAGCCGTTTTCGCCCTCGTCGCAGTAGGCATCGAGTAGATCATAGCCAGGCTGAAGAGTCTCATCAACATTGTAGTCACCTGTTTTTAGATCTGCAAACGTTGTTTCTCCATTACTATCAGTATTCTGGGCTGAAGGATCAGACGTGTCGCCTTCCTGTCCATCAACATCCATTTCCCAACCTTCGCCTGGGAATTGATCACTGTCGTCTTCCAAATTACCATCCGGATCAATGATTTTATGAACGATTATTGTGCCGGTGTCGCGGGTGTTGGTGAAGGTACATACTAAATCGTCTCCGGAATTCAGCGTGACTTCCTGACTTTCCACCGCACCATAATTTGTCTCGCCGCAGACAAAGGTTGTAACGTGGTACCCTGCTTGCTGATCTTCAGAGACAGTATGCGTTCCAGGAAGAATATTTCCGACTGTGTTTTCACCAGCACTGGCTGAATAATCACCGGATCCGTTTATGTCCCAGGTCCAGCCCGGTGCCTGAATAACATCTATTTCAGCATCATCAAGATCCCCATCTCCGTTTGTATCAAGATTCTTGTAGACGGTGATTGACGCATATTCAGTGTTTATAAAGGTGCAGTAAGTTGTCTGGTCTGTGGCTACTTCAACTCCACCAAAGCTGCTGCTTCCGCTATTTCCGGTAGGTTCCTCATTCAACGTACAATAAGAATCAAGGAATAGGTAATTATCTGTCGGTCCATTCGCGTCTTCATTCACCCAATATGTTCCGGTTTTTATACCATTGGCTGAAGTCTCTCCAGACGCATCCGTCAAACCAAGAGTTGGGTCAGATGTGTCCTGACCGTCAGGGTCAACATCCATTTGCCAACCTTCGCCTGGAGTTCTGTCATCTGTAGTTCCCAAACTACCATCGGCATCAATCAGTTTGGTAATGACAATATCACCGGTGTCTCGCGCGTTACAGAAAGTAACTTCATTTGTCTGACCAGTTGAAACAGTAATGTCAGCCGTAGTTGTCTGAGCTCCCTCTGGCAAATTGGCACAGGAATATTGAGTGCTATTGGGATTACCAGGGAACCAACCGACAAAGTGGTAGCCGGTAGCGTCTTCTTCTTCAGTAACTGTATGGGCGCCGGTCGAAACTCCAGTGGCGGTCGAGCCCATAATTCTAAGTTGTGCTTCGGCGTCCAACCACCAATCAAATCCTAAATTATTGGCCTCGTCATTGCCGCCTTCGAATGAACCGTTGCCGTCGGAGTCGACCAGCTTGTGAACCGTAATTGCCCCTTGACCCTGATTGCCGATGAAACAGGTCGCATCTTGTCCTGCCGCCAGCGAGAACTCGTAACTGTTGTCGTTATCGATACCTTGATCGCCTTCACAAGCAATGTTTGTTTGAACCCACCCTGATTTTATCTGTTCGTTAAGAGTAAATGAGTTTGGCAATAAGTCAGAAAATGTCACTTGTCCGGCAACTTGAGCTCCGGTCCACTGATCAGAATCGACACCTTCACCATCAAGATGTATTTCCCATCTGGTCGCTTCTATTTCCTCGCCATCTCCAGTATCACCAAGCACCTCGTCGCCATCATCTTTTACCCCATTGCCGTTGTGGTCGTTGTATTTGATGACCGTTACGTTGCCCAATTCTGTATTGGTGAAAGTACAGGTGATGGTTTCGCCCGCATCCAGCTCAAGACTGCCGGCTGTTTCGGTATCCTGAATCGAGCTAACGCAAGTTGTATTGGTTAAATCCCAACCAAACGGTTCTGTCTCAGAAACGCTGTAAGTTCCTGGTACCAATGCCTGGTCGTTTGGTGCGGCAAGGTCAGTCAGGCTGAAATCTGAATAGCTGCCGCCAGTAGCGTCAAAGTTAAAGCTTTGAACCGAACCAGCGGGATCGGTAACTTTGTCAACAATAATATGGCCGTTTTGGGTATTGGTAAAGGTGCAGGTGACAGTTTCGCCAGATTGTAAACTAATGCTTGACGGGTCACTGTCATCGTCGCAGGTGGCACTGGTCAAATCCCAACCTGCTTCATCAAGCTCGGTAACTGAATAAGTGCCCGGCAATAAGTATCCGGAAAGATCGAAGTATGTATCTTGCAATAAGAAGTTTTCGTTATGGTAATCCGAATCAAACTCAAAATTTTCCAGACTTCCGCTAGGAATGGTTTGTTTGTAGACAGTAATGGTCCCGTATTGTGTATTTACAAAGTCATTATCCAGACTTGTTTCTCCGGCAGACAAATCGACGTTTTGGGTTAAGCTGGAAAGATTAGTCCAGCCAGGTTGTAAAGTCTCTAAAATTTGATAAAGCCCCGGCAAAAGATTGGCAAATTCATAAAAACCTGTAACATCAGTTGTGTCTGTTTCACCGGTATCTAGCCAATCACTGATACCGTCATCCCAAACATAAAGGCTCATTAACCAACCTTCTAAAATTGTCCTGTCATTGGTGGTACCTAAAACTCCGTCGTTATCGTCATATTTATAGCCGGAAACCGAACCAAGCTCGGTATTGGTAAAAGTACAGGTAACAGTTTCGCCCGGACCGACATCCAAACTGCCCGGCGTTTCACCTTGGTCACAAACGCCTCCATCAGAACTCCAGCCTGTTTTATCGGTTTCGCTGACTGTGTATGCTCCTGGTGTAACTTCCTGGTCATTGGAACCACCGTTACTTAAAGAAAATCCGCTGTATCCAGAGCCGGTCGTGGTGAAATCAAAGGTTGAATCACCACCAACAGTTAATTTATTAACAATGATATGACCGCTGCTAAGAGTGTTGGTGATTGTGCAAACAATGTCATCATCTTCATCAACAGCTACATTCAGAGGTCCTGTACCACCCTGAGTCAGTGGCACTCCACCGTTGAACGTGGTTGTATTCCTATCTACGCAGGAAATAGATGAGTCATAGTCATTCAAATCTGTACTTCCGCAACCAGTCACGTTTTCACCAACTGTATGAGTTGCCCCTGGACTCTCACTCGTGCCAGCCTCAACAGCTACTTGATCAGTTGTACCCCCATCGCTCACACAACTTGCCTCGTCTGTACCGTCAACCTCCAAGTTAAAGGTTCCCGAATCTTCGGCTGGTTCTAATTGTTTTATTACTTCAATATCCGCAAAAAATGGAACAGTGATAGGCACCTGGAAACCATCCTGACAATTACATTTGGAGGGCGAGCCCGGGATGGCGTCTGAAGGACCTGAGCAAGACAAGTTTTCGCCAACGTTTTGATTCCAGCTTGTACAATACGGCAAGTTCAGAAGATTATCCTCATCTGTGTCTAGACATTGAACTGTCATTGTTATTTGCGGTTGGACCACTGAGGCACTACTTATATCTCCGCAAGCGTTGCCGTCATAATTGTAGTTTGGAGGAACTGGAGAGTTAGCGAGCGTGGATACAGAACAAGTGCCGTTTTCCGCACTTGCCTGACCTTCTGATGCGAAGTACAACCCAACGTTATAGCGCTGTGTAGCAGTTGACTGCACATCCCATGTGGCTGCAAAAGTAACTGTATCTCCTGGAAATTGGCAACCATCGTCTAGGATATCTATATTTGTAACGTTGGCTATTGAAACGTCGTTAGCAGTACAGGTTGTGTTTGAACCAAATGCATCCTCTACACATTGGCTAATTTCAGTTTGTACTCCTGAAGGAGTCGATTCTGTGTAATAAACTTTTACCTGAATGTTGTCTAGAGAAACTGTGGTGGCTCCACAATTATTCCCCGAGGCATCATCAAATTTAACTTCTGCATGGAAATTGGCGTTTGTGAAGTCATCAGCTGTCCAGGTTGACCCCCACAAATCAGTAGGCGTTCCAAGGGTGGAGATTACATCCGAACCTATGAGAGCTTGGGTTTTTGTATTGGTGTGCTCGTTGTCGCTAACCGACCAAAGGTTGGTTTCAATCTGACATTCAGTGATATCTGTACTCTTGGCTTCTACTTTAACTTCAATACCATCAATTGTTGCGCCAGCTGGAACTGAAAACCCGAAATTTTCGTAACTTTGAGCCTGGGCTTCGGATGTGTGCGTAGCATAGACATCATCGCTTACGAAAGCGTTCTGGCCGTTAGTCCAAAGGTTGTGGTTTCCGCCCTCAGCTGCTGGGGACTTAAATGTAGTATCGCTATCCGTAAAACTCGTCGAGGCAACCAATGTCGTTGAGGTGATAAAGGTTTCGGCTAAGAAGGCTTCGACTAAGTAGTTGGGGCGGTAGGTGCCATCGAGCTGGTAGGTGTAAACGAAATTACCTTGGTCGTCGGCGGTGACTGAGTCGGTATGAGTAACCGCTGGCTCGTCGGTTGACGATACTATAATAGTATAACCAGTGTTAGCCTCAAAGCCGCTGCCGCTAATAACCACTGTTTCTGTCGGGGCATAATCGGGTTTGTCGGTGGTAAGGGTGGCGCTGGACTCCTCCTGGGAATCAAGATCAAACTCCGGCAAGAGTGAACCATCAAGAACAATAGTGGTAGCGTCAAGAGTGGGCGGAGATGAGTCGGTTTCGGTTAACGCTGGCGACGGTGATGGATTAAGCTCATCGGTTTGATCGCCTAAAACTGTTTCGGCTTCTGGTGACGGGCTGGGAATAAGAGTCGGGCTGGGGCTGACTGCCGGCTGATAACTATAGTTTTCCAACCAAGTGTTTTCATCCTCGGACAGCTCCTGGCTGACCGCTGTTTCCTGGCTGACAATTACTACCTGATCGTTATCTAAAGCAAAGCGAATGACGCCGACTTCACTGACATTTTCAACTTGAGTCTTAAGAATTCCGTGGAGAACTTCATGATCAACACAATTGCCGTCTTCTGAACAAGTACCGGCATAAATCGGCTGTTCAACTCCCATGACCGCTTCGGTTTGATCAGCATCGGTCCGATAGGCTAAAAGATAGTCAACCGCTTGGTTGTCGGCAACCGGGAAAGTAAAACTATTGGAAGCATTGTCAAAACTTATCGGCTCTTGTTCGACTACTGTCTCTTCTAAAGCAAAAGCCGGAGCCGGTAAAAACGGGACCACCATTAGCAAAAACTGCTGCCAAATCAAATTGGCGCCCACTAGGGTAGATAGAAGTTTAGATCGAAAGCTTTTTCGATTTATCATGGCATCGGACAGTTTCGTATACTTTAACCCATTTTTTCTGGTTGTCAAGAGGTAAAAAAGGATTTTTTTATCTAATATTATATTATGGGGTTTCTTGACAAAAAGTTATGGGGTGCTATACTAATGCCGGTTTTAAAAGCTGCTACACGGTAGGAGCTTTTTTTATCAACGAAGGGGGTGAACAGTAAATGAAAAATGGAAAAATTTCAATTTTAGTTCTTGTTGCTACATTTAGTTTACTGATGACCGGGTTATTGGCCAATGGCTTTTTTAAAGCCAACGCGACACAGGAATTAGTAACTATTTGTCACGCCACAGGCAGTGAGGAAAATCCCTACACTGAAATTACTGCTGCTTATCCGGCGATTTACGGAGAAGCGGGACACTTTTTTGAACCAGGAACCCCCAATGATGGTCATGAAGATGACTATGAGGGACCCTGCGAAGGCGCAAGTCCGTCTCCAAGCCCATCGCCAGATCCGAGTCCGTCACCTGATCCGAGTCCGGATCCTTGTGAACAGACCGAAGAGGGTTGCCCAAGAGTGAGTCCGAGTCCTTCACCAACTCTAACTAATGTTAGTTTTAGTGTTAGCGGCCCGGCTTGTAACAGCGGCAGCTTTCGCGCTGAACTGACGGTGAAAGTTGACAACGTTGGTCAAAGCGGAAAAACAGTTAAATTCAGCTACAAGGCTGAAACTAAAGAGGCAACCACCAACAATGATGGTATTGCCGGTTCCGACTTTGAGTTTAGAGGCAACGACAATGTCACTGCTTCTACCGACGGCTTTGATAATCAAACCCAAGGAGTTCAGGCAAAAACTGAATGTCCGGCAGGTGAGGCTACCCCAGGTCAAGTCTTGGGAGCCAGTACTTTAGCCGCAACCGGTAGTCCGGTGGCAGATTTGTTCAGCTTGGTTTTTAGTTTAGGAGCTGGTTTAATGGGAGCAGGCGTTAAACGCTATGCCCAGAAAAAAAGCTAAAACGAAAAGATCAAGAAAAAGTCATACCCCAGCCCGGAAAGTAAAACCGGAACTGGGGTTGATTTTTTGGGGAGCGCTTTTCATTTTTATTTTTGCCGGCTACCGGGTTTATAGCTTAAGAATATTAAGTTTCGGCACGCCCACTGTCAGTGTCGTTGCCACCGGCCCGTCACCGGTAAAAATTGAAATCCCCAAAGTAAGCTTAAACCTGCCGATTATCGAAACTACCGTCAGCGACGGCACCTGGGAAATTTCGCCTGACGGCGCCTCTCACTGGGATAACTCTACTAACCCCGGACAAAACGGCAACATTGTCATTTACGGCCATAACAAAACTAATTTATTTGGACCAATTCGCTGGCTAAACCTGGGTGAAGAAATTATTGTTACTGATGCTGACGGCGGAAAACACTTGTATACCATTACTCAAACCGCCACCGTCTCACCTGATCAAGTCGATTTTATCCTGCCAAAAGATGAGGAAACTTTAACTTTATATACCTGCACTGGTTTATTTGACAGTCAAAGATACATTGTCATTGCTAAACCGAAACAAGGTTAAGAAAAATCAGTAAAGACTGCTAACACCGGCGATGTCGCCCGTACCTAAATCACGCTTATGAGTTTCCCCATAATCAGCATAACCATACATTGTTTCCTGATTGCAGCTTGTTTCATACAAATCATCTAAGCCAACGGCGTGACCCAGTTCATGGATGGCAATGCTAGGAAAGTCCATTTTGGTGTTAGTGCAGTTTTCCGCGGTACAGTCGGCCGACCAATTGTAGTCAAAGTCATCATAAATCTGATCCCATTCTACCAGCTCTCGGGTTTGCGGCGGACCACCGAAAATGCCCCAAACAATAGTGACACCAATGGCACCGGCTGAATCAATGTCGGCAAAATAGACTTCGTTGCGGTCATCTGGTGAACTGGTGTCGGCAACTAGCTGGTTATCTGTAGTTACACCGCCACCAAGAACAATTTGCCCGGCAGCGCCTTCCCAGGTAGTAACAGCGGAAGACAAAGTATTGAGAATGTTGGTTACTTCTAATCCCCTAGTATTAGTAGGATTAACTTGCCAGGATTCGACTTCTTTCCACTTGGCCCCCCTCGCCAGAAAACCATAACAGCTGGGGGCATTTTTACCGGCGCCACTGGGTTTGGCCGAGCGGCCACGATAGTCAATAAAGGCGTAGCCTTCGACTTGTTTTCCCTCATGAATGGCCTTACCCAGATAATAAGTCCCGGGGGAAACTTCAACGGCTTGGTCGGGTAACGTAAAGCTATTGGCGGTTAAAGGTTGGGCGGTCACGCTTTTGGCTGTACCCAGGAAAAAGGCGGTAATCAAAATGGCGGCAATGACTAATAACTTTAACATTATTATTAAATATACAGTAAACGGCTTGACTGTCAAATCGAATGGTTAAGCCTGAACTGCTTGTCCCCTAAATAGCCGTTTATCTCCGGCCTTATAATTGCTGCATTCATCATCGTCGCCGGATGAAGCGTGTGGTAACCGTAATGCTGGTTGACTAAATCCATGGCCTGGTTAATTTGACCTTGCCGCTTTTCATCGGCAAACAACGGTAAGGTCAAATGTTCATCTTGCTCCAGTAAGCTAATCCAGACTCCGGCGTATCTCACCACCTGCCGCCAGCGCCAGGAATCATAAAGTGTTAACAGCCTGGAAAAAACAAACCGGCCTGAATTAGTAAAGGTTTTACCGGTAATGTAGCCTGATTGAGCTTGGCCCCCGCCTCTTATAGCCAAACCAAACTGCCGGCCAGATAAACCCATGCGCCGCAGTTTCCAGGCGGCTTCTTCAACCAAATTGCTGATTAAAGCCCTGACTGCTTTTTTATCATTCGTATCAGCAAACAAAGTAAAGGTGCGCGACACAGATTTGGCATGAGGCAGGTTAATGGCCGGAATAAGCGGCGCGTCATCCTCGCCGGCCGCTAAGCGTTTTAACTGCAAAGCCCAAAATGGCCCAAACTCTGCCAGCAACACATTTAAAGGGGCGGCACTAATCTGGGGTAAGCTACCAATCCCCATTTTGTTTAAGCGGGCGGTCAAGCGATAACCAATGCCGCAAACTTCGGTAAAGGGTGCGGTGGCCAGTAGCGCCGGCAGGTTATCATCGGTCACTTTTAAAATACTTTTTTTCGGCGCCATGCCCGAAGCCAGTTTTGCCAACATTTTATTTTTGGCAATGCCGATAGAACAGCCGATCCACTCACCCATGTCTTTTTTGATCTGCTCCTGCAAACTTAACGCTAAAGCGACACTGCCGCCGAATAAATGTTTGATCCAGGTAACATCCAAAAACACTTCATCCAAAGAAAAAACTTCAACGACATCAGAATAGTTATGGCAAATCTTAATGAAGGCTTTGGTCATGGCTTCATAGCGGTTAAAGTCTGCCGGTACCAAAGCAATCTGGGGGCATAAAGTTATCACGACCGATAAAGGCATACCGGTTTTGACCCCAAAAGTTTTAGCTTCGTTGGAACAGGCAATGACGCAGGTTCGACCCCTTGCCTTTAAAATGCCTACCGGTTTGCCCCGCAGACTCACGTTGTCCTGCTGGGCAACCGAGGCAAAAAAACTATTCAGGTCCGCATGGAGGATGGCTCTATCCATTGCCTCCAGTTAAACACGAAGGAAACCCAAAAGCAAGTGATTAAGCTGTCGCCTCACCGGGCAATTTTACATCAGATAAATCTGTCGCAGCTTGATCATCAGCGGGTTGATCCGTTGGTGTTGGCATAGTCGGACCGGCCGGTGGTGGGGTTTGGTCAACTGGGGGCATGGCTGGATCAGTCGGAGTCGTTGGTGTCGGATCAGGTGTCGTGGTTGGGGTCGGATCGGTCGGCATTGCCGCTTGGTTAGTAGTGTCGTCCATTTAAAACCTCACCCCCTTTCAATTAACTTGTCCACTATAACAACTTTTTTATGAAGGGTAAAGTTTAAATTTTTCAATCAACTGTTCCAGGCCGTCTTTTTCCGGATAGCGCCAGGCCAGCAAACCCATGCCTTTACAGCGACCATACTCAATTGCGCTTGAGGTTAATTTGGTGTTGGTCACCAGCCAAATTTGATGAAAAGTGGTGCCAAGCTCAGGGTGCTTTAAATGATAATCCATAATATCTTCAAACCGGGCCTGGACATAAAGAGCAGTTTTACTGTGGCAGCGGCCGCCCGGCTGGTTGTGATACTTGCACTCAACCAAAATGTGTTCCCCTGCTTTTTCGGCGACAACGTCAACCTCGTGTTCAATACAAGCACCCTTAACCATTACCTGTGTTTGCACCCGGTAACCCATGGCTGCAAACAACTTTCCCACCAATTGTTCAAACGGATGACCGGTTGGACCCAAACCCATCAGCCACTGCTTTAAGCCGTATCGGCCGCTGACGTCAGCTTCAAGCTCTCTTAATCTGGCAAAAACCAAACGATAAATCTCTCTGGTAGTAATGCCCTCATAGATTTTGCCGGTAATGTCGGTAACAACCTTCTCGATTGTCGCCGGGTTGGCGCCGGCCCGTTTAAGCGAATGACGGACTTTGGCTTCGGAAAATTCCTGTTTCTGGCCGTCGGCCTTTACCACTTGAATAGGCATGACTTAAGTTTAGCAAAATAGCCCGTGATAAACTAACCTCATGTGGTTTTGGTGGGCGATTTTGGGGGCATTTTTAGCAGCCGTTGTCGCTGTTTTGAATAAACAGGTTTTAAGTAAAGTTAATGCTTCTGTCCTTTCCTGGACGCTGTTTAGTCTAAACATACCCCTGGTCATTTGGTTAGCTTGGCGACAAGGTTTTGGTGAGATTAACTGGTCTGGTTTTTTGCTTGGGGTGGTGGGTTCGGCCACGGTCTTTGCCGCTGCGAAAACCCTCGCCATGTCTGGCTTAAAACAAGGCCGCCTCTCCCTACTGGCTCCCCTGGCCAGTTTTCATCCGGCGACTGCCTACATTTTGGGCTTAATCTTTTTAGGAGAAACAGTCAGCGTCAAAGCAATGATAGGTTTAACCTTGGTGGTAGTCGGTGTTTATCTCTTAAAATTTGAGCGGGCTGATAAAGACCTACTCTTGCCTTTGAAAAAATTATTTACCGAGAAAGATTCATTAAAAGTCGTGATCGCCTCGGTAATAACCAGTGTTTCGGCGGTTTTTGACAAAATTGCGATTATTAGCGTTAAGCCCGACAATCCCGCTTTAGTCCTTCTGGGAGAAAATCTAGTGATTACCTTGCTACTGGCCGGCTATTTGAGCCAACGAAAACCAGGCTGGTTAACCCAAGTAAAAAACAACTTTAAGTCATTGGCGTTGCAAAGTTTAATTTATGCTTTTTCGGTAATTGCTATTTTCAAAGCTTTTGCCTTGGGACCGATCGCCCTGGCAGTCGGCATCAAACAGCTGCAGCTGATTGTGATTTTACTTTTAGGTTGGTGGTGGCTTAAAGACCGACCCAAACCATTAGGAATTTTGGCCGCAGTCATCATGGTCGCTGGCGCCATTTTAATTAAACTGGCTTGAGGTATACTGATACTATGGAACGGCGCGAGTGGTTTGAGATCGTAATGATTACTCTTCTATCCTTCGGGGTAATTGGACTGCTTTTAAAAGGCAACCAGCAACAGGCCGAATTAACTTTGCTAAAACAAAAACCCAGCGTCACCACTACCCAAACCGAAACCGTTAAAACAGAACTGCCTAACTCTTTGCAAAATGTTTTGGACAGTTTGACGAGTCGAATCAGCACCCTGGAAACAGAAGAACCCGGCGCTGTTCCCTCCGGCCAGGGAGGCGTTACAACCACCAGCACCACTAATTTCCAGCCGCAAACTATTTATCTGGGTTCGGCCAGCACCAATCAAAGAGACTGGACCGAAACCGGACAGCAAGTAACTATCAATTCAGCCGATTATCCCAGCGATGTTTCCGCCACCTTCGAGGCAGGGCTGTCAATTGTCGGCGGCGAGGCTTGGGCACGGCTAAAAAACAAAACCACCGGAGCGGTAATGTCGGTCACCGAAGTATTTCACAACAGCCCGACTATTACCTGGAAAACTTCACCGGGTTTTAAACTCCATACCGGCAACTACACTTATGTGGTCGAGTTAAAATCTTCAAGCGGTGAAGCCGCCAATTTAGCTGGCGCCCGCATAGTGATAAAATAGGCGCTATAGCCATTCGGCTAAGCTCATGGTTATAACCCAGAGCGAAGTCGAGGGGGCCCCATCGTCTAACGGTTAGGACACTAGGTTCTCATCCTAGAAACTCGGGTTCGATTCCCGGTGGGGTCACAGCTTTACCAATCGTTTTTTGATTAATGCCCCCAGGAAAATAATCAAACTGGTAAGGCTGACCCAATCGGCAAATTGGCGCATCGGCGTTTCGGTAAAAGTAAATCGAAATGATTGCTCACCCGCCGGCGCCTTCATTTGCAGCGTTCCTTCTATATCCAGAAAAGTCCATTGGCCAAACCCGACCGGATGTTCAGTCATTTCCACTAACTTGATCTCTTCCCCCAACTTTAGTTCGCGCCAGCTCTCTCCCGTTCGAGTAAAAAAGTGCCAGCCGGGATAATACAACAAATTTATCTGGACATTACGCACTTCACCAAAATCCGTCGAAAACTCAAGCCGGTTGGAACGGTTAGTTGACAGCTTAATCTTGTCGCTTTCGGCTTCACTTAAGACTTTCGGATCAAGAGTGTTGGTTTTATCGGACTGACGCCAACGGGGTCGGAATTCGTTTAAAAAAGTGGTGGTGCCGGCATAAGTGTAAAAATCTGCTTCCGGAGGATTAATTACTTGATTCACTCTTAGATGATTGCGATTGGTATATAACGCCACCGCCATTAATCCGAAGGCTAAAACCCAGGCTAATTTTTTCTGCTGACTCACCAGCCAAGCAGCCAGAAAGGAAACGACAAACACCGCCACTGATATTAAGCGCCAGGGAATGTCGATCATTTTAATCACCGCCAAATTCTGCCACAGATACCGGGCCCCCACCCAATCCACCATCAATAGAATTGCCAGCGCAAACCAAACCAGGGCCCAAAGTACCAGCGCCGGAAACCTGCGTTTTAAAAGCAGCCAGCCAACAGCCGCCCCGACTACCAACCACTGGGCAATCCCCACCTGAAACGACATCGCGTCCTGCTCAATACCAGAATGGGAATAACCATAGCCCCAGGGCGAGTACAGCAGCTGTTTTAACTCCAGCAGGTGGCCGACGGCTAAGTTGGTATTAGTCTGGTCAAAGACGATAAGCTTTCTTTCTAAAAGTAGCGGCAGCCAATAAAAAGCACTCAAGCCCAAACCCAGAACCAAGCCACCGACGTAACGTCGGGACCAGCCTTTAAAAATTAACAGCACATAGGTCAACACCAAACCCCAATACATCGGCCAAAAGAGTGAATGGGACAAAGTAACTAACCCTACCATCAGAGCAATGCCAATTAGGTTCTTTTTATGAAGGGCTAACAGCAACCACGGCAGTAAACTCAAAGCCAAGGCCTCACCCACTGCCGCCCGGACAAAAACCAAGAGTAAGCGGTAGGGCGCGGCCAAGAACAAAAAGGCGCCGACAAAACTAGCCAACGGTTTAAACCATTGCTTTAAAAGTAAATACATTCCCAGGCCTGACCAAAAAACACTCAAACCAAAAACCAATTTTAAGGAATTAGTTAAGTTAAAGCCCAAAAAGCTAAAAACACTGCCAAGCATAAATGGCAAATGGTAAGAAAAAACAAAAATCGGGTAACCCAAATGGCCCAAAAGGGTGCCGGCAAAACGCGGCGGGATCTGGCCGTCGGTAAGCAAGGTCAGATACTGGGCCAGCCGGGCCAAATGGGTAACACCGTCATGGCTGGTAAACCAACCGGGAAGCCACAAAGACTGCGTCAACCACAAACTCAAAAGAGCCAGTAGTAAAACAGGCATCAAAGCAGTTACTTCTTGTAAGCCAGCATCATCACCATGCCTTGGACTATGTCCAAGACCACGGCGAGAATCAAAACGACAACCCAGGAAGTCACCCCCAGGCCGTATTGAGCCGAGAAGCGGGTAATCAGCCAAAGGGCGGCAAAATCAATCACCAGGAAGGCCAGCATCCAGTCCATGGTGGATAAAACCCGCTTTTGCATTTTGGCGGCCGCCTCAATTAAAGGCGTAGCCAAAACGGCAATCAAGGTTAATTTGCCGGCACTCATGCCGATCGCCCACCATAAAGATAAACTCATGTTGCCCAACACCACTTGGTTGGGAAACCAAAGGTTAGCTAAATAAAGCACTAAGGCGTTTGCCGGAAGAAGAAACAGGTAAT
>Ga0209542_10004348_pt1 | contig 29184 bp, 24 predicted proteins | sample RifCSPhighO2_01_FD_184028 | JGI IMG/M metagenome (GOLD analysis project Ga0209542, IMG submission 184028) | Soil microbial communities from Rifle, Colorado - Rifle CSP2_plank highO2_0.1 (SPAdes) (version 2) | ecosystem: Environmental > Terrestrial > Deep subsurface > Rock core/Sediment ... | reverse complement strand
TGGTGCACCGCAAGTTGCCACAACTGGCAACACCCGCCCCCCGGGCGGATATGCGCCTGCAACCACAAGCGGAAGTGGGCATCGCTAGTCCGCACATCATCAAGGGGATGTTTTCGTCCCAAGACGTCGTCGCACATCGCACGGCGTCTTTTCATTTGTCTTCCGCCTCTACGGCGGATTTTCTATTTACAATTTATGTAAAGTGTGGTAGTTTAGTGTTTGTGAAGAAGAAAATTTTAAATAATATTTATATTGCGATTTTTGCCGTTTTGGTAGCTTCGTTTGGTTATGCGGATAATGTCATTGCTTGCCACAGATGCGACAACACCTATCAAAGGTATTCTTTCGGTTATGGTAGCAGCAATCCTTATGAAGTGGGGGAAAATTTTGACAATACCCGGTACTTTGATAGCAGCCGGGATTTTGGCAATACCACATATGTAGGGGGCACCCAGTATTTTGACAGCAGTCGGAATTTTGTTAATATGACTTTTTTTAACACCAGGGGCAGCATGTTCGGAACGAACGGCAATTCTTTCGGCGGAAGCGAATATTTCGACTCTTTTGTTTTTGCCGGCACCAGCCAGTATTTTGACACAAACCAAATGTTTTCGGTAAATACTTCGTATTTTAATACAACGGGGGACTCGGCTGGCACCAGCCAATACTTCAGCAACTCAAGCGACTCTTATGCCGGGTACGGTTCTACGGGTAGGAATGTGAGGTATAGGGTAAATTAGTGGCCGCATCGGCAGACGGGGCGACTTTAATTTGCTTTTTTTACTAAACTATAATAAACTCTTGCTATGTTAAAAATTCGACTTCAGAGAATAGGAAGAAAGAACGACCCGTCTTTTCGCGCCGTTTTGACTGATTCAAAAAACAGCACCAAGAGCGGTAGATTCCTGGAAATACTTGGGACTTATAACCCAAAAGCCGGAGAAAAAAATCTCAAGAAAAATTTTCAGACTGACAGAATAAAATACTGGATTAGTAAGGGTGCAAAGCCTTCCGACACAATGCATAACTTTTTAGTGCAGGACAAGATAATCGTAGGCAAGAAAATCAACGTTTTGCCGAAGAAAAAGCCTACGGTTAAGAGGAAAGAACTCAAGGCTAAAAAATAACTTGCCTCCCGGTCCCGGGGTGAAGTATAATTACAGATAAGCAGTCAGCCAAACAATTTGGGTCGCAAAACTGCACGATTACAAAATTAATAATTCGTTTAATACTATGGAAGAAGCAGACAAGATATTTTTGGAATACGTCGTAAAGGCTCTGGTGGACAATCCGAATGATGTAAAGATAGATAGAACCGTGGATGAGATGGGGGTGCTTATCACTTTGACCGTTAATCCTGCCGATATGGGTAAGATTATCGGGCGAATGGGCAACACCGCCAAGGCTATCCGCACGCTTCTGCGCATCATAGGCATGAAGAACAACGCCCGGGTTAACCTGAAGATTAACGAACCTGAGGGAAGCATGAGACCAGAGAGGGACTCTATCCCGCATATGAATTCTACCGGTAGCGGCCTCGGCGCTGCGCCGTCAACACTGAAGACCGTTGACGAAGCAATGGATGAATTGAAAGGAATATAAAACATTAAAGCAGAAAGTCCCCAAAAAGGGGATTTTTTGTTATACTCTGAAATATGCGTTTTCATATCATTACAATTTTTCCGGACATTTTTGACTCATACCTGCATGAGTCTATTATAGGCCGCGCCATCAAAAACAAAATAATAGATATAAAATTTTATAACCCCAGGGACTTTATCAAAGTGCCCAAGAATAAAAATCAGAATAATTATAAGCCGGTGGACGATAAGCCTTATGGCGGGGGACCCGGTATGGTCATGCGCGCGGAGCCGATATTGAAAGCGGTAGAAATCGCCAGAGCGGCGATCCGCCGAACAGGCGGAAAAGTTTTAATCATTAATTTTATTCCGAGCGCGCAAAAGTTTACTACCGGTTCCGCCAAAACGCTTTCCAAAAAGTATACGGATATAATTTTAATCTGCGGAAGGTATGAGGGGATAGACGCGCGGGTGGACAAGATTTTAAAAACTAAAAAGTTTTCGATAGGGGACTATGTGGTAACCGGAGGCGAACTGCCAGCTATGGTTTTAATTGACTCCATATCCCGCCAGCTAAAAGGCGTTCTCGGCAAATACGAATCACTAGAAGAAGAAAGAATATCTTCAAGCGAAGTTTATACCCGCCCGGAAGTTTTAAAATATCCCTTCGGCGGAGCTCAGGGCAAGAAAGTTAAAACTTACAAAGTTCCAAAAGTGCTCCTCTCCGGAAACCATAAAAACATAGAGGAGTGGAAAACTAAGTCCGTGAAGGTTTAATCTTCCCGGTATATGATACACTAAGAAACGGGGAGGGTTCTTCAATGAAAATCGTAGGCAACGACGACAAGGTTAATTTGATGCGCACAGAGATTGACACCATCATAGATACGTGGAAAAATGTCGCTAGCCGTCCGGAATTGGATTCCATGCGGTATCGAATCTTGGAAAGGGCTGTAGTGAGTGTGGAGTTGCAGTTAACTGACGAAGAAATTCGCACCTTTATTATGGCTATACTGGACCAAGATCCTTCCAAGATGAAAGAGCAAAGGGAGCGGTTTGAATTCGTCGAGGCGGTGACTGCAAAGATTATCCCATGTCGTAACTTCTACAAAAACGCGCCAGAATACCCCAAGCCCAAAAAAGACGGGGAATAGTCCGCCAGCGGCGACAACAGAGTTCGTCCCCGGCGGACTTTGTTGTTGGTCCATGAAGGTCAAACTTCACGGAATGAAAACGCTTGACTTTCAAGCCAAAAAAGAGTAGGCTACGCTAGATTCATTGATTGAGTATCGGATGCAATCCTCGTTTTATTAATAGGTTATTAATAATGTTATCCGAAGTTAGCCAATAGGAAGCAGAAAGAAGCAAGAGAAAAGCATTTTTTCGTCTGTTTTTCTTTTATTTCCGCCTCTACGGCGGATCGCCTAGGAGGCGATTTTTCTACCCTTGTTGCTATTTTCAGGACTCAATCAAGTATGCAAAAAGCGACATCTCGTCCGAAGAAGTATTTCTCGCGTTACAAGAAACCACTGGTGGAATTTCCGAATTTGATAGAAGCCCAGGTCAAGAGCTTTAAGTGGCTCATCGAGACCGGGATCGGGGAAGTCTTCAAAGAATTTTCTCCTATTATAGATTACTCCGGAAAAAAGTTTCAGCTGGAATTCACTTCTTTTTCCCTGGGTGAATCCAAGACCGACGAAAATAATTCCAAGATAAACAAACTCTCTTACCAAGGGCTCCTAAAGGCGCGGGTAAAATTGACGAATAAAATTTTGGGTACGGTAAAAGAACAAGAGATTTTCATGTCCGAGCTTCCTTTGATGACCCCGCACGGAACTTTCATAATCAACGGCGTAGAAAGAGTCATCGTACCGCAGCTTGCTAGGAGTTTCGGAGTTTTCTTTACCGAGTCCGAAACCAAGGGCACCCGGTATTTCGGAGCCAAGATTATTCCCGCCCGCGGAGTCTGGATTGAGATAGAGTCCGAATCCGACGGAGGCATTTACATAAGAATAGACAAAAAGAGGAAATTTCCGGCTACCGCGCTCCTGCGGGCCATGGGGTATGAAACGGATGAAATGATATTGAAAGCCTTCTCCAAAGATCCTACAGCAGAAGAAAACATCAAGGCTTCGCTCGCGAAAGACGGCATAAAGAGCGTGAATGACGCATATATTGAAATTTATAAGCGTCTTCGGGACGGAGATATGGCCACCGCGGATAACGCCAAAGAGTTCATAAATTCTTTGTTTACCCCTGAACGATACGACCTTTCGCCGGTTGGACGATTCAGGTTCAACCAGCGTTTCGGAAAAGATATGGGTGAAGCGGAAATGGCCCGACGGGTTATTTCCAAAGAAGACCTGGTAACCGTAATTGCCAACATTATTGCTTTAAATAATACTCCGGGCGCCAAGGCGGACGATATAGACCACCTGGGGCAAAGGCGTGTACGTTTCGTGGGGGAAATTCTCCAGCAAAAAGTGCGCACCGGAATGATGCAGATTAAAAGAAATATTCAGGACAGAATGTCCATTATCGACGTGGATACAGCTATGCCGATTGCCATAATAAACCAGCGTCCGCTCCAGGCCCGCATAAAAGAATTCTTTACTACCAACCAGCTCTCTCAATTCATGGCGCAAGAAAACGTGCTTTACGAAATAGAGCACCTTCGCACTCTCTCCGCCTTAGGGCCCGGAGGTCTTACCCGCGAGCGTGCGGGCCTTGAAGTTCGCGATGTGCACCCTTCCCACTACGGAAGAGTTTGTCCTATCCATACGCCGGAAGGACCGAACATCGGTCTTATTCTTCACCTTTCCACTTACGCGAAGATAAATGATTTCGGAATCATCGAGACTCCTTATGCCAAAGTTAAAAACGGAAAAATAACTTCCGAGATAGTTTACTTAAACGCGCTTGAAGAAGAAAAATACAACATCGCGCATGCCGGAATTCCTTATGACGAGAACGGCAAGATAACCAAAGACAAAGTGGAAGCAAGGGTAAAGACAGAGCCGGGCATGATTCCCGCCGAACAAGTTGACTTCATAGACGTAGCTCCGAACCAGGCATTCTCAATCGCCACTTCCATGATTCCGTTTTTGGAACACAACAACGCGAACCGCGCGCTCATGGGCAGCAACATGCAGAAGCAGGCCGTGCCTTGCGTGCTTCCGGAAATGCCTTTGGTTGCGACCGGGATTGAGGAGCTGGCTTCCAGGGACGGAGGCAGGCTTGTCATCGCTCTTGAAGACGGAGTCGTAACTTATCTTGACGCGAAAAAAATAGTGGTAAAGGGCCTCGCTCGTAAGCCTCGCCCGTCTAGCTATGGCCAAGGGGCTACGGCCGAGGGTAAATCCGACAAAGAACATACTTACGCGCTCATTAACTTCCTCCGAAACAACAATTTTGCCGTGTTTCACCAGCGTCCGCTTGTGAATGTAGGCGATAAAGTAAAGAAAGGCGACGTGCTCGCCGATACTTCAAGCACAGTAGGCGGGCAGATATCCCTTGGTCAGAATATTTTCGTGGCCTTTCTGTCGTGGTCCGGGTCAACTTACGAGGACGCAATAATTATTTCCGAACGCCTGGTAAAAAAGAGCAAATTCACTTCCGTGTATCTGGAAGAATTCACCTGCGTGGTTCGGGACACCAAGCTTGGGCCGGAAATCACCACTCGCGATATACCAAACGTAGGCGAGCTAAAACTTAAAGACCTGGACGAAGACGGCATAGTTCGCATCGGCGCGGAAGTAAGGGAAAACGATATTTTAGTGGGTAAAATTACTCCGAAAGGAGAGACCGAACTTACACCGGAAGAAAGGCTTTTGCGTTCTATCTTTGCCGAAAAAGCCCGCGACGTTAAAGACACCTCTCTTCGAATGGAGCACGGCAAGCGTGGACGAATCATCGGGGTAAAAATATTCTCCCGTGACTTGGGACACACGCTTGAAGCGGGGATTATAAAAAAAATAGTTATCGAAGTCGCTCAGATAAGAAATATTTCGGTCGGAGATAAGCTTTCCGGACGACACGGAAACAAAGGAGTCATCTCCATGATACTGCCGGAAGAAGATATGCCTTATACGAAAGACGGTACCCCGGTAGACATAATTCTGTCACCGCTTGGCGTGCCTTCGCGTATGAACCTCGGGCAGATACTTGAAATGCATCTCGGCATGGCGGCAAACAGTTTGGGGTACCAGGCCATTGTTCCTCCTTTCCTGGGCGCGAAGCACGAAGAAATAAGAGAAGAGCTCGTAAAAGCCGGGTTGCCGGAAAACGGCAGGCTAAAACTCTTCGACGGGCGAACTGGCGAGGCTTTCCAGCAGGATGTTGCTGTGGGATATATGTATATGCTCAAGTTGCACCACATGGTGGAAGACAAGATACACATGCGTTCTATCGGTCCCTACTCGCTCATTACCCAGCAGCCCCTCGGAGGTAAGGCGCAAGGAGGAGGACAGAGATTCGGAGAAATGGAAGTCTGGGCGCTCGAGGGCTACGGCGCGGCTTATACGCTTCGTGAAATGCTTACTATCAAGTCTGACGATATCCTCGGCCGTTCGGCTACTTTCGATTCCATTATCAAGAACGAGCCAATCAGACCGCCGAACTCTCCCGCGTCGTTTAATGTGCTTCTAAATTACCTGAGAGGTCTGGCGCTCGATGTCGATTTAAAAAAATCCGGTCAAAAGGAATAATCATAAAGAATAAATAATATGAAAACACTAAACACAACCGAATTTGATTCTATCGCACTCAGGCTCGCCAGCCCCGAGCAGATAAAAGAATGGTCCTTTGGGGAAGTTACCAAACCCGAAACCATAAACTACAGGACGGGCAGGAGCGAGCGCGGAGGCCTTTTCGACGAGAAAATTTTCGGACCGGAAAAAGACTATGAATGTTACTGCGGAAAATACCGACGAATACGCTACAAAGATATCATCTGTGAAAAATGCGGAGTGGAAGTTACCCGCTCAATAGTGCGACGCGAGCGAATGGGGCACATAGAGCTTTCTACTCCCGTTTCGCATATTTGGTTCTTGCGCGGAGTGCCTTCCAGGATGAGCATTCTCCTCAATATATCCGTTTCCGACCTTGAGAAAGTCATATATTTTGCCGGGTACATAATCACCAAGGTTCACGAAGAAGAAAAAGAGTCGGTTTTGTCCGGGTTGGATAAGGAATACAAGACCAAACTTAAAAATTCCGCCGACGATGACACTAGGGAAAAGTTGAAAAACCTCCTGTCTATCACCAAAAAAGAAATAGGCGAAATATATGAAGGAAAAGTCCTGAATGAAATTTCGTTTCATCACTATTCCCTGAAGTACGGCACTTGTTTCGAAGCCAACATCGGAGCGGAAGCGATATATTCCATCTTTAAGAACCTTGATTTGAATAAACTAAAACACCTCACGGAAAAGATGCTTGAAAAGGCGAGTGTGGCTGAAAAAGAAAAACTTCAGAAAAGGCTGTCCTTAATCCGTGCCATGACCTATGCGGACATCAGGCCCGAATGGATGTTCCTGACCGTTATTCCGGTTATTCCGCCGGTCTTGCGGCCTATGGTAGCGCTCGACGGGGGCAGGCATGCGACTTCGGACTTGAACGACCTGTACCGAAGGGTTATCAACAGAAATAACCGCTTAAAGAAACTGAAAGAAATAAATGCTCCGGATGTGATTTTGCGAAACGAAAAAAGAATCATCCAGGAAGCCGTTGACGCGCTCATAGACAACTCTATTGCCAAGCAGAATGATTCTGCCGCGATGAGCCAGTCCCAGAAACGCCCGCTTAAATCTCTCTCGGATAATTTGAAATCAAAGCAAGGATTGTTCAGGCAGAACTTGCTCGGTAAACGTGTGGACTATTCTGGACGTTCCGTCATCGTCGTCGGCCCCCAGCTCAAATTGAACCAATGCGGACTGCCGAAACACATGGCGCTTGAACTTTTCCGGCCTTTCGTTATTTCGAAAATCCTCCAAGCCGAACTGGCTTTCAACATCCGCGGAGCCAACAAGCTCATAGAAGAACGAACAAGCGAAGTTTGGGCAATGTTGGAAGAGGTAATCCAGGGTAAATACGTGCTCTTAAACCGCGCGCCGACGCTTCACCGCCTTGGTATTCAGGCTTTCAACCCAATCCTCATAGAAGGAAATGCTATCCAGGTTCACCCGCTTGTTTGTCAGGCTTTCAACGCCGACTTCGACGGAGACCAGATGGCAGTATATGTTCCTCTCCTTGAAGAAGCGCAATGGGAAGCGAAAGAACTCATGGCCGCGAATAAAAACCTGCTTAAGCCGCAGAACGGAGATCCGATAGTGCATCCGAGCAAGGACATAGTGCTCGGCAGTTACTGGATGACAAAATCAGTAGATGGAGAAGAAGGGGAGGGAAAATATTTTTCCAGCCCTAACACCGCTATTACCGCTTATGATTACGGAGTGGTGACTCTTCGCGCGAAAATAAAAGTGCTTGCCACAGATTCTCCGAAATACAGAAAGTTCGGCGGCGGAATATTTGAAACTTCCGTAGGCAAGCTCCTTTTCAACAGCATCCTGCCAAACGACTTTGCTTATGTGAACGACGAAATGATACAGGACAGGCTTTCGTCTCTACTTGATGAGCTTATCGTGCACAACGGTGTGGATAACACTCCGCCGGTTCTCGACAAGATTAAAGAATTCGGATTCAAATATTCCACTATCTCCGGTACGACCTGGGGGCTAGATAACGTTAAGGTTTCTCCCGAGAAGCCAAAAATTATCGCTCAAGGTAAAAAACTAGAAGAAGAAATCATAGCCCAGTGGAGCGAAGGTTTGCTTTCGGAAGAAGAAAAGTACCAAAAAATTATTGAAATTTGGACACAAACAAAAAAAGATCTGGAAAAAGTTCTACCCGGCACTCTTGATAAGAATGGTTCTGCCTATGATTTAATTACTTCTAAAGCAAGGGGTGATATGAGATCTCTAACCCAAATGGTGGGTATGATTGGTCTTATTCAGAATAACCAAGGTAAAATTCTGGAATTTCCGATTATCCCTTGTTACCAGGAAGGGCTTTCTCCGATTGAATATTTCGTTATTACCCACGGAGCTCGTAAGGGAGCATCCGACACCGCTCTTAACACGGCAAAAGCGGGATATTTGACCCGAAGACTCGTAGACGTGGCGCAGGACGTGGTAATCACCGAGGAAGACTGCGGTACCAAAGAGGGAAAGATGGTTTCTAGAGAGAATATTTCCGGAATTGAAATTCCTCTTTCCAAGAACATAAGAGGGCGCGTGCTTGCCGGAGATTTGAAGGATTCAAGCGGCAAGGTGCTTTACAAGAAAGGATTTCTTATTACCAAGGAAGAAGCCTACAATATTGAAGGAGCAGGATTTACAGAAGTATTTGTCCGTTCACCTCTTACCTGCAAAACAGTACACGGTCTTTGCGTGATGTGTTACGGTCTTGACCTTGGAAGAAACCGTCTTGTGGAACAAGGGGAGGCTGTAGGTATCATTGCTGCACAGGCTATCGGTGAACCCGGTACGCAGCTGACTCTCCGAACCTTCCATGCTGGAGGTGTCGCAGGAACAGATATCACCACTGGTTTGCCTCGTGTTGAAGAAATTTTTGAGCGCAGAATACCAAAAAATCCTGCGATAATTTCCGAAACTGACGGGGAGGTACTCGAAGTCAAAGCCAAAGACGCAAAAGAAAACGTCAGAGAAAAAGTAATTAAAGTGTTGTCAACCAGCAAGGAAGACGGCCTCGCCCATAGGTCTACGGCCGAGGGAAAGAAAAATGAAATGGAGTATACGGTTGCTTTCCGCCGAACGCCGATAGTAAAAGCGGGGGACAAAGTCAAAAAAGGTCAATTGCTTACTGATGGTTCCGCCGACATAGCGGAAATGTTCAAGTTGGGCAATAAAGAGCTGGTGGAAGAATATATCATAGAAGAAATAAACAAAGTTTACGAACTACAAAGCGCTTCGATTTCTAGAAAACACACCGAGATAATAATCCGCCAAATGTTCTCACGTAGAAAGATAAAGGATGCCGGAGAGACAAACTTCTCCGCGGGCGACATAGTTGAAAATACGGCTTTCATAGAAGAAAACGCGAGGGTAGAAGACATAAACGGCAAGAAAGCAACCGCGGAAACAGTGGTGCTAGGTATTACTGAAGTATCTCTCAGAACAAAGAGCTGGCTCTCTGCCGCATCGTTCCAAAACACAAACCGGGTTCTGATTGAAAACGCCATCAAGGGTGGGGTGGATTCTCTTCGGGGCTTGAAAGAAAATGTCATCATAGGGCGGTTAATTCCAGCCGGAACTGGGTTCAATAGCAAAGTGCTCTCGACACAGGAGGAATAAAAATTTATGAACTCTCCCGTTCTTAAAATTAAGGAGAGGCTATCAATTGAAGAAGTAGTCTCTTCTTATATAAAGCTTGACAGGGCAGGCGCGAATTTAAAAGCCAAGTGTCCTTTTCACAACGAAAAGACCCCATCTTTCTTTATATCGCCCGACCGCGGGAGCTACTATTGCTTTGGCTGCGGAGCTTCCGGAGACATCTTTACTTTTGTGGAAGAGTTCGAAGGGCTGGACTTCAAGGGCGCGCTAAAGTTGCTCGCAGACAGGGCCGGAGTTCCGCTCGAGCCCTACAGCCGGGAAGCGGCGGAGAATAAAAGTGAAAAAGAAAAGCTATACGAAGCCATGGAAGAGGCGGCGGAGTATTTTGAAAATAATCTGAAAGACCACGAGAATGTCTCTGATTATCTTAAAGTGCGTGGCTTGACCGAAAAAAGCGTGAAAGAGTTCAGGATTGGTTTTGCTCCGCTTGATTGGCGCCTATTGTATTTTTATCTGCAAAAAAAAGGTTTTAGCGATGACGTAATCGAAAAAGCCGGACTTGCAAAAAAATCCGAAAAAGGTTTTTATGACAGGTTCCGCGGTAGGATTATGTTTCCGATTGCGGACTCAAGCGGGCGGGTCATAGCGTTTTCCGGCAGGCTCTTCATTGATGATGAAAAATCGGCTAAATATTTAAACAGTCCGGAAACGCCTATTTTCAGCAAGAATGCGGTTCTTTACGGCATAGATAAAGCCAAAGATTCCATACGCAAAAATAATTTTTCTATATTGGTTGAAGGGCAGATGGATTTGATACTCTCGCACCAGACAGGCTACCGGAATACGGTCGCGACTTCCGGGACGGCTTTGTCGGATTCAACCGTTTCCAAAGAGCGGGTCGTAAGCAATCTGGGGCTTATACGCCGGTTGTCGGAGAACCTAGTGCTTGCCTTTGACGCGGATAAAGCAGGGGCGAATGCCACTATCCGCGCGGGGAAAATAGCTCTTTCTCTCGGGATGGACGTGAAGGTGGTTGAAATCCCCGAAGGCATCGACCCGGCAGACTTGATTAGTAAAACTGGAGCGGATGCTTGGCGTGAGGCTATTAAAAATTCTAAGCACGTCATTGAATTTCTTTTGAATAAGGCTTTGAAAAACTTCGGCGTAGATGAACGCAGGGCGGGGAGAGCCATAAAAGAGATGGTACTGCCATTCGTAAGTTCTCTGTCAAGCTCGATAGAAAAAATGCACTTTATCAAATTAATAAGCGACAAATCGGGGATAGGGCAGAGCGCTCTCTCGGATGATTTAAAAAAGATTGAGGAGGAGCTGAAGCATGAAAAAGAAGAAATAAAAGAAGCGGGGGAAGCACAGGCGAAAAAGCGCCGGAAAGACAACGTAGAAAGCGACTTACTCGGCATTGCGCTTTGGCAAGAGACGCTTCCAGAGCCTGTTGTGGATTTTAAAATGATTTTTGAAAAACTGGGAGAAACGGCGCAAAAGTACAAAGACACGAAAGAAGATTTGATATACAGAGCCGAAGTATTTTATACGAATAATGAAAATTTGAAGAAAAGCGTGGAAGAAATGTTTTTTAACCTGGAAGAAGAAAATATAAATGAAGCCATAAATAGAAAAATGACCGAGCTCAAGGGGGCCGGGGATGAAGATTCGGGAAAAAAGATTTTACAGGAGATAAGTGATTTGAATAAAAAGAAAGAAAATATTAAAAATGGTCGCTTAAAAAAATAAAATAATTATGAAAAAGAAAAACAAAAAATCAAACAAGAAAACCAAGGTCACCAAAAAAGCTAGAAAAGTAGTAAAAAAGGGAAAGCCAAAGAAGGTCAAAAAGCTAAAAAAGGCGATAAAAAAATCGCCGGGGAAAGAAAAGGGAAAGAAACTTTTGTCTTCGGGAAAAAAGGCTGAGAATATGAACCGTATCTCAAGCGAGCTCATAGAAAAAGGCAGAAAGAGGGGGTTCATAACGTATGACGAGATACTCAAAACTTTCCCGGATATAGAGAACAACATTTTGTTTTTGGACGAGCTGTACGAAAAGTTTTCGGTGGCTGGCATAGATGTCCTCGAGGGCGGTAATTTGCTCAACTTGGATCTCGACCTCAACGACAAAGATCTAAACAAGGGCAGCATGCATGATTCTATCCAGATGTACCTGAAAGAAATAGGGCAGTACCCACTTATTCACGCCGGAGACGAGAAAGACCTTGCGAAAAGAATCGAACATGGCGACCTGGAAGCTAAAAATTTGCTTGCGAGGGCGAATTTGCGCCTGGTAGTTTCCATAGCTAAAAAATATGTAGGCCGGTCGGCTAACTTAACCCTGCTTGACCTGATACAGGAGGGAAATCTTGGCCTGTTCAAGGCCGTGGAGAAATTCGACTGGACAAAAGGATACAAGTTTTCCACATACGCTACCTGGTGGATACGTCAGTCTATCACCCGCGCGCTCGCCGACCAGTCTAGGACTATCCGCATTCCCGTGCACATGGTGGAGACTATTTCCAAATACAAGCAAGTGCACAGGAGGCTTTCCCAGGACCTGGGCAGGGAACCTCTTGCCGAGGAAATAGCCACGGAAATGGGAATCCCGGTTGAAAAAATCCATGTGATTGAAAATATTTCCCAGGAGACGGTATCTCTCGAACAGCCGGTAGGTGACGACGACGATAAGTCAACTCTGGAGAATTTTATTCCCGACGATAAGATTTTACGTCCCGACCAGGAATCTTCCCGCAGAATTCTTTCCGACCAGATTCGCGAAGTTTTGGACGAGCTTAATCCTAAGGAGCGTAAAATTCTTGAAATGCGCTACGGCCTTCTTGACGGTATTCAGCATACCCTGGAAAGAGTAGGAGAAGAATTCGGCGTGACGCGCGAACGCATACGACAGATTGAAGCCAAGGTGCATGAAAAACTCCGACAGCACGAAAAGATATCAAGGCTGAAGAATTATTTCGACTAGCGAGGAGTATGCGGAAGCTCGCTTACGTAATATCCGAGCGACGGCGAAACATTGTAACCAGTTATACTTCGATTAGAAGGAGGTAAAAGTGGGGCCAAGGGAGGAATTCTATCTTAAATAGAAATTAAAGACACTCCTCGGTTTAAGCAGCAATCTTATACCCTGTCGGAAGGCTCTCGAAATATTTATTGAGCTTTCGCAGATATTTAGCCTTACTTTCTGGCGAGACATTCGTATCTATGAAATCTGCTAGTGCTATGCGAACCTTATCAGCGTTGGCCTCAGCCATAAGTAAATTTCTTTCAACTAAATCTAAATCTCCAATAACAAAATCGACTTTATTTTCAGATGTATCCACGAGAAAGAAAAACGATTCATAAGGAAGGAAAATACCCTGCTCTCTGGCCTTTTCAGCCTCCCCGAAAATTTTTTCTAGAAAGGAATCTCCGGGATGTTTTGGGTCGGGTTCAAAATTCTCGATTTCTTTAAGTCGTTCATATCCTTTTGCCTCAAGATTTACAACCCCAGAAAATGGATTATCACGTTCTTTGTAAGTGTTCGTTCCAATACATATTCTATCTTTTAACTCCGCATGAGTCATCAGTATTGATTTTTTATCCTCTCCTAATCTGTAAGTAGTGAATACCTTAAGATTGGCTTTTTTAGCCTTCTCATATGTTTGCATGGAAGCCAACGCGGCTTCGTGAGGATCTTTTATTTTACATTCTTCACCGGGGTCGAATCTCTTTATCACAAATCTTAATTTTCTTGAGCCTAATTGCACTTCTGCATCATACACTTCTCCCCACGCTCCTCCAGCTATTCTCTTTTCTTCCAAAATCTTCAGTTCTGTTTCTCTCCCTTCAAAATGCCGGAATGTAGTTTTTTCCTTCATATTGTTTATCGTATCATACGCCCAGTCGCGGTTCAATGTTACTTTTCCAGCACGAAAAGATATCAAGGCTTATTTTAACGCAGAATCAATTTTTGGCTTTACCGTTACCCAGGATTCGGCTCCGTCAATAGTAGAAACTATTTTACCGCTTTTCAAGATAAATCCTTTTGGCGTACCTGTTACTCCTGCAGCAGCTCCTTCTGCTTTGGATGCCAACACCACTTCCGTGTAACTAGTACTATCAAGGCACGCGTCAAATGCAGACGTGTCTAGTCCAAGGTTTTTAGCGAAAGATTTAAGAAAAGTATCGGAGAAAGCTCCTTTATTTTCTCCTTTTTGGTGCCCGTACAGATAGTCGTGATATTCCCAGAATTTCCCCTGTTCTTCCGCGCACCATCCCGCTTCAGCTGACCTTATGGATTCCGGTCCTAAAAATGGAAAATCTCTGTAAACAAATTTCACACTTCCATTATTTATATATTCACTAAGCCCCGGCATGATAGGGGTCCAGGAAGGGTCTATCTGTTTCAAATATTTTTCCGCTTCGGAGCCTTCTTCCAGTCCGGAGATTGCCCCACAGAACGGGCATTGAAAATCTTCATACATAATTAAAGCAACTTTTGCCTTAGGGTCTCCCTTTATTCTTTCGCTTTTTCCTATCGGAGCTAGTGCCGTAACCGGAATGCCGTTACCGGTATTCGGGGAGATAGGCCCGGCTCCTTTTAAAAGTATTGCTCCCGCTATTAATGCCCCTGCTATTATTATTGCGCCCACTATAGGCTTTTGGTCGTTATTTCCCATATTTTTATAAGTTATCTTTTGCTGTTAATATTGCCATTGTAGCATTTTTCCGCGCCATGGTATAATAGTGATATTAACAATATTAGGTCTTTTTATAAATTAATTTGTTCCGCCGAGGCGGAACCAAAAAATATGTGTAATGCGAATGGAACTTGTGGTGGCTGTATGTGTATGTGCATGAAAATTGGCAAGTACTTGCTTGTCATAGGAGGTTTGAACTGGGGCTTGATGGGGGTGGCGCTTTTAATGGGCAATGGTAGCAACTGGAATGTTGTTAACTTGCTTCTCGGAAGTTGGCCAATAGTGGAAGGCATTGTTTACGTGCTTGTAGGCGTAGCAGCGGTAATGAAGCTTTTTGGCTGCAAGTGCAAAAAGTGTATGGCTGGTTGTGCGCCTATGAGGGAAATGGATAAAAAGATGTAATCCGCCTCTACGGCGAGACGCCCTTGAGGCGATTTAAAAATAATCCCTTTACAACACAGGTGATTGTTTTTGTTTTGCATAAAAGCTCAATAAATGTTAGTATGTCAATACTAATGACTTCAATTTTAGACGTTATTTTTTATATATTAATATTTTTATCCGTGTATGTGCAGGTGTTTTTCCTCATTACTTTCATTGAGAACAGGAAGAAAATCGTGACTAGGCACGGGGATGTCAAACTCTCGTTTTATCCGGCAGTGACCGTGACGGTGCCTTGCTGGAACGAGGCGGACACAGTCGGTAAAACCGTGAACTCGCTTTTGAGCTTGAATTACCCGAAAGACAAACTTAAAATTTTTCTAATAGACGACGGTTCTACTGACAGCACTTTGAATGAGATAAATAAATTCAGAGAGTATCCGAATGTGACAATTTTCCAAAAGAAAAATGGAGGAAAACACACCGCGCTTAATCTAGGGCTCGAGAACCTGGAAACAGATTTCTTCGGATGTCTGGATGCGGACTCGGTCGCTCATCCAGACTCCCTGGTGCGTATAATGAGTTATTTTGAAAAAGACGAAAGCGCGATGGCGGTCGCCCCTTCGGTAACTGTTTATAACCCGAAAAATATCATTCAACACGCGCAAAAGGCGGAATACCATATGGGTGTTTACTTTAAAAAAATGCTCGGAACGCTGGGGGCCATAAACGTAACGCCCGGACCACTCACTGTTTTTAGAAAAAAAGTTTTTGACAACTTGGGTCCGTACAGACACGGGCACAGTACCGAAGACATGGAAATAGCTTATCGCATGCAAAAAAACAGGTACAAGATAGAGCACTGCAATGATGCTTATGTGTACACCAATACGCCGAGAACAGTCCGTAAGCTTTATCGCCAAAGGCTGCGATGGATTTACGGTTTTATCAACAACACCATAGACTACCGGGAAGTTTTATTCAATAAAAAATACGGGAATTTTGCGACATTTACCCTGCCTATGGGCGTAATTTCTATTTTTGCGGTAAGTTTTCTGTTTGGGAGAATTATGGTAAATATCTTCAACTTTATAAATCAAAAAATAATGCAGTTTACCACCGTGGGTTTCGACTTCAACGTCAAGGCTTTCAGTTTTGACCCTTTCTTTATAAACACGCAATCTTTCATTTTTCTGATCGGTCTCATATATCTGCTCGTAATTTTTGCAATACTTTTCGGACAAAAAATGACCAAAGAAAAACAGATGTTTTCCTTGCGCATACTTTACTTTTTCCCTGTTTTTGGAATCATTGCGCCTCTTTGGTTTTTAAAAGGAATATACAACACGATTTTATCCAGAAAGCCTTCCTGGAGATAATATGAACAATAATATTGACTGGAAAAAATATCTGATTGTGTTTTTGATTACTCTAGGACTTTTCTTTACCGCGAGCTATGTCAGCAACTATTTTGGGGATAAGAAAATAGACCAGCTGAAAAATATTCAGGATAAAATAGCCATTGACATCCTTTCTTCCGAAACGCAGTTCTCTCTTTTGTCCGAGTTGTCCTGCAAGAACATTTCCGATGCGGTTTTGTCCGGCGAGCTCGGCGAGCTCGGCAGCAAGCTCGAGTGGAGCGAGGGTAATCTAGGAGCAACAGAGGAAGTTTCATACTTAAAAAAATATTATTCACTGCTTCAGATAAAAGATTACTTGCTTACAAAAAGGATTTCCGACCGCTGTAAAGTAAAATCCGCTTTTATCCTGTATTTTTACACCACCGCGGAGAACTGCACCGTTTGCGAGCAGGAAAGCTTGGTATTGTCCAAACTCCGAGCGGAGTATCCGGAGCTCCGGGTATATTCTTTCGATTACAGCACCGATCTTTCTGCGGTAAAGGCCATGATTGAGATATACAAAATAAAAGATACGCTTTTGCCGGCGCTGGTCATTGACGGAGATTTGCTTACAGGCCTACAAGGTTTTGAAGAACTGTCCGCCTTGGTGGAAAAGTCTTTTAAACTTCAGGGCGCGGAAGAGAAATTGGGCGAAAGAAAATAGGCCCAAAAACTAGAGCCTTAGAGGTTATCCACAAAACTTCATAAAAACCGCGAACATAAGGGCTTTTTGTGATAAAATTGATCTATGCTAAAGAGCGTAAAAATTATACTGCCTGAAGTTTTACTTTTTTTTATTTTTCTTTTCTGAGGAGCTTAAGAAAGACATTGATTCCACGGAAAAAACCTTTAGATACACTGCTGGAGCCGCCTCTCGGATTCGAACCGAGGACCTTCGCTTTACAAAAGCGTTGCTCTACCAACTGAGCTAAGGCGGCACTATGTACTTACTTCTCTAACGAAACTCCTATCATGTGTTGCTCGGACTTTATCCGCCCCTGGCGGGAACTGAGCTAAGGCGGCAGTATTATGTTATAAATTTTCTTCCTCCTTTACTTTCTGTTTTATCTTTCTGATTTTTTTCTTGTATTCCGAAACAACTTTCAGGAATTTGGAAATTTCGGGTTTTTCTGTCTCTCCCCGGCCTTTTCTCCTCATTCTTTTTACCTTAACCCGCACTTCCTCGTACTTATTTTTCAGAATATTGGAACCCCGGAAGTAAAATCTGATAATTCCCACAAGCGTGTTGTACCCGTGTTTTTTTGTTCCCTTTATTGCCGCATGCTTCCATTCTTCCAGAGCCGGAGCTTTCAGATTTATTTCCGTGAAGTCCCTCTCCGTAATCTGTCCGTTCTGGAGCATCAAAAGCTTCCTGCCAATCATGAAGGTGATGGATATTAGGGATGCAAAGAATAAGGTTATTATAATATACATCTTTTTGGTTAGACGGAATAACGCTTCACTTCCTTTATTTTAGCATTATTCTTGTCGAGTAGCTGGCCCACTGTCATCTCTCCGTCTTTTATGAATGCCTGGTCAAGCAATGTTTTTTCCTTGAAGTAGGTAGCCATTTTACCAAGTAGCATTTTTTTCTTTATTTCCTCCGGCTTATCAATGGCCGCTACTTCTTTCTGAAATATTTCTTCCATTGTTTTCCTGGCTTCGTCGGTTACTTCGGATTGGGAGATATATTCGGGTTTCATCGCGGTTATGTGCATGGCGATGTCTTTTGCGAGTTCTCTGCTACCCCCTTCGAGGGAAACGATTATTCCTGTCTTGTTATTGTGCACATAGTTTCCCAAAATATCTCCGGCAACTTCGTACGATTCTCCCAGCTGTATATTTTCTCCGGTTTTTTGGATTACCGGATCTATCATCTCTTTTGCTACTGTTTTCATTTGCTCTACCCCCTTTAAAAAAGCTTCTTCCGTAAGCTTTTCGAGCAGGGTAGTGAAATCATCGTTCTTTGCGACGAAGTCCGTTTCGCAAAGGAGAGATATAAGCACGGCTTTCTTCCCGTCTGTTTTGACAGATACTCTGCCGTCTTTCACTTCGCGGTTAACTTTTTTTAGCGCTATGTCGGAACTGGTTTTTTTAAGGATAGCCAGAGCCTTTTTCATGTCTCCCTCGGCTTCTTCGAGCGCCCGTTTGCATTGCATTACCGAGATGCCCGTAGAGTCCCTCAGTTCTTTAATTTGTTCGGTTGTTATTTGTATTGGCATTTGATTATGCGGAATCAAGTCGCTGCCCCTTTTAGGCGCGGCTTTTTATTCGGTTAACTTATTTAGTAACAGCGCCTGCCTGGCCTGCATGCGCAGGCAGGCCTTCTTTGTAGGCCTTGCCGACAGCGAGCGAGAAGAATTTTATAGAAGGTATGGCTGAGTCATTCGCAACGACAGGGAAGTCTATTCCTTTTATATTCGAGTCGGAATTAACCAGAGCGATAACCGGGATACCGGACTTGCGCGCTTCTGTCGCAGCTATGTGTTCGCTTTTAGCGTCTATGATAAACAATGCGTCAGGCGCTTTCTTCAATCCGAGTAAACCCGTGTAATACCTGGCGAGCTTCTCCATTTTTTTCGCCATAACAACTCTTTCTTTTTTGGTGTATTTGTCGAGTCCGCCTGCCGCGCTGTCTTTCTGGTAATTTTCCAGCTCCAAAATTCTTTTCTTTATTTCGGTGAAATTGGAAAGCGTGCCCCCTATCCACCTAGCGGTGACATACGGCATATTCAGGGATTCCGCTACTTCTTTTACCGCAACTTTTGCCTCCGGCTTGGTGCCCACGAAAAGCACAGTCTTATTCTGGGCGCCCAAATTTTTTATGAATAAAGCCGCCTCGTCCAAAAGGGCGCTGGTTTTTTCAAGGTTTATGATATCTCCCTTGTTCTTGGTCGTGTAAATATATGAAGAAACGGAAGGATGCCTACGGGTCTTGCTGTAGCCATAATGGGCTCCGGCCTTGAACATCTCTTCCACTATAGCTTCATCGCTTTTCTCGCTTTCCTTGGTATTTTTAACTTTTTGCATGGAGACAATATAACAGAAAGGCGGAGCTTTTGCAAACTTGGGCGGGAGCTTGCCTGCTCTTAATTCTTTGACCAAAAGGGTTTTTTCGGGGCTAAATCTGACATAAATCAGATCGCCCAAACTTTTTGCAAAGCGAAAAGTTTTAGGGTAGTATGAGCTAATGAGACAATCTAAGCTTTTTACAAAAACGAGGAAAGAAGCGCCTTCCGACGAAATATCAAAAAATGCTGAGCTATTAATCCGCGCCGGCTTTATCCACAAAGAAATGTCCGGGGTTTACAGCTACCTGCCTCTTGGCTTCAAGGTGCTTAAAAAAATTGAAAATATAATCAGGGAAGAAATGAACAAGGTTGGCGGGCAGGAAGTCCTATTGTCCGCAATGCAACCGAAGGAAAATTGGGAAAAAACGGGCCGGTGGAACGATCTCGATGTTTTATATAAAGTGGAGGATTCTTCGGGACACGAGATTGCGCTCGGTCCGACCCATGAAGAAATAGTAGTTCCGATTTTAAAAAATTATATTTCCTCGTACAAGGATTTTCCAGTTGCCGTGTATCAGATCCAAAATAAATTTCGCATGGAGCTCCGTTCAAAGTCGGGAATATTGCGCGGGCGCGAATTCATGATGAAAGACATGTATTCTTTTCATACAAACGCCGAGGACTTTGAGAAGTTTTACGAAAAGATGAAAGATGTTTATAAAACCATCTTCAAAAGAGCCGGCATCGGTCATATTACTTATCTTACCTTTGCTTCCGGCGGCACTTTTTCAAAATATTCGCACGAGTTTCAGACCATAACCTCAGCCGGTGAAGATACGATTTATGTGGACGAGGCGAGCGGCACTGCGCTAAATAAAGAAGTAATGAATGACGAAGTTTTGGGGCAGCTCAATATAGTGAAAGAAAATTTGGTTGAGCATAAGGCTATCGAGGTTGGTAATATTTTTGACCTGAAAACAAAATATTCAGCTCCATTTGACCTGTCTTACACGGATGACAAAGGCGAAAAGCACCCTGTTTTAATGGGCTGTTATGGCATAGGGCTGGGTCGTCTCATGGGGACTGTGGTAGAAGCGCTCTCAGACGATAAAGGCATAATATGGCCAGAATCTATCGCCCCGTATACGATTCACCTCCTTGCGCTCGGAGAAGATGATTCGGTAATGGAAGAGGCGAATAAAATCTACGACAGCCTGACAAAGGCGGGAGTAGAAGTGTTGTTTGACGACAGGGCCGGCTTGTCTGCCGGGGAAAAATTCTCCGACGCGGACTTGCTCGGCATTCCTATGAGAGCGGTGGTGTCCGCGCGCAGCATCAAAGAGGGAGGAATTGAATTAAAAAAGCGTACCGAAGAAAAGGGTAAAGTCGTTACCCTGGATGAGCTGATAAAAACATGTTCGATAAATTCTACAAATTAATTTCAAACGACATAGGCATAGACCTGGGAACTTCGAATACCCTGGTGTATTTAAAAGGGCAGGGTATCGTAATCAACGAGCCTTCGGTCGTTGCGGTGAATATCAAGACGAACCAAATTCTCGCAGTTGGCACTCAGGCAAAGGAAATGCTTGGGCGCACTCCGGGGCATATCAAAGCTATCCGTCCGCTAGTGGACGGAGTTATTTCCGATTTTGAAGTTACCGAAGAGATGCTTTCGTATCTGATAAACAAGGCAGACAAGATGTCTCCCAAATTGGCTAGGCCCCGAGTGGTGGTAGGCGTGCCTTCCGGTACGACCAATGTGGAGACTCGGGCGGTATATGACGCCGCGCGCTCCGCGGGCGCACGAGAGGTTTTCCTGGTGGAAGAGCCCATGGCCGCGGCAATAGGAATAAGGCTTCCCATAAGGGACCCTGTCGGTTCCATGATTATAGACATCGGTGGCGGTACCACGGATATAGCCGTTATATCTTTGGGTGGAATCGTTAAATCAAAAAATCTAAAGATAGCCGGAGACAGGCTGAACAACGACATCATCACTTACATGCGCGACGAGTTCAAGATATTGGTCGGGGAGCGGACAGCGGAGATGGTAAAGATAGCAATCGGGTCAGTCACGCAGGGTGAATACATGGAAACAGAAGTGCACGGCAGAGACCTCTTAACCGGGCTTCCGCGCGAAGTAGTGGTCACGGATTCAGATATCCGCGAAGCGATTACATTATCCGTCAAAGGACTTGTGGATGGTGTGAAGGATATGCTGGAAACTACTCCTCCGGAAATTTTATCGGATATTATGCACAGAGGCATTACCTTAACCGGCGGCGGGGCTTTGCTTCCGGGGTTGGATGAACTACTCAAGCGCGTGTTAAAAATTCCGGTGTATGTGGTGGAGGATCCGCTCTCAGCCGTGGCCCGCGGAACCGGAGTAATCCTGGACGACATCCCTCTTTACAAAGATGTTTTGATCGGGAATCAAGATGAGCTACCTCCTAGATAAAAAAATAAAACAAAAAAGACTGATAAGAATTGCGCTTTGTGTTGTCGCCCTGTTTTTTTTGTTTTTTTTCCGGACGGAAGTTTCTCGCGGGCTCTCGTCGGTAAGCCAGGGTATTTTTCGTCCTGTTCTTGTGGCAGGGAATGGAATTGGAGCGAAATTTAAAAGCCTGGGAGCGTATTTTGTTTCCAAAAATTCCCTTTACCGGCATAACCAGGAATTGCAAGCAAAGCTGGATTTTGACGAGGCGCGGATGACGAACTACGATTCCTTTGTCGCGGATGCGTCCGCCTTGAGAGAAGTTCTCGGCAGAAAAAATGAAAAAGTTTCCATGGTGCTCGGAGCTATTTTACAAAAACCAAACCAAAGCCCTTACGACACTTTACTCATCGATATAGGCACAGAAGAAGGTGTAAACACCGGAAACACCGTCTTTGCCTTGGGAGATGTGCCGGTCGGGCGTATTGCGGAAGCTTACGAACGTTCTTCCAAGGTAATTTTATTTTCCAGCGCAGGCGAGAAGACAATGGTATTTGTTTCTTCGCAAGGTCCTTCGATGGAGCTCCTAGGCCGTGGCGGAGGGAATTTTGAAATGATACTGCCAAAGGATATTACTTTGCAAAAAGGGGACCAGGCAGTTCTGCCCGGACTATCGCCTTATGTGGTTGCCATAGCGGAGACTATAATATCCGACCCGCGGGATCCTTTTACCAAGGCGCTCTTAACCAGCCCCGTTAATATACAGGCGATGAAGTTTGTGGAAGTTGCGCTGTAATTTTTTCATAAATACCAATGGCAAACGAAACAAGAAATTGTCCAAGCTGTAAAAAAGATTTCAGCATTGAAGCTGAAGATTTTAATTTTTACGAGAAAGTAAGGGTGCCGCCACCTACTTGGTGCATGGAGTGCCGGCAGATGCGGCGTATGAGCTTCAGGAACGAGCGGATCCTTTATAAAAGGAAGTGCGATAAAACAGGCAAAGACATAATATCCGTTTATTCTCCGGACTCTCCACATAAAGTTTTTGACCATTCCTTTTGGTATAGCGATAACTTTGACCCGATGGAATATGGGCAGGATTACGATTTTCCCCGGCCGTTTTTTGAGCAGATGCGGGAATTTATGCTGAAAATGCCCTGGCCATCACTCCGGATTGAAAATTCCGAAAATTGCGACTACAACAATGATACCGGGCGTTCTAAAGATTGCTACCTGTGCGCCCGCACACATAATTCCACGAATGCATTGTACGGTTACCGGGTGAACAAGTCTCGGGACTGCGTGGACTCTATGCAGGTGTTTGACGACTCCGAATTTTTATATGAATGCGTCGAATGCATTTCCTGCCGTTTTGTCACCTTTTCCATGTTTTCGGAAAACTGCTCGAACTCAAGTATGTTACTCAACTGCAAAAATTGCCTGGATTGCTTCATGTGCACCAACCTACGCAACAAGCAATATTGTTTCAAAAATACTCAGCTTACTAAAGAAGAATATGCTAAAAAAATAGCAGAATATAATTCAGGTTCTTTTTCCGACAAAGAAAACGCTTTAAAAGATTTTGCAAAGCTTTGCGAGAAAACAATACACCGGAATCTGACTATCATAAATTCCCCGAATTCCACCGGAGACAATATTGTGGGTTGTAAAAACGCTTTTACTTGCTTCGGAATAAAAGATTGCGAAAATGTCCGCTATATTTGGGACAACATGAGGTACAAGGACTCCATGGATACTTATAGCGGAGGAGACGCGGAACTCGCTTACGAGTGCACCAGCAGCGGTAAAAGCTACAATGTAAAGTTCTGCCTCAGGGCTGTTCATTCAAACGACGCGGAATATTCTTTCATGGTTGATAAGTGTAAAAATGTTTTTGCGTGCATCGGTCTTCAGAACAAAGAATTTTGTATTTTCAACAAGCAGTATTCGGAAGCGGATTATAAAATCATGGTGGCAAAAATAATAGAACAGATGACTTTAGCGAGGGAATACGGGGAATTTTGCCCCATGGAGTTATCCATGTTCGCCTACAATGAAACAGTAGCCCAGGAATATTTCCCGATGACCAAAGAAGAAGCTTTAGGGAGAGGGCTCAGGTGGCAGGACCCTAATACTAAAAATTACAGCATTACCGTAAAGCCGGCAGATTTGCCGGACGATATAAAAGACGTTAAGGAAGTTATTTTAACGCAGTCTATCGGCTGTGAGGATGGGGCGAGTTGTAAGCACGGCTGCACTACGGCTTTCAGGATAATCCCACGCGAATTGGAATTTTACAAAAGAATGAATTTGCCTTTACCTCGCAAATGCCCGAACTGCCGTTACTATGGTAGGCTGGGTAAATTGAATCCGTCAAAGCTTTGGCGCAGGGATTGCCAATGCGGAGGCCCGGGGTCCGAGAACGGAGTTTACAAGAACCTCTCCGGCCATCATCTGCACGGGGTGGAACATTGTCCGAACGATTTTGAAACGTCATTTGCCCCGGACAGGCCGGAAATAGTATATTGCGAAAAGTGCTACCAGCAGGAAGTCTATTAGCATCCCCACAAGTCAGACATGTGGAAGAAAAAATAAATTAAAAAATTGGAATTTAAAATCGAGAAAAAATTAAAGGGCGGATTGGGTAAGGCGGGGATTATAAAAACCGCCCACGGCTTTACCAAGGCGCTCTTGACTAACCCGGTTAATGTACAGGCGCTAAAATTCGTGGAGGTGAAAACAAGGTAGTAGAATGTAAACGCCATTAGTTCAATTTACAGGTTGAGAATTTTTAACCGTAAGGTATAATATACGGTGTGATACAAATCAATCAAAAATATATGGGAAAAAAAATAATACTACTTGCCGCCGTAATAGTCGTTTTGATAATCTTGTTTGCCGGTTCCTTTTTTACAGGACAGGCAAAAAGTGATTACTCCATAGTGTATCTTTCCACCGGAGAAGTATATATAGGTAAGCTAGATACGTTTCCGGGTTTTGAGCTTACGGGTGGCTATGTTTTTCAGGTAGTACCCGACCTTTCGGATCCTAAAAAGAGCAATTTTCAGCTAAATGCGGTAAAAGAAGCGCTGTGGTCTCCCGAAAAACTGCATTTCGTGGAGAGCAACGTGGTTTTTTATGGCCAGCTTAGCGTGGAAAGTGCCATAGCCAAAAAGTTGTTGGAGCAAGAAGAACAAAAGTCCAGTGAAAAAAAATAACTTTAGTCGGAGAATTTTTTTGTGGGTGCTTTCGACTTTCCTCCTGGCGGGGCAGGTGTATGCGGCAGATCTTACTTGGGCCGTGGATCGCACCATAGAACTTTCCTCTCCCGATATAAATATGACGGTTTTGTCGGGTTCGGAAGCCACCACTTTTACAATCAATGTGGGTGCTATTGAGGTAGTGGTCGCTACGGGCGATACTTTTACGGTTACTTCCGCGAGCAGGGAATTGGATATTACCGGCGAAACCACTTCGGTGGCGGCGAGCTCCTGCTCAGGTTCTACTGCTACTGCCACTGTCACCGGCGGTCCTGACGGGGAAACTATCACCATTGCACCAAAGAGTAACCAATGCGGTTCCGATACGGCACCCCGTATTACTAGCAGTGGCTCAGTGGCAACCAGAATCGCGCCTGCTTATATTTCTCCTGTGCCTACCGCTCCGGTTTCTGGCACAACTTATAATTTCGGCGCTCAATTTTAAGAAACGGCAGCAGGGGTGAAGCCGTCAAAGAACTGCAAAGATTTTTGAATGCGACCATGAATCTGGGCCTGGTTGTTGATGGAATATTGGGTCCGAAAACGATTGCGGTCATAAAAGGCTGGCAATCCGCCAATGGCCTTGTCCCTGACGGGCTCGTCGGTCCGGTCACCAAGGCGAAAATGAACAACGCAATCCTCCCTTCACAGCCCTCAGCTACTCCGGCTGCCCCTCCTACTGCCCCTAAATATAATTTTGGAACGGGCACAGTCGTTTTGGGTTCCCAGGGAGAAAATTGCAAAGCTTGGCAGAATTATTTTAACGATAAAATGGGTGCCAAGCTTGTGGCGGACGGATATTGCGGCCCGCTTACTATCGCCGCCGCCAAAATCTGGCAGCAATCAGTAGGGCTTACTCCAGACGGCATCTTGGGATCTTTGAGCCGCGCCAAGGCTCTTGCTCAATAACCCCCATTTTTGATAATCGCTTTTTATCTCCAAAACCTATAGCATGAATATTGAAACAAATGTATAATTAAAGAATCTGCTTAAAAATTATAAGATAAATTTTTGAAATATGTTTAAACAAAAACTTTTAGTAGTTACTGGTCTTGTCTTAATTGTGCTTAATTTCCAGACACCGGTTTTTGCAGCCATGACTTTCTCTTCCGTGGCGATCTCGGGTGATACTGCGTCCACCGTAGACGTGGGTGCGGGGAATGCTTTGTCACTCCAGACGAATAACAATGGCAATATCATAACCGGCACCGGCAATTTCGGCATAGGCACTGGAAGCCCAGGGGAGCTTTTATCGTTGGGTCTTGCCGGAACCACCAAGGGCGTGATTTCCCTGGCGGGCAACACTTCGGGGAAAATAATAATTCAGCCCGCCGCTGCGGCAGGTGCCTACACACTCACTCTCCCGACAGACGACGGTACCGCGAGCCAGTTTCTACAGACGGACGGCAACGGCGTATTGACCTGGGCCACACCTTCCGGTTCCGGTAATGCGCTGACAACTAATCCCTTGTCTCAATTTGCGGCAACCACCTCATTACAACTCCTAGGTGTTATTTCAGACGAAACTGGTTCTGGAGCACTTGTGTTTGCTACATCGCCGACACTCACAACTCCAAACCTGGGCACTCCAAGTGCGGCTACGTTAACAAATGCGACCGGTTTGCCTATTAGTACTGGTGTATCCGGACTAGGCACTGGCGTAGCGACATTTCTCGCGACCCCTTCTTCTGCAAACTTAGCGTCCGCAGTGACCGATGAAACCGGTTCAGGCGCGCTGGTATTCGCGACATCTCCGAGCTTTACCACTCCTTCTCTCGGCGCGGCCACAGCATCCGGACTGACACTTTCGGGCATTACCGGTTCGACTCAATGCCTGCATGTGGATACGAACGGCGTAGTTTCCGGCACTGGCTCCGACTGCGGCGCGGGCGGCGGCGCGACTTTAGCGGCAAACACTTTTACCAATACCCAAACAATTAACCCGGCAAATAACGAAGCAGCCCTGACAATTAACCGCAACACTACTGGAGTAGGAACTATTGCGACAGACAGTGGAAGTACCACTATTACCGGTACCGGAACTAGTTTTCTCTCTCAAGTTCGCTCAGGTGATACTATTACACCAAGCGGCCAGTCTGTAAGAACGGTCAATTATGTGACGAGCGACACGTCGCTTACCTTGACGGCGAACGCATCGGCCACGGCTTCAGGAATAGCATACACTCTAGGTTCGTCCGGTTTCAGTATTTATCCTAATGCTGTTTTCACAATTTCTCCCTCTTCTCCGAGCACTGGCGGAACTCGCTCGGAAGCATGGGGTAACGGTGCTTCGGTTGCTGCTTCTCTGACTGATAGTCTAGCAGTTGGCTTTGGTGCGTCTGTCACTACTACTGGAGGCGGCATAGCTATCGGGCGATCTTCGTTATCTACCCGGGGAGGTATTGCCATAGGCACCAATACCACTTCCAGTGGAATCAGCGGTGCCCTTGCTATATGCAATGCCTGTACGGTCTCGGGGCAGTCCTCTGTAAGTATTGGTGGCGGGAACGTTACAGGTACTGGTACTATATCAATCGGAGCCCCCGCTACCAGCGTGAGCCGATCTATCCTTTTAGGTATCAATGCGGCCGCTTCGGCCGACCATCAATTGGTATTTGGCGGAACGACCGCGTCAGTTAACTACATGACGGATACTTATTTTAACAATCCAACCGACTCGTCAGCTACTGGTATAACTTTACACTCATCGGGCGGAAGCGGAACAGACAACGCGGGTTCGGATTTCGGCATAGCAGCCGGAGTCGGCACGGGTACAGCAGATCCCGGCGATGTTTTCATAAATACCGGCTTTCCAATAGCCTCAGGCACCACCGCGCAACAGTCGGCCAGCCGTACTTACATCCGGGCGACGCCCAAGACATTGACGGAATCAAGCGCCACCGGAATCACGGACATATCCGTAGCGTCGGGCACCATTACCGGCGGAACTTTGTACTATACCGTTGAGGCGAATGACGGCACCGATTATCAAGTAATCCGAGGTTCGGTCCCATTTTCAGCCGTAAACAAAGCCGAGACGCTTACGACCACGCTTGGTACGCCGGTTGAGACCACTACCGCTTCTTCTGGGACGCTTACCGATACGATCACAATCACCACCGGTACGAATGAAATTACATTAAACATTAATGCGGTCAGTTCGCTTACTCAGACCGTGCTACGCGCCACTTGGAGTGTAGTCCTCGATGGAGGTACCGGCGCCGTAAGCCCTTTATAATTCTGGCGCTGGGCGATAGCAAGACAGCGCCGGACTCTCAAACTTGGGCCTATATATTGGCTCAATCCATAAAGACGACTGCCAATACTCAATGGCGAGCGATTGAACTTGGCCGTGGCGGATATAGGGTTGATAACACTCTAAATAATCTCACAACGAATAACGACGGCCAGTTTTCTTCCGCCATTATTCCTAGTGCTCTTACTAATTGTCAAACAAGCACCAATTCCCTGGACCATTGCCGAGAAGCCCTTAACGGTGCTCAACCTGAGTACATACTTATCAATCTCGGGGTCAATGATGTGGGATTTACGCCGCCCTGGTCACTGCCCAACCAGACTACCTGGCAGAATAATTATATTGCGATTTTAGACGCTCTGAACGCACAATGGCCTGATTCGCTCATTTACATTACCAAACCCTGGAAGGCGCAGAGCGGGGGAGATGATGCTGTGTGGGACACCATGGCCGGATGGATAGATAACGTAGTTGCGGCGCGTCCGGCGTTTACCTTTGTAGGGGATGACGAGCGGGCATGGTTTGAGCCGAACACGGCTACGTATTCCGACGACGACATTCATTATAATGCCGAAGGACAGGCCGCTGCCGCAGACGCCAAGCAAACGGCGTTGGGCTACTAGGAGCTGCTACAAGGAATGTATTTTAAAATTGAGAAAAAATTAAAGGGCGGATTGGGCAGGGCGGGGATTATAAAAACCGCACATGGAGAAATACATACTCCGGCTTTTGTAGCTGTCGGGACAAAGGCGACAGTAAAATCGCTCAATCCAGAACAAGTCCGCGAGACGGGCACAGAAATCGT
>Ga0209542_10004347_pt1 | contig 29185 bp, 31 predicted proteins | sample RifCSPhighO2_01_FD_184028 | JGI IMG/M metagenome (GOLD analysis project Ga0209542, IMG submission 184028) | Soil microbial communities from Rifle, Colorado - Rifle CSP2_plank highO2_0.1 (SPAdes) (version 2) | ecosystem: Environmental > Terrestrial > Deep subsurface > Rock core/Sediment ... | reverse complement strand
TAGTTTTGAGTTCTTTCTTTTCCTTTAAGCGATCAATAACAGACAAGATATCAATCGGGTCGCCTTTGCTGTACAGCTCCATCATCGCTTCGTAAATAACTTGGTTGTTGTGGTGATAAAAATCTTCAGGGGCAATCCAATCTGCTATTTTTACCACGGCATTTTTATCAATCAAAATACTACCAAGGACGGATTCTTCCGCTTCGGTGTGATGAGGAGCAATGCGAAGTTCTTTTCCAGGCATACGTATTGCTTACTATACAGCGCCTTTGGATGTCTGGTAGTGGATAAGATGTGGATTAGTTTCCCCCTTACTTAAGGGGGAGTTAGAGGGGGTGGAGCGTCGAAAGTATGCTATACTTTTATTATGAAAAACGGCGATAAACCGGTAACAAAAAAGGAGCTTGAAGAGAAATTTGACGAATTCGCCCAAATGACGAACGCCTCGTTTGAGAAGGTGGCAACAAAAGAGGATTTAAAGCAATTCATGACGAAAAAAGAGCTCAAGAAAGAGCTTGCAAAGTTTGTTACAAAAGATGAGCTTAAGCAAGAAGTGGCAAAATTAGCCACCAAAGAAGATATTCAAAAGGCAAATAACGAATTATTTGACCGGCTCGATAATAGCACGTACGGTCGTCTTAATAACCACGAAGTTCGTATAGCAAAACTTGAAGTTAGACACCGATAAAGCAGGCGAGTATGGTGAAAGTATGAAACCGATTATCAATGCCGTATATATTTCTGTTCACGATATGAATCGTGCAATTGCGCTCTATATTGAGCTTTATCAGAAGAAGATAATGTGAAGAAATATCAAAGAACAGCAATTATAGGTTCCTGTGGAGCGGGTAAGTCGACGTTTGCTCGGCAATTGGGTAAAATTATTGGAATTGAAGTTATTCATCTCGACAAGCATTATTGGAAACCGGGGTGGGTTAGATCTTCAAAACAACAGTGGGAAGCTCGCCAAAAGCAACTGATGAGTAAAGAAGCATGGATTATTGATGGTAACTACCGCAGTTCTTTTCATATTCGTTTCCCCGTCGCTGATACCATTATTTTCTTCGATTTTCCAAAGTGGCTTTGTCTATGGAGGGCAATCAGGAGAAGGTTTCAATACCACAACAAATCGAGAGAAGACTTAGGAGGAATAAATAAAGAACGTATAAGCTGGGAATATTTACGCTGGATTATGATGTATCCGAGAAAGGAAACCTTAGAGAAGCTTAATATATATAAAGACTCAAAAAATATTATAGTTTTTAAAAAGCCGCGGGATGTAAGGAAATTCCTTAATGCGATAAAATCGAAAAGACCCGGCCAGGGCATCAATGGCTAAATAGATTAGAATAATAACCAATTGTCATTCCGGGCTTGACCCGGAATCCAGACAATTCGCTTACAGTACGTATATGGAGTATTGCGTATATATCCTCGCAAGCGAAAAGAACGGAACTCTATATATCGGTGTTACAAATAATCTTGAGAGAAGAATGTACGAACATAAGGAAGGGAAGATAAAAGGATTTACGAAAAAGTACAGCGTTCACCATCTTGTATATTTTGAATCAACGTCTGAAATACAAAGTGCGATTGCTAGAGAGAAGCAGTTGAAAAACTGGGAAAGAGAGTGGAAACTTAATCTCATAGAACAAGAAAATCCGAATTGGAAGGATTTATCGAAAGAGTTTCTGCAATAACGACGACGTGTCTGGATGCCGGATCAAGTCCGGCATGACATGGGGTTTTTAAATTCTCACAATTCTCGGCCCTTCGGGTGTGTCGGAAATAGTGTAGCCACGTGATTGAATTTTATTACGCAACTTATCTGCGTCGTCGTATCGCTTTTCTTTCTTTGCTTCCTCTCGGTCTTGAGCCATATCCATAATTTCTTTCGGAATAGCACTGATTACCTTATGTTCTGCTATGAGTTTGTCAAGTACTCCCACAACGCTGTCTAAAGCCCATAATTCAGACGATAATCGTTTTGCAAGTTCTGCATCGTTCATGTCAAGCGCCTTATTTAATGCTTTTATAGTTTGCAGGAATACTGCAAATGCCTTTGGGGTATTGAGATCGTCTTGGAGTGCGTGAGCAAACTCGATGCTGACCCCCTCCAGCTCCCCCTTGGTAAGGGGGAGAGAACGCGTTCCCCTCTCCTGTTCTGGGAGAGGGAGGGGGTTTACGCTGAGCGAAGCCGAAGCGTGAGGGGAAAGCCGCGACAGTAGTTTCTTAATACCTTCCATATGCCCTTGAAATTCATCTAATAATTCCCAAGAAAAGTTGATTGGCGAGCGATAGTGATGAGCGAACACTAAAAGCCGAAACGCAAGCGGGGAATAGTTTTTTTCTTTCAGCGTATCGATAGTGATAGATTCGCCTTCGCGCTTCGCCATTTTTTTGCCAGATAGCATCAAATGCCGATTATGCATCCAAATATTTACAAACGGCTTGCCCGTTGCGCTTTCAGATTGCGCAATTTCATTTTCATGATGGGGGAATCGGTTATCTTCGCCGCCCGTATGGATGTCGATAGTTTCGCCAAGCTCTTCCATGCTCATTGCGGAGCATTCAATATGCCAGCCGGGGTACCCTTTGCCCCAAGGGGAATCCCATAGTTGCACATGTGTATCGTCAATCATCCATAGTGCAAAATCTTGCGGATGTTTTTTTTCGCTTCGTATTTCAACTCGATGACCTGCGTCGATGTTTTTAATATCATTGCCGGATAGTTTCCCGTAATCAGGAAATGTAGAAATATCAAAATATACCCCTGAAGCCGCGACATATGCATGTTTGTTTGCGATAAGTTTTTCTGTCAATGCAATCATGCTTGCAACATGCTCGCTTGCGCGCGGATATTGGTCGGTATGCTGAATATTTAATGCGTCGATATCTTGAAAAAATAAATCAGTCTGCTGCTTCGCAATTGCTTGCGGAGTTTTTTGCAATGCCTTCGCTTCTTTTTCTAGCTTATCTTCGCCCTCATCGATTTCGTCTTGAGTTAAATGGCCGACGTCAGTTATATTAGTCGCGTCATGAATTTTATAGCCGAGCAGTAACAGCGTTCTTCTTAAAAAGTCAGAATTTAAGAATCGTCGCATATTGCCGATATGCTGGCGCTTATACACCGTTGGTCCGCAGTTATATATCGTTACCAATTCCGAGCCGGAAACGGGTTTTAACTCTTCTGCTTGCCTTGTTCGCGAATTGTACAGATGAATGGGTTGCATGCGGTTTATAATACCCGCCTTTTTCTTGCTCTGGCAAAGAGTGCAAACAGGAGGATGATGAGAAATAGAACAATGCCCCAGAATAAAATAACGTCTATATAAGTAGCTCCAGCCCGATGAGGGTTGAATTCGTTGACGAGAGCAAGGAGCGGAATAGTGATAATAGAGTACGAGAAAATCATGCGGAGCAGTTCATTTTCCTGATGCTGGAGGAGCGAATCGTTCGTGCTGCGCAATTCTTGCATGCTGCTATGGAGTACTTGCAGGGTATTCCACAATTGTTCCGATTGATGCTGTACGCGCGCCAGAGCATCCTGCTCTGGGATAGTGAATGCATATTGGCGATGGAGCCCTTGGAATAATCCTTTTTGGGGAAGAGCCACTCGATGCAAATCGAGCACATCGCGCGAAAGCACTGCAATTTCTTCCACCATTTTTCTCTCATTGCCATGAAAAACGGCGTCCTCCGCAATTTCTACGCGTTTAAATACGTGATGAACTTTTTTAAGCGTAGATTCATTGAGTCTATCGATCAGTAAGAACGCCAGAGAAAGAGGGGTGAGGCCTTTATGAGCATACGGAGCATCGTTTGCCTTGATTTCTGCAAATAAGTTTTCGAGAACGGGGATTTTTTGATCAGTGATTGTGGCGAGGCAATGCTGATAGATGATGTATCGGATGGCGTGGATTTCAATAGACTTAGTTGTAGAATTGCGAACAGGGAGCTGGAGGAGAATAATTTTATATTCGAATCGTACGATGCATTGAGGTCCTTGGTCGCTTTGCGTAATATATTCGGCATCAAGCGCAGATATTCCTGCTTCGCGGATAATGCCAGCGCTATCTTCGCGAGAAGGAGAAAAGATGTAGTCCCAGGTAATTTTTTTAATAGTTACGGACTGTTTCATAGCGTATGGTATAATCATACCATGAATCGAATCTCTGTTATTGCGTTACCGGTGCTCGTAGCGGGGGTGCTTGCGCTTGGCGGATGTTCGCGTACGCCATCGGTGCAGAAAACTCCGCCGGGAGGAACGTATACGTCTATAACTGGAGGCGCATCTTTTGAGCAGTCCGTGAAAACAGCTAACAGTACTGATGCCACTATAGCTTCTTATGATTTAGGGAAAATTCATCGCTCTCCGCAAGACTCCGCCCTTATTTTTATTGCTGCTGGAAAAGACGGCATGGTCGTTTCTCGCGATGATGGAAAAACATGGTCGCCAGTGCCGATACCGTTAGTGGGAACGGTTGACGTAATCCAAACAAAATCAGGAGTATTTTTAGCAGCAGGCTTAGACGCTGCTAAGCAGGGGATTGTAACCAGGAGCACAGACGGCGGGAGGACTTGGCAAAACGTATTAACACTCCCCGCATCAAAGAGCGGCGCAACGTTTCAGCTGATCAAGGGAACCACAAGCGCTTCTGCTAGTGTCGTCGCCATGGAAGCAGATCCTTTTCAGGTAAACCGCGTGTGGGCAGGTACGAACGACGGAACAATATTTGCGGGCGAGCAAGATGGAAGAACGTGGAGAAAAGTGGCAGATATTACAAGTAATGCATCGCAAATTACGGGAGATAGATCTGGTGCGGGCGTTGTTCGCTTAATTCCGTCTCCGTTCAATGCAACAGATATGCTTATTGTAACGAAAGATAAAAGGCTGTTTACATTGAAGGATGGGAAGCTCACAGAAAAGAAAGTTCCTGTAAATACTGATACCCCGGCTCCGCTCGGCGTGCATTTAGGTTCGCAGAAAATATTAAGCGCCGCATATGTGACGGGGTTTGCAGATGCGCTGCTCGTGGGTACTGACACTGGAGCAGTAGTTACTCGCGATGCGGGGAAAACCTGGAGCACGCTGAAGCTTCCGCTTGATGCATCGAAGCTGCTTTCGAGCGTGGTGGTTGCAATTAGTCCCACAAACGTAAACCGAATATTCGTGATTGCGGACGGCATTGTGTATCGGTCGGAGGATGGGGGAACGACGTGGAATTCGACAGATATAGGCCCGGCTGGGTACCCCGTGACTGATATTTCCATCAATCCCGCAAATGCTGCGCACATGCTGGCGGTGGTAAAAGCACCGACGACATAAAGCCTTGACACTAGCACTCGTTGCGTTAGAGTGCTAATATATGCAAATGGATTATCGGTTAGCCCACGTACTGCGGGGCGTTGTAGAGGAATATATTGCTACCGGCAAGCCGGTAGGTTCTGAGCGCCTGCTTGAGATTTTAGGTATTTCCGTAAGTTCTGCAACTATTCGGAATCTGCTTAGAGAACTGGAAGATTCAGGATATGTAACACAGCCGCACACATCTGCCGGGCGTATTCCAACAGACACAGGTTATCGGTATTATATCGATCAGCTGACGTTCAAAGATCCGTCTGAGCAAAAAGTTCAGTCTATAAAAAATAAATATCAGGAATATCAGGAAGAATTTGACCGGCCTGCGCAGGCGCTGGCAAGCATGCTTGCGGATATGACGCATGCAATGGCTATTACCAGCATGTTGAATTCCAGAGACGTGTACGGTTCGGGAATATCGCAATTATTCCGTTTTTCTGACGAGGATACGCAAGATGCCGTTCATGAAGCGTCTGTTTTGCTTGATAACATTCATGCATATATTACGAAATTTGCTGATGAAACCGAAGGAGATGCACATGTATATATTGGAAGGGAAAATCCTATATTCGAATCTCGCCATACGAGCATGATTGTGCGAACGATGAGGCTGCCTACGGGGGAAACTGCGCTGCTGCTGCTGGCAGGCCCGAAGCGCATGCCGTATCGCAGGAACGTAGCGATGATAAACGCAGTTGCGTCTTTACTTGAACATAATAAATAACATATGAAACCAAAAAAACCAGAACATACAAAAGAACAAGAATATTTAGCAGGATGGAAGCGGGCGCGGGCAGATCTGGAAAATCTGCAGAAGCGCATGGGCGATCAGCTCCAGCAGCAGCGAACTTCTGTAAAAAGGGAAGTTGCGGAAAGCCTCATAGCGCTTGCAGATAACTTTCGTTCCCTCGTAGAACATGCGCCTGCATCAGAGAAAGACCCTTGGGCGGCAGGAGTAGTGCATGTAGCCCGGCAATTCGAACAAGTTCTCACAGAATTCGGAATCGAGGTAATAGATAAAACGGGAAAATTGTTTGATCCGAATATCCACGAAGCAGTAGAAGAAGTGGAAGAAAAGGGAAAAGAGGGGCAGGTAGTAGTAGTAGTGCAGGCGGGATATAAAGTAGGCGATACAACGATCCGGCCGGCAAAAGTGAAAGTGGGGAAAGCATCGTCATCCCCGACTCCGATCGGGGATCCAGAAAATCCAGGCGACATGGATTCCCGCCTTCGCGGGAATGACAACTAACTTTAAACTTAAATAATTATCAAAAACATTATGAGCAAAATATTAGGAATTGATTTAGGAACAACAAACTCCGCAATGGCAGTAATGGAAGGCGGTAAGCCGACTATTTTAGAAAATAGTGAGGGGAATAGGACGACGCCTTCCGTGGTTGCGATGAGCAAAACGGGCGAGCGGTTAGTCGGAACACTGGCAAAGCGCCAGGCTGTGGTAAACCCTGCGCAGACTATTTATTCTGCAAAGAGATTAATTGGCCGCATGTTTGATGATCCGGTAACGCAAAAAGAAAAAGGCATGCTCCCATATGCAATCCAAAAAGGTCAAGACGGCGGAGTGGAAATTAAATTCGGAGACAAATGGGTGCGCCCTGCAGAAATTGCTGCAATGGTATTGCAGAAGCTGAAGGCGGATGCAGAAGCAAAGCTCGGCATGACGATTTCTGACGCTGTGATTACCGTACCGGCATACTTCGACGATTCTCAGCGCAAAGCGACGAAAGATGCGGGGGCAATTGCGGGCTTGAACGTAAAGCGCATTATCAATGAGCCCACTGCCGCTGCGCTTGCATACGGACTAGATAAAAAGAAGGATGAAAAGATTGTTGTGTTCGATTTGGGTGGCGGAACATTTGATGTGTCTATTTTGGAGGTAGGTGCAGATACCATTGAAGTGCTCGGAACGCACGGAGATACGCACTTAGGAGGAGACGATTTCGATCAGCGCATCATCGAATGGATCGTGCAGCAATTCAAACAGACAGACGGCATCGATCTTTCAAAAGACACGATGGCGCTGCAGCGATTAAAAGAAGCTGCAGAGCGTGCAAAGCATGAGTTATCCAGCTCTAATACAACGGAGATTAACCAGCCATTCATTACGACGGGGCCGGAAGGTCCAAAGCACTTAGTGCTTACGATGACGCGCGCAAAGCTGGAAGAAATTGTTGGAGACTTGCTCGACAAAGCGATTGCAATTACGAAAGAAGCGCTTGCAGAAGCGAAGCTTTCTGTAGTCGATATCAACGAAGTTGTATTAGTTGGTGGGCAGACGCGCATGCCGAAAGTGGTAAGCGACGTAGAAAAGATGTTTGGCAAGCAGCCGCATCAGGGAATTAATCCTGACGAAGTAGTGGCCGCAGGAGCCGCAATCCAGGGCGGAATCTTAATGGGCGATGTAAAAGATATTCTGCTTCTCGACGTAACTCCACTGACTCTCGGACTAGAGACATTGGGAGGAGTAAGAACGCCGCTCATTGAAAAAAACACCACAATTCCTACAAAGAAATCTCAAGTATTTTCCACTGCAGCTGATAGCCAAACCTCCGTTGAAATTCATGTGCTGCAAGGAGAGCGGGAAATGGCGCAAGATAATAAATCGCTTGGCAGATTCATCTTAGATGGTATTCCGCCAGCTCCACGAGGAGTTCCGCAGGTTGAGGTAATATTCGATATTGATGCCAATGGAATCTTAAATGTATCGGCAAAAGATAAGGCATCTGGAAAAGAACAGCATATCCGCATCGAAGGAACGTCCGGCATTCCGAAAGAGGAAATTGAGCGCATGCAGGCAGATGCGCAGAAATTTGCAGAAGAGGATAAAAAGAAAAAGGAAGCAATCGAGATTAAGAACTTGGGAGAGCAATCTGCATACACGGCGGAAAAAGCGCTCAAAGAAGCGGGAGATAAAGTGAAACCAGAAACCAAAAAAGAAGTAGAAGACAAAGTAGCTGTGCTCAAAACTGCGCTGGCAGGAACAGACAGTGACGCAATTAAAAAAGCAACGGAAGAGTTGCTTGAGGCGTCGCAGAAAATCGGCCAAGAAATGTATGCGGCGCAGCAGGCGGCAGAGGCTGAAAAGAAACCGGAAGAAGCAAAGCCGGAAGATCAGAAACCAGAAACAGGAGAAGTAGTCGACAGTAAATAAGCTCAACGTATGTCCGCAGACTACTATGAAACGCTTGGCGTAGTTCGGACTGCGACTCAAGACGAAATAAAAAAGGCGTATCGCAAGCTGGCTCACAAGCACCACCCTGATAAAAAGGGTGGTGATGAAGAGCAGTTCAAAAAAATCAATCAGGCGTATGAAGTGCTCAGCGATAAGCAGAAGCGCGCGCAGTATGACCAATTCGGCCAAGGCGAACCTACTGCGGGCTTCGGCGGATTTTCGCAAGGAGGGTTTACTATTAACATGGATGATATAGGAGGCTTCGGTGACATATTTGATATGTTTTCCGGAGGCGGGCGAGGCAGGTCGCGCGGACGAGCGCGAGGATCGGACGTGGAGACGGATATTGAAATTTCGTTTCGAGAATCTGCGTCAGGGCTTAAGAAAACAATTCAGCATCGTATTTACACCACATGCTCCAAATGCCACGGCAACGGCGCAGAACCGGGAACCCCTATTGAAACATGCAAAACGTGTAATGGGCAAGGGAGCGTGAATGCCACGCATCAGACCCCGTTTGGCGTATTCAACCAGCAGGCGGTGTGCCCGGATTGTAGGGGCGAGGGCAAGAAAGCAAAAACGGCATGTTCGCAGTGTCATGGCGAAGGGCGAGAGAAAACGGATAGAATTCTCACCGTTGAAATTCCTGCTGGCATCGCAGACGGCCAATCTATACGGCTTACCGGCAAGGGAGAAGCGCCAAAAACTGGTGGGCAACCGGGTGATATGTACGTACATGTGCACGTTCTCGCGGATAAATCTCTAAAACGAGATCGCGATAACATTCGCTCAGTAGTATCTATTTCTTTCGCAGATGCTGCACTTGGATGCGAAATTGATGTTGATACATTGCGGGGGGATAAAACATTGCGTATTCCAGCGGGCACGCAACCAAATAAAGAATTCGCGTTGCCAGGACTCGGGTTTCCGCACTTGCAGTCAGTAGGGGTGGGGGACCATATTGTCACCATACAAATTGAAATTCCAAAGAGACTAAGCAAAAAGCAAAAAGATATTTTAGAAGAATTTAGAAAAGCACCGAAAAAAGGAATGTTCTTCTAAAGAAAACCCCGCCAACTGGCGGGGCTTTTGTGTCTATAAGCTAATGAAGCTATAGACTAGGGAAGATATTGCGCCCAAATCTTAGTTGCTTCGTACTTTTGGTTTGTTCCCGTTACGCTTCCAATAATTTTGATAATGTTATCGGGCGTATTGATAGTGCTGCAGCTAATTGTGCTGCCAAGACGCTTGCAGGCAGTCGTACCGCTATAGTTGATGATAATATTATTGCCTTTAATTCCGCTTTCTCTGTAGGTAGACCTCGCTACTTGAACGGTAATTGTTTTGTTGTCGGTATTAAGGTCTCGTACTCTGCCAAGCATTTCAAAGCTTCGATCATTAATCGTGAGTTCGCTTACTTTGAACGTTCCGCCAACTTTATTTCCTTTCATCACAACTTCGTTGCCCATTTTGAGCTGTGTCCATGAAACAGGCTTCTTTACGCCATTTACATATCCATAAATTTTTGCATTGCTGATGCTGTATCCAAGATTTATGTTCTGTGTCTCCGCTACTGCTTTTGCCGATGCGCTTGTAACAGTTACATACACAATGCTTTTTGTAGGAGCCTTAACGTCAACGACTCCGCGCAGAACAAATGGATAATCTGCCGCAAATGCTGGAAGCGCGACTGCTAGCGCAAATGCAGCGATTCCCGCAATCCCTAGTTTTACTGATAATGATGATAATTTCATATAAATGTTAAATGGTAAGTATTAATATTTATTCCAAACTGTGGTGGCGTCGTATGTGTCAGTTACGCCAGTGACACCGCCGGCAACTTTGATTTTCTGACCGTCATTTGCAATATCGCTGCAGCCTATCTCTTTTCCTGACTGCGTGCACTTCGTCTTTGATGTGTAGTGGATCGTTACATGCGTATTTTTTATCGTTCCTTGCTTATAGGAAGATGTTTTTACGAGTACTTGAAACTGATTGCTGCCATGATTCGTGCTTGAAACCGTTCCGGTAATGTTAAACGATCGGTCATTGATCACCAGGCGCGTTACCGTATATGTTCCATTTTCACCTGTTCCAAACATCACTACCTCTTGGCCAAACTTAATATTATGCCAGTTTGTGGTTACGAGCTTTCTATTGAGGTATTTTTGAACGGTCGCTTTTGAGATCTTGAACGCAATATTCTTATTAAGAGAATAATCAGTCGTATCCTGATTAGACGCATACGTTCCTGTTACGTAGACTGCGTCTTTCGTTGGCGCCTTAACGTCAACGATGCCGCGGACAACGAATGAGGGGCTTGCATGGGCAGGGGATGCAAGCGCTATTGCGAGGAGCAACATACCTATAGCTCCTCCGATTGTGATACCTGATAATTTCATAAAGTTATTCCTAAAGAATTAATATGCATGCATAATACCATAGAATTTGCAATAATGCGCACTTTTACCCATAATACTAACCACGCGCTCATAGCTCAGTGGTAGAGCAGTGGCCTTTTAAGCCAACGGTCGGGGGTTCGAATCCCTCTGGGCGCACTTCGACTCGGCCTGGTATATTACCAGTCCTCGCTCAGTGTAAACACCTCGAATAAAAATAAAATCCCCACACGACTTTGTTTGTCGTGTGGGGGTAGGGGACAGGGCGCTAGTGCCCAAAGAATCCTCGGCCAGTTGCATCAGGAATCATCCAAATCGGAAGATCGCTCGAGTTACAGAATGCTTTCACCTCCGTATCTTTGACTGATCCGCTTGAGGTGAGAATGGCGTGTATGCCAGCCTCATGAAGTAGTTGTGGACCGTCAGAGAACGGGAAGAAGCTGTCGGAATATGCGACGGCTCCGGTCGTATCGTGTCCGGATCGGCGCGCGCGCCTGATGGCAAGCTCGCAACCTCCTACGCGATCCTGCTGGCCGACGCCGTTTCCAATCAACACACCTTCTTTTACCAGAGTTACCGTATTGCTATTGCTGGTTGAGCCAATGGCCCACGCCAGCATCAGGTCTTCCTGGTACCCTATCGGTAACATCTGGGATTTTTCTAGTAACGGATCGCTCAGATCAAGAACGAACGTATAGTTCGGCTGGATCAGAACTCCGCCGCGAACAGGACGCCGTATTGGCTCCTGATTTAAAGAGTGCATCGTGAGTCGAAGAAGTTCCTCGTTTTCATACAAACGGCAGCGGTCATTCTTTCGTTGGAGCGCTATAACTGCTCGCTCGGTAAACGATGGAGCAATGACGCCGTCAAAAATCCGTTTACTTTGGCCAACTCCAGACCCGAGCAGAAGGGCAGCTATGGTATCCGTAATTACAAAATTCGTCATGATGAGCCCGCCGAATATTGCAAGTGGATCACCCATCACCATTTTGTCGATTACTTCTTCTGCATTATCGCCAACAGCAGCGCCGCACGGATTACCGTGTTTGCAGCCGACGGCAATCAGCGGTACGGTGTCGCGGTTTTTGTCGAACACTGCAGCGGTATGCGTGATCGTTTGCAATAAACGATCGATGTCACAGTAGTTGATGTAACTCGGCTTACTCCCGGCAATCAATTGGAATTCTTCGAGCGCAAGCAGGTCTTGAGTTTCGGTACTAAACAGCCTAGCGGGTGATTGCCAACGATTTTCGCCGTAGCAACAATCGGTGAGCGGGTGTACGAATGTTCCATCATAATAACCGCCTCCGCGATACCGTGCCGAATCGAGACAGTATTGGGCGATAACATACTCTGCTTTAGCGGCGAGGTTATTTATCATGATATCGCAATCGGGTTGGCCAAGGTTCAGCCAATCAAGTAATGATTGCCGGTCTGACGGGTCGCAGATGACGATGCGATTGCCTTTTGCTGCGGAACGCAGCATGGTCGGCCCGCCGATGTCAGTCATTTCGATGACGGACTCAAGCGTACAGTTGATCCGGCCAATTTCTTTTTTGAGCGGATACAGATCAACACACACTAGGTCAATGTAAGGAAGACCAAGCGCAGCCATTTCCGCTTCATCTTCCGGTCTGCGAGCAAGCAGCCCGGCGTGTACTTCTCGCGAAAGAGTAACGACACGATGGCCGAGAATTGCTCCGCCGCCAACGAGTTCTGAAACATCGCGAACGGGAACGCCGCCTGCAGCAAGAGTTTTGGCGGTGCCTCCGGACGCAAGAATGTCCCAGCCAAGCGCAACCAATCCTTGAGCGAACTCTACAATACCATCCTTGTGATACACAGACAGCAGTGCGGTAGGCATGAGCCCACTCCTTCAAAAGGGTAAGTTGTCAACGATCAACACATGCTGGAAAACCAGCCTGTCACTGTAGCATGTCGGATATAGAAAATCTATACAAATGAAAAGGCGCTTTGTGTGAGAAAGCGCCTTTGGTGATCGGGAAGCGATCACTCCATATGTAACTGAAATTCTTTAAGCGATTCGCCGGTGATTCGCCGGAAAACTTCGTGATAGCGATCGACTGTTTTGTCTAGCACATCTTGGGGAATCTGCAGCGATGCCACAGCGTTCAAATCGTTTGTGTTTGTGGGATCAAGTTTGTCGACCCCATGCTGTTTTCCCCAAGTTCGCACAATTTCTTTATCGTATGAGGGGGGAGTTTCCCGTTTCTCGCATGCACGTTCCCATTCTTTCAAATCCCAATACCGGCTGGAGTCCGGCGTTGCAACTTCATCGGCAAGCGTACCATCTTTGCCGAACTCAAACTTCGTATCGGCGAGAATCAGTCCTTTGGTACGGGCATAACTTGCAACTTCATTAAATATCGCAAGCGATTGCTCTCTAATCCATGTACCATTCTCGCGCACAACATCTTCAGCGTCCAGAGGTTCATCGTGTCCTGTTTCAGCTTTTGTGGTGGGAGTAAAAATCGGTGCGGGTAACTGTGATCCATCATGTAGGTCAGGTGGCAACGTAATGCCACATACCGTCTTGTCTTTTTGATAAGATTTCCAGCCACTGCCGGTGAGGTTGTTACGCACGATGCATTCGATTGGAAGCATTGCAAGCTTTCGAACCACAAGTCCGCGATTATGAAGTTCTTTATCGCCGCGCAGTCGCGCTAGCAGATAGTCATCGATGTCTTTTCCGTACGCGATTAAGTGATGGCGAACATCATCTAGTACATCCCGTAGCCAAAACACTGTTAAAGCCGTCAAAACTTCTCCTTTGAGAGGAATGATCGTGGGAAGCACAAAGTCAAAAATACTCACGCGATCTGTGGCCAACACAAACAATAAGTTTGGGTCTGGCAGAATGTATGTATCGCGCACTTTGCCCTGGTGGATTCGAGGAAGTGCGGCTCGTTCAATGCGCTTGTGAAATGATGTTGTTGCCACTGCGAATGGAATAGTTGCACCCATGGTTTGTTCCTTATGCTGTTGTCTAAAGGGCAATTTATGAGCAAGCCACGTTGGCACACTTCATGTGATGACCATAGGGCAAAATGCTATTTGGCGCAACTTTAATACCCCAGCTTTTCGTTGACGATAATAACGGTAACTGTCCGGTCGGATGTTGGGGATTCTCTCTTGAACACCACTATTTTGGATGGGTATGTATGCGCGTTATATTTTTCCATCATGTGCTTGTCTTCCAGAGGAACAACGTATTCTTCTAATCTTTGAAAGCCTTTTGCGAGGCTTGAAACAATTTTTTGTGCGCCAACTACGAATATTAGGTTTTTTGATGTGAATACGATATGGGGAAGCTGGCTGCCCGTATTGGATGCAACGAGAAATTCCCCTGTTTCAGAAAGCGCATGTACGCTGCCTAAGTAATAATCAGAAAGAACTGCCTGTTTGCGAAGTTCACCTTGTTTTGCTTTATCTTGCTGCGCAAGAATGCCCGCATGCAAATTATTCCACCCGTGCTGGCCGCTTTTCAAATAATCTATATAGCCGATTGTTTCGAGCGTCACAGACGATCCGTTCATAACGGACATTCCGGCAGGGATCATTTCTTTAATTTTTGCCAGCGCATCTGAGCCGGTGTGGACTAAAAAGGCATTGATGTTATGCGTCTCTAGATTTTTTATAGTTTCTGTAATTTGTTCTTGTGATGCAAGCGTAGTGTAGTTCATATTAGTGCACCATACCGCGTATAATGAACATCTGCTAGGTTTTACATAAACTGTCAAAAAAAGTTGACAAATTGTTTCTTGGACATATAGTAATAGGTGTGCAAGTTAGGGCGCTTGTTCGTTGAAAAATGCATTTATCGGTTCTAGGTTGAGCCGAAAAGTTTGGTAGGTCCCAATTGGAAAGAGGGGCGCAGGATGAGCGGTATTCGGGTTAATGATAGTGGTTTGCTTGTGAGTCATCGGACGGAGCGGTTTGAGGGGGCTGTGGTCAATCGACAGTCAATCTCAGGCATTCTTGGAATGAAGGGGGGTGATTCGGAGCGCTGGACGGCGCTCCTTAAAGAGAGGCTCCCCCTCTTCTACTGCCCGTTTACCAATATGTGGATTGGGACGGGGGAAGCGTGTCACTTGATCTGGTACACGGAAGATGGACAGTCGTGGCAACTGGGGTTTGTGAAGATTCGGGAAAGGGTCCTGCCGCCTGTCCAAGAATACCAAGTTTACGCATTCCAGGGAGGAGAAACAGAGGAGATGAAAGCTGCTCAGCAAGCAAATTGCGAAGCATGGAGGCAACGGCTCCTCGATTACATTGATTTGTGCAATGGAGGCCCTGCCAAAACTGTCATCAAGCGGAAACGGCGTGTTCCCGCCGAGGCTTAGCAGTTATATCGCATTTGGCGGACAGAGTAAGTACTACAGAGGGTTTTGTGAAACCGCCCTCTAAAACTTACTCTGTTCCGCCTTATTTTTATTTTTACGAAGTAAAAATAACCCCGCGAAGCCTTGGCGAAGTGGGGTATAAATAGGCTTGACTTTTTATTACTATAAGTATATAATGATTAGTTCGTTTAAAAAGGCAATGTTGTGGTAGGGAGGGGCTTTTCGCAATACAGGCGATGGGAGTTCACGCTTTCGCGTTCTTGAGCAAAAAGGCGGTTGTGGATGCCACCTGGTTTCATAACTTCTAAACTCCTCGCCACTACATTGCCTTTCGCTCTTGCAAAACAATTTTTATTTCGCTATATTTACCAGTTGATCGTTTTTGTTCGTATTTGTGAGATTTTTTATGAAGTCTTGCAAATGCGAATCATCTTGTATGATGCGCAGTGATCTTTCTTTTTCCAAACCCCGTTTGAAGGAGCGGGGTGCATCCCAGGCATACGACTTTGCTTGCCCTGAGTTTATCGAAGGGTCGGCAAACCCTGGGAGAGTGCGCGTAATCCAAATTGTGCGTAGTCTCTTAGGAGTATGTCATTCCGGACTTGATCCGGAATCCAGAAATAACGACGTGGATCCTGAATCAAGTTCAGGATGACAACAGTATTGTCTTGTAACTAGATGGATTTTTTTCTGCAAACACCGTACTGTAAAGAGCGTGAAATCGCTCAACCCAACATATCGTTCGCACATGATTGGTGACCTGGCATCTGGTTTAGATGGCAGTGAAGTTCGCGTATCCGGATGGGTTGCAACACGGCGCGACCACGGCGGACTTATTTTTCTTGATGTGCGCGATAAAACAGGAATAGTGCAGCTGGTGTGCAATCCAACAGAACATAAAGAGGTGTGGGAAATTGCGGAAACGCTTCGCGATGAGTTTGTAATTGTTGCAGATGGCGTTGTAAAGATGCGTCCGAAAGATATGGTAAACAGCGCATTAGGAGAACTGGGATTGATTGAAATTGTAGTTACTAGTATTCGAGTGGAAAGCGAAGCGCAAACGCTGCCATTCGTATTAGGAGACGAAACAGTACATGAAGATACGCGCCTTGCGTACCGTTTTCTCGATTTGCGAACGGCAAAACTGCAAAACATGATCAAAGTGCGCGCACAGTTTATCCACGAAGTTCGCACGTTTATGATTGAACGAGGATTTACGGAAGTGCAAACGCCCATTTTAGCGAACTCGTCTCCCGAGGGCGCGCGTGATTTTTTGGTACCGTCCCGCCTTCACCCCGGAACATTTTATGCATTGCCTCAAGCGCCGCAGCAATACAAGCAGCTCTTGATGGTCGGGGGATTGGATAAATATTTTCAAATTGCGCCATGCTTCCGCGATGAGGATCCGCGCGCAGATCGCCATGCAGGCGACTTCTATCAGATCGACGTGGAAATGAGTTTTATTGAGCAAGAAGATGTATTGCAGCTAGGGGAGGCTCTCATGAAGCATCTGTCTGAATTTTCTGGAAAAAAATTGCAGCATGATACGTTTCCAAGATTTACGTGGCGTGAAGCAATGAGCAAGTTTGGAACAGATAAGCCGGATATCCGCTATGACTTTTTTATAACCGATGTATCTGCTGCGGTAAAAGATTGCGGCTTCAAGGTATTTTCCGATGTTGTAAGCAACGGGGGAGTGGTGCATGTATTGCGTGCAGAAGGGGCAGGGAAATTCAGCAGGGGAGAAATCGCCAAACTGGAAGCTATTGCAAAAGATGAGCAGAAATTAGGCGGGTTGGCATATATAATTGTTACGGAAAACGGCGCAGAATCGCCAATCCTGAAATTTTTAGGAGACGACGTTGTGAAAAATATTATTACTCAAGCAGGAGCGCAGGCAGGCGACGCGCTATTCTTTGGAGCAGGGGATTGGCTTTCAGTATGCAAGGCGCTCGGCGATGTGCGAAAAACGAGCGCGCAAATGCTTGGGGTGTTAGATGTAGACAGTATGAAAAACATGCTGGCATGGTGCTGGGTTATTGATTTTCCGATGTATGAGAAAGATGAGAATACGGGAGAAATTGAGTTCTCGCACAATCCGTTTTCTATGCCTCAAGGGGGCATGGACGCACTGGAGAGTAAGAACCCGATAGATATTCTCGCATACCAATATGATTTAGTGGTGAACGGCTATGAAATAAGTTCCGGCGCAATCAGAAACCATCGCGTTGATATATTATACAAAGCATTTTCGTTAGCTGGGTATACAAAAGAAGAAACGGATGCAAAGTTCGGAGGCATGATCCGAGCATTTTCATACGGGGCTCCTCCGCATGGCGGATTCGCCCCCGGCATCGATAGGTTACTGATGGTTCTTATGGATGTGCCGAGTATTCGAGATATTTATGCATTCCCGAAAAATGGCCGCGGACAGGATATGATGATGCATTCTCCTGCTCCTGTAGATGAAAAACTGCTTCGCGATTTGCATATCAAGCTAGATGTGGAAGAATAAGATGATGAATAAAGCGCAAACGACAATTCTTATTATCGTTGCAATATTTGCCGGATACGCTCTTGGGCAGCAATATCCTCTCAAGGCGGCAGTAAAGACGTCGCAAACCGCATCTGTTTCATCGCATCCGTTTTTAGCAGACCATACTAGTACTGCGCCATTTGCAGACGTTTGGCAAAATTTGCACGATCAATTCATAGGAACGCTTGATGATAATAAATTAGACTATGGCGCAGTTGCGGGCATGGTGCGTGCGGCAGGAGATCCATACACCACGTTTTTCGATCCGGACCAAACGAAGCAGCTGAAAGAAACATTAAGCGGAAGCTTTTCAGGAATCGGAGCGGAAATGGGCGTGCAAAATGGATTCATCGTGGTTATTGCTCCGCTTGACGGATCCCCGGCGCAGAAAGCTGGCATTAAAACGGGTGATATCATTGCTGCAGTTGATGAAAAGAACATTACGCAAGACATGTCGCTTGATGAAGTGGTGCGGCAAATTCGCGGGCCGAAGGGGCAGACAGTCATATTGAGCGTTATTCATAAAGGAGAAACGGCACCAGTTGATATTTCCGTGGTGCGCGACGACATTGCAGTGCCGAGCGTAAAGCTGGAAGTGAAAAATAATATTGCGCATATCACGCTCGAGAGTTTCGATAATAATACCGCTGCGCAGTTTACGGATATTGCAAAGCAGATTCGCAAGCAAAATGTTCGAGGCATCGTGCTGGATCTACGTGATAATCCAGGAGGGTATTTGGAGTCTGCTGTGCAAATAGCGTCGCAATTCCTGTCGCCCGGTTCAGTGGTAGTAAGCGAGCGAGGAAAAACAGAAACGATGCATCGGGCAAGCGGAGGGGGAGTGCTTCGTGGGATCCCCGTAGCGGTTGTTATCAATCACGGCAGCGCATCTGCGGCAGAAATTTTAGCAGGGGCGTTATTAGATAATATAAAAGCTCCAATAATCGGCACCCAGTCGTTTGGAAAAGGTTCTGTTCAGGAAGTGCTCGATATGATCGATGGCTCCAGCTTGAAGGTGACGATTGCAAAATGGTACACGCCGAGCGGAACGTCCATTGATAAAGAAGGCGTGAAGCCGACGATAGAGGTAAAGGATGATGAGGAAACGAAACAAGATGAACAGCTCGACCGCGCATTTTCCGAAATCGAGTAATGATGTATGCCTAAAAAACTTTCTGTATTGCTCCTAGAAGATATCGCCCAGCTTGGAAGAGCGGGCGATATTGCAGAAGTTGCGGAGGCGTATGCGAGAAATGCGCTGTTTCCGCAAGGAAAAGCTGCGCTTGCAACGGCGCAAGTGAAAACAAAAAAAGAAATGCAGGATACGGCAAAGCGCAAGCATGCGGAAGAGGAGCTTCTTGCCATTCAGCAAACTGCGGAAAAAATGGAAAACACGGAACTTGCAATTCCAGTCAGTGTAAATGAAGATAACGAACCATACGGCGGTATTACAGCAAAAACAATTTCAGAGCTGTTGCAAGAACAATCCGGCATTGCTGTTCCGGCGAAAAAAATCTCCGGACCGTTTCCCGTAAAAACTCTCGGGTCATTTTCTATTACCATTCAGCTGCCTCAGAGTGTAGAATTTCATATGAATATTGTTGTAATAAAAAAAGATGAATAACAAAAAACCAAAATATATTTTCGTAACAGGAGGAGTGCTTTCGGGCTTGGGGAAGGGGATTACTGCGGCATCTATCGGCAACATGCTCAAAGACAGGGGCTTGCAAGTGAACATGCAGAAATTCGACCAATATATCAATGTAGATGCCGGCACGCTCAACCCGGCAGAGCACGGGGAAGTGTTCGTTACCGACGACGGCGCAGAAGCAGATTTGGACTTGGGGCATTATGAACGGTTCTTGCATCAAAACGTGAATGCGGACTCATCTGTTATGACGGGGAAGATTTATCAAGAAGTTATAAACCGAGAACGGCGCGGAGAATATTTAGGAAAAACGGTGCAAGTGATTCCGCATGTAACAGAAGAAGTAAAGCGCCGTGCAAGACTTTCTGCAACGAGCGGAGACTATGATGTGCAGATTGTTGAGATTGGCGGAACGGTGGGAGATAACGAAGGGTTTCATTTCCTCGAAGCAGCTCGGCAAATGATGCTGGATGAAGGGCGGGAGAACGTCTTGTACGTTCATGTGGTATTTTTGCCGTACTTGAAAGCGTCTGATGAAGTAAAAACAAAGCCAGCGCAGAATAGCGTGCGGGAATTGCGAAGCATCGGAATCCAGCCAGATGTGCTCATTGCGCGTACGGATTATGAAATAGGGGAGGCAGACATCGCAAAAATGTCACTGTATACGAACGTAGAAAAAGAAGCTATTTTGCCGCTTGTAACGGTAAAAAGCGTATATGAAGTTCCGCTTATTATGGAGCAGCACAAGCTCGACGAAGTAATTATGAAAAAGCTGGGGTTAGAAGTGAAGCCTCGTATGCATAACGGCTGGGAAAAACTGGTTGAGAATATCAAAAAAGATAAGCCAAAACTGCCGATTGCAGTAGTGGGCAAATACATCACGATGCTGGATACATATGCAAGCATGGTAGAGGCGCTGAAAGCCGCATGCTGGCAGAATGGATTTGATTTAGAGCTGCTTTGGATCGATGCAGAAAAATTAGAACAAAACGATGAGCAAGCGTGGGCAGAATTAAAAAAAGCAAAAGGCATCGTCGTTCCCGGCGGATTCGGCGTGCGCGGAACGGAAGGGAAAATTCTTGGAGTGAAATATGCCCGAGAAAATAATATTCCGTATTTGGGGCTATGCCTGGGCATGCAGCTTGCTGTTATTGAATTTGCGCGCAATGTTGCAGGAATAAAAGACGCAACAAGCCAGGAATTTAACGAAGATGCAACATCGCAAGTAATCCACATTATGGAATCACAGAAAACAATCACAGAAAAAGGCGGAACAATGCGCCTTGGCGGATGGGACTGTGTGTTGAAGGAAGGGAGTAAGATACATGATGCTTATAAGGGATTCGCCCCCGCAAAATCTTCTGCGGAAGATCGCGGGGCATCGAATGGTCAGTTGACCATTCGGGAGCGTCATCGACACAGATACGAATTCAATAACGATTTTAAGCAGCAATTAGAAAGCGCGGGCTTGGTATTATCCGGAGCAACGCCCGACGGCACGCTCATTGAAACAATCGAGCTCAAAAATCATCCGTTCTTCGTCGCCGTCCAATTCCATCCAGAATTTACATCAAGGCCCCAAGGCGGCCATCCGCTCTTCAACGCGTTCATCAAAGCGGCGGGGGCGTAGAGTTGTTGTCATCCCGGACTTGATCCGGGATCCAGAAATTAATCGCTTGCGAGCAATTTATAATCGCGTAATAATACATATATGGCACAACGTAAAAATATTGATCTGTATCAAGATGTTAATATTCAACACGTTGCATTTGAGGGAAACAAAATATACGAGAACATAAAGTCCCGATATGCAAAAGATAAGGGGAAGTTTCTTGCAATAGATATCGAGTCTGGAGACGTATTTTTAAACGAATCAAACAGCGAGGCGGTGTTAGATGCGCAAAATAAATATCCCGACCACGTGTTTTATGTTGTGAAGATTGGATATTCTGCGGTAGAAACAATGGCCAGTATGCCAAGTTGAATATGGTAACCGGCGAATTAAGGGGTAATAGACCCTATATTAATATCCTTATTCGCTGGGCAAACAAAATTCAAGCAATAACTGCGTTGATAGATACGGGCTTTGATGGTGATATTCGAATTTCCGAGAAACAAGCTCAAGATCTCAATTTAATTACTAATCACATTCAATTGTTTGAATTCGTGGATGGTTCGAAAAAACAGGTCCCTGCGTCTACGGCATATTCTGATTTTAACGGAATGACTGGTTCTTTAGATGTTGCTGTTCTTGATGGAGGGGCAACTATTGGAATGGGGTTTCTGAAAAAGTTTGATGCTATTTTGAAGATTAATCTCAAGCAAAGAAGCGTTACGATTGCATAAAACGGAAGGCGTCGTTCGGACTTGACTCGGAGTAAATGTTTCGCTTTTTGTACGGACCGTAATATAGTTATTGCACGATCCTTCACATTATTTTCATGACAAAACGAAACTATTTTACCGTCGTTCCATCCAGCTACATCTTTTTTCGCAACAAAGATTACATACTCCTTTCTCGCAGAAAAAATACTGGATATCACGATGGGGAATATAGCTTGCCTGCTGGGCATATTGAGGAAGGAGAATATGCGCTAGCGGCAGCGATTCGTGAGGCAAAAGAAGAAACTGGCGTTGATATTAATGAAAAAGATTTGAAATTAGCACATATTATGTACCGTATGTGCGCAGATCATGTTCGTGCAGACTTTTTCTTCGAAACAAAAGAATGGAAAGGGGAAATATCAAATCCCGAGCCGGATAAATGCGATGCGCTCGACTGGTTTCCGCTCAACAAGCTTCCAGAAAATATTATTCCATACATAAAAGTAGCCATCGCACACTACGCAAACGGGGAAGTGTATTCCGAGTTCGATGAAACAGGTGGAGATGGCAATCGGATGTTTAAATAGTTTTCAATCCTGAGACTTCCTCGCTCGTAAGTTTCCGTGTATCGCGAGGTTTCATGTCGCCAAGCTCGATTTTTCCGATGCGGATGCGTTTGAGGGCTACTACGGTTAAATGAATTTTTCCGCACATTCTACGAATCTGTCGGTTTTTACCTTCTTGTAAAATAATGCGGAAGCAGTGCGAATTAATAAGCTCTACTTCTGCGGGCTTCGTAGTCCCTACTTTTAGTTTCATCGGTTTTGCAAGCTGGGATATGCGCTGTTCATTTATTTTTTCCTGCACCTCCACAATGTATTCCTTTTCTACCTGATGCTCTTCGCCCGTGACTGCTTTAGTCACTAATCCGTCATTGGAAAGCAGAAGCAAACCCTCGCTGTCTTTGTCTAATCTGCCGACAATATTCAAATGCTTATACTTTGGAAAAATATGCTGGATAGTAAGTCCTTCATCGGAACCGATAGAGCACACCACTCCTCGCGGCTTATAAATCGCAATAGTCTGCTTGGTTTGCAATTGGCGCTCTATGCTTGGATCAAGCGTAACTAAGTCTGTTTTATTGAGAGGGACGCCCGGGCGCGCCTTTTTGCCATTTACTAAAATAAGGCCGGCGCGCAAAAAGGCCTCTGCCTCTCTGCGGGAGCAAATGCCTTGCGATACGAGATACTTCTGGACGATCATATGTGGCAGTATGCGGTGTGTTGCTAAGGAAAGCAATTATACGTACAATTCTGCCTATGAATACCCAATACATTTCTTACTTGGAAACGAAGACGTATCAAACAACATATCGAGCGCATTTCATGACGATTACGGAAGACGTACAGAAAGCGATTCAAGCATCTGGAGTAACAACGGGAACAGCAACAATTCAAACGCACCATACAACGGCAGGCATATGGGTAAATGAAAACGAGAAAAACTTGATTGGGCCATCAGAAGAATTGGGGTATGAATCTGATATCAGAAAAGTACTCGATGCGTTTGCGCACCCTATGAACGAATACGGCCATAACGATATTTGCGATAGCAGGAACGAAGAAGGAAAACGGAATACGCACTTATGCGAACCAGATGAAAATGGTGTAATTCAAGAATGTATTAATGGCCACGCGCATGCACACGCACTGATGATTCATCCGTCTATTACGCTTATTATCAAAGACGGACAGTTGTTGAAAGGCCAGTGGCAGGAAATTATGCTTGTAGAATTGGACCACGATCGGGAGAGAACAGTATCAATGCTCGTACAGGGGGTATAATGGCACATCGTCTCAAAATTGGCGTCGATATCGACGGAGTCTTAATTACTATGGATACGAAACAGTATCTGGAATTTTGTGCGAAGCAATTCGGATGGAATGCCAGTTATGACGTATATGTGCAAACCCATTCGTGGATTCAGGCAACAGGGCAAACTGACGACGCTCTAATATCTCATGCATGGGGAGTCTATCTTGAAACAATAGAAAACGCCCAACAGCCAATTGAAGGCGCGCACGATGTACTACGAGCATTAGGTAATAGTGCTGATATATATCTTATTACTGCTCGTCCGGTTGATCAGTTAGAAGCAACAGAAGCGATATTGAGAAAACATCTTCCAGATGTGAAGTATATCGAACTTTCTATGAGCAATAGGGAAAATAAAATCCAACCAATTATTGATTTTAATATCGACTACTATATAGACGATAGCTACTCGGAAATTTCAGCAATTTTAGAAAATAAGAATATACAGACGAATATTATTCCGTTCCCTTCGTTTCATGCCACAACGCGATGGGATGGATTAGAGGACGATCGGTTAATTTGGCTTAAAGCGTGGGATTCAGTTGAAGTAGCCGTTAGCGACGAAGAGAAGAAAGGAGTTTATAGAAAAGCATGGGAGGAGATTGGGAATATTATTCAGAGGGGGAAGCGTATCTAGTAATTTTATAACAGAAAAACAGCCCAGGCTAAACAGTCAGGGTTTTTGTATTTCTGGATGTCCGATCAACTTGGGCGTGAAAGGGCTCTACTTAACGTGAACGAATGTTGCTTGCTTGAGTGAGCCGTTGAAGCGCATTGTTTTCTTTTTGGAAAATGCCACGGTGCCCGCAACTGCAGCATACAGCGTATCGTCTTCGCCTCGGCGTACGTTAATACCTGGTCGGTATTTGGTACCGCGCTGACGGATGATGATTTGTCCCGGGTTAACGGGTTGCCCGCCATAGATCTTCACGCCCAGTCGCTTTGATTCTGAATCTCGGCCGAGCTGTGTTGATCCGGCGGCTTTCTTATGTGCCATAGGGGTATGAAAAGATAATTATATCGTTTCCCAAAGGGTTACTTCTCGAGCTACTAATGCGTCTGGACGAGCGTACAAGACGCTGTCAGAAGAACTAGCAGGAAAATGAGACGCAATGACTTGAGGAACGAGCTGTTCCTTACGATAGCCGATTGCCGTAATTTCGTCAATAAAAGAGCGGGGGAGAGGGCTAAAGCCTTCTGGGCCTTTCGGACAAGGCAATAAGATGAGTAATTTGGCGCCTGGTTTGAGGACTCTTCGAATATTCTGGAAAAAGAATCTGTACAATTCTATTATATTATTGTGAAATATTTCTATTTCAGGGGATGATAGGGGATGGGTCAATGGGGTGCCTAAAAACGGTTCCGTGACTATGCTAATATTTTTTTCGGCTAAATTTTCAGGAAACGCTTCTTTCACATCATGCAAAAGAACTTCTGGACGGGAAGCTTTCGCAACAGGAAACTGCTGTGCGAGATAGTCCAAGTTTTTTTCAGATGCTGTAACCATGCGCTCAGATGCATCGCTTCCAATTGCAGAAAATCCCATTAACCATGCTTCTTGTAAAATTGTTCCCATTCCGCAAAACGGATCGTAAATGATAGTGCCTGTACTCGGCTGAGATAGATTAATCATGATCTGCGCCAGCTTCGGCGGAAGCAACCCTACGCGTGCATCGCGCGCTGGCCTGCTCGTATCGCGCAGCTCGTAATCTGCAATATTCTGCATGTGGATTGTTTTGATCAGGATGTATGTTTCGCCAATACGGATAATGCTCAAGTCCATATTCGGCTCATGCGTTAATCGGTTGAACAGGACTTGGGCGGCGTTCAGGCTTGACCCTTTCGGCTCTATAAACGAAACTTTAGAATTGTGTGCCCGCGCAGCTTTTTTGATGCTAATCGCTAATTTTTTCACTGATGCTGATCCGCTTAAAATACTTAAGCCCATAACCCATTTTGCTGGTAACGGGGAAAGCGCAGCGATGATATCTTCTGCCGTTGGTGCGTGATTCCATGTAGCTGCATCTGTGGTGATGCGAATAGTGCCCCCAAGATGATCGCCAATATGTTCTGGAAGCGCGTCTGCTTCGATGCGTATGTATGCATTCGTAATTCTTGATATCGCATAGGCAGCATTGTGGCTTGCCAGATATGCTGCTATCTCGCTTGCGGAAAGCATGGGGTTTGTCCCCAGAAAAAACGTATAGTTCATGTAGTATATATAGCATATATGATGAACATGAAAGCAATAAGTACAAGTATATTGGGCATACTGGTATTTGCCGTAGGGTGGGAAGCGGGCAGGGTAATGTCCCCGTACTATGCCGCAACGCCCGTAATATTTGAGGATCATCAGCCGGTCGCCGGGGGAGGGGAGGAACAATTGCAGGCTCTTCTAAATAGTCCAAGCCCCATAGCGCAGCCTGTCGCTGTGTCGAACGACCAGGGCAAATATGTGGGGAGTAAAAACAGCACGCTGTTTCATGATCCCTCATGTTCGTCCGCAAAGAGCATTAAGGCGGAGAACCAAGTGTGGTTTGCAAGCGTAGAAGCTGCTAAGGCTGCTGGGTACTCCCCAAGCGCATGTACCACAAAGTTGTTAGATGTCAAGTAAAAAGGGAGGGGGAGAGCAAAAAAGGGTAAAAACCAAGCGGAAGTGGGGCAGGGGAGTACTTTTGCCTGTGGCACAGAAGGGGTTGTATGCAGGAGAATAGGGGGCCGAAATTGTTAGCAATATGTTTTTAGGGGGAAGTAGGCAATTTTACGATATGTTCGTTAAATGTTCTATTTGTGGAAAACTTGCGTAGAACATGCGCAGTGTCGCAAAAGGTACATTTTCGGACAATCAAAACATAAAAAAGACCCTAGTGCCTGTTCTCCTCTCTTCTCGATCTGTAAACCCATTGCATAGTGTGGTGCATTGCGTGTGTGCGTGTGTACAGACCCCGATTGACTTCCCTATATGCGAACAATACCAGAACAATTCTCCCTCGCTATGCATACTACCTGTCATTCCGGCCTTCGAGCCGGAATCCAGAAACGACGACACAGTCATACATACCTTTGGTTTCGCATACGCGATTCTACGAGCTCGTTAGTATGCGGCACTCTGTCAAAGAGGCACTTTGCTACCTGCTGTGCGAGGTAACGCAATCTAGAGCGTCGCAAAATATGCTGTTATTTTTTTCCGCGTAGTTCGCGAATCAAATAGCGTATGATGTAAAAAATCGCGTAAAACGGCCCCCAAAGCGGGATAGTTCTTGTTGCCCAATTTTCAAACAGTTTATCCGGATCCGTTTCCATATTAGTAGAACGACAACGCCACCATACCGGCGCCAATTGCTAGTACCAGTATTGCATAGACGATTCGTACCATTCTTTTTTTACGCTTGTGCATATAAAACAGTATATTTATATTATACCAGACTATCGTGTGCAAGCTGCAAGCGGCGCAGAGTATCTGATTTTCCGATAACGGATGCAACCTCAAATGGCCCGGGGGAGTGTTCCCTGCCAGTTAATGCAACGCGTAGGGGCCAGAGGACGTCCCCTCTCCCCTTCTGATTTTTATCAATCCAGCCCATTAAAAATTCTTGCAGCGCTTCCGGAGTAAATAAATCTCCTGAAATTTCCTGTACATCTTGCATGAGCTCGCTGAGAATTGCTTGGGTCGATTTTTTTATTTCAGGAGTTTGCTCGCTATATGCTTTTTTAAATGTGAGCGATACTGCTGCGTAGTCGCTTTTCCAATCTGATGCATGCCAGCTCATTGCTTCATGTAATGGGATGCCGCCGACATCGTACGATGCAAAGCGTCCAAGCTCTGTTTTTAGAGTAGTAAGGAGCCGTTCTGGTTCGCTGATCGCAATGCCAGCTTTTTCATAATGTATTGCTGCCCATGAGAGTAAATCCTCATTAGAAAGCTGTGATAGATAATGCTTATTCATTGCGGACAGTTTGACATTGGAAAATATTGCTCCGCCTTTTTGTACGCGTTCAAGCGAAAAAGCTTGCGCCAGCTCCTCCTGCGTAAAATATTCTCGCTCGTCTCCCGGATTCCATCCGAGCAAGGCTAAGTAATTCAGCATTGCCTGCGGCAAGATGCCCATGTCGCGATATGCCAGAAGACTTGTTTCCCCGCTGCGCTTTGAAAGCTTTTTCCTCTGTTCATCGAGCAGTAATGGCAAGTGCGCATAGTGCGGGCGCGGATACCCGAGCGCTTCCTGAATTAAAATATGCTTGATTGTATTATGCAGATGATCTTCCCCGCGGATTACATGCGTAATCTGCATTGCAAAATCGTCGCACACTACTGCGATATGGAATAGCGGGCTGTCGATATTGCGCGCAATAACGAAATCCCCGCCAAAGCTATCGGTGTGCACAGTAACAGTTCCGCGCACTGCATCGTCGAACGATACGTTTTTTTCTTCCACTTTTAACTTGATGGCCCCATCATCTTCGTATGCAGCACCAGATGCTAATAATTGCTCCAGCGCCTGCTTGTGTTCCCCTACTCGTTCTGATTGCCGGTATGATCCGTATAGTCCCCCGACGTCCGGTCCTTCTTGCCAATTAAGGCCTAGCCAGCGCAATCCCTCCAAAATATTTTCTTCGAATTCCGGTTTCGATCGTTCTGTGTCTGTATCTTCTATACGTATAATAAAAGCCCCGTTATTGCCATGATGCCTGGCGAACAAATCGTTAAATATAGCCGTTCGTGCAGTTCCAACATGAAGATTCCCTGTCGGGCTCGGGGCGATGCGTACGCGAACAGACGCGCTAGTAATCTTTCCCCTCTCCTTACCAAGGAGAGGGAGGGGGTGAGGTGAGAGTGTCGCGTCGTTATTCATACAGTAATGTATATAATATATCTTTCTTATTCGGATTAAGCTGCGCTTCTAGCAACATAATGCGAAGACGCAAATCGCGCAATTCCTCATTTTGGCCGAGCGCGAGGAATTCTTCAAATGTGAAAAAACGAAGCTCGATTTTTTCGCCGGCGCTTTGCTGCGGTTCGCGTATTTTTTTCAAGTCCCGAGCAATAAAAAAATGTATGTTAAAACTCACTCTTCCCGGCGGTTCATAAGAAAATAGCGATGCGATGCGCTGTGCCTCATACCCCGTTTCTTCTAAAAATTCTCTTCGAGCTGCAGTTTCTGCAGACTCCCCTTCATCTACTTGCCCGCCGGGCAACCCTAGTACCGGTTCCCTATCCGGCTGCTCGTCTTGTACGAACAGAATTGTTTTATCTGGCATAGTCGCAATAACGCGGACGGCATCAGCGCGCGATGCCTTTTCGAATGTCGCTTTGCTTCCGTCATATAGCTCCTGCTCCCACTGCCATACGGAAAATATCTTGCCCTGGAATATTTTTTTCATATAGTAACTATACCGTAAAAAAACCGGCTTGGGAGTAATATCCAAGCCGGGTAGCGACAGGGCCGGTCAGGAAAAAACGAGGGTGTTGTGGAAGGCTGTGGCCG
>Ga0209542_10004344_pt1 | contig 29192 bp, 28 predicted proteins | sample RifCSPhighO2_01_FD_184028 | JGI IMG/M metagenome (GOLD analysis project Ga0209542, IMG submission 184028) | Soil microbial communities from Rifle, Colorado - Rifle CSP2_plank highO2_0.1 (SPAdes) (version 2) | ecosystem: Environmental > Terrestrial > Deep subsurface > Rock core/Sediment ... | reverse complement strand
AATCGGAGTGTCGCTTCGCATATTTCTCGTGGCGAAGGCAGCCTTAGAGATGCCAGAAAACGTCGAGGAACGTAAGAAAATAGCCAATCGGAAGGAACTAAAAAAGGAGGCGGGGTACCTTCCCTTTATCAACCCCGTCATCACCAAACTCTCGCGCGAAAAAGTCGTGCTTGATGAGGGGTGCCTCTCGGTGCGACCGCTGTATGGAAAAATAAGACGATCTTTGAAAGCGTCTATTAAGGCGTATGATGAGCATGGAAAGCTGTTTGAGCGCGGAGCGAGCGGTCTCCTTGCCCAGATATTTCAGCATGAAACCGATCACCTGGAAGGTGTCTTGTTTATTGATAAGGCGACCGACCTTCGAGAAATGCCTGTTGCAGACGAATTAGGAAGTAGGAATTAGGATTTAGGAATCCTCGTAAGAACGGTTTGCTTCTTTTTTCATAATTCATACTTCATGACTCATACTTCAATTCTTTTTGCATTCTTCGGCACCGATGATTTCTCCGTAACGGTTCTGGAAGAACTTAGAAAGAAAGGCTTTGTGCCCATGCTTATCGTCACGCCTCCCGACCGTAAGAAAGGCCGCGGCCTCCTCCTTACGGAGACCTCTGTCAAAAAGTGGGCATTGGCGCATAACATTGACTATCTACAGCCAGTTGCTCTGACTTCTGCGGTTAGCTATCAGCTAAAAGCTAAAAGCTGTCAGCTGTTTGTCGTTGCCTCCTACGGTCTCATTATTCCTAAAGCTGTACTTGAAATTCCAAAGTACGGAACACTGAATGTCCACCCATCCCTCCTCCCGAAGTATCGCGGGGCGACGCCGATTGAGCATCAGGTATTGAATGACGAACGAGAGGTCGGGGTGTCCATCATGCTTGTGGACGATAAGCTTGATCATGGGCCAATCATCGCGCAGAAACAGATTCAAGATTCAGGATCTAAGATTCAAGAACCGCCAAAAGCGTCAAAGTTACGGGAGACAATGGCGCGTGTGGGTGGAGAAATGCTCGCGGAGGTTATGCCTAAGTGGATCGAAGGAGAAATATCGGCGAAACCGCAGGACCACTTACGAGCAACGTACACTAAAAAACTAGCCAAGACGGACGGGGAAATCAGTTTGTCGGACGACCCTTACCGAAATTTCCTCAAGATTCAAGCGTTCGAAGGCTCCATCGGGACGTACTTCTTTTACTCTCCCTCCGAAGCAACTCCCTTCACCAAAGGGAACAACATCCGCGTCATCATCAAAGACGCGAAATTTGAGGATGGGAAGCTTGTCATTTTACGCGTCATGCCAGAGGGGAAGAGAGAGATGAGTTACGAGGAGTTTTTGCGTGGAGTGAGGAAATAAAAAGGCTTGCAGTAACGCGTTGCAAGCCCTTACGAAACTTTTTCAAAATGGCGAAAGCGGGTATAATCGAGGACACCTACATAGAGCAGGCGTATCCTGGCAATATCGGCTATGAACCAGTGCTCCCCTATAAACGACTTTATCTTCCTTATGTAATATTTAACCGTGCCAGCATCCTTTCCCAAAATCTCTGCAATTCTAACGGGATGTCTGTTTAGGTCCTCAAAAAGAAGATACGCAAGCACATGTCTTGCCCATACTATTCTCGAGTGTCGATCTCTTGAGAGAATCTTTGTTTCGGAAATCCCATAGGCTCGACACACACTTTCCACCAAACAACCGTTATCGGACGCGTTTTTTAGCGGACGCCTGTCAATAATCTCGACACGAAAAGAGACGGGTTTTCCCCTTTTGCGTGGTGGGGGTATACCACGCAATTTGCAGAGCGCAATATTTTGAATGAGGCGAATGCCCTCTCCGGTCATGTTGAACTCAGCTCCTACACTCCTTAAGCTGTGCTGCTTACCGTCAACAAGTCCGAAACGAAGTTCGAGTATGCGTCGCTCTCGTTTTGACAGCGCATCCAGCGCCGCATGAGCTTGCTCAAAAAGTAGGTGCGTATGAGCGACATCACTTGGCAATTCCGCATTAGGGTCTGGAATGATTTCTCCTAACTCCTTACCATTCACTTCTGAAATCTCGCCTACGGAGGCGTCTAGCGAGAAGGAATGCCGTTTCTCGAGTTTAAGAAGTCGCTCAACTTCTGACTCAGGTTGGCCGATTTCCTTCCCGATTTCTTCTGCAGTGGGGGGACGTTTTAGACGCTTGAGGAGCGTTTCAGACGCTCGCCTGATTGGCGCAAGTTTTTGCTCTAGATACGCTGACCGAGAAATTTGATCTCCTTGCTTCGGAATGGCCCGCTGGACAAAATGACGAATCCACCAACGAGCATATGTTGAAAGACGGTTTCCTCCACTTGAATCAAATTTCTCGATTGCTCGAAGCAAACCTAAATTACCTTCCTGCTCGAGGTCAGAAAAGGGGACGCCCCTCCCCTGATATTTCCGAGCAACAGTCCTCACAAGCCATTGATGGCGATTTACAATCTCCGCATGTGCTTCGAGATCCCCGCCAGCCACCCGATCTAATAGTAGGATTTCTTGTTCCTGTGTAAGCTTCTCCGTATGAATCACCTCCTTTTTACCTTTGATTGTTGATGACCAAAACCATCACCAGACTACTTAAGAATCACGATGAAGGCAAGGGATTACCTTGCAAGATATTTCTTTGCCGTTGCTATTTCAAGCGATACCGGTAACACAGACCCTCAAGCTCGCAATAGCCTTCGAAGAACTCCCGCTTGATCCAGTCACGCTCACAATTGCGAGCACCGTGGACAATGCCGATCGGTTGGGATCGGATTTCTGTAATGGTTTCATAGCTTCGCATGTTCGGTAGTTGCGGTTGATTACTTACATGAACATAGCAAAACGAGGCCGACCTTTCAAGGCAGTCGCTATTTGCGGTATGTGGCCGACACCAACTTACTTTAAGAGTATCTGCTCGATGATCACCGGAACTCTGGGCACGTCGCGCTCATCGGTTGAGGTATTGCCAATTCTTTCGACGACATCCATGCCTCTCACTACTTTTCCAAACACCGTGTGGCGGCCATCGAGCCATGGGGTCGCCCCCGCGGTTACGATAAAGAATTGACTGCCGTTGGTGCCGGGGCCCGCGTTCGCCATCGCGAGGACGCCGCGCACGATCTTGTGAGTATTGATCTCATCTTCGAATGTGTAGCCCGGTCCGCCCGTCCCCCAGCGCGCGATCTCTGTGTCATCCTTGCTGAATGGGTCGCCTCCTTGAATCATGAAATTCTTGATGACGCGGTGAAATTTCGTATTGGTGTAAAAACCGGACTGCGCCAGCTTTGTAAAATTCTCAACAGTGTTAGGCGCGTCCGCGCCGTAAAACGAGACTTCGATATCGCCCATACTTGTCTTGATGATCGCGCCACTTCTTACTGTAGAAGAAGCTGCGCGTGAAGCGGCTGTTTCTCCCCCACCTCCCGATGAAGTCGCGCTCGAGCGTTCATCCTCGGAGGCGGTATTCGGAGTGTCGGTGGCACCGCTCTTAGATGTGTTCTTGTTCATAAAAAATACGAGAGAAGCCGCGAGAATAATGATACATGCCGCGATAAGACCGATACGATGTGTTGCACTAAGAGCGCTCATAGCCAAATCTACTACTAGCTACTAACTACTATCTACTGTCTACCCACTAATTTCCTCATATACTTCCACCCCGCACGAGCGGGACGCCCAAGATACTGAATGCCTTCGTAACCGCCCTTGAGGAGAGCTTTGGCGATGTACCCTCCTCTTCGCGTCAGAGATCGAAGTTTCCCTTTTCTCGAAGAGAGCTCGCGCCCGATCAAACTTTGCATGTCGTCTATCGCGCTTCGTATGTCACTCTTCTCTGACACCGCGCGAAAGGTCTCCTTTCCTCGATGGATGTTGATTTCAGCGAAAAAGATATCTCCACTCTGGTGGTGCTTGGTGGTCCGCCCAAGCTCAACGTCGATCATGACCGACGGGTCTTCAAAGTTGATGAGCTTCTCCAAGCTCGCGAGACGCTTCTCGAGATACTCGCGAACCGTGCCCTCGAGCACAATGTTTGTGGCTTTAAGATTTAAACGCATTATAGGTTCTAGTGAAAATCTAGTGAAATGATCTTGTGCGGCGCATGGTGGCCGCCGACGATCCGGAGCTCCGCGCCCGCGCCGAACTTCGCTCTGAGAAGCTCAAGCATTCGCCGATTCGCGGCGCCCTGCCTCGCCTCGCACGCGACAGACACATAGAGAAGTTCGCCCTTTTCCGCAATGCCCTCCTCTCTACTCTCGGGAATTACATGCACCTTGATATACACCCCTCAAAGTATATCAGCTTTTTGCGAAAAAACAGCTCCCTAGAACTGGCTTCGAAACCTACCATGGCCGCATCACCTGAAGCCAGTTCTAGTACCATTACTGTTGTGGTACCAGAAATGTTACTCCGCAAAAGCTTGCGATCCTCCTTTTTCTTCTTTGTGTCCAGCCTTGGTGGGGAGCTTTTTTCTTTCGCTCTCTCGCCTTTGCACTCTCGTCTCGTCGAGACCGAAATGATGCGCGACTTCGTGCCACACCGTTTCGATTACCTGCGCTCGTACCTCTTCAAGAGAGGCTGCCTCATGCTCTATGGATTTCTTAAAAATGGTGATCCTATCGGGAAGCACAAGTCCGCCATAGTCCGCCCCCCTCACCGTGCGCGGAACCCCCTCATAGAGGCCAAAAAGTGTCTCGCGGGAACTAAGGCGATGGTCATGCCGCTGCTTAGGCGTCGGTTCTTCCTCTACTAAAAACACGACATTCGTAATCCGTGATCGAAATCGTTCGGGGACCGCTTCGACGCCCTCCCGCACAAACGACTCAAAGACCGAGAGGCTGACGGTATACATTTCTACATTTCTAGATTTTTATGGCTTGTGCGTAGGGCCTTCTTTTTCCAATCTTTTCACCTCCTCCTCAAGTTTCTTCGTGAGGCCCATGAGATCGAGGACTTCTCGTTTCTCGCTTTCGTTCATATCTTCAGGCATGTGCCGAAAGGCTTGCTCCATATTCTCGGCAAAGCGCGCCATTGATCTTTCCATCTGCTTGAAAATGAGCTCGGGAGGGATATTCTTTTTCCCGCGATATTTTATGATCCACCAAAAGTAAACGCACTTCACTTTGATGAATGGCCAGAGCGTGTATCGGAGGTAATTCATGGCAGAGCTGTAGCGAACTTAGCGCGAAGCTAGCGGTGTCGCACGGAAACTCTCTTTCCGTGCTTCTTCCGCTGTTTCTTCTTAGCGTGTTTTTCTTTTTTGTTCATTCGATTGTGGACAGGTAGCGGCACACCGTCTTGCCTCTCGAACTAACTGTGTAATTATTCGACGCTGTGGGTGTACTTTAGCATATAGTTGTAATAAGGGCGACTACGAGGAGGGACAACGCGTTCGAAAATAAAAGGTGCCGAGTTCACACGGCACCCGAGCGGACCTGCAAGTCCTCACCTTAAGGATCGTACGGTGAGTGCAAGTTTCGCCGTTGCTGGCCTGGAGTGGAGTCTTCGCTGAAAAATCTGGGCGGCAAGGCTCATAACCGGTTGGCAATCGACTCGAAACTTGCATGTGGGACAAAAGAGCCCATTGAACGGACGGCTGCTGCGGCACTGTGGACAGAGATTTCCTTGATTCATGGTGCTAGGGTTTGAGGGTTGGGGGATGAACTGTCCAAAGTATTACACAAATTATGAAAAAGTAAAAGTGCGCTTCAGGAGACAACCTCCGAAGCGCACATGAAAGGAAAACTACACCCACAAAGCCAAAATCGCTCCCATGATAAGAAGCAGGAGAAGCTGATAGCCATTGTTCAGTATCCAAAGTCTCCAGGGTTTCCCGTCCCAGAGTACCGAGCCAAGAGTGACTGGAGCGACGAACCCGAGCCAGCTCCAAAATCCCGCCATGAGACCTGCGGAAATGCCGGAAGTCTCAAAATAACTTGAGGCAAATATCAGCGAATGCGCGAGCACATACGCCATAAGGAGCGAGCCGAGGAAAGAGAGCGCGTAGAGCTTAGCCATGCCCTTTTTCTTTCCCTGCTCCATTTGCTCGGGTGTCATTCCCGAGAGCGCGATCCACTGTTTCCCAAAAAGCGGACCGTACCAGAGTGACCCGAGCACCATACTCGCGACGCCGCATACAAGTACGGCAAGATAATTGATTGGAATATCCGGCATAGTCAAAAAGTTATCTTGTAAACAGGGTAAGTATAGCGTTCCTGTGTTTCTTTGCACATGGGGTTGTGAACAGCTCTTGGCACCACACTTCCCTTCCGCTACACTACAGTACATGCCATTTCGCGCGCCGAGAATTCTTACGACTATCGGATATGTATTGACCTTGCTTATCGGCCTCTGTATCGGGTGGCTGCTCAAGGGAGACACCCAGACTTCGGGGGCGGCGACTATCATTCGAGAGCCGGACGGCAAGTATCGTTTTATCAGTCCGCTTATCGGATTTAATCCCGGTGAGAAAGAAGAGTTTGAGGAATATTTTGAGCTCGAGCATATACTAAAAGACGCAATTGATCTTCTCAAACAAGAAAAAAAGATTCATTCCGCTTCGGTGTACTTCCGAGATATGGAAAGCGGACGCTGGACCGGCGTCAACGAAGATGAACTCTATTCTCCGGCGAGTCTCTATAAGGTGGCGCTCATGATTGCGGTGCTTAAAGCATCAGAGAAGGATCCCTTGTTTTTGGAGGAGAAGCTTGTATTTACTAATAGCCGGAATGCGGAGACGCCTGATCACCCTCCTCTCATTAAGGGAAAGGCATACAGTGTGCGGGAACTCTTGGATCGCTTGATCACGCTCTCGGACAACGATGCCAAGAACCTTCTTAGAGACCGGATCGGTCTCGAGGCGGTCAGCACGGTCTTTAACGACCTAAGACTCGCCGAACCAAAACTTGAAGAAACCGGGGATTCCATGTCTGCGCGAACTTACTCGAGGTTCTTCCGCACGCTCTACAACGCGACTTACCTCAGCCGGGAACTTTCCGAGCAGGCACTCACGCTTTTAAGTCAGGTCACTTTCAAAAGTGGTATCTTGAACGGACTCCCGCCTGAAGCACAGGGGCTCACGGTTGCTCATAAATTCGGCTACCGCGTCTTTCCCGACCCGCTCGATGTGGTCCGAGAGGAGCTCCATGACTGCGGGATTGTGTATGTTCCCGAGCAACCCTATTTTGTTTGCATCATGACCAAGGGTTTTACGCAAACTGACCTTATGGACGCGATCCAACTTCTTTCACGAACCGTGTACCGCGAAGTAACCTCGAAATGAGTTTTAATCAACGAATCTGCCCGCCTGTATCCCCCAGAGCTTTTGGTAAATGCCTTTTTGACCAAGAAGAGTTTCGTGCGTGCCTTCGGCCACAATCCTGCCGCCGTCGATGACAAGGATTCGATCCATTTCCTTTATCGTGGAGAGCCGATGCGCGATGGCAATAACGGTCTTGCCGCGCATGAGCTCGTGAAGCGCGTCTTGAATCAGCGATTCCGATTCGGAGTCGAGGCTCGAGGTGGCTTCGTCAAGAACGAGTATGGGAGCATTCTTAAGAATCGCTCGCGCGATGGCAACCCGTTGGCGCTCTCCTCCGGAGAGCTTCACTCCCCGTTCGCCGACATAGGTATCATACCCATTTGGCAGTTGTGAAATGAACTCGTGACAATGAGCTCGCTTCGCCGCCCCGATAATTTCCGTATCGCTCGCGTCTCGCCGTCCGTAGAGGATGTTTTCCTTGAGCGTTCGATGGAAGAGCACTGGCTCTTGCGGCACAAGTGCCACGCTATCCCACAGGCTCTCGAGCGTGGAGGTTGCGATGTCCTGTCCGTCAATCGCAATAGTTCCCTCCTGAAGATTGTGGAACCGAAGGAGAAGCCTCGTGATGGTAGTCTTCCCTGCTCCTGATGGGCCGACAAGAGCCACTTTCTCGTGCGGAGCTATCGAGAGAGAGAACTGCTCCAACACGGGGTGTGCCTCATTAAATGCGAAGGTAATATTGTTGAATGTGATACCGCCACTGCCGACGATGAGGTGGCGAGCGCCCGGCACATCGCGCACCTCATAGGGCATGTCAAGAATTTCTACCATTTCGCCGGCATCGGCGAAGGATTCGAACAGTTTGCGAAGGACGCGTTCAAAATCAGCGATCCGTTCATAGATCGTGTTGATATACATCTGTATGAGGAAGAAATCTCCAACGGTGAGGATGCCGCGCTGCCAGAGTAAGATTGCGAAGCCTAACATCGAAAGCTCTGTGATAACTATGATTGGAGCCTGTATCGCCCCCGCGAGCTCATGCAAATTCCAGGATACGAAACGAGCCCGTCGAAGCGCCTCATTTACTTTGCGAAAGAGAGAAATCTCATGCCTATAGCCGCTAAAAAGCTTGATGGTTGTTGAGTTCCCCACCGCGTCAGCGAGGACTCCCGTTGCTTCAGAGTCTCTCGCGTTTCGGAGTATCTCATATTTCTGCTTCCATATCGCAAAACCTATGTTAAAAACGAAAAAGAGCACGATTCCGACAAGGAGTATGAGACCCAAGAAAAAGTTAAGTTTGAAAAGAACGTAGAGACTTCCGAGGGTCACTAGAACGCCCGGGAAAAGATTGAAGGCGATCTGATCGGAAATGGCGTCGTAGGCATTCTCGAATTTGTTAACCCTGCGTACCAGTGTACCCGCGAAATTATCCGAGAAGAATCGGTACGAATGTCGAATCAGCCCCGAAAAAGCCGTCATGGCAAGATCGGCCTGGACCCTGGAGTCAAGGCGGGTCATGAAAAGGCCTCGGAAACGGCGCGCGACCCATGCACCCCCTTTCACCACTCCGATCATCCCGAGTGTGACGAATAGGATATGTACCGTTTCAGGAAGCGGTACTCCACCCGAACTCGCGGCGACGTTGATCAGTTGTTTATAGTAAATCGGGGAGATGACCTGCGAGACGATGAGACCGCAGACGGAGAGCGTAAGACCTAGGAAGGTCCACGGGTAGCGCATGGTGTGCGCCCACATGACCTGCACCACGCGTTTGATCATCCCCTTTTTAATTGGCTGTGCGTGAAAACTCATGAATGTGAAGCGGGCGATAGAGAAAAAGATGAGGGGGCGTCACTATAAGGTCACCTCGCGAAGTATAGGGGCGAGAGTTGCCTCCTTCACGGTGAATACAAATCGCCCGATGATGTCCCCACGCAGGGTCTCCACATCGACGCGCCACTTCCCCGGAAATACGTGCTCTTTAATCGAGTACCCTCGGTAACCCTCATTCCTTCCTCCGGAAATGGGGAATGATACCACAGTCGAGCTCACCCACTCCCCGCTCGAAGGGTCGAGATACGACCAGCGGTGCAGTATTTCCGTGTCGAGCCGAGTGGGGGCAAACACCGAAGTAAAGGCGTACACCGGCTCGTCATAGGTTCGCATGAATACCGCGCTCGTCTTCTTGCCGAGCGCGTACCACGGAGCTTTCTCGAACGAGAGGTGGTACGCGCCGGCGCGCGTGCGAGAGACTTCGTGATAGATGCCGATTTCCTTGAGAGAAAGCGGAATCGGAGGAATCATGTTGTTGAAGTAGAGAAAGTTGAACGTGATGAAGACAATGCCGACCACCGCGAAGAGCGTATGGCGGCTTTTGTCCACCTCCTCTCTCGCGACAAGCGCGATGAGGCGAATCGCCACGACGAAAAGGAGGAGCGCCGTGACGCCGGAGAGGATGAAAATAAACCAGCCGATGCGGCCCGAGAGTATGGGGATAAGGAGTGCCATGTATGAGAAAAGCGTCACGAAGAAAATGCTCATTTGAAAAACGAACCGCTGGTAGTGTTTGCGGAACAGTTCGTTGCCAAAAAAGAGTACGATGAGTAAAAGGAGGAATGGCGCGCTCGCGAACACTTCGCCGCTTCGAGAGTAAAAGATAAGAAAACCGCTGAAAAGCCCGCCGAACGCGAATGGAAGCAGGAACCGAGCGATATCGGATCCCCTTTTCATGAGGGTTCCTTGAAACCGTCCGGTACCGTACGCGTTGATGAGCGCGATACTCACAAAGGCGATGAGAAGATAACTCACAAGTACGAGATTATCGAACAGCCGGTCAACTCGGGTGAGGGTGAGATTGTCCCAAATGAATCCAAGAAAGAAGGCAAGCGCCGAGAGGCGCCGCTCATACCGTTCAAAAAATGATTTCGCGCGTTGAAACATCATAGAACCTATCTAAAAAATAAATGGCGTAGCGAGGGGGTTTCCTGCCGTGCGAACCGAAGTCCTGGAAGCCGAGCCGATGCACGCATCGGCGAGGCTGAAGGACGAGGTACAGCCGGCAGGAGACCCCGCAGTAGCCAAGCGTTTCTTTTGTCTTTATACATGGTGGTTTATTTTGAGATAGGTTCTGCTATTATACACTGTCTTTGATTTGAGATTGAATTTGAGCACCGGTCTAGACTGGTAATTTAGAGAAAAGGGAGTACAATGAAACGAGCTTTTATCCATAACCTAGTGTCTATATATGACTACAAAAAACACGGTCATTGCTCTCGTCGTGGTCGTCCTCGTCATTATCGGCATTACGCTCTGGAGCACTAATGCTCGAAATGAGTCCGTATCTTCGGATGAGTCTTCTGAAGAAACGGGGGTTACTACTCCTAGTAGTCCCGCGTCGAAACTTGTCGGAAGCGCCTACACAAGGACGCGAGTACTCGAAAACGGCAAGTACGTAAGCGTGGTGACGCTCACGGACAAGGGATTCGTTCCGAAGGTGATTGAACTAAATCGCGGCGAAACGGTGCGCTTTGTGAACAACTCAAGCAGCGCGATGCGCATCGCCTCTGATGACTTTGAGGGCGTCCCGCTCTATACGGGGCTCAATCAGGAAAAGAGTGTGGGAAAGAACGGCGTCTACGCGCTCGAATTCACCGAGGCCGGCGTCTGGGCATACAACAATCTCGCAAACCCGGGTGTGATCGGCGTCGTGTGGGTGAAGTAAGTATTTGGAATCGTCTCTCAAAAAACACCGCGTCGCGAGACGCGGTGTTTTTTGTTAATCGAACGGGTCTTCCGACTTTTGCAAACACAGGCCATTTTGCTATGATAGCGAGCAGATCATTTACAAATGAAAAAAATGATTGTTTTGTTCCGGTGTAGCTCTCCGCCAGCTGGCGGAGGTAGAGCAGCTAGTATACGCTGTTAAGGCATGTATACAGTGTATGTTATCCATAATAAGGTGCACGACAAAATCTATATTGGTCAGACAAAGGATTTAACCGAACGGATGAGGATGCATAATGAACACCTATTGAAAGGCTTTACCTCTCGTTTTTCGGGTGAATGGTTTGTTGTCTACAGAGAAGAAGTTGAAAGTAGACAACAGGCTCTCATCAAAGAAAAACAGTTGAAGAGTTTTCGTGGTAGAGAGTTTATACGGAAGTTCATTCCGGTGTAGCTCAATGGTAGAGCAGCCGACTGTTAATCGGCTGGTTGTAGGTTCGAGTCCTACCACCGGAGCAAAGCAATCATGAAAAGCCCGCCAAGGGCTTTTCTGTTGCTCCGGTGAGCGGGCAAACTGCTTTGCCCGCGTGTAGGACTCGAAGACCTTGAGCATATTCCGTCTGCGGAATGCGAAAGGTGTACTGACTCTGTAAGAGTCGAGAAATGTACTCATGGTCCTACCACCGGAGCAAAGCAATCATGAAAAGCCCGCTAAGGGCTTTTCCTGTTGCTCCGGTGAGCGGGCAAACTGCTTTGCCCGCGTGTAGAACTCGAAGACCTTGAGCATATTCCGTCTGCGGAATGCGAAAGGTGTACTGACTCTGTAAGAGTCGAGAAGTGTATTCACGATCCTACCACCGGAGCAGAACAATGATTTAGAAAAAACATCCTTGCGGATGTTTTTTCGCATTGTTCTCTCCGTGTGAGCAAAGCAACTGCTTGCTTGATTTGACAGTCAAAAATATTAGTCGTACTATTATTTGAAATAAGTTCGTTGAATAAAGCCGTGGCCACAACAAGAAGATACTAAATCTTGGTCTTTTCTTGTTGTGGCCAGCATGGTCAGAACGACCCTTCCCCGGTTTAGGGGAAATAAATTGCGCAACTGAGCGCAAGAAAGTAGAGACAAATGAGCAAACATAATAAACCATTCGCAATTGCGGATGTTACTTCAGGCGTTCTCAACGCCTTAGCAAAATCCATCATGCGCCAAACCGGACAAGATGATGCAGGTAAGGCAATCCGCCTCGTCACCTCCGGAGAATGGCTCCTGAAAAGACCCAAACGGGAATGGCGCAAGGAAAACGGCGTTATTCGTCTGGAAGTTACCTCTGATGGAACTACCGGGCCGGCCTGGATGAAGCGTCTCGAAAAGCAGGGCGTTGGACTGCATGGGAACGTGGTCGATGTTTTGTCTTCGCCAGATTTTAACGCTACCCGAGACGTGACTTACCATGTGGCGATTCTCAAGAGCGTAATAAAACTTGGGCAGTTTGTTCATGTTCGCACTGACGCGGAGGCTCGCAAACTGAAAGCGTCGGAGATCGAAGTGGCCTGTCTGATTCGAGAGAAGTTCTCTGACTGGGAAATCCGTGCCATGGGCATCTTGTGGATTCATGTGATGCACAAACCTGTGTTGAGTAACGGCGTCCCGATCATCCTGTCCGTTTACGCTGATTCTGATGAATACGAGAATTACATCTGGGTGCAACCGGAGCAGGGGGACTCTAACTTAGTCAGTGAAGAAATTGGGTTTGCCTACATCCTCGGAAAATCTTGACGTGTACAATCTCGAAAAAGGTTAACTAGAGACACCTTAAAACATAACAAGTCTCTCAAAACTGCATGCCCTCGATGGTGTGCAGTTTTTATTTTATGAGCGTATTATGTTCAATAATCGCTATTCGGACGCTATCCCAGGTGCGGAGCGTCAACAAGCGCTTAACATTTTTTTCTGTTTTAAAATTATCCACAAGTTTTCCACTTCTCTGATTTAATAAATTTTTAATATAGATGATACAATGAGTGTGTGTTTGGTCGTAATTATTAGTTGAGCAAAACTATTATTTCGGCTAGCGAGGAGCGCCGCAAAAACTTCTGAGTTTTTATGGCGTCCGAGCGAAGACGAAATATAAGGGTTTAATACCGCGGGGCTCTGCCCGCGTAGTACGAGCGAAGCGAGTTCCTTAAAACCAGGGCTTGCCCTGGGGTCAATACCGCTTTTATTACTTAAATTTTATAAAAATATGAAAAAAATTATATTAGGAAGTGTCATGGCATTGCTCATAGCTTTAACAGCAATAACCCCCGCCTTTGCGGCGACTACGTACACTCTCTTCGGAGATGCAACGATAGTATCTGGTGGGAATCCAGGTAACGCAGCTCAACTGGAATCAAACGAGCCGGGTGGGTTTGCGGGAGTGGATTTTAATGGCACTACACTAACAACACTGAGTGATTTAACAAATCTGGCAACCGACTACAAATTTACAGAAAATAGCTGCGGAGGAGGCTCTCCAAGGTTCCAAATAAACTTAGATAATGGGGCAGGTGATACTGGGAATATCTTCGTATATCTTGGTCCTGCGCCAAGCTATGCCGGTTGTCCAACAGGCGTATGGACTCCTAGCGGAAACTTGGTGACCCCGGCAAGCCTAGTCGATACATCTCAGCTTGATGCTGGAACGTTTTATGACCCATATGCTTCAGCCCTTGTAAAATATGGTGCTTACATGGTTACTGGCGTACAGCTGGTAGCTGATGGTGAATGGGCATTCTCTGGAGATCAGGTTGTCCTGGTTGATAATGTTGAAATAAACACTGACATTGTAACTTTTGAACCAAATGTTCCAACGAGTAAAGACCAGTGTAAAAAAGATGGCTGGAAAACCCTAGAAGATTCTAATGGTCAGCCGTTTAAGAACCAAGGTCAATGTGTAAGTTACTTTAATCACCAATAGGATTGACTTAATTTGCTCATCCCCAAAAACAACCCAAAGGGAAAAACCCCCTGAGGGTTGTTTTTAGTTTTTAGCCCCGACGTAAAGTCGGAGTTCCGAAATATAGTCCCTCGGGGCAAGCCCCGAGGTAATGTCGAAACTCGATTCGCTCGTTCTTCTCGCACGGCAAGCCGCGCAGTATTGGACTATATTAGCTCCTCGGCTCGGAAATGAAAACGCAAAGCCGTTTTCGCTTCTCTCGCTCTACGTCGCTAATAAAAGCGTCGGGATAAAAAAATAATATGAAAACAAATAGTAAAAAATATGTTGATGGGTTTGTGATACCAATAAAAAAGAAGGATGTAGCAGCCTACAAAAAGATGGCTGAGTGGGGAGCTCGAATGTGGAAAGAGAATGGCGCCTTGGAGTATTTTGAGTGCATAGGAGATGATCTAAAAGTCAAAAAGGGAATGCCACAAAAAGGATTTGTTAAACTAGCAGGGCTTAAGGCCGATGAGACGGTGGTGTTCTCCTGGATTGTATATACCTCCCGCGCTCATAGAGACCAAGTGAATAAGAAAGTAATGAGTGACCCTAGCATGAATAATTTCGATCCCTCTACTATGCCGTTTGATATGAAGCGTTTTGCTTCTGGCGGATTTAAGCCGATAGTTGAAGCCTAGTCTATTAAGGCAATTCGAATATCGCCCCTCTACTTCACTAAAGTTACGACAGGGCAAGGCAGTTCGGAGCAAAGGGTGTGAAAACCGATCCCCTTCCCTCAAAGCCCCGAGACGGGAACCGTCGAGGACGATGGTCTCCCGCAATAATCGCTCGTTTTTCCCATCCTGCCGTCGCCGCCGGGGAGCGCCTTCGCGATCGCCTTGTCCTCCTCTCTAAGATAATCGAGCCAGCACAGCGCGTGGTACGCATATCCTCTTTGCCACGCATACTTTTCGCGGTACGCGTTGTCTTTTGCCGCTTCGTTTTCAGTGCGGAGGTCCATCACGCCCCAATCCATCCCGGGATTAGACGGCACCCCGACTTGTGTCGCGATAAGCTCGCCTTTCTTGACCTGTATCATCGGCCGCACCGGCGTTGTCCGCGAATCGTTCTCTTTCGGTTCCGGGAATTTCTCGACAATAGCCTGAAATTTCGGCGTCAGCGTGTAGAGGTGCCCGAACCGCTGGAGAATGCCGCACTCGCTAATCATGTCGAGCGCGTATTGGATCTGGCCTCCCTCCAGGAAACGAGCTCCCTGCATAACGTACCCGTCGTAGGGCATCCGGACTTCAATGTCCGGCGTCGAAAATAGGAAACCGCCGTGCGCTTTGTAGTCCTGAATGCTCAATCCCCGCTGCTGCCCGGGATACAGGATGGCCCGCGCCTTTGATATATCGACGGGACTGTCGAAGACAAGCGGCGGGCATGATGACGGCGGCACACCCTGTGGGACCCATTTGTTCTTATCGTGTTCGAAGCGCCACCAGACCGCTCCGGCATTTTCAAAGTTGTTTTCCGCTCCCGGAGAACTTGTTTCCTCGCCCTTCCCTCCGAGAAGGAGCGAGGAGTACAGGGCTCGAGCGTTAGTCGTGTTTACTTTTTTTGCCTCAAGCGCCTTAAGCTTTTCATCAATCTCTCGGTAGCTTTCAGGACTGATTCTACCGCCGTTTTTCAAAGCAGTTCGAATGCTTTGCTCGATAGCCGTGAGCGTATCGGCGCCGTTCCAGTTTTGGTCTGATTTTGCTTGCCCGCCTAAATCTTTCTTAAGAGTGGAGCGGGTTCCTCCCACCTCCAATTTCTGAAGTAATGCTCGAGCCTTTTTCGTGTTTACTCCCTTTTTCTCGAGAGTCTTTAAGGTGTTGTCGATACTCTTATAGTTTGTCGGGCTGATGCCGCCGCCTTTTTTCTGCGCAAGCCCGAGCTGCCGCTCTATATCGGCTAGCACCCGCGCGCTCGTGTCTTGCTTTTTCGCGGTTGTCGCGGCGGGCTTCTCCCGAAATGACCAGAATGAAAAAGGCGATGCTCCCTGCACCAGTGAAGCCGGACCGGAACTTGAGGAAAGCTCTGTCGAGGGAGTCAGGCTCGTGAGAACTACTCCGCCCCCAACAAGGGCAATCGCCACTAACACAATGACAAACGCACTTCCTTTTGAATACATTTTTCTATTATACCTTTTTCTATTGGCCTGTTATGCACAGCCTAAACTGACAATGTGCAAATTTTGCACATACTGATTTTTACAGTTTCAATTAAGTGATACTTGCAAGGTATTGCCTTATACGCTCTTTATCCTCATTTTCCGACTCTCCCTTAAAATAGATTTCGATAAAATCAACAGAATTAGTTGGAGTATGGTATGCGTATATTATGCGAATCCCGCTTTTTACCCCACGCCCTTTGAGTGCCTTGCATGCGAACTTCTTCAGTTTACAAATTTTTATCTGTTCCGTGCAGAAGTTTGGGATTGGGAAAATAGCTTGCTTATTCAATTTCTGCAAATGAAAAAGTTCAATCGTAAAAGACTTTGCAACTTCAATATCTGCCACTAATGTCGGGAATTTCTTGAGAAGTCGTTTGAGATCCTTTTCAAATTCCTCTGTCTGTCTATACGTTATCGTCTGCATATGTCCTTACTGACGTTTCTGGTGTCCTATAAAACACAGCCTCATATTTTATTACTTCTCCATCTTTTGTCCCCAACCACGGAATATCTAAGTGAGAATAATCGCTCAATTCTTTGGCGTTTTTATCGCTAAGTCGCGCAAGCACTTCATCAATATGTTTTATCTCCTGTGCGTTCAGTACGGAAATATCAGACTCTCTGCGTGGCAGATACTTTGTCTGTTCATGCTGAAAATACTTACTCTTGACCGTTTCGAGTTCTCCCTTCGACTCCATTAACTCCACAATCTTTTTGAATTCGACCGGAGTTGGTCCGAAATGATTTTTTATATACGTTGCTCCAACAAGCTGTTCCTCAAATCTCTCGTAGTAGTCAAAATCTATGAAGTAGAGAAGTTTATACAGCACAGTCATCCCAACATTAGATTTACTACCCACTTTACCCAAAATATATAGCAAAACCTCTCTGAATTTCTTCAAATTCTTTCGAGGTACATCAATACGAATCTCATGCTTTTGTTTTGGCTCCGGTTTATTCTGTAGAGAGACTTTGATATCTGACAGTATCTTGCCAGAGATAAGTTCCTCAAGAGAAATGTTAAAAATCTCAGCAATTTTATTCGCCTGAGACAGCGTAAGCTCTTTCTTACCCTTTTCAATTTCTATATAGCTCGCCCTTGAGACACCGATTTTCTCAGCCAAAAAAGCCTGAGAGACCCCATTAGATTTTCGGAGTTCTAGTAAAAATGTGTGTTTAATCATGTCTAAAGTATAGCCGAATAGGAGATTATGTCAATATATTAGACAAGTCGGTTGTGGATAAATTTGACAAGTGAAATGGAGGGTATAAAATGAAAAAAGAACCAATCACTCCCGCTCCCAGCGAAACACCAACGGCGATAACTAATTTAAAAAAATTATTTAACTTCATAGCTTTACTTTACTGCGTTAATTCTACCATGCGCGAGGGCGCGCATGCTCCCTAGCCCGTCGTAGCTTAATACGTTGGAATTCTCCACCCACCGCGCACGCACAAACCCCGCCGTTAGGGAACCTGAGGTACCGGCGGGGACTCCCTCAAAGATGCTTTTTAGTGTAATCAATCGTATCTGCAACATATCCGGCTGCAACAAAAACTAACTCAATTGGAGTAACCGACGGTCTGCCGCCGATGAACCTTATTCCGCCTCGCATATCATTGAGAAACCAACGGGTTTCTTTGTGCTCTGTCTGGTCGTGAACTATATGCGTGTCTCGATATTGAGTAACAAATACGTCCGCAGCTTTTAGTCTACCGAGGCAAATGCTTTTGAAGGCGAGAACTTTTTCATCTTCACCCGTATAATTTGTCACCGAATTATAAAAGCTTGTTATAGACCCGCTGCTTATCCCTCTCCAATTGTGAATAAAGCCGAAAAGTGCTGTAAACTCATCAAGAAAGATTTTTGCAAATATATAAAGACTTTTGAAATCTGCTTGGTTTTCTCTGCCGAAACGGTTCGCCTCTTTCATTAACGGCTGTAATTCATCCGGAATATCCCTTTTATCTCTCATCTCGTACTGAATTTTCCTTTCCAAAATCTGATATTGCAATATCGTTCTTTCTAATCTCAAACCAACAGTCTCAAAATTATCATAGGAACTCAGCATTGCAGAAAACCTACGATTGAAAAGATTGCCACGGTGCAATCTTTCAATATCCTTTCTGCTATTGATGTGGGTAGAAAAAATGTGTAGAGCAGATTGGGTCTCTTTAAGTTGGTCTTTTATGTTCTTTAGCGCCATACTTATTTAATTGGCCATGCGGGGATGGCCTTATCAATATCGCTCATGATACGGATTGTTTCGCGGAGGGAGACGACAATTTTCATGTAGTGCTTTAGGTCGTCGGTTGAGAGAGTGCGTTCAGCTTTTTTGCGGTCTTTGAGCCACTTCTCGCAAACTTGATAACCACCAATCATAAATTGCCATACCTCTTTTTCAACACCTTCAAAATACTGCCCTTTGTTCACATACACACACTGTTCCTTTTCCTCATAACGCGCTTCGGTAACTTTCCAATCCTCAACATTTTCGGACTTAACACCTCCGATTTTTACTCCCCATTTTTCCGGCTCGTCAAAAATCGTTTTTGCCTTATCAAACGGGTTCTCGCCGAGCAAATGCAGATTCACAAGCTCATTGCCGAGATGGACAAGTTTTGCGAACAACTCCTTATCGCTTGTGAGAGGTAGGCGTGGAAAATCAATCTTGAGTTGTTCGGCGTAACGAGTGCGATAGGTTGGCGAATGAAAAACCGCGTAGGCATAGTAAAAGATTTCTTCGGGCGTAAGGCGAGTGTCGCCCTCCTTTGTCGGGTATTCCGCTATCGGATAGTAGACCGCACCCATGTTTGAAGCAATTTCCCGCGCAATAGTTAAATCAATGTTTGGCTGGCGTGCGGCGGGGATATTGCCTACTGCCCCAACAAACAACGACTCACCTTTGTCGGGATAAAAATAAAGCGGCAGTAGATAGTTCCATTCCTTTGTCTTTAACGAAACGACAGCACTTTCTATAACACTATTCGACACAAATAAATGTCGAAATCCTGCCAGTACTTGTTGTCTTGAGGTGATAAAACCAAGATTAGGTTTCAGCATTTGCTCCATTGTTTCCGTACGAGGTCTTTTTAGGAAACCTCCAGACTTACCAGTGAAGTAGGTATATCTAGTATCAAACGGTCGGTATAGAATCTTCGTGGTCTTTCCCTCGTTGTGTTTAACATCTTCTATTGCATTTTTTGCCGTCCACCCAGAGCTATCAATCAAAGCATACTTATTTTTCAATTCCTCCGCTCCTTTTGACTGAAAATTTGCCTTAATTTCTTGCAACACAACCTCGTCAAATTGAATTGTGAGTTCATCTCGCCCAGTTTGTATACCGCTATTGTAATGGATAAATAAATCTGTGATCTTCCTGTATTTAGAGTATTCTTCCTCAACACCTATGTCTTTCGTCACAAAAAACCAATTGGGTTCTTTAGGGAAAAGTGTATTCCACTTTGTTTGTTCAAAGTTCTGATCCAAAAGTATTGCAAACTTATGCTCGCGTGCGCCCCACAATTCAGCGTATTTAACAACTGTTTCCTGTTTCTTTTTTGGAAACTTCACGAAGATATTTATACAAACACCCTGTTGGATATTAAAAACATTCTCGTCTTTTTCTCCGTCCGGCGAGACTTCTCCCTTACGGCTATTGCCATGAAGGTCGTAGATATAAATCTCGTCAAAAGTATCCATAAGTGAACGACGCATCTGGCGATGTGTAATACCGTCAATAAAAGTGTTACTTGTAATCATTGCAAAGATACCCTGTCCTGTCTGTGCAAGTTTCCACTGGGCAAAGCGAATAAACTTGATGAAGTCGTCATCAAGGTTAATTTTTTTCTCCTTTAAGTCCTTTTTGTAATCCTTCAGTAGATTCAAAATCCACTCGCCACGATTCATCCGGCCAAAGTTGGAATAAGGCGGGTTGCCGATAATTGCTAAAATCGGTACTTCTTTTTTTACTTTCCGCGCGGCTTCGCTTTCTTCGGCGACACTTCCATATACCCAAGCGTCTGTATATCCTCCTTTTGTATCTTTCTTCCCATTCGGGTCATCAAGTGTGTTAGCAAGATAAATCTTGAAGCGGTCGTTGTCTTTGTCGCTGTCATTTTGCGTTAACGCAAAATCAAAACCAAGCCGCTCTACTTCAAGAGTGAGTTTGAGATGTGCGATAGCATAGGGCGCAATAAGAAGTTCAAATCCATAGAAATGCTTGAGAATATGTTTGAGTACAATATCGTTAAAGACCTTTTGTACCATTTCTTCCCCGTGAGCTTCATTCTGCTTTCTCGTGTCAGCATAAATCTGTTGAATTGCGGACATAAGAAATGTTCCCGTTCCGGTCGCGGGGTCAAGCAAATGCACCGATTCGTCAGCAAGACCTTTCGTCTTCGCAAACTTATCCCGCAAGATAAAATCAACACTTTTGACAATATAATCCACTACAGGTTTTGGAGTGTAGTACACACCTCGCGCTTCGCGCTCTCTTGGGTCGTACTCCTTCAAAAATGGTTCGTAAAATTGAATGACGGGGTCTTCGCCCGGCTTATGCTCTACAAGTTTTGCCCTAATGCGTTCAATGTCCGAAGCGTTGAGTTGGTCCACCAAAAGACGCGCCGCGTCAGTAATGCTTGGAATGGTCGTCGCTACTTTTTTGATGAGTGAGTACAGGTCGGCAAGAATAGGAACATTGGTCGGTAAGTAATCAATTGCGTTGGTAAGCGTAAGCTCTCTATCGCTTTCGCGGTGTGAGTGTTCCAGCGCGGCAAGAAAAAGCGAATAGGCGAGAGTTTCAGCAACCATATTCGCAAATTGATGCGGAGCAATATCTTGAATGAGCGTCTTTTCAAATGTTCCTTTGAGCTTTCCGAGGTCAGATTCGTCGCCATGCTCCTCAAGAGCTTCTTCAACCTGTTTAGAAAGAAGTCGTGTTTTCTTTGCGAGTGCGAGAGCTAACTGTTTTGGAGTGCGGGTTTCGTGGACTCGGCCTTCAAAAAACTTAACGAGAAAATCTTGAAACTTCGCGCTATCCGCGCCGTCAATTTTTGTAATATCAAACGAAGCTCGCGCTACCTGCCTTGGCTCAACTTTGCTTTTCTCGTCCGAACCGTCTTTTGTCCATTGCCACAATTCCCATTCGCGCAGATTTGTAAATATGATATTTTCAAGAGAGTCCTTGTATTTAGAAAATTGGATTTTGAATTTCTCGGCATTGAGGTCTTCAGTTGGCATTTTAATCTCAACCCAGCCGATAAGTGTCTCGCCATTACGAATGGTGATGTCGGGAAAACCAATATGCTTGTCGTCTTTGGCAAGAGATTCTTCTGCAACAGCATCCAAGGCTTTGAGTTTAAATGTGCTTTTGCCGTATTCCACAAAAAAATTGCAGAGTGCCGTATAAGTAGACCTTTCGTTTCCGGTAGCAAGCACCTTTGCTATTTTTTGTTTTAGAAGCTCAATCGTTGGATTCATAATTTATGCGGTAATAGTGAATTTAACGGAAGCGATACGCTCGTGACTGAATGTCATTTGTAACTTGTTCCGCAATGCAGTAACCTTTTTGTCTTTATCGGCGAATTGCGCTTCTTGAGCTTGAATGTAAAGCTTTTGGGCGCGGAAAAGTTCTTTTTGCTTCTTGTCTATCTGGGTTTGTATTTGGTCGCGCTCATGCGAGCCGAGGGTTCGTGATGCCCGCATAGTTTTCTGTAGGTCTTTGATTTCCTGCTGTCGTATCGTCATCTCCTGCTGAAACTTCAAAAGAGACTCCTCAATAAATTGGTTAAGGCGATCCATTTCCTCATAAATATACTTCTCATTTTCCGCATTTATCTCGTTTTGCGAGTTTTTTATCTGTCCACTTGCAACATCTTCAAGCTCGTCGCGAAGACGGCTATCTGCTATTTTCTCATGTTCTATATCAAGGTCAAAGACTTTATCCAAGTTCAGTTTGATATGTTCCCAGTGGTCTCCGTTTTTTACTAATCCGGTAGTGATTATCTTTTCAAATTGCTCCGGTGAGTCATTCACGGTACGGCGTGTGCATAGGAGAATATCAACAACTAACTGACACTCTTTCCCGACAAGGTTTTCAAGTGAATGGCGGCCGTGGCTTTGTCCATGCCGAAGTGCAATATCCCAAGTTCCTCCCCGCTTTTTTTTATCAACATCAAGTTGGTCCTTAATAAATAACTCTTTTTTGATGTCTACTGGTTTATATCCTTTATCCTTGTCTTTATCGCCAAGCACTCCGAGGTAATATGACACCCCGCTATAGTCAAAAACATTCTCGTCTTTCGCATGAATATGTGGAGCGAAGGCAAGAAAGAGGTAGCGTTTCAACTGTGCGTCAAAACGTGTTAAAGATTCTTTAAGCGCCTGTTGTCGCACCCGAAGTTTCTGACGGACTTCTTCATCAAAATGCTGAATGACTTTTCTTTGAGCGTCCTCAATTTTCTCCTGAACAATATCGAAAAGTTCTAGTTGCAATTGTTTGAAGCTGTTTTCAATCTGCACTTCGGTGCGACAATTACGGTAAATATCGAGAATCTTTCTCTCAAAATCTAACCCCGCACCAAGTCCGCCGAGCGCAATCTCGCGCACTTCGTATCCGTCATCGGTTAATTGTTCAGTTCCAAGTACTTGATCAGTAAAATCAAAGAGATTTCCGAATAACTTTATCTTCTCGGACAGCAATTCATACACACGCTGTTCAGCGTAATTTTTTATATTTATGAAGTTTATGACTAGCACATCAAGCTTCTGACCATAGCGATGACAACGCCCAATGCGCTGCTCGATTCTCTGAGGATTCCACGGCAAATCATAATTGATAACGATATTCGCAAATTGTAAGTTCAAACCCTCTGCTCCCGCTTCTGTGGTAATGAGTATTCCTTTTTCAAGAGTTCTGAATTTCCAAACGAGGGCTTTACGCAAATTGATACTCTTTGAACCTCCCTCGGCCTCTTTTGGAAATTCTGCTGACCATTCTTCAAAAATCTCCCGCGCTCGCTTGCTCGCGTTGCTCCCATTAAAAAGGACTAGGTTATAGCCAATGCTACCGAGCAGTTTTTCTAGGTGGTCTTGCGTACGGCGAGATTCAGTGAAGATGACAGCTTTTTGCGGCCACTTTTGTTTTTCTGCGTGTTTGAAAACTTTGGCAAGTACGCGAACCAGCGCTTGGCTCTTTTGGTTTTCGTCAATAGTCGCGGCAAGAAAGTAATAACTCAAGATGTCTCGCAATTCTTGCAAGACTTCTTCCTTTGTAAATTTATGGTCAATCTCCCGTTCCGAGACTTTCTTATGCTCGTCGTCAAATAGTTCATCTTCCCCAAGGTCGTCCGCGTCTTGTGTTTCTTCTTCAATTTTTTCAAGTGTCTTCTCAATATCTTCAAGACCGGGGAGGACCTCCTGTTCTATTTCAGCATCTGTTTTTTCGCATTTCGGCAAGTGAATACTTGGAATCTGCTTCTTATACTTTTGGGAGAAACTACTGTGCAACTCTGTCGCTAATTGATTGAGGGTTGTATCGGAAACACTAAATTCTAATTGCAGACGTTTAGATAAAAAGTTGGCGACTTTTTGAAGCGTTCCGGCGATAGCAAAACTAGAGCTTGCCAGAATCTTTCGATACACTAATTCCATCATGTTTCGTTGGGTTGCTCTAGTGGAAGCAAGCCACGGGCGATGGAGATATTCGCTCACTGAATTGTATAGCTCAATTTCGTCGTCATTCGGAGCGAAGTTTTCTGTTACGCTGTGCCGATTGGTAAATGGGACAAGACCAATAACTTGTTTGCGTAAGGTGCGAGTGAGAATACCACCATTCTGTACGCCGTCTTCCACTGTTCCAACAAGCCGTTCCCGCAACTGCTTCAAGCGGCTCATATCTTTCGCTTTCTTTACTGGATTTGCAAAAAGCGTTTTGAAAGAAAACTCTGTTCCTAAATAATTTTCATCAAGAAAACTCGTAAGGCCGTAAAGTTCCATAAGATTGTTTTGGAGGGGAGTAGCCGTAAGAAGTATTTTTGACCGTCCTTTAATTACCTCACGGACTTTTTTTGCCGTTTTGTTTCCTTTTTTCCAAACATTTCGTAGGCGGTGTGCTTCGTCAATTACAACAAGGTCCCACTCAATCGGCTGACAAATATAATCATAACGATAGGCGAAATTGTGTGACGCAATAAAGATACCCCCTTGCTCTAAAGGATTCGCCTTCATATGCTCCTTCTGCATTTTCTTTAAAACAGAGCCGTCAAGAACATGTGTCGGTAAATTGAAACGATTGGATAACTCGTCTTGCCATTGGGTACGCAAAGACGCAGGGACTAATATCAAAATTCTTTTGCGTCCCTCTGTATAAAGTTGATCAATAATGAGTCCGGCTTCAATTGTCTTTCCTAGACCGACTTCATCGGCGAGAATCGCGCCTCGTGAAAGGGGGCTTTTGAACGCGAAAACCGCCGCATCTACTTGATGCGGATTGAGGTCAATATTTGCTGACCGAATGGAGTTGTTTAGTTTCTCCGGATCAGAAATTTGCCGTTTTTCTGTTAGTTTGTGGGCGAGATATGTTTTAAGTAATTCAGACATATTCCAGAAATCCTAGCATTTTTTGAGGCATAAAAACAGCCCGAAAAGCGAAGACGCTTCGGCGCAAACCCAAGTTCGCTCCTCCTCTGCGTAACGCTCCGAAGGGCACGGTAAAGCTTCCCACCTTCGCCAGAGGCTACCGGACGGACGCGGCGCGGAACAAGCCGCCCGGTCCTCACTGCCGCCTAAAACAACATCCACACATACTAAAGAATGTGTGGATGTTGTTTACCTCAAGAGTTGCGTGATAAGGGCGACCATTACTTCCTTTTCCTTCGGGTCGCTTTCAGCGACAAGGAGCGCGAGCGCGGCGAGCGCGTTGTCGTTGATTTTCTTTTCGCCGTCCTCCCGATAGAGTGCATTGTTTTTGTCCAAAAAATACACAAATAGAAAGGAAGCGGAGCGTTTGTTTCCGTCAGAGAATGGGTGATCCTTTATGACGAGATACAGCAAATGAGCCGCTTTGCTTTCAAGCGTTTTATAGAGTTCCTGTCCGCCGAATGTCTGGTAGAGTCCCCTGACAACTCCTTTGAACGATTCGTCCTTTTCATTGCCAAACAGTTCTCCAGCTTCTTTTTTCGCGATGAGTTCTCGTTTCACTTCCGCTATGATTCGCCTGGATTCCTCATAGGTAAGCGTAAATATCCCTTTCCCGCCTTTGGCTTCTTTTAGTGTTCCTCTGTCATACTCATCGAGAATCGTGAGCGTCTTCGCATAAGAAGCGAGCAAGCTTAAAATCTCACCCTCCTGCCCCGTGAGCAATTCTTTCGTTGATTTCTCTTTCAGAAACGCAATCGTACTTTGCAATTCGGCGAATTTCTGCCTTGCTTCAAGGAGACGTTTCTCGTTAATCGTAAATCCCTTAGTGATGTGTTCTCGGAGTACTCGAGTCGCCCAGATACGAAACTGTGTTGCCTGTTTGGAATTGACCCGGTAACCAACGGAAATGACTGCATCCAAATTATAAAAGTCCATTTCCCTGACCTTCCCGTCTTTTGCAACCTGTGCAATTTTTGCACAGGTTGAAATCTCATCTAATTCCTTAGTTCCATAGATATTAGCAACGTGGCGTACAATACCTGTTCTATCGACACCGAATAGCGTGGCCATCTGATGTGCATCGAGCCAAATCGTCTCACCCTGAAGACGTACCTCCACTTCCGGCCCTTGTTTTGCCTTATAGAGAATAATTTCTCCTCGTTTTTGTTCCCATACTTTGGGCATAACTTCAAAATCCTAGCATTTCTTGACCCATAAAAACAGCCGCCCGTCCTCGCTCGACAGGGTGGTGGGAGTGCGAGAAAACTGCGCACCGGGTATTTAGGCCCGAGTAGCCCCATGGGTGTATACTGCAATCAAGAAGATGCGAGGTTGTCTTTGTCGAGATGACAATTACGAGAGAGCTAAGAAGAATTACAATCAATATGAAGTCAAACAATAAAATGGATTTCGAGGTCATCATAGGCAAAGATGAGGTGGGTAGGGATTTTGCGATACACGTTCCCACACTGCCTCATTTGCTCGTTGGAGGTGTGGCGGGTTCCGGAAAATCCAATCTTCTGCATCGCATTGTCGTTACACTTTCTTCCCGTATTTCTCCTCAAGACCTCAAGCTTATTTTGATTGACCCGAAGCAAGTTGAACTCAATGTATATAATCACCTTCCGCATCTGCTCACGCCAGTTATAGGAGACCCTAAGAAAATGGTGCTCGCCTTGAAATGGGCGGGAAAAGAGATGGATAGGAGACTTGGCATCTTTCAATCAGCACATGTCCGTACTATAGAAGCGTATCGCAAGAAAGGTCTCAAGGAGGAGACTATGCCGTATATTTTGATTGTGGTGGATAGCCTATCAGAGATGATGGCGGCGTATCCGGATGAAGTCGAGACAATAATCGCTCGGCTATCGGAGGCGAGCCATCTTACTGGCATACATCTCGTGCTGTCCACATCACGGGTAGCCGGTAAGTTCATTACCGAGCCAATCAAGTCCGGCATGCAATCGCGCATTGCATTTAAGGTACCATCAGCAAGCGATTCAATGAGTCTCCTTGGTATCGGCGGCGCCGAGAAATTAAATGCTACGGGGGAGATACTCTTCCAGTCGGGAAGCATGAAATACCCTATGTGTGTACGATTGGCGCAAATTTCAGAAGCTGAAATAGCCGAAAAGTTGAAAACTATCAAGGGAGAATACAAAGAGGAGGCCCAGAGTGTAATTCATCCGCACTCTGCCGAAGATGCTTTCGATACAGACCATGACAATATGTATGAAGAAGCTCGTCAGGTGACGGTTTCAGCCGGCAAAGTTTCCACCGCGTTTCTACAACGCAAACTTCGTATCGGTTATGCCCGCGCGGCGTATTTGATAGATATACTTGAAGAAAAGGGCGTCATTGGCCCGGCAGATGGAGCAAAACCGAGGGAAGTGCGCGTTCAGGCGATTATACATTGAGTATGATGCAAGGAACCGACAAAATTATGGATACGGAGTTTTGCAAATTCTTAAGCAAGGTACACGCAGATGGTACGATTGCCATCACTCCTTTAGGGTATGCCAAAAATTCCATAAAGAAACCAATGCTACCCGGCTGGAAAGAGGTGGCTACGGAAATAGTTATCAAGGAAGAGTATGCAAGGGGCCTCGATGGCATCGAAGAGTATTCGCATATTATTGTCGTGTATTGGATGGATAAGGAAGAAAAATGTCATTTGCGTCATCGCCCGCAAGGAAGGACTGATGTGCCTTTTGGCGGCATTTTCGCATGTCGCTGTCCACAAAGGCCGAATCCCATTGCCATGTCGACCGTAGCACTTATGGGCAGAATAAATAATGTGCTGAAGGTCAAGGGATTGGATATTTTGGATAAAACGCCGATTATTGATATAAAACCCTACTGGCCGCAGTACGACAAAGTTGATACTGCTAAAGTTCCTTCTTGGGTGAACAATCTTATATTTTAAGGAGAGTAAATCTTAAGAACGACACTGCAGGGCTACAGCCCGTTGGGCTCACCCGAGTAGGGCTTTAAACCCTGTGGGTCGCACCGAGACCCTGCGCACAAGCGCAGGGTATTTCACAAGGTGTGGGGGTAAAATAGAGGCATGACAAAAAAAGACGTGGCGGGTGGTGTCGTGCATCAATTGCCGTCAGATTTACGGAAGGCTCTTGCTAGAGCTCCCGCAGCGCGAGCCGTGTGGGAAGATATTACGCCGCTGGCGCGCAGTGAGTGGATCTGCTGGGTTATCTCCGGCAAAAAAGCACAAACGAGAAGCATCCGCATTGAAAAGGCGCTCTCGAAACTTAAGAGCGGAATGCGCCGGCCGTGTTGTTGGGCTGGCTGCCCTCATCGGTGACGAACGAAGGAGTAGCCATAGGCCGAAGGGTCTACACCCCTCCTTGCCCACTCCCACCACCCCGTCTCCCCAGTACCACGAAGACGGTTACGGGGCGCGGCGGAGACGGGACACCCCTCCTCGAGCAGGAGGGGATGAGAGACACGCCAGTAATGAATCTACCGGCGATTGCGCCAAAAACGAAACGTAGTAAGATAGCGCTATTAAGAGCTAACAACAACCTATGACTAACGAACATGAGCCGGTAGCACCGGGGACGGAAGCGCCGAAAAAAGAGGACGTGGCTTCGCCTAGTACCACTACTCTCCTATCAACACCTGTGGAGAGCACTGCCGCTCCGGCGAGCGAGACGATCTCTCCCCCTCCCCCTCTGCCTCCCACCCCTCCCGCGCCCGCGGAGAGCGCGAAGGTGGAACACAAAAGTGGAACGATCGCACTCGGGATTCTCTCGTACCTTGGAATACTCCTCGTGATACCGTTTCTCGTGTCCAGAAACGATCCTTTCGTGAGATTTCATCTTAAGCAAGGCATGGTCCTCCTCGTTATCGAAGTAATTCTCTGGATACTGTCAGGGATGTTTTACGGACTTATCTCTCTCATCAACCTCCTTGAGCTAGGGGTCATTATCCTCGCCATCATTGGCATAGTGAACGTCTTACAGCGCAAGGAGAAGGAGCTTCCACTTGTTGGTTCGTTTTCGAAACAGCTTGACCCGCTTTTTAACGCGGTATAACATCAGCAGTTAAGAAAGCACATTGTGCGAATACTATTATAAGCTAAGCATCGATTAGGACTATGGAGCCAGAAAACACGCAGGAGCAGCAGCAACAAGTGGGCGGGAAATCGAAAACGGGGGTGTACATCGTGGTCGGTATCGTAGTGTTACTCGTTATCGGTTGGCTCGTGAAGGGGGTCATGTTCCGCTCGGTAACGGGCGTGGATGTTGATAGAAATCTAGGAGGAGCGACGACCTACTCGAATGAGGAAGGGAGCGTAACCGTTGGCGGAAATAAGCTTCCGGACAATTGGCCAAGCGACGCGCCGGCGTACAAAAACGCGACGATACAGTATTCGGGCACTTCAAATCCTCAAACAGGAGAGGCGGG
>Ga0209542_10004342_pt1 | contig 29209 bp, 30 predicted proteins | sample RifCSPhighO2_01_FD_184028 | JGI IMG/M metagenome (GOLD analysis project Ga0209542, IMG submission 184028) | Soil microbial communities from Rifle, Colorado - Rifle CSP2_plank highO2_0.1 (SPAdes) (version 2) | ecosystem: Environmental > Terrestrial > Deep subsurface > Rock core/Sediment ... | reverse complement strand
CCGTCATCGCAAAAATCGCGAAAGACATGGGTGCCATTGTCATTGGTACAGTCACCATGCCATTCAAAATCGAGCGTTCTAGAGTGGAAAAAGCAGAGTACGGGCTTTATCTGCTCCGTATGCACTGTGACAGTGTGGTCGCGATCGACAACAATAAGCTAGTGCAGATTGCTGGAAGTCTTCCAGTAAATCAAGCCTTTGCCGTTGCCAACGAACTCATTGCAACCATGATCAAAGGAATTGTAGAAACCATCTCCGTTCCGGCGTTGGTAAACTTAGACTTTGCAGACGTTCAGGCCATCATGAGTGGTGGTGGCGTTGCGGCCATCGGTGTTGGAGTCTCAGACACGGCAGATCGTGTAGAGGAAGCCGTGCGAGGAGCTTTAAAAAATCCTTTGTTGCCGATCAGTTACGAAGGTTCAACCGGAGCAATCATCCAAGTAGTAGGTGGTCCTGATTTGACGCTAGAAGAGGTCAGCCGAGTGGGCGAACTCGTAACTGAAACCATGGATGACGATGCCAATGTGATCTGGGGTGCACGTATTGATGATAACATGACTGGAAAGCTAACCGTGATGACCATCATTACAGGTGTGAAAAGCCCCTGGATCCTAGGTAAGGTTAAAGCGCATTCAAAAAAGGCGCAGAAACGGGTCTTATCCGCAGACCTCGGCTTGGAACTCATTTACTAGCAAAGGACCTAAATTTCAGGAGAACAACCCCTTTGCTAGTATACGGAAACGGAAACAAATTTGGTTAATAATGTCCGTTTCCGATTATACTGACGTTCTCCGCCTTCACTCACCCCCCCAATAGAAGTGAAGGCGATCCGTAAACCCCCCCGCGGAATGCGGGGGATTTTTCTTTCTTCTTAACTTCCAGAAAGTATAAAAACCAAGTTCTTTTCACAGGGAAGATGCAAGAATTCTCCTACAATTTACGAGTCCCTAAGGATCGCATTGCCGTCATGATCGGAGTGAAAGGCAAGGTCAAAAAAGAGTTGGAAGAGCTTACGCAGGCCACGATTCAGATCGATTCATCGGAAGGAGAAGTTTTGCTCAAGGGCGAGGACTCACTTAAATTGTTCACGCTAAAAGAAGTGATTCGCTCGATTGGACGGGGGTTTAATCCTGAAATTGCCATGTTGCTATTAAAACAAGACTATGTTCTAGAAGTGGTTTCGTTGAGCGAATTCACTCCTGACAAGAATCATCAACAACGTTTGAAGGGTCGAGTCATTGGAACAGACGGAAAATCTAGGGAAATCATCGAACGCTTGACGGACACTTACATATCCATATATGGAAAAACCATTTCCATCATCGGTTCTTCTTTAGCAGTATTACAGACCCGTAAAGCGGTAGAAATGCTATTGAAAGGAAGCATGCACTCAACTGTTTTTCGCATATTGGAAAAATACAGGCGAGATACGCGAAGGCAGGAATTGTCAGGGAATGCATTCTAACCATTCTAGCTAGGCCTCATTCAATGACCTGTGGCTGAAACGGGTAAATTGAGGCTAATGATAAAAAGGCCGTTTAACATTTCCTTCTTCTTTAGCGATTTCATGCACAATTTCTTCTGCACAGACCATTTCAGGGAGTACAATGTGTTTGGCTCCGGCATTCTTAAGTTTTTTCACCATGTGTGGACGGTCAGCTCGAGCATAAATCACCAAGTCAGGTCTTAGCTCACGCGCTGTTAAGATGGTAAAAATGTTTTTCTCGATTTCAGGAAGGACAACAATGAGAGCTTGGGCATGTAGGAGACCCGCGCTCACAAGGTCTTTTTCTTCCATGGCATCGCCTTCCATAGCAGTATATCCATTTCGTTGTAAGTCATTGACAAGCGTTTCTTCGCGCTCCATAATGACATATTTCTTATGTTGTATTTTCAATAGATCTGCTACATGGCTGCCCACACGACCGCCACCACAGATAAGGTAATGTTTCCTAAGTTCATTTACTTTTTTCATGATTCTCACCTGCTGAAAGTATTGGTTGAATTTTCCTTCAATCATAAACTCGAACATGGTCCAAACACAGGCCCATAATATGATCACGCCTACGACCAAAAGTATAAGTTGAAACATTTTTCCGACGACCGTATGATTGGTTTCATGCTCGAAAGCAAAGGTTTCTAACGTGTAAATAAATCCTTGCCAAAATCCTACATTTTGAAGGAGCATGTAGCCAATGGTTCCAAAAAGGAGAAGTCCGATGATAATCAACAGGATGAGTTTCATCTGCTTGGAGACTGCAAACTCGTAGAAATCACCTCTTTTTGTCATGCTTTCATCTGATTTTCAAGAGTATTTATAGTTTGCTATGGGAGAACGAAAAACGTAAGAAAAAATTTGGTTTTGCAAAGCATTTTCCAAATAGTAACCTTTATTAAGGACTTCTTGCAAAATTCGAGCATGGTCTCTAATATCAAAGCCGTAGAAATGGCAAAAGAACAGCGAGAAATTTCGGTCGCTGAATTTTTTGAAAAAAACCGCCACCTCTTAGGATTTGATAACAAGCGTAAAGCCCTTCTCACAACAGTCAAGGAAGCTGTGGATAACAGTTTAGACGCATGTGAAGAAGCCGAGATTCTTCCAGAGATCACCGTGGAATTGATCGAAATGGGAGAAGATCGTTACCGAGTGGTGATCGAAGACAATGGTCCGGGTATTGTAAAGGAGCAGATCCCAAAGATCTTCGCTAAGTTACTGTATGGAAGCAAGTTTCATCGTCTAAAGATGTCCAGAGGCCAACAAGGGATTGGCATCAGTGCCAGTGTTTTATATGGCCAGTTAACCACGGGTCGACCGGCTAAGATCATCTCGAAGATTCATGCAAATGAACCGGCACATTATTACGAATTAAGAATTGATACAAAGACCAATGCTCCTGAGATTATTAAAGAAGAGATAAAGCCTTGGAGTAAGCCTCAAGGAACCCGTGTCGAAATTGACTTAGAGGCTTCGTATCAAAAGGGTTTGCAGAGTGTGGATGAGTATTTGCGGGAAACCGCCATCATGAACCCACACACCACCATCATTTATGTAAACCCAAAGGCTGAGCAGGTAATCTTCCCGCGCAGTGTAGAGTCTCTACCAAAATTGCCAAAAGCCATCAAGCCTCATCCATACGGCGTGGAATTAGGCTTGTTGATCAAAATGCTAGGCAATTCAACCAGTCGAACCGTTCAGAGTTTTCTGATCAACGAGTTTTCGCGTGTCGGACCAGACACTGCAAAAGACATTTTAGAAAAAGCCTTGATCCCTCCAGCGACAAAGCCGCAAGAGATCTCTAGAGATGACGCGGAAAAGATGATCAAGGCAATTAAGAATACGAAAATCATCGCACCTCCAACCGATTGCATCGCTCCTTTAGGAGAGGACTTGATGGAAAAAGGATTAAGAAAGGAAGTGAATGCCGAATTTTATTGTGCCGTTACCCGCCCCCCCAGTGTTTACCGAGGAAATCCATTTGTAATTGAGTGCGCGGTTGCATATGGTGGCCAACAACCTGGAGATCAGTCAGCATCATTGCTGCGCTTTGCAAATCGCGTTCCTTTGTTGTATCAGCAAGGGGCTTGCGCGATTACGAAATGCGTCCAATCCACCAATTGGAAGCCCTATGGTCTACAGCAAAGTGGGAGTAACATGCCTGTTGGACCGGTCACAATCGTGGTTCACATGGCTTCCGTGTGGGTGCCCTTCAGCTCAGAAGCTAAAGAAGCCATTGCCCATTATCAGGAGATCACCAAAGAAATCAAATTGGCTTTGCAAGAAGTCGGCCGTAAGATGCAACGGTATGTGCATAAGAAAGTGCGTATGCATCAACAGCTCGAACGGGCAAGTATTTTCGAACGATACATTCCGGAAGTGGCACGTTCGTTGGCTGAGTTAAGTGGGGAAAAAGAGGCAAAGATCTTACAAGCCTTAGAGGCCATGGTGAAAAAAGAGGACATTCAAAGAGAAATTTTGCAGATGGAAACCTTGAATTCTGAGTTCGAGGGCCCTGAAAAGGAAAAGGGCGAGGGAGAAGAGGAAGAATGACAGAAACCAAAAAAAGTTTGGAAGAGATGGGTAAAAAATTAGTCAAGGAAATTGAGCTAGGTCAAAACCCCGCCATTGAAATTCCGGTTCGCGCTCTTTCAAATGTAGTCTATGACCAAGAGTCTAAACTACTTGGCCTCGGAGAAAAAACAGCCAAGCGTTTCTTCTTCAATGTGGGGCATGCAAAAAAATTCCTACAAACTTTAGAGGTTGCAAAGGCCAGCCATGACTTACTTACGATTCAAAAGCACGCGAGCTTAAGAGATGTTTTTTACATGGTGAAGCGCACCATCCCTGGAACGAAAGTCAATACTGTGGATGAGCAGCGAGAGTCGGACAAGGCCATTGAGGACCTAGAGTTGATAACTAATTTTTCTCGAGAGCAGCTGAACATCAACGCAAACAAGATGGGGTCCGTAGCAGGAAGTGTAGTCATTGAAGACAAAGGAGACACAATCGATTGGTCTAAATTAGGTAGTGGAGGTTGGAGCATTCCTTCCAATGTGGAAGAGATCAAGTTCAAAAAAATTTCTGCCAAGTACGTAATTTACATGGAAAAAGCAGCGGTGTGGGAGCGTCTGCATGAAGATAAATATTGGTCAAAGCAAAACTGCATCATCATGAGTTCGCAAGGTCAAACCACTCGAGGCATTCGACGATTGTTGCAGCGCTTGAGCTCAGAGCATAAACTCCCTATTTATGTCTTAACAGACTTCGACCCCTATGGAGTGTACATTTACAGTGTCATCAAATTTGGCAGCATCAGCCTAGCGCACATGACTGAGCAACTGGCCATTCCCAATGTCCGATTTTTGGGGATTACGGCAGATGACGTGATTAAATACGATCTAAAAAGACATTTCATCAAGTTGAAGGACATTGACATCGACCGCTTGAAGCAGATGTCCGAGTACGACTGGTTCAAGAATCATAAGAATTGGTTGAGACAGTTTAAGATGATGAAGGAGTTTGGAGCCAAGTTGGAAATTCAAGCTCTATCATCCCGAGGCATTACCTTCATCAGCGAGAGTTACCTGCCTGAGAAGATCAAGGCCCAGGAGTTCATTGACTAGGTAATCTGCATTTGTTTAGCATCCAAAGGTCGAAAATCCTTCAATGAATAAATTGAGTTCGTTGTGGGGGTTGCCCCCTCGGGGAAACAGAACCTTCTATAAACCAGGTAGGTTTTTGAAGTGGCAAAATTACGTAAGAATTTTGAGCACTGTCAAAAACGGTAGGTTTTTGAAGATGCTAAACAAATGTTTTAATCATCACTATAAAGTGGCAATAAAGGCTAAGATTTATAAAGCCCCTATTCTTTCCACCAAGGATGAGTCTCGACCGTTTAATGTCTCCGTGGGCTAGGAAAATGATAATACCCCTAGCACTACTCGCTGGAAACGCTCTACTTCCATATGCGCTTCATGCAGGTACTCACGCTCCAGTCTCCGATAAAGGATCAGTGCCCCCTCCCTCTCTTACAAGTCCAGGCGCAAGACCTAGAATGGAAGGCGGTGGAGCAGGTTCCGAAGGACAAGCCCGATTAAAAGACCTCGTATTAAGATTGCATGAAATGATCTGTATAAATGGGGGTTATGGAAGACACAGCGATTACTTCAGAACCGCTTCAGAAAGTCAAGGCATGATCCGATATCAAGGAAAAAACGTTCCTGTCACGATTGACGTAATTCCAGTAACCCTTCCCAACATTCGAGCAGGTGAACAAGCAGAATACATTTCTATAAGAACAAGTGATCGTAGCTTGAGCGGCCTCATGATCGGCTGGGGTACAGCCACATTAAGTAAGCCCAATAAAGCGGCAGCAACCTCAAAGGATGCAGAAAAATACCTAGATATGCATGGCGAGGATGGAAGACTTATATTTATTGCTCCTATAGTATCAAAGGGAGATAGTCTAAAGATTACCCACAAAGTGCCTAAAGAAGGTAAACCAGGGAAAACAGAAGACCTGGAAATTGAGTACAACCAAAATGCCGTAAGCCAGTTAACACTAGCCGCAAACTTGTATCTAGTAGATGTTTGGGATGGTAGATCTACATTCCCTGGCCAACTGGATTACATGGTGGCAAAAGGAGATGTTCCAGGTTCAATCGGAGTCATTCGTTCCTTGGCAAGAGATCGATGGGGACTAGCACAGTATGACCCTCGTAACGAAAATGCTTTACTGCATGGATTGGCACACATAAGCGGTCTAGAGCTCAGTACAGAGGACAAATTCAATGATGCTTTTAATATAAACTCAGGCTTGCCCGCCCCAGTCCCAACGCCCAAGTCCCCTTAGTGCTTGTTTTCAAAAGTTTTATATACTTTCTAAACCGTTTTTAAAGCCATGAGTAAAGGCGGTGCTCCCTTGCGTCCAGGTGATGAAAGAGACATTTCTATAGGCAAGTTTGAGATTGAGGCCGAAGACGTTTTCCATCTAAAGACATTGTATGAAAGCATGCACGATTGGCTCTTGGAAGAGGGGTTTAAGGACATCGATGGGTTTGAGGACCGGTTTGAGCAGTTGTATTGGGAGAGAACAGGCGCTACGGGCGCGAAGGAATTCCATATTTGGTGGCGCGTGGCAAATGATCCAGAGACGTCTAAGTATTATCGTCAATTTCTGAGGGTGGACTTTCAGGGGTTGAATTCAAAAGAAGTTGAGATCATGCATAAGGGTCAAAAGGTAAAAACAAATAAGACCGACTTAATCATTCGTATGGAGGGCATTTTGCAGTTGGATCCGAATAACAAGATGGGTAAAGGTTTTTGGAAGGGGTTTGAGTTGCTGTATCGAAAGCGCTTCTTCGAGGAACGCCGAGAGCAATTCAGAGATGAATTATACAATAAAGTATACCGCTTGTCGGCAAGGATCAAGGCTTATTTGAAATTAAAGACGCCATACAAGGCGCCACGGCCATTCAGGCCAGAATTAGGCTTACTGGAGTAGGGGGTGTTTTTTTGCGAGAAGCATTAAGTTTTTTATTAAATACCAATCAAGAGGATCAAGCGTTGCCTGAAATGGGCGAAGGTGTACCCTTCTCGGATGCACATTTCAATGGGTTTCAGTACAAGAAAGGCTGCGTCGGTTATGTAGATGGAGGTTCGGCTGTTTTGTTAGAAGCCCCTAGTTTTTTACTGGAAAGAATCCGAGTAGTGGGAGTTGTTTTGGATCAAGGAAAGCGAGTGTATTCTAAGAAGGAAGAGTATGAAATCAACATAAGGTTGGTGGATTTAAACTGGGTGGTATCCTGCAGTCCGAATCATGCGGTGTCCGGATTAAAAATCCACATCCGAGACCCCCGTTTAAGAGAGGGCCAACATCAAGTGCCTGTGACAAAAGCCGGCGGACTAGTGCGTAGGTTAATGGAGCTTGATTTCTTGGCCAGGTTTACAGAAGAAACCTCGGCATCGGTTTTTGTGTTGGATGGTTCTTTGGAAGCAGGGACTCTCATGGAACGAGAATACCTAAAAAAATTAGAGGACAAACCCTGTGTTGGGCTAAGCAAAACGTCTAAATCATTAACTAAAAACGGGGAAGATGTGGCTTCCAGCTTATTACGAAAGAAAGAAGGAGTATGGTGGTATCATCCGATTGCAACGGGAAACGAAAAGGAGGATACTGCTTTTATTAAACTACATGAAAAATCAGAATACGTATTTCGCCTGGATTTCTGGAAAAAAGCTTCTCTAGCAGAAATCGTTCCACTCTTAGGCGGAGAAAGTCAAGACCCTGTCTTTATTGGTTATCCTTATGGGTTGGTAATAGCAGATCAATGGGCGAGAGTAACCAACGAAGAAAAAGCCTTTTGGCAATTGCAAATGAAAGTGGAAGCAGGAAAGCATTGGAATCGAATTGCTGAGCGCATCCACAGCCTGGATGCCCACAGCATCTTGGATAAGATCCGGTGATAAAATGAACCCTTTACACCATAGGTTAATCAAAGACATCTTAAGCCTGGCAAGGGACTGCTCAGAGATTGAAGATAGCTTGGAAAATGACTTGACTGAATCACCGGCAGGCAAAGTGGCCTGCGACTTATTGCGGAGCTACTTAAGTGAAGTATTAAGCTATTTGAGTGCGTGCATTCACTTGCTAAAAACGCAGGAAGTGTTGGAAAGCTCGGTTAAAGAGAAGTTGCACCGAGTCAAAGAATTTTCATATGGGCGTTCAACGCAAATTGTAGAGGAGTGTTTTGACCAGATTGAATCCTGCAAGCGCCGGGAGGATAAACAGCTAATGCAAGATGAATTCTTAAATGGTTTTATGAGGAAAGTGTTTGAAAAATTGAAGAAGTTTACTGAATTGTTGCACACCTATTCGCACACGTCCGAATGGCATGAGAAAAGGCAGGTTTCAGAAGAGACTTACAAGGCAGTTATTGATTCGGTGCGAAAGCTCTCAGAGCGAACCGGTGAGATCTCAGGAAAAATTCAAAACCTAGTTTCGCTGCATCAGAAGACAAAAGAATACATCCGTGAATCTCAGGAAGTGTTAAAAGAGTATTTCTCTCTATTGAGAGAAGGGTACAAGGATCCAGACTTATTCAAGACGGCACAAGAGAATATTTCTTTGGCGGTTAAAAGCGCTCGATAAATTTATATAGCGTTAAAAACAAGAGCAGGGGATGTGGGATATTGTCACGGTAGGGAGCAATACAATTGATTGGTTCCTCTGGACGCACCCGGAGATGATACACCGGATGAAGCGCCATCATCTGGAAACTTGGATGGCGTACCCAATAGGGGCGAAGATTTTAGTGGAGCAGTTCAGAGTAGCAACTGGAGGCGGAGGAACCAATACGGCAGCTACCTTCAGCCGGTTGGGTTTAAAAACAGCCTACCTCAGCAGGGTAGGAGCAGATTCAAATGGGGACTGCGTGTTGGCGGATTTAAAAAAATACAATGTGGTGTTTCTTGGTAAGCGTAAGGGAAGGACAGGTTTCTCAGTGATCTTAGATTCAGGAAGTGACCGGACGGTTTTGACTTATAAAGGGGCGAATGACGAGTTTTTGTCTACAGATGTCAACCCAAGCAAGCTCCGCACGAAGTGGTTTTATTTTTCTGCCATGATTGGCAAGAGTTATGAAGCCTTAGAGCGGCTGGCTCTATTCGCAAAAAAAAACCAGATTCAAGTAGCCTTTAACCCCAGCAGTTACTTAGCAATAAAGGGTAAGCATTTCTTGGGTTCTTTGCTAAAAAAAGTAGACGTGTTAATATTGAACAAAGAGGAAGCTCAAGACATGGTCGGTCGCTTTTCCGGAGAGCGATTGGTGAGAGCTTTGGCGGCAAGCGGCCCTAAAATCGTAGCCGTAACCGACGGGGGCAAGGGGGTGGAGGCTTGGGATGGTATTTTTTATTATAAGATGCCTGCTCGAAAAGTGAGGGTAGTGGAAACCTTGGGGGCAGGAGATGCTTTTGCAGCAGGGTTTGTTACGGGTTTAATTCTTGGCTATCCGACAGAGACCAGTTTGAAACTGGGTTTAAACAATGCCGAGAGCTGCATCCAAGTGTGCGGAGCCAAAGAGGGATTATTATCTCAGTCAAAGACCAGCGCGGTCTTGGGAAAGGATCGTCGATCCTTTGTTAAAAAGAGGGTTTCGGGAATCTTTAAATAGAGACAATACGTGGGGGGGAGTATGGAGTTTATTATTCCACTGACAATGGCTTCTGAGCAGGGGATTGATTCAGTAGGCATTCGAGCATTAGACTTGGATCTATTGCGCGGAAAGTTGGTGAACATTCCGCCTTCGTGGGTTTTAACAGCTAAGGGGTTTAGCCATTTTTTGGATCATAATCATCTACGCCCAAAGTTGAAGCAGTTGGTCAGCAGTGCGGAAGACGAGAACGCTTTGCATTCTATTTATCAGATGATATCAGACCTGTTTGAAAAGGCCGAGATGCCCGCAGATTTAGTGGATGAGTTAGAGGAAACGTGTGTGCATTTTCGTAAGCCTGAAGGCCTCTTGCAGACAAAGGTATTGTTGGACAGCAAAAAGCGCCCATTGTGGTTGCTAATTCCAAGTCCATTGTACAGCGGAGATCCTGAGAACAAAGAAGGTCTTTTCTTAAATGTGAGGGGATTAGAGGATATAATCAGCAAGTTAAAGCAGTGTTGGGCCTCTCTTTTCAGCCCTTCCGAAATATTGGCAAGGAGAGCGTTAGGCATTCAGGAAAACCCCCGAATGGGAGTGGTCTTGCAACAAATGATCGTAACAGAAGTGTCTGGAGTGGCGTATGCCTTGATGGATAAAAAAGAAACCGTCAAATTACGAGCTTGTTGGGGTCTTCCCGATTATAATGATAAGATCAGCATGGACGAATACACCGTGACGATGGATACTTGGCAGATCACTTCTTCCACAGTAGACACGCAGTTGTTCCAATGGGGCTTGGATGTCCACACAGAAGAATTGATCAAAAAGCCAGTCCAAAAAAGCTCAGATCCAAAACTAGTGAAAAAAGAGGTATTAGAGCTGGCTAAGCTGGCAAAAAGGGTACGAAGCTATGGTAAGCAAGATGTTAAGATGTTCTTCTTGATGGATAGTCAGCTTCCATTTGTGTCTCAAATGAATAGGATCGGTTCAGTAGAAGTTAAAATAAAACCAATGATTTCTCATACCCCACCCAAACCGACTAGAAAAGAGGAACCCGCAACAAATCCTGAATTTTGGTTGGAGTTAAGCGTACCGCCCTTGGAAGAAAAGAAACAAGAGCCAAGAAAGGAAAGCCCTCCTAAAGCTGAGATGCACGAAGAGGAAGAGCCGGAAAGCATTAAGGAAATTGTGGAAGAGAGCAAAGAGGGAGAAAAGAACCGGGAAGCTTTGCTGGACCAGATGTTAAAGGCAAAGGAGCTGATCTACGAAATTGAGTACTTATTGTTTAAAAATGAAAAGGAGAAATTCGCAACCAAGCTAGAGGAATTGAAGAAGTTAATCGGTGGCTTGGAATAGAAACTTATTTAAACTTGGTTTGGGGGTAAAAAAGGATGAAGAGGGGTCGTCCATTTGGTTCTCAAGTACGTCAGAACGTAATAGATATCCTACACCACATGAAGCGTGGCTATGGGTATGACATCTTTAAAGTGTACAAGGCCATTTTCCCTTTGGTCACAAATCGAGTGATTTATTATCACCTGGCAAGGGGGAAACAATTGGAAATTTTTAAGGTGGATAAAGTTCAAATAGAGTCTGGAGATTATTCCTGGGGGAATAAGGCTGAAAAAATCTATTACAGTTTGGGTCCAAAAGCCAAGCCAACTTCGAGTGTAAAAGTAAAGGAATATTTCGATAAAAAGAAATAAAAATAAAAAGTTTTATTTGAAATTGATTTTTTTAAGGAACCCCATAATGGCATAGGCTTCTCGTTTGGTGAGGAAGGATTTAGCAAAGAGTCGCTGCCAGATGGTTTTCTGTGTTATTCTTTTGCTATCGGGGACAAAATGAGTTCGGTCTAGCGCCTCGTAAGTTAGACGGATCAAACGTTCTTTATCTCGCTGATCAATAGGGGTGTAAGCTTCCGAAGTCTTGTCTTTGGCTGAGTGTTGAAACAGTTCGTAAAGAAGGACGCATAAGGCGTGGCTGATGTTCATGCTAGGATAGCGAGGGCTGGTAGGAACAGTAACGACAAAGTCACAGGTTTGTAGTTCGTGGTTGTAGAGGCCATCTCCTTCCCGACCTAAAAGAAGGGCTATTTTAGATTTGCGAAGTTTAGTAATCCGTTCAGCGCATTGAGCTGGATTGATGGGGATTCGTCTGAGATTATAGGCTGTGGTTGTTTTTCCGGCCGTTCCGATTAAGTAATCGTAGCGCTTAAGGTATTTCCAGTCCTGGATAAGGGTTTGCTGGAGTATCTTCTGGGCGTGTTTAGCTCGATTGCGGGCTTCTTCATCCAGTTTGCATTGGGGGTTAATAAGGATAAGTTTGGAGTATCCAAAATTAGCCATAATTCGAGCTACAGCCCCAATATTGCCGGGGTTTTGAGGTTCAATCATCACAATGGCTAGTTGCATAATTGTAAGGAATCAGCATAACTTTTTTAAACCATCTCTTTTTCTGCCAAAGCATGTATTGGCGAAATCAGAAGCAAAATAAGAGAAAGCGAATCTGGGTAAGTGTATTTTTAGCTTGTTTGATGATTTTTTCCGCCTTTGGGGTTTATCTGGGAGCTACCTCTGAACAGAGCGACGAGTTCGAGTACAAGGACCACACGTTCAAGTTTAAAGAAGGCAAATACTGGCTTAAAGGGGATCGTGGAGAAACCCCTTTTTATAATCTTCCGCAAGAGCTTGAATTTGTAAATCTTTCAAAAGAGGCAACTGCTTTGATAAAGCAGGGTTGGCTTCTTCAAATTGTTTTTGACCCATCTCAAGAAAACCTAGAGTACATCGAATTGACCCGGTTTGATTGGAATCGTTGGTGGGGAAAGACTCTAATAAATGGAGTCCTTGTACCTTCAGGGATGTATCCAAATCTGCCAGTAATCACCTGCATCAATGCTACGGAAAAGAGTCCAGTGATCTACTTGAATAGTTCAAGCCCATCTTCAGAAACAATAGAAGGCAACTGTCTGATCTTAAACGGCTTAGGAATTGATTTCTTACGATGGCGAGACCAAGTCTTGTATCTTCATCTTGGAGTGATCGCGTGAAAAAGAAAGCCCTAGGGAAAAGTAAAGAAGAACAAGGGCCCTCCAGCCAGACACTTTGGGTGTGCATCACTTTAGTGGTTATCGTCTTGATCTGTTTTTTAGGGTATATTTACTATGTAAAAGAAATTAAAGCGAAGATGCATCGCTATAATGGATTTGATTTTTACAAAGGGGACTTGGTGTGGACAACCGAGATTCAGATTGGTGAACAGCCGTATACCATTCCTTTCTATTATCATCCAAAAGAGGTAGAAGATGTGTTAGTAGAAGCAAATGTCGAAAAAAAAGTTCAGCGACTTAATGCCTCAGATCGACTTTTTATTACGCTAGACCCAGATCTTGAAAGCCGGGCGGTAGTGGCTGCCGTCGAATTGTCCAGGATCACGGGTTCTAGGTATAGGATCTACAATGTGCCGACTCACGGTGCCTTGATAAGGCCTTCATCAACCAGTAAAGCAGATGCCGTGAATCCGATCATAACCTGTGCAAACGCAAACAATCAAACGGTGGTGGTCTGGTTGAAGTTAGGCGATGCCAATGTAGTTCACTCAAAAGATAATTGCATCTTGTTAGAAGGCCAGAGCAGCGAGGATTTAATCAGGGTCACGGATCGGTTTGTATATCGTTTGATGGGGATCATGTCAAACTAGAGTTTTTTTCTTTGCCTTTGCTGGGGTTTGTTTAGATCTCTTGGAGCTGCTGATCAACAGAAACAACCAATCGCACGCCTAAGCCTAGTTTCAAAAGGGCGGCTAACAAGGCCATGTGCTCCTTTCCAGTGCCTGAAAACAGGTTAAGAGCCACTTCGGTATCGGAGATTTTTCCTTTTAAAGCTTGTTGAAGGGTAGTGATCAGGAAAGGAAGGGGTTGTTGATCATCCACAACCACCAAAGAGATATTGTGCTGAGAGGTCTTAAAATTCTGCTGGGTCCATGGGTTGCAAACAAGATAGACCTGTTCAAAAACCGAGTTCATTGCCAACTCAAGAACAGACGCCCAGGTCCCTTTTCCAGTGGACAAACAAGCGATTAAAACAGACATGAAGGTGGGGGATCCTAAGGTTTTATAAACTTTAAGGAGTTTTATAAAAAATAAAGGGAAAGAGTGGATTGATAATCGTTTAGATAGAAATGTTTATATATCTCAGAATCGCAAAAAGCGTAGATCAAGATGGAGTCCCTGCAACCACCACAAGCACCTTCTCAAAACGAGACAAAGGATCTCTCTAGAAAAACATTGGTGACCTTGGTCTTATTAACAATTGTTATTTCCATCATGGGCAGTTTTCTCGTCTTGAATGAAATGACCCGTACACGAGTGTTGGTAAAAGAAGAGCGTCCGGCTGCCGGCAATGTGGAGCTCATGATTCAGTATCCCGGTACAGAATCTGAACCTAAACTGCAAGCAAGCGGAGCTACAGGCTTTGTAGCATTGGAAATTATGAAAAACCAGGAAGCAGATAAAAAAATGAATACAGCTGCAAATAAGAAACCTTTAAATAGTCAGATTGAAAAAAAGGAATCGGATGATCAGAAGTTCTATTACGAAAATCGTAGGGGTGTAAATGATGGATATTTCCAATAAATCTCTAGCTTTAATCTTAGTCGCCAGTATCCTAATCAGTGCAGGTGGAACGTTAACGGCTATGTTAAAATTAGATCAATTGCGCAGTGTAGGAGTGGTTACAGGGCAGGTGACAGGAGCAGGACAGGGCGATGTGAATGTCAGCGTGGAGAGTCAAGTCGTTGTCACAGCGATTGGCGCCACCATCAACTTTGGAGGGGGATTTGCCAACGGCAGTACCTGTCGACTCAACAGTACTTCCGGCGGATTAGCAACAGGCAACTGCACCACCTTCCGAGATGCCAACGACAGCATTGTGGTTCGAAACGATGGAAACAACAACATCACAGTCAATGTAAGTTTCAGCGATAACAACGCGAGCTGGATCGGAGGCACGAATCCAGGAGTCTGGTTTGAAGTTTTCAACAACGAAACGGGCAGTTGTCCAAATGGCACGCGCTTCTTCGGTGTAACTAATTGGACTGCATTGCCGGCCACAGCAGCTGCCAGCGTAAGAGTCTGCCAAGGAGCCGCAGCCCAGGGACGACTTGCTTTCGATGACAGTAAAGATCAACTGAGTATCAACATCGCTGTGTTAATCCCCTCAGATGCCGATCCAGACACATCCTCGGGAGATAACCTGACCATTACGATCACAGGTAGCGATGCGGATAAAGATCCTACAGCATAGGCACAGCATGAAGGCGTTCAGTATAGCTTGTTTATTTTTTCTCTTTCTTTTTAAACTAAACTTTGCCCAGGCCACTGCCATTGGAAGTCCGATTCCTTACGAGGAACGGATTGTGACATTCCGACCTGGATTGGAGAGAGCATTCACCTTCAGAGTAGGTCAAGGAATATCGATAGAGGCGTATATACACCCAGATAGCGTTTTGGAACCCTATGTGAAGCTCATCGATCCAAAACCGTTTGGAGGGGATCGTACGGTTACAGTAGAAATTAAATTTGGGGACGAACTTCCGCCCGGAGAGCACAAGATAGGAGTAGGCGCTCGAGAGACAACATCAGGAAGTGGCATCGCAGCTGTGGCCGCTGTCGAAACAGCCATTCGGGTGGTCTCATTGTCCAACAACAAGGTGATTACAGGCTGGATCAATGTGGAAGATATAAATGAAGGGGAAAACACCACACTCAACGTCTATGCGAGGAGTTGGAGTTATCAAGACGTGAATTCGGTTTCCGCGGAAATAGCAGTATCGGACGCAACAACAAATAAGGAAATAGCCCGTTACAAGACCAACGAAATTTCCTTAAAGAGCGAAGAGATGAAAGGCATGCAAGCCATCATGGAAACAAAGGGGCTTAAACCAGGGTGGTATAACGCTATCGCTACCATTCTTTATGATGGGCAACAGATGAGCGATGGGGATGATTTTAAGATTGGTCATTTGCAAGTAGATATTGCAGCTTACACAAAAGAATTAAAGACGAACAGTTTAAATCGCCTTGATATTTTAGTGAATAGCAACTGGAACGACAGGTTAAAAGAAGTGTATGGGGAAGTGGAATTAGGTGGAAAGACAGCAAAAACACCTACGGCAGATATCCCGCGATTCGGAGAAGCCACATTATCGGCTTATGTGGATACAGGAGGGATGAAAGAAGGAGAACAACCTGTAAAAATAACAGTTTATTATAACAAAGAGTCCACGCAAAGGATAGGATCAATACAGTTAACGAAAAAGGAAGAGGCCAAGCAGGAAATGCCTAAAGAAGTAAAAGGAGCCTCAGGGTACATCTATGTTGCTCTGCTCGTTTTGGTTATCCTAAATATCTTACTATTGCTTTTCTTAAAAAGAAAAAAGGAAAAGCCATTAAATCCAGCTTCTCCTAGATAAACGAAGTGCAGGCTTTCAATAGAAAAGGTAAGCGTCATGGCAAACCATCAAAAGAAAATAACAGGCATTAGCAAATCAATCCTTTTTTTAGTAATTCTGGCTATCTTAACCTGGGGGTTAGCAAGCTTAGTTTATACAAATTGGGTAGTACAAGAAATCAAGATGTTAGAGGCAGACATTAGAGTCGAAAAGAGTGCTTTGGGTCTCAATACGGATACAGATGCCCTTCATTTTGGTGCGGTCAGTCCAGGGGGAAGAAGTGTGCGGGTCATAAAAATTTATTCAGAGGAACCTTCATGGGTAACAATTCGCTTGGAGGATGAACTGGCGCAGTGGTTGACGGCTGAAAACAGCAGTTTTTATTTAGAGGGGAAAAAACCAGAAGAACTAAAGTTCGAAGTGCGGCTTCCAAGAGAGGTAAAAGAAGGAGATTATAAAGGAAAAGTATGGATTGTATTCAGAAAGCCTTGGATCCAGTGGTTAGAAAATGGTTAGAAACGTTTAAATAGTTGTCTCTCGGGAGAAAGCATATGCGGTGGATCAGCTATGGGGTTCTTTTTGTTTTCTTTCTTTCATTGACATATACAAGTTATATCTTAATCAAAGTAGATCAGTTAGCCGAAGGCGCCCGCCCAACAGGGAAAGCCAGCAGTAGTTCACGGGGAAACGTGCAGATATGCATCAATCATCCTCCGATCCTAGGGGTACCTTGCAATACACAGGGAACGCAGAACAGCAGTTATAGTTGCTATCTGAACGGTTCAGATGGGGACAATGCTACGCAAAACATTACCTTTAGTTCAAACGTGACATTATTTACCATCAATGGAACAGGATTTCTTAATTTCACTCCAAATAGCACACAGGTAGGAAATCACACAATCAATTTCACTTTAGAAGACAATTCAAGTTGCTCAAATGGCAAAGTATTCCAACTATTCAATCTAAGTATTAATGCAAGGGCTAACCGGCCACCCATTTTGACGAAGAATATTTCTTCTATAACTTTTAACGAAGGTGAAATTGTAAGTGTCTTCTTTTTGACCAACCATTTTAGCGATCCCGATGGAGACGCTTTAACATTCACGGTTTCAAGTCAGTCTTTATATCAAATTACAATACTGTCCTCTAGTGAAGTAACCATTAATGCAACAACGTGTGGAAGCTCGGCAAGTGTCATTTTCACAGCGATGGACCCATTTAATGAAACAGCAGACAGCAATTTAGTTACAATCACCTGTGTATCTCCTTCAACCTCTAGTTCTTCAAGCAGTTCGACAGGAAGCGGCTCAACAAGCAGGTGTTTATCACAGTATACTTGTTTTGACTACACGGCCTGCTCGCCTACTGGAGTGAAGACAAAGCGCTGTGTAGATGAAAATGGCTGTAAGGACGACGAATACATCACGGTAGTATGCAAACCTCCCCAAACCGAAGACTGTGTAGAGTCTTGGTCTTGTACATCATGGGGAGAGTGTTTATTGAATGGAAAACAATACCGAACCTGTACAGACGTAAACAATTGTAAGAAGAGTAAGAGTCTTCCCAAAGAGGAAGAGCCTTGCCGTTTCATCCCAAGTTGCTTTGATGGTTTAAAAGATGGGGACGAAACAGGAATTGATTGTGGCGGAAGTTGTAAAGAGTGTCTAAACTTAGAAACCCCTGGCTTTATCCAAGAAGACATACGGCCCGTCACTTATGTCTTGCTTATTTTAACCTTATTAGGGTTTGGTTTACTTATGGCGAATAAATACTACCATAAGCAACTTCATCACTGGCTGATCAAAAGTGGCTGGTATTTAAGTGGTCGTTATGATAAAGCGGTTCTCATTAATGCAACGATAAAGAAACAGTTATTGGAGGGGCTAAACAAGATTCTTTCAAAAGTGGATAAAGGAGCTATAGGGAATAATCTGGATCACTTATCTCACCTGATAGACTTATATTTCAGGGAAAGTAGGGTGACACCAAAAACAAGTCCTCATTATAAAAAGTCCAAAGTGAGTAAGGCCTTACCAGGCCCATTAGAGTCGATATTGGACTTATTTTATGGCCATAGCAAGCATCTGGACCGAAAGGGCTGGCCGGATAAGGAAACATTGCGTTTTGCAGTGGAAGAGTTCAGGGCAGTAATCAACCTAACTTCCAGCTCAGAGGTAAAAGTACCGTATGATATAAAAGAAATGAAGATAGATAGTTATCTGCATCCAGCAGAGAAAGTGCGCTTGAAGATCATTAATGCATGGATTGCCTTACAGTTTAATGAAGTAGAGCTCGCAAGGGATCGTTATGAAGAGTTAATTGAAGGGTACGAGGCATTAGATAACCGTTCAAAATTAAGTTTATACATGGATGTTTATCGTCTGTATCAGGAAATTAAGTATGCAAATAGCATTCTAGACCTTGAAGTCTAGGGTTTAAGAGGCTTAAACAGGTGTTTTAGCTTTCGCAAGCTTTATAAGTAAGTTAATTTAGATAGTTAACTTATATTACTTAGCTCACTTATTAACATGGTAAACATCAACATCCCCATTCCAGATGCTTTGCACCAGCAGCTTAAGCTAAAAGCAGTGATCCAAGGCAAGACTCTAAAAAAACATTTTCTAGAAATATTGGAAGAGGCGATAAAAAATGGTTAATTTGAACATGGCCATTCCTGAAGAATTGCATCATCAACTCAAGTTAAAAGCAGTTTATGAAAACAAAACACTCAAAGCGTTAATAATTGAAATAGTGGAAAAAGAGGTAAAGAATGCCAAAGGCAAAAATAAAGGTGGATAAGCATAAGTTGCTGATTCATAAATACGAAGTAGACATACCCCTCGCGCTGATTGCATTGTTAACCAGTTTGGCGTTTGCTCTTGCTATAAGTTTTGTAACAGCTCCAGATGTTACTCCCAATAGCCCCTCAAAAGCAGATAACCTTGTATGTAATTGGAATGCCTCAAGTGATATGGTTTCTCAAAACGTGAGTTGGTATAATGGAACCTTATCATTTAGAAACGACACCAATCAAACCCCTCCCTCAGTGGTTTTGTCCAGCTTCCTATCCCGTGGGGAAATCTGGAACTGCACCATACGGATCGGAAACAGCACCCATCTTGCAGAATCGTCAGATCGGGTTACAATTGGAAATGCTCCTCCAATCAATGCAAAAGTGGTGAACGAAACCGGAACTGATTTAGGGATTAACTTTCATATTTTTGAGGATACAAACCGAACGCTAAACTTCACTGCCACCGACCCAGACGGGGACCTACTCATCTTTTCCACCACAAACACCCCGACAGGAAGCACATTCAACACGACAACCGGCCAGTTTAAGTGGGGAACGGATGACGCTCAGGTCGGACAATATAACATCACCTTCATTGCTCTAGACAACCAATCCACGCCAGGATCAGTAGCTATAACCGTAAACTTAACTGTACGAGAAGTAAACGATAATCCCTATTTCAGTCCTGCTCTTGCGAATCAGACAGCGACTCAAGGAACTTTTTTCAGTTACAACATATCGGGTGCAGACGAAGAAAGCAATATTCCTTTCAACATAACAGTCGTTGGAGGACCCGCTAATATGATCTTCTTAAACATAAGCAATACAACATACAACCTTTCCTTTAACAACGGCGGAAAACCTCAAAAATCCGATGTCGGCAACTATACTCTAAATTTGACGATCAATGATTCAAGAAATGGAACCAACACCTCTTCCATCACATTAGAGGTTATAGGAGTTAATACAGCGCCGGATTTACGCTTCATCAGCAACCAAACAGGAACACAAGGAAGTCTATTTACACTCTTTGTCAATGCTTCCGATGTAGACAACGACAGCTTAAACTTCAGCATTCGCACCATCAGCTGCGCACTAAGCAACCCCTGGATCATTCGTGATTTCAATCAAAGCATCAATGCAACAAACGTCACAATCTCCTATGGCGTCATCAACAACACGATGAATAACAGCAATGTAGTCTGTAAACAGGTAAATATCAGCATTTCAGATGGTTCGGAAAACGATTGGCAGCAGTTCACGATCAACATTTCAAACACCAATGATGCTCCGGTTCTTCACGAACCCAGCCATTTCGCAGAAAACACATTCAACAATACCAACCATACCTTTATTCGGGCAGCAGTGAATAATACGCTTATATTCAGAGTGAACGCTTCCGATGTAGACCAGTTAACTGATGATGGAGAAGTGTTAAGTTATGCCGACAACACTAGTTTATTTGACATCAATGGGACAGGAGTAATTACCTGGGTGCCCACTTCTTCCAATATCGGGAATCACACGATTAGAATCAATGTAACCGATGATGAGGGTTTAAGTGCAAATCGAACGATGATCATCGAGGTTCGAAACAATACAGGTCCAACCTTAAATTCCATAGGTATCAAGAGATGCTCAGAAGATGTTTTATGCACCATTTATATTACTGGTTCAGATCCCGATGGAGATGCCTTAACCTTCATCAGCAATGATACAACGATCTTCAATATCGTCTCCTTCAATAGTACAGCAGCAGTCCTAAACTTTACTCCGAATCAATCCCAAGTGAAGAATTACACCATCAATGTAACAGTAAAAGATACGTTCGATGTGAACGCATCGGAATCCTTTATTTTTAGCATCAATAACACCAACGATGCTCCTGTATTAGGAACGATTAATTTGACGCATCCCCCCATTGTAGTGAACAAAACGACGTACAAAACAATCAATGCCAGCGATGAAGATTTCTTATTAGTGAGTAATGGAGAGAATATAACATTCGATGTTACATTCAACACGACCCACATCCCGTTCAATTTCACTACAATCTTCAATAGCTCAACAAACGAATCGATTGGTATACTCAACATAACCCCTACAGCGGCCAACATTTCAAGATATCAAATCAATATTTCTGTTAAAGATCTAGCTGGCAGAGTGGCTTGGCGGCAATACGACTTTGATATACTGAACCAAACGCAACGACCCAACATCACAATGATAAGGCCTTATGGTCAACCATTCAACTCAACGACCGTACATGCTTTCCGGAACACAACAGATTTCAACCACAGCATTACAAACATCACGCTACAAGAAAATACAAGCACCTTGTTCAATATTTCAATCACAGATGATTTCACGCCTTTGGCCGATATGCATTTTTATTGGATCGTGAATAATACTTTAGTCAATCAGAATCAGAGCACAAATCGAACGTATGGAATCTTTTCAGCAGGCCAGGAAAACGTCACGTTGTATGTTGAGGACTCAACGTTAGAGAACAAAACTTGGACGTGGATCGTGACAATTAATGACACAAACCGCGTGCCTCAGCTAAAGAACAGCTTAGATAACTTAAGTGTGAGTGGAACAACAATATTCTCAAGCTACTTGTATCAGCGAAGCAACATCAAATACATAGACCCAGATGATGACGAAAACAGTGATGATACGATCTCAGGCAATGAGACCAATCGATTAAGCTTTAACGCGACCACTTGTGATAAGGCGACACTTACGATTTCAGGAACAGACCTTACCGTAGCGGCCTCAGCAGTTGGAGCGTGTACAGTCATTTTCACAGCATACGATGGTGGAGGCTTAAGCAACGTAAGCAACCAGGTGACCATAAACATCAGTTCCTTAAGTAGCACAACCACGACAACCACAACCACAACCACGACAACCACTGTTTCGGGCGGAGGGGGCGGAGGGGGTACGGCAGTGATTCCTACTCGAAGAGAGATCAAGCACCCATTTAATTTGATCACACCCCAGATTGTGAGCTACATTGAGAATAGCACGGTGTATGTTCCAATCAAGTTGAACAACAGCATGGGAGTGGATATTTATGATGTTAATTTCTCGGCAAAGACAAACGAGTCAGGGGTAGTGTTCAAATTTGTTCCGCCTAAATTCGGGTTAGTGAAAGACAACCAGTTGAATGAGACTGTATTGGAAATCTCCAATTTCACGTTTGGTAAGAATTTCGCTGTAGAAGTAGTGGCAACTTCAGGCGCTCCTCCACTCCAGGACTCAGCAGAGTTGCTGGTAATTTCAGAGGGTACGATTAAATATGCAGAGGAAGTAAAGACAAGAATTTCAGTGGCAGAGAGCCTGTTAAGGGAAAATCTGGAATGCCGAGAATTAAATGAGTTATTAGACCGGGCGAAAGATGAAAGTAGAAGATTCAAATACCAAACGGCATTACAGTACGTGGATGCAGCCATCAATGGATGTAAATACTTAATTTCAAAGACACATAAAAAGCGAGAGGAACCCAAAAAGATCGGGTTTGAGTACGCAGATCCTGTTAAGGTATTCTATGTAGCCTCAACTGCTTTGCTCATTGTCTTATTGGGTGTAGCAGTGGTCTGGGAGGTTCAGCTAAAGAAAGCATCCAAGTTGCAGAAAGTCAAGACTGAAGCGCAGGGAATCGAGCGGTATTTCAGGAAGTAAAGGTATAGTTGAATGTTCTTAGGAACTTTATGCGCGCGAGCGTGAATTAAAGTATTGGCGTGGAGAGTATGTTATAGAGTTCACTGATCTGCTGATAATATTTTGCTTTTTCAGGCTCTTGGAGTTGGTTATAGACTTCCATAACCTGTTGATACATTTTCCGAGCAGTCTCAAAATTTTTCTCTTGGATTTCTTTTTTAAGTTGTGGAATGAGTTGCTCAAGTTGGTGTTGGGCTTCAGCCTTTGAAGGTGAGATTCGCTGTTTAAGGTGTTGAAAAAAGTCTTCAAGGCACAGTTTCTGCCAAAAATGAGTGATGGGTGAAAGACTTTCTTCTTCTAAGAGGTCTTCTACGATTCTTTGGAAAGCCTGTAAATGGTCCCTCGTTTCGCTGGGCTTGTGGTGATCAGACACGTACTCGACAAAGCTAATATGGTCTAGAATATGGTCTAATTCCTGTCGGACAGGCTCGGACAGGTAAATCTTTTTCAGCTCGGTTCGAAGTTCATGGATGGTGCACTCATACGTTAAGCCGAGGTATTGCTTGAAGAAGTTTTTAACCAGGTAATAAAAGTCATTATCATCATAAAATCCTTGTTGTTGCAAGGCTTGGATTTTGGAAAGGGTTTCATGGCGGAGTTGAGCTTTGAGAAAAGCCGCTTCGCTAGGATCACCTCTTTTCTCTTCCATAAGACTTTTTAGGGGGGAGTGGTTAATAAATATTACCATGCAGAGAGGTTTAAGCATCGTCAATAACTCTCCATCAAAGGAGTGGAATCTGATTTCAACTCATGAAAAGGTTTTTATAGGAGGGGTTCTCGGAGAGAAGGATGGAAGTAGTCGAGCTTAAAAAAGAGGTGCATGTTCTAGCTCCAAAATTGGATAAAGATGTGGTTAAGAAAGTAGAGCACTATGCGGCTAAGTTTGATGAGCTTAGGAGAGAGATAGAGAAAACCATGGTGGGGCAGAAGGAAGCCGTCAATAGTCTATTGGAAGCGCTGATGGCTAATGGTCATGTTCTAGTGGAGGGCGTTCCAGGCATCGGTAAAACCTTATTGGTGAAAACCTTAACACAAGTGACGGGCTGCGTGTTTTCGCGCATTCAGTTCACTCCTGACCTGCTCCCAACCGATATTGTAGGAATCACCACCTATGAAGAAGGTAGAGGATTTTTCACGATTAAAGGCCCTATTTTTGCGAATTTTGTGCTCGCAGACGAGATCAACCGGGCTCCTCCCAAGGTACAGTCTGCTTTATTGGAAAGCATGCAGGAACGCCAAGCCACAATCGGTAAAGAAACCTTTTTCTTGCCAAATCCCTTTTTTGTCATGGCCACTCAAAACCCTGTTGAGACGTTAGGCACCTACAAATTGCCGGAAGCCGAGGTGGATCGTTTCATTTTCAAGATTGTGATGGGTTACCCTGACATAGTTGAAGAACAGGCCATTCTTAAGAACAACATTACCTTAAAGCGATTTGAAGATTTCAATGTGAAGGCCATTCTTTCTACTCGAGAAATCATTGATCTCCAAGAGTTTGTGAAAAAGATTTACCTAGATGAGAAAGTCGAAAAATACATTGTTCGTTTAGTGGATGCAACACGTCATTGGGATCAATATGACATCAAGTTAGGGAAATACATCCAATATGGGGGCTCTCCAAGAACCAGCATCGCACTTTTTATTGCAGCAAAGGCTCACGCTTTGTTGAATGGCCGTAGCTATGCAACCCCTCAAGACGTAAAGGACGTGGCTTTAAAAGTCATGCGACACCGTATTTTATTGAATTTCGAAGGTGAAGCAGAGGAAGTGAACCCGGACGAAGTGGTAAAAGAAGTGTTGAGTAAGGTTCCGATTCTGTGAGTTGAAAACCTTTATATACCCTGATTCTCAAGGAAAGATCATGCCCATTAAAGAGTTGCGATTGGACTTACTCCCCAAATTTAAGAATGTGGATGTGCGGGCCCGGTTGGATATCATCAATAAGTTTCTAGAGGGGGATTGGACAACGATGTTAAAGGGTCCAGGCACAGAATTTGCAGGGTTTCGACCATACAATGTGTTTGTGGATGACGCTTCCTTAATCGATTGGAAGGCTACATTAAGAGCGGGCGAAGTCTTGATTCGTGAGTTCGAAGCGACACGAAGTTTTCAGGTGTTTATTCTGTTGGATGTGAGCGATTCCATGTTGTTTTCCTCGACAGAAAAGTTAAAGTGTGAATATGCAGCAGAGTTAGCATTTTCATTGTGTTTTGCCATTCCAAGGAGTGGGGAAACCATTGGGTTGGGAATGTTTACAAACAAGCTGGTTTCAACAATACTGCCAGCAGCAGGTAAGCAAAATTTTTATCGCATTTTGGGTACCTTGACAGACCCAAAAAAATATGGGGGTCCGAAGGATTTTAAGCGAGCTTTGCGGTTGACAGATGCTTTGTTGAAAAACAAGTCTGTGGTGATTATCATTTCTGATTTTTTAGGCCTAGAACCAGGTTGGGGTAAATACATTCAAGTGTTGACGCAGAAATACGACTTAGTGGGAGTCATGATCCGTGACCCTCGGGATTGTGTTTTGCCGGAAAGCGCCGGCCAGTTTTTGGTGCAGGATCCTTTTTCAGAGGAAGAGTTGTTGATCGACACGCACCAGTATGCAAAGGCTTATAAAAAATTAGGAGAGGATCATGAGCGAAAAGTACAGAATGTTTTCGAAAAATCAAAAGCAAGCTTTTTGAGCTTAAGGACAGACAAGCCTTTTTATGATCCATTATTGAAATTTTTCAAGAAACGTAAGAAGATGACGGTATAAGATGAGATTAGATTTTGTAAATCCGGAATATTTGTGGTTCTTATTAAGTGTTCCTTTGCTGATCATCACGCATTTTTATTTTTTGCATCATGCACATGCCAAGGCGTTTCGGTTTGCTAATTTTGATACATTAAAAAGAGTAACAGGCAAGGATTTAATTACAAAGAATATTTTAGTATTGGTGCTTCGCTGCCTGATCTTGGTGTTAATCATTTTGGCAGCTTCAGGAGTAGAATTGTGGTTCATTGGGGAGAGCAATCAAAACGATTACGTGGTCGCAGTCGATACCAGTTTGTCGATGACAACGACTGATCTTCCCCCAACTAGGTTAGAGGCGTCGAAAGAATTTGCTGTAGAGTTCATGAATCATATTGGAGGTGAATCACAAGTTGGTTTAGTGAGTTTTTCAGGGATTACTTTTGTCCGGGAGGCTTTAACAACCGATAAAGCTAAGATCATTCGCTCCACGCGTAATTTAGAGATGAACGACGTGGGAGGTACCGACCTTTCCGGTGCGATCATTACTGGTACGAACATGTTAATGAGCTCAAAAAAAGGAAGAGTCATCTTGTTGCTATCAGATGGAAGCCATACTTCAGGCTCAGAAGATCCCATTCGGGAGGGGTTGGAATACGCAAAGAGCAACCATGTCCAGGTGCACACCTTAGCGGTAGGTACAGAAAGAGGTTTGGTGCCTTACCTTCCTGGGGGGTATAACATAACCGCGATTTTCAATAGGGAGATCTTAAAGGAAATCAGTTCAGCAACCTCAGGCCTTTTCTTTGACGTGGCCGATCGAAAGGCATGGGAAGAAGCAGGGAATGTTTTGTTCAGCCGGGCAAATCAAGGATTATTGCATCGGAATTTGAATTACCTTTTTATACTGATCGCACTTACATTGTTATTTATAGAATGGGGATTGGTGAATACCCGGTTTAGGAGGATTCCATGAAGTTAGTCTGGATAGTCTTTTCAGCGTGGTTCTTGGCTCAAGGGTATAAATGTCTAAAAGAAAGGAACTGGAGGGCTTTGGTGAGCAATGGGGGAATGCCTTCGGCACATGCTGCAGTGGTTTCAGCCCTTTCTACAGGAATATATATTGAAAGTGGCTTCTCGTTATTGTTTCTAGTTTGTGTGGTGTTTTCATTGATTGTACTAAACGATGCCTTAACGGTGCGTTGGCAAACCGGCGTGCAAGCAAGCTTGTTAAATCAGCTGCTAAGTGAGAAAAAACGGGCGAATGCACACCTATCTAAATCATTGGGTCACCGCCCTTCTGAGGTGTTGGCAGGGATTGTCTTAGGCGTTCTTTGGGTGATTTTAATTCATCACTTCTAAAACAGAAAGTTTTTAAAGAATATGAAACTATAAGATAGAGGTAGGATGCGGATGTGACGATATGATGAAGCTTAGACGGCTCAGTTTATTCTTAATCATGATTTTAGCCTTACAAGCAGTTTGGACATTGGGAGAAACAAGTAATGAAACCTTTAACGCAGAATCCAATACAACTAAGGCGCAGACCTATTCTAAATATGTTAAAACAGAAAAGAAAGAGATCGTAGGGACTAAAAAGTTCATCTCTAAGCAAAATATGCGTAAAAAGCTTTTGGAGCAACAAACTAATTTCCCGTATGATATAAACGAGGCCATTGCTTGGGTGCGTACCAATAAAATATCCATCGTAGATCCCATATCTAAAAAGTCTTTACTAGTGAATATTCTTTCAGATGAGCAGATAAAGGCATACTTGCTGATACCCTTAGGAAGAAAATTATCTGGAGTGGATGACGCAGGTTTAGAGAAGTCTCAATCCACCGTTACCTTAATTAGTGACAAGGCTGCTAAGCAGTACTACTCAATAAGTAGTCATCGTAAGGATATAGATAAAAACCGGCTAAGCCCTGGTCAATCCGGTAAGAAGGAGTTACCTTATTACTTACTTCGAGTGGAGAGTAGCACTGAACCCCCTCAGAACGGAAATATAAATGAGGAGTATGCTTGGGTTCGAGGCAATTTGCAAACCGTTTACGATCCGTTCAAAAAGCAAACCCTTTCCGTTACGAGGGCTTCTCAGGAGTATCTAAAATACTTGTTGAAAGCACCTCAAGTGCGAAAGAACATAGGCTTGCCCCCTATAGAGGGCGAGTTTAAGAAGTCCACAAGCTTCTCCTAGTGTAGAAGGAAGCAACATGAAAAAAGAATATGGGATCATTTTTTTGGCTCTTCTAGTGAGTGTTGCGGCAATTGAAAACCCGTATGTTACTTATCAGAAAGGAGGATTGGAAAGGATTCGATCGCAAGAAGGCCTTAACCTCATTGATTTAGAGCCCTATGTAATCCCAGGTGGTACTAGTCAATACATGACCCCAGGCCGATTCAAGAAAGCCCAGATGCGGTGGTATGCTGAACGCTTTCCGTATGACTTAAACGCAGCCGTAGTCTGGGTGCGCACGCATTACATTTCCTTGGCAGACCCGATAACCAAACGATCTTTGTTAGTGAGCTTGATGTCCGATGAACAAATCAAAGCCTATCTTTTACAGCCCCGGGGAATGATTGAGGCAGGAATTCTCGAAGTAGGCCTTCCTTCCAGAACCTTTCCAATTCATATTGTCACCGGGCATAATGGAAGGCTTAGGTATGAGTTCGATGGTTATGTGCCTACTCCTCAGGAGGATTTGCTTAGTTTGGAAGTGAGTCAGAACATCAATGCTTCCATCTACCGTACTCCGCCTCCACAAAATGAGAATGAAGCTGAAGAAATAGCTTGGGTACGCTTGCATTTCGACAAAGTCTTCAACCCCTCAACCGGAAGGGTATTGAATGTAGATACGGCACCCATTTCTCAAGTAGCTGCCTTGCTCAAGATAAGCGAAGTGCGGCAAACCTTAGGCTTGCCTTATGTGTCAGGGCAAGTGCCTTCTCAAATCCAAAGGCCGATGGGCGGCACCACAAATATCCGTTCAGGAAAGTAAACAGCCACCGAGCCCGAACAGGGCTCGTTCTGAACTTATTTTTGTTGTTTTTTGGTTTATACCCCAACAGAAGCATAGGATTTAAAAACCTCTCTTAGCTTTTCTACTTGATTTGCCTCCGTAGTTTAGTAGCTATAACGGCTGCCTTGTATTACATCAGGCAAGCAGCAGGTCGAGGGTGCGAATCCCTCCGGAGGCTTTTTTAACTTATAAGTAGTAAATATAGAAAGATTTAAATACTGATTTACTTCTCCTAAAGTATGCCACATAGCTTAGAAAGTATAGAAAAAAAAATAGCAGGGTACTTCTCAGGTGCTAAAACCAAGAGATTATATGACGAAGAAATATGTTATGAAATGTCCAAGCCTGGGCACCAACCACGAAGAAAATTAATTGAAGCGTTAGAATCAAGCAAAAGAGTAGCGCAATGGGGCACCTCTTATATCTCAAATATAGGCGATTTGTTATCAACAGCAGCGTTGCTTGGTTATGCTGCAACAGAGGATGTAAGATTTTTGGCAGGCTCGCTAACTGGATTTGTATGCTTTGAGTTTTTCCGTTATGGAGCAAGAAAAAGAGTGGATAGTGCAAAAAGCAGCTTTGAGGCGTGGCGAAAAATAGATGAAAAGACAAATGGATTAGAAGGAACTTTAGCAAGTGTCCAAGACCAAGTTGGCGATACTCTTTTAAAATTGCTGCCACCTAACGATCAAACAATAAACTAAATAAAAAGCTCAACAGATTCTTTCCCCCTGTTTCTTCGGCTTGAAGCCAGGAGTCCTCCGAAATCTTTCCGGTTTTAAGGCGATACTTATTTAAACTCAACTTCTTTCATAGACGACATGA
>Ga0209542_10004341_pt1 | contig 29213 bp, 36 predicted proteins | sample RifCSPhighO2_01_FD_184028 | JGI IMG/M metagenome (GOLD analysis project Ga0209542, IMG submission 184028) | Soil microbial communities from Rifle, Colorado - Rifle CSP2_plank highO2_0.1 (SPAdes) (version 2) | ecosystem: Environmental > Terrestrial > Deep subsurface > Rock core/Sediment ... | reverse complement strand
CGGCGGGAATGCTTTTGGCGGAATTCAAAATGCCTTGGCGGGACTTGGCGGAAACATCAGCCCGAGACCGCGCCTTTGGCGCGGGCGAGGTCAATCTTTCTTCAAATTCGGAATTGTGGTCATTATATCAGATTTGCCGAAGAAGTTGCCTCGGGGCTTCGCCCCTCGGCATTGGTTTCCGCCAAGAAATTCCAGGGGGTTTTGAATTCCGCCAAAAGCATTCCCGCCGAAAGTCGGCGGTCAAATAGTTTTTTACAAAACTAGAAAATCTAAAATAGGAATTTCCTTACTGATTGTTAGTATTTTATTTTCTACTTGGTGTATTTTCGATCTAATACTGTGGGCTACTAATAGGCCAGATATTGTTATGTTTTTTTGGTCATTGCAAATCTTAGTGGAGCCACTTGTATATTTAATGTGTTTTTATTTAGTATATCTATTTGTTAAAAACCGTGATTTATCATTTAAATGGAAGCTACTGGGTATATTTTTATATTCACCCATAGTTTTACTTTTATCATTTCAATATAACCTTCAAGGTGTAAATTTAGCAGATTGTACAGCAATAGAAGGTTTTATTGCGCAATATTTTACTTATATTATTGAATCGATATTTATCTTGTCCATTGTCGTTTTCACTGCTTTTGAAGTCAAAAAGATATCTAATGTCTCAAGGAGAAAAGAAATAATAATTTTTGGCTTAGGGATTTTGTTATTTTTGATAGCATTTTCTTCAGGTAATATTATAGGAAGTTTTACAGAAAACTGGACATTGGCACAAGCTGGATTGATAGGTATGCCAGTATTTATTGGATTTTTGGCTTATCTCATTGTTCGATTTCATACTTTTAACATAAAATTGATTGCGACCCAAGCGCTGGTGTTTGCGCTAGGATTTTTAGTGATAGCTATTTTATTTATTAGAAAAATTGAAAACGTTAGAATTGTGGTGATTTTCACTTTATTATTCGTAATTGCTTTAGGTTATGCTCTCGTAAAATCCGTTAAAAAGGAAATACAGCAGAAAGAAGAGTTAGAGAAACTTTCCACTTATCTTGCTGAGGCTAATAAAAAACTAAAAACTTTCGACATTTTAAAATCAAAATTCTTGTCTTTGGCCTCTCACCAATTAAGAAATCCCATCTCTGCTATTATTTCCTGCACTTCGATGTTTTTGGATGGCTCATTTGGTAAAATAGACGATACACAGAAAAATATGCTTAGTCAGATGTACGATCGGGCAAAAGGTATGAACGATGATGTAGAAAAATATTTGACTATTGCCAAGGTAGATCAAGGTGGTCTCCAATATAATCTTGAGAAGTTGGATCTAGGGGATTTCGCAAAAAACATAACCGAGCAACAAAAACTTGCTGTGGAGAAAAGAAAACTTTCTATCTCTTTTGGGACAGATGGACAATCTTCATATTTTGTAAGTGGCGACAAGGTGCAGTTGAAACAAGTATTTCAGAATTTGATTGATAACGCTATGAAATTTACCAAAGAAGGCTGGATAAAGGTTAAACTTTCGAAAGTTGAAGGGGGTAAAAAATAAGAGTGGCCGTTTCGGATTCAGGGGTAGGTATTAAACCCGAAATTATGCCAACATTGTTTAAGGAATTTGCTCGTGGCGAGGGTGCAAAAACAGATGTAGGAGGTTCTGGCATTGGTATATATTTAGCTAAAGAGATAATTGAAAAAGGACACAAAGGAAAAATTTGGGCTGAGTCTGAAGGTGCGAGCAAAGGTTCAACATTTACTTTTGAATTGCCGTTATATTCGGAAAATAAAATTTAAAAAAGATCTTAATCTCAATATGACACACTGACCAAATTCGTGAAAGAGATCCGCTATGATAAAATCTGCTATGATAAAATCTCCTAATTTATGATACAATGGCAGGGTGGAATCTTTATTTAATGCTAAGCATGGACACCAACAGATAAAAATCTGCGTTTCCGGCGCGGCCGAGACGGGACACTGCGGAATAGGCGCTTTAGAAAAAGCAAAAGAACTCGGGCGGGAAATTGCCCGGCAAGGAGCGGTGCTCGTAACCGGAGCAACTACAGGGTTTCCTCTTTGGACGGCCATGGGGCTTAAAGAAGTGGGTGGAATTTCTGTCGGAATTTCCCCAGCTGCATCGGAAAGAGAGCATGTCGAAGTTTACAAGCTTCCGCTTGATTATCTAGATTTAATTATTTACACTGGCTTCGGCTACGCCGGTCGAGACATACTGCTGACCCGCGCGGCGGATGCGGTTATTTGCGGTTGCGGACGCATCGGCACAATTCACGAGTTTACAATCGCCTTTGAAGACAACAAGCCAATCGGGATTTTCGAGGGACCCTGGGAAATGGGAGCGGAGCTTGAAGAACTTATCCAAAAAAGCCATCGTCTGAACGCAAAAATTGTCACTGGCGATTACCCTAAGAAACTTTTGGAGGATATCATTTTTATGGTTAAAAAGGATAAAATAGCCGAGTATAAAACTACCAAAGATTCCGTTTCGGATACGAATTAGAAAAACTCGTCGCAGGTTTTGTCTATTTTACCGCTTCCAAAACTTTCGCAAAAATTGTTGGATGATGTTCGGCTAAGTCAGCGAGAATTTTGCGATCAAGCAAGATTTTTTTTTTATTGAGCCCGTCAATAAGTTTGGAATAAGTCGCGCCAAGTTCGCGCGCTCCAGCGTTTATTTTTATATTCCAAAGCTTTCGGTTATGCGATTTTTTATCCTTGCGGTGCGCGAAAGCGTAAGCCCCGGCGTGCAGGAGCGCTTCTTTGGCCTGCCGCTCTTTGGTACTGCGGCCATGGCGGAAGCCTTTAGTTTGTTTTAAGATGCTCCTTCGTCTTTTTAATGCGTGTACTCCCTTTTTTATTCTGGTCATTGGATTAAAATTAAATGGCTAAAACATTTTTTACTAAAAATATTCGCCCGAACTAAAAGCTTTGCTTTTAGTTATAGGGCAATAAATGGCTTTTTGGCTTGTTTTTAATAATAAAATCCTGACTTCTCTTGCCGGCGAGCTGTGACTTGCGGGATTGTTTGGCATTAAAATGATTGAAGCCAGGCTTGCGAGCAAGTATCTTACCATTTTTGGTGATTTTTAATCTTTTCGAATATGATTTATTTGTTTTCATTTTTTTTCGATCGTCGTGGTTAAACCCTTCGGTCCTTTCTTATAGCTATCGGAAACTTTATATTCTTCTGTAATCAAGTGAAGCGCTCGGTCCAGTCGTTCCCGCAAAAATTTTTCATCCATATACTTCGCGCGTCCGGCGAGGAAAAGCTCTACTTTGACCCGATGTCCTTCCTTGATCCACCTGGAAGCGGTTTTTGCTTTGAGCTCTAAATCATGGTCTCCGGTGCCTATCTTTATCTGAATTCCTTTGGTCTCGGTTTTGTTGGCGCCGGCTTTGGCCTTCTTTAATTTCTTGCTAGCCTCGTATTGATACTTGCCGAAATCCATAATCTTCCCAATCGGGGGAGTCGCGTTCGGACCTATTTCGATCAAATCCAAGCCCTTGCTTTGCGCCAACTTCAATGCATCTTTTATGCTCAAAACGCCGAGATTTTTATTTTCACTGTCTAAAACACGCAGCTCTGTTACTCGTATTTGGTTGTTTATTCTTTCACGCAATTGATATAAATATAAGCTTTGACTTATAGGATATTAGCTTATTCAAAGATTAAAGTCAAACCACCATTCTAGCTCACAATAACTAACAAGACAATTCCACACTACTTCCCTGCTCCGGCGCATAAGCTTCAATTCCTAAATTGTCCCGCAGTTTCTGCACCAGAAACATTGTCGATTTCGGCTCACCCATCACCACAAAAATTTTCTTGACGGTGTCAGCGGTATCTTCCACAAAAGCAAGCAGATTATCAGAATCTTTATGCCCCGAATATCCGGTAATCGTCACAATGTGCGCTCGAACGATCACATCTTCGCCAGTTATGCGCACAGTTTTGATTCCTTCTTGGATTAGCCGACCCGGACTGCCTACTGACTGATAGCCGGTTAAAAGAAGCGTATTATTAGGGTCCGGCAAATAATGCCGCTCATGGTGCACCACCCGGCCGCCGGTCGACATCCCGCTTCCGGCTATGACTATCTTTGGATTCGGTACATCTTTGATCAATTTTGATTCTTCTGACTTTAGAGTGCTGTGCAATCCAGGAAAATCAAATAAATATTTGTCATGCGACATCGCTTTTTGCGCCGATTCGTTGAAATAATTTCCAAATTGTTTAAAAATGTCCGTCAGGCGGATCGCGAGCGGAGAATCTAGAAAAATAGGCATCACCGGAATACGATTGTTTTCCACTAGCGCATCCAATTCAAAAAGCAATTCTTGGGAGCGTTCCAGTGAAAAGGTAGGGATGATCAGCGTCCCTTTTCGCTTGTAATTATCCTCAATTGTTTCCTCCAAGAATTTCCGGCGATCGTCCCGCGACTCGTGATTTCGGTCGCCGTAAACAGACTCCATGATTAAATAATCTACATCTGTAATTTTTTCGGTATCCGGCAGTATAGGTGAAGGGCTATTGCCCAGGTCGCCGGTGAAAATAATTTTTTTGCCGTTATAAATAAATTGCACCATCGCCGAGCCCAAAATATGCCCGGCATTTAAAAAAGAAACTTCTAAATTGTCCGTAATTTTTATTACGTCCCCATATTTAAATCCTTGCCAAAGCGAGAGCGCTGATTTTATATTCTCCGGAGTATAAATTTTGTCTATATGAAGCTCGGTATTTTTCGACAAGATGTCGGCCGTATCTTCGAGCATAGGACTCGCTAACGCGCGGGTCGGTTCAGTGGAATAAATCTTGCCGCGAAAGCCCTCACTTATAAGTTTCGGCACCCGGCCTAAATGATCCACATGCGCATGAGTAATGAAAAGAATGTCTATCGCTTTGGAGTCGTAAGGAAAAGGATCCCAGTTGATATCGTCCGCCAATTTGATCCCCTGAGTCAACCCGCAGTCAATCAAAATTTTCTTGCCATCGGCTTCCAAAAGAAAATTGGAACCGGTCACCGAGCCAGTTCCTCCGCAAAAGGTTATTTTAGCTGTTTTTTCCATTGGTGTTCTTTGATTGTAACATAATTCTTTTGAAAAAATACAAAACGGATCCGGCACCTCCCGCGAGGTCAAAGAAAATATCAGAAAAAGTATCCAGATAATCAAAAGGATTCCGCGTGAGAATGTCATTCACCGCTATTTCAAATACTTCCCAACCGATTCCGATGCAAAGCACAAACAACAGTAACAATACAATTGATCGTAAATTAAATATTTTTGATGGAAAAACATAGAAATAAGCGAGCCCTAGCCAAAATCCACCCCAAAAGTGCATCGGCATATCAAACCACCAAATAGCAGAATACCAGTAAAACTTATTTGCCAGAAAATTTACTATCAGAATGAAAAATATGAGGTATATTAGACGCTTCAAAAGCTTTTTCCTGTCCATCTCAGTATTTTATCACATTGCTAAGAAAAAACCCTGCGCGGCAGGGATACTTCTTAGGACTATTTCAGATGTATTACCATAGCTCATAGCTAGGTGGGTGAGAGACGCATAGAGCCAAGGCTCTGCACGATCGACTCTCCCATAAATTAGTGTTCTAGGTAATAATCGGAAATAACCCTACTTGAATTATACGCTCCTCGTATATTTTCGCAACTAGACAGATATAATTTTTTGTTTTTGAATTAAAAACGCATGTCAGACCAATTTAATCCATATTCTTTTTCAATTAAGAATCGTTCGCCTTCGCCTACACTCCTGTGATTTTCTAAATTTAATAGTTTTATCGCTTCTTGCACATGCTCATGACTCTTGCCTTCAATTTCGAGATACGCAGGCATGCCAGGATAATGATCTAAATCAAAATTCCAATCCTTAAACACAAAAGATATTCGATCTTTTTCTTGATGGGCATAATTTTCGAGCCCAATATTTTCAAAAAGCTTTTTAGTGAGCAAGGCCTCGTCCACGTAAATATTTATTTCATCCGAATGTCGCGTATTGCCTGTTATTTTCGGCAGAGATTTCCAACTCACTTCATTTTTACCATCCGAAGTTGTACGAATCCGGAGATACCATGGCTGCTTATTTATGTTTACGCCTTTTGGGCCATACCAGTCTACCACTAGCCGAGTATTTTGTGTCTCTTTGGCACCTAAAGATTTTAAAGTTTTCTTTATTTTTTCTTTATCAACTTCTAAAACCTTGGTTTCAATTTCTTTCATAAAATTATCTCTTTCTTCTCTTGTAAGCCTTACTTCTATGGTCTATGTATTGAATAGTAATAATATTTCTATACCAATCAACTTGATAGAAAATACGCCAGTCACCCACCCGAAGTTTAAAATAATCACGGAAATCTGCAGTCAGGACAGTCGGCAAAATACCCCCAAAATTATTCTCTAGCCAATCAATTTTGTCTAAAATTCTTCTTCGAACTGATTTATCCAACTGAGAAAGATCTTTATCTGCTTCGTTGGTAAATTCCACAGACCATTTAGACATTTTAGAGATATTTTTTCTTAATCTGATTAAGGGAAATAGTTTTATTATTTTTATAAGTCATAGACAATCTTTTTTTGGCTTTAGCGCTCAACTCAAGACCGAAGTCTGGATCGTTAAAAACATCAAAAACCGCACTTGAAACAAGAGCTTTTATTTGATTATTCATTTTTTGGGCAACTATTGTATTCATAGTTTTATGATAGCAGAAAAGGATAATTTTGCAAACTTAAGATTATTTCACCCCTAATTTTTTATGTATCTCATACAGCATGATGTCATACTTGCCATCAATTACACGATCTTCTTTGGAGATACCAAGTGTTTCCAGAAAAGCAAACAATTCTGCTTGAGTTTTCGTCCTGTCTTTGGGATTTTCTGAGGTAACTATTTTTTCCACCTCCATAAATTCACCTAGAAATTCAACTTTATCGAGCACAATCTCCATATCCTGAAAATTAGTTTTAATTCTTCTTTTTTCTACCGTCGGAATACTGTTCCACCCGATGAGTTTCAATATTTCAAGCATTTTTTCTCCGTTTGGTATACTTACTTCCTTTTCAATGCAATCTTGGTAGCTGGATTGTGGTATTTTTAAGGTTAAGAAATAAATATCATTTTGCTTCCGCAATCTCAAAGCCGGCGTACCTAAGGGAAAATCGGGGTAAGATGCCCCTTGTGGAATGAAAACATAATCCACTTGGTGCAGTTCGCCACCAAATTTACATCCAAGATCTTGAAGTTTTTTTATTACTGCTTCCCTGTCTCGTAAATATGCTTTGACTTCGACTTCATACATAGAATTTTTCTAAAAACTAAAGTTCAAGAGCTTTAACCAACTGCTTGATTAGGGTCACAGCTACTGGAGGAGCGAGCAAACTGTAAGAATCAACCCCTTCATCATCTTTCACTACCCAAGGTTCCTCATTTATGGTTACCTCATCTGTTTTTTTGTCATGTTTGAATACATACTTAGGAGTTATTTCATATTCATCTACAATTCCGTCTTTTATACTATTAACAGGCACAGCGTTGCGCAATAGAATTTTTGGAATTCCATGCAGAGACATTACTTTCTTAATTAATTTATTATCAAGCTCTAACCTATCACGAATACTTTCAATGCCAGCGTTATCACCTTCCTTATCTACCATTCTGGCGCCATTGCATTCTGGATTATCACATTTGAGAAAAAACTGTTTAGTTTTTTTATCATACCCAGCTCTTTTGGTTGGAAAAGTTGTCAAATTCCTCGGTGATTGACATATGGGGCAAACGACTCTATTTCTCATACGTTCATCAATAACTGTTTCTGGTATACTGATAGCCACGAATATATCTGGATCCATACGATAATTTATCAAGTCTCGAAAATATAAAGAATATTGGATTTGATCTAAATCGCGAGGAAAACCATCCAGAAAAATAGTTTTCCGCCCTCGTTTATCAATTTCCCTTTTTACTAATGCCATAATAAACTCAGTAGGTAAAAGAACTTTTTGATTTTTTCCAATCAGAGCATCGATAGCATCATCAATAGAAATATACCCACGATAATGTTCGCTTAAATATTTCATTAATTCTTTTCTTTCTTTGGGATCTTCGATTATTTTATGTGTTTCACGAACCAAGTCTCCCACAGAGATATGGCCAATTTTGTCCGCGCCGAAAATCTCAGCCATTAATTTAGTATATGTACCCTTACCTGAATTTTTCTTGCCGAGAAGATAGGCAACGAAAGTGTTATTTTTAAAATATTTCTTGAGTTTGGCTATTTCCGGTCCAACTTTTGCTTCGAAATAATTTTTTCTCTCTGTTCTGTCATTAAGATCAAACTTTTTTTTCAAACCTGGTACAGTTGTTTTATTAACTGGAAAATTGGTTAATGGTCCTTTCATAATAATATAGGATTAAAAATGCCTGCCTGCCGCAGGCTGGGCTTTCGCCAAAATAATAATACACTCATATTAGCATAAAAAAATGATTTTGCAAAAAGCTTTTTCTCCAGCTCCGGCACATTCACTTCCAAAAATTTTATCTCAAATTCTTGCATGGGATTATTTTATCATAACTTTCTTATATCACTTGCCATGTCGTATCCTAATTCTTGTGCCCGAGCTACAGATTTTTTTAAAAAATAAATCCAATGATCATAGCCTTTATTCTCATTCCTTAATTCCCAATTTGAAATAATTTCTTTAGAAGTTGACCAAGCCAGAGTTAATTTCTCGTGTTCTTCTAATCTAGTATCGATAAGATCCTTATTTTCAAGTATTACCAGAAAACAAGTAGCATGTGCAATACGATTTACATCTTTTAAAATATTATGATAATGACACAAAGCTTCTGCAATGCTTTCAACGTATAAAAAATTGTGTAAACCACTTTCTTCAGTAATTTCTCTCAAAACTCCATCCTTAATATCTTCTTTAGAATTAACTCCACCAGAAAAAAGCCAAAACGCTCCATTCTTTGCATTTAGACCGATTGCATATTTTTGTGTTTCTGGATCAAAAACGACACCGCATCCGCCATCTCTTCGTTTTTCATTTTCTCTTTTAAGTCCGAATTCTGGAATATTTTCTAGTTTATTCATTTTATTTAAAGATTTAAAAATATAAACATTTAATTTTCATAAAAACGCTTATAAACATCTGGTGCTTGCTGGCGTAAAACTTCTTTCATCGGGTCATCTTTTTCAAGTTTTTTAAATTGCGTACCAGCATGCATTCCCTTCTTTACTTTTTCAGCAAAACTCTGAATCAATCTAGAACACTCCGAAGCCAGCCCGCTTAAATATTTAAATTTTTCCATATTCACATATTCTGCATCGTAGGCGACGTAGAGTTGGGCGCGAACTTCCCCAGCCGAACCTTTAGCAATATATAAATAATTTAAATATTCACTCTTGGTTCCCCGCTCAAATCCTTCTGCAATATTACTCAAAACCGAAACACTGGCTCGAGTAATCTGATCTTTAAAACCATAATCTTTACAATCTTTGAATTCTTGATAAATAGCTTTCGTTAACTCCCTCGCTTTATTAAAACAAACTAAATCTTCAAATTTTGAAATTGTAGCCATAAAATTTTCTTAGAAAATTAATATTTAAAAATGTAAAGATGAAAAAATTTAAAGGATACGTTTTAAATTTTTAAATATTTCAATTTTTAAATTTCATCGAATAGTTCTTATTCGAGAGATTTATACCGTCCCATAATTTCCGCTTCCACAAGGGCGCGGTCGCGGCCGTATTTTACGTAAGACAGTTCTTTTAGGTTATCCACAATGTCCGGATTGCCCTTCTCCGGCGGCAAGGTTACTAGATTGAAAGGTTTAACCGGCTGGCCCTTGACTAGCATACTCATATACGCGTTGTAATTGTCGAGCTTGGTGATGTCGGCTGCGGTAAATTGAGGTTTGAATTTTTGTTCTAAAAACGTCGCATCTTCGGTGCCGACCCGAAACACCGCCATCGAACCGACGTTGCCAAAAACTGCATTTTTTATTTTTTCTTCCAGTTGAGTAATGTATTGATGCGCGATATTGAGTGAGAGTCGGTATTTTCTGGCCTCCGAAAGAATAGAAGCGATCGAATCAGTAGTTACATTTTGAAACTCGTCAATGTAAAGATAAAAATCATTCATTGGTTTGCCAAACATATCCACTCGTGACAGCGCCGCCATTTGGATCTTGCCCACAAGGACAAGACCAATCAAGTTCGCATTGATGTCGCCGAGCCGGCCCTTGGAAAGATTAACTAACAGAATTTTCTTCTCGTCCATAATTTTTCTAAAATTGAAAACAGAATTTTGCTGAAGAACTACTGGACGCATGATGTCGTTGCTGATAAAATTGTCGAATTTAGAAGAAATATAGGGCACAAAGTTCGCTAGTGACTGGTCGCCAGTAGTCTGCTCTGCCGAAACCCAAAATTGTTTAATGATTGGATTTTTACAACGCGCTAATTTCATGTCGCGGAATTCCTTATCACCCAGAACGCGAGTGATCTCAAGTAGGGTCGAGCCGGACTCCGGGTCTTCCATCACCAAAAAGGCGCTATTCCTGAAATATTGTTCAAACATCGCGCCACCACCCACTTTCATGTCGAAAAGTTTGTTAAAAATCCCCATCATTTCGTTAACCACAAAAGTTTTTTGTTCCGGATATTTTGGATCATATTCAAGCATATTCAGCCCCATCGGCCGGGTCGTATACGCCGGGTCAAAATAAATCACATCATCAATACGTTCCTTCGGAATACGAGATAAAATAGTTTGAATGTCGGTGCCGTGCGGGTCGATATAACAGCAACCGTCTCCATTTTTGATGTCCTGGGTGATCATATTGAGCATAATGTTTGTCTTACCGGTACCCGTTTGGCCGATCACATAAAAATGCCTCATCCGGTCTTCTCGAGCCATGTGAATCTCGGTATCGCGTCCCCGATAACTATTTACCCCAAGCAGAATTCCTTCTTGCGGGATCTCAATCGGCGCAGGCGCAATACCAGCTTTGGCTTCTTTTAATTGCGGCTGGCTACCGATACCGACCGGAAAGTGAAATACTGAAGCAAGCTCTTTCAAATTTAAGGGCATCGTTTTATCTCTCGAGAAAGAACGATAAGAAAAATCATGGAAAAGTTTTTTCAGGTCGCTGCCGTGCGCTTCTTCAAAAATAAATGAATTGCTAGCCGCTTCGGAAAATTGATTGAAAGAAGATTTTATTTCCTGCAAAATGGCTTCGGCGCGCTCCTTGGTCTCGCCGGAGGCGATGACGCGAATGTTGGCTTTCATGATGGAGCTTTTAACTTTATTGCCTATCTTTTCCACGGCGCCCTCATCCACTGCGCGCCGGCCCTTTATATATTTGTCCGGATTTTTTCCTTCTGGCTCTTTAGTTTTATGCCCAAATAAAAGATCTTTACCGACTTTGATTAAAGCTTTATTAAATTTATAGAAATTATCAGCGGCGTGTTTGACCGACATCCCGTCTTTGACGTCATCCAAGATCATGTGAAATTCATTGATAAACTTGTCGCCAGCCGGAGCCACCACTAGCTGGATCGCCGCGCCCTCCCCTTCGGTTTTCAGTTTCGAAAAAACATTCAAGATCATATTCATCGGGTCATGCTCGATGTTGTCGTAAGTTTTGATCGGCATTACACCCCTTTCCGCGAAAGTCGCATAAGCTCCGACCGACCCGCCATCAGTATTAAAAATATTATAATCATCCGCCACTTCTCGAATTTTCGCATGGTGATAAAATGCCAGAACCTGCTTCTCAAAAAGCGAGAGGTGCTTATTGGGGACTCCCGCGTAGATAACTACTTCGTCGCTTTGATTCCCGAGCGCAACCTCGAGCGTGAAATAAATTTCTTTTTCATTTTTCTTGTCCAGCGAGATAGACTGCATACCGGCATAAAATTGCTCCATGGCGCCGATGAATTCTTTGAAACCCTTGGACTTATCCGCCTCGTCGGTGGGTGGCGGAAGCGTTACTTCAAAAAGAGTCATATTCAGAGATTTATATAAAGGTGTGCCTTCTTTCAAGTCTGAAATAACTTGACCGGTTTTCAAATATTGCACCAAGAGCCGATGAAAATCATCTTCGACGTGCGGATTGCCCATCGCTTCCACCACCGAAAGCGCATTCCTGATACCTTTGGTAATCACGATCCCCAAAAGCTCCTCCATAACGTTGTCATGAATTTCGGGCTTGAGAGCGAGCACAATACCCTCTGTCTCCTTTTGATTGATGATATTACTACTATGTAAAACCTCGGAGGCAGGTATATTTTTATAAGTTCCCACTACCTCCTTGGCGGCGCTATCTTTCGTATGTTCAAAATGCCCTGCCTGAATCAGTTCCTCCTCGCGCTTGGCCACATGGGCGCGCAAATAATCGAGCTCTTCATCAGGAGTCTTAAACTTCGGCATTTCCCTAAAAAAGGAAGGTTGCATGATTCAATTATACAACAAAACAGGAGAAAAAAGAATTTGAATTATTGAGTCAATTTATCTCTCAAGTCCTTTTCTTTGATTTTGTCTTCCAGAATTCTTTTAGCTTTGTCAATTTGACTCATAGCCGCCAAGCCCTGCTTTTGTATTTCGGCTATTTCTTTCATGCCTTTGGTCTCATCCATCAAGGCTTCTTCAAAGAAAGCGAAAATTAATTTATCTTGCACTTCTTGAGGAAATTTCGTCAAATTATCCACTAGAAACTTCCGCGCGCCAGATTCGTCGCCCTTATCGGCATAAGCTAGAAATTCGTTATATAAATTTAAAAATTCATCATTCATGATTATTTTAATTCAGCTCTTTGCTATTAATAATCGCATCAGAAATGGCAGCAAAAAAGGCGTACCATCCTGTTTTGTTTTTGTTCTTTTTCGCCTTTTGTTCTTCGCGAAATTGTTGTTTAAGAACCTCTAGATCAATCGGTGGTCTCGCCCCAGCGTTTTTTCTCTTTTTAGTTTCCCAATCTGCCTTATACTGAGCATCGTTGAAAGCAGTTTCACTTCTTGCATCCATAAATCCACTTTTGGGTTTCTCTACATTGGGCGCATTAACTAATTGATCGGAAAGGGCTTTTCTCATGAAACTATTTTCGTTAACACTAGAAAAAAGAACAGTCCCAATTTCTTGATAAAAAAGATCTAACTGAGCGACAGAATTTTCAAGTGAATCTTCAGAAGACTGTAAATCTTTAACAGCATCTTTTGACAAATGGCCAGTCATATTAAGGACTTTGTCATACCATTTATAGGATCCGGTTACCAACTTTTTTAAAGCTTTCTTTTTTTCTTCAGGATCTTTTATCGCCAAAGCATCGAAGTAGTCTTGCGGTTTAATCTTATTATCCTTGCACAACTTTTCTACTTCATCATTTACTACTTTATATTCCCCATTTTTATATTTATCATATTCATTCAGTGCATGAACAATTTTATTAAACCTATCTTCTTCATCTGAAACAGATAGTTCTTTTAGCTGGCTCTGAATTGCTTTTACGGCTTTTTTCGGACCAAGCAAATTAATTATTTTTTCAAAATCGGGATGATTACGCGCAAAATCAACCACATTTTCTTCAGTCAGTAATTTCTCAACTTTTTCCGCTTGAGTTATTTTTTCTGAAAATATTTTTCTTTTATCCTCAAGCAGAGAAATATCGCTTTCCTGGAGCTTGCCTTGCGCAAGTCTCATCGCCAAAGCATCATCATTCTTTCGAAGCAATTTAAGAAAAAGATCGCTTTTAGTTTTATCCTGCATTACTTCCGCCAAAGTATGACCTGCAGGAGGAGGTATAGGATGCCCTTCTGTTTTTTCCTTCTCTTTGTCTTTTCTTTGTCTGAACTGGTCTAGTAAGCCCATATATTTATTAAGTCGATTATTTTAAGCTCATGTATAGAATATACCTTTTGCATTATTTCGTCAATATCTCCGCCCCCCCCTCTGTGATCAAAATCGTATGCTCAAAATGGGCGCTGTTTTTGCCGTCGGCGGTGCGAAAGGTGTAGCCATCTTCATCGATTGTTACATTTTTCGTACCCAGGTTTATCATCGGTTCGATCGCGACCACCATGCCGGGGACTAATTTTTCCCCCTTGCCCGCTTTGCCAAAATTTGGGATATATGGATCCTCGTGAATCGCCCGCCCCACCCCGTGCCCAGAGAGAACTTCCACAATGCCGTAATTGCCTTTCTGAGCGCGAACAAAGCTCTCTACCGCATGACCAATATCCCCCACCGTGTTGCCTCCTTGGGCGGCATTTATGCCGACTTGCAGAGCTCGCTCGGTAACTTCCATAAGTTTTTGGCTAGACGAACTTACTTTGCCCACCGGCACGGTAATGGCCATATCTGTAAAAAGACCTTTGTGCTTCAGACCCAAATCAAGCGAAACAATATCGCCTTCTTTAAAAATTCTTTTTTTATTTGGAATACCGTGCACAACTTCATCATTTATCGAGACGCACAAAGACGCTGGAAAAGGAGTTTTCGCTCCCTCCGGGCGGTAATTTAAAAAAGCAGGAACATCACCCAACTCCCGAATTAATTTCTCCGCATATATATCCAAATCCTTGGTCGAGATACCCGGAGTAACTTTTTCTTTCAATTTATAAAGCACCGCCGCCAAATGCTTACCGCCTTCTCGGAGTACTTCTATTTCTTCCGGTGTTTTGATGATAACCATGGTTTATGAAATTACTGTCCCTAAAAATTTCTCTCCGTTCAGACATTTTTTTAAATTAGAAATATTTTTTCCGTTCATAATCACGACTTCGATTCCCTCTTTTTCGGCCGCTTCGGCAGCCGTCGGATCGAATGGAGAATTCAGCCTGGCTGTCCATTCTTTCGGAATCAAAGCCCGGTAATCGGCCCATGAAATCTGCTCAATTTTTTTGGCACTTGGATTGGTGCACGGGTCAGAATCATACACATAGTTAATATTAGATAAATTAATCAATTTTTTCGCGCCCAGGCTCGTTGCAGCCAAAATCGCGTCATAATCCGAACTATGTCCGGGTTCATAAGCCGATCCGATCGTAATCGGTTTGTTAGATGGAAATCTGGTTGAAAGATTAGCGATTACTTCCTCGTGGGCATATTCGCTAAATATAACTCGCAATAATTCGGCATTCAATTTCAGAGCCGCGATACCAATCCAGTCCAAATCCACGTCGGAGGGATTGGTAATTTTTTTAGCTGCTTCATTGTATGTCCGGTTCACTTTTCCCCCGCCAGTAGTAATTACAAATTTTTTGCCTTCAGCTACATGCTCCAAAATTAAAGTTTTAAAACTTTTTAAAAAATCAATATCAATTTGATCAGGCACGATGAGCGATCCGCCCAGAGAAATTATGATAGTTTCTTGCATATTAGTATCCAAGAGCTTTGATAATATCCTTATGCACAGCTTCGACAGTTTGCTCGCCGTTGATCGTGTAAATTGTGTAATTCTCTTTGTCTTTAAAATAATTCATCGCGGGAATGACGTTGTTGACATATTCGTCAAATCTCTTCCTGATACCCTGATCAGTATCGTCGTGCCGTCCGCGAAGCCTAAGCCTTTTGGTGGCCTCTGCTTTCGATAATTCAATATAAATAATTTTGACATCTCTTCTTTGGTAAAATTTTACCATCGCTTCAAAACTTTCTGCCTGCAAAATTGTCCGCGGATATCCATCGGCAATCAAACATGTCTCTTCTTGCATTCCCGAAATCAGGATATTAGTAAACAAACTAGTCGTAATAAAATTAGGTTGCAAAAATCCTTTTTCTAAAGTTTCTTTTACCAACTGCCCGGTATAGCTGCCGCTTTCCATAATTTTTCTAAATTCGACACCCGTCGAAGTGTAAAGAATATCTGAAGCCATTTTTTTGTTTTCCAAGTATTTTCGCAACAAATCAACCTGAGTCCCCTTGCCGGAACCCACTATTCCAAAAAAGACGAAAGTTTGCGGTTGCATAAACTAACAATACAGAATTTCAGCCTTAAAATCAAGGTGAATTTAATTTAAAATTATGCTTTAATATAAGTGTGAAAAAAGAGATTATTACTATAGCTGGAGCCAATGGAAGTGGAAAATCAAGCACCGCTAAAAAAATAGCCCAGCAGTTGGGTTTTAAACACTTATCCTCAGGAGATTTGATGCGACAGATTGCTAAAGAAAATAATATAACCCTGGAAGAACTGGCCAAAATTGCAGAAAAGGAAGATTGGGTAGATAAAAAACTTGATGATTATGTAAAACAAGCCAGCCAAGAAGAAAAAGTGGTAATAGACTCTCGGTTGGCGTTTCATTTTATACCGGAGAGTTTCAAAGTTTACCTTGATCTCGATCCAAAAATCGCAGCCGAAAGAATGCTGAGTGATATGAAAAATAATCCGGCCCGACATCTGGAAAATAAGGGAGAAATAAAATCTATCAAAGAAATGGCAGAAAAATCCGCAATGCGTCTAGCTTCTGAACGCAAAAGATATTTTGATTTATATGGAATCAAAGACCACAAAGACAAGAAAAATTTTGATCTGATAGTGGATACAGAAAAAAACAATTTAGAACAAGTTGTTTCTATTATTAAAAAAGAATACAAAAAGTGGATAGATAAGTAGGAAAAAATTATATGGTCAAAAAATAATTTTTCTATAAGGACGGGTCATCGATTGGCGCTGGAGAATTTAATATTTGATTTGATGTTTGTTTCTTGAAGGCGAAATATTCTAAAATTTTTTCAATTCGTTCTTTTTTCACTGTCTTCCCATGCAAGCTCGGTCTGTTCGCCTCCCCCACAGATTCACGGTTTATTTGTCGAAAAAAATAAAAACCAAAAACGAAAGCTGCCAAAGTCAGAACAAAACCCAAGGAAAAAATAATATTCCAATACGGCCGGATATTTATCTCCGAACTTTTTTCTTTTTTAGGAAAATGAATTTTCATATTTATTTTAAATTTAAGGAATAAAACTCAAAAGTTTTATTTTAAAAGTCGCATTCCAGGCGGAAGCGGAAAGGGTTTTATCAGATGAAGCTGGCTCCGTTTCTCTGGAGAATTTTACTTCAATCAGCTCAAGCTCGTAAGGAGAATTTTCCAAAAGGGTTAAAAATTTGTAAAGGTCGGGAAAAGATCCCTTGGCCTCCATGGCGACCATTAGCGCCTTTTTGTCTTTAGAGATATCCACCGAACGAACTTCTTTCTCGATCCCCGCTCCCTTCGCCAGTCCTTCGACTGTATTCAAAAAGAGAACCACATCGGAACTTCGAGCAAAATGCGTTTCTAGCTGTTGTCTTTCCTCCTTTATTGCTTCGATCGAATTGTTGAGTGTCTTTAGTTCTTCGCGACGGATGGCTTCGATTCGCCATTCATTTTCTTTTTTATCTATTTCCCAGCTGTTATTTTTTATTTCTTGATATAGATACAGAAAAGAGAAAATGGAAGCCAGAAAAAATATAAGCGAGAGCAGAAGGGGTATTTTTTGAAAAGATTTTTGCATATATTATTTAAACAGGAATTAAATTTAAATTAAATCGGATATTCGAGCCTTTGATAAAATTGGAAATCGGCAGATCAACCGACTTAAAAAGCGGATCATTTTCCAGTAAGCGGCGAAATGCAAGCAAAATTTCCCGCGAAGGGGCGATGCCTTCGATACTCACCTTTTTTCCAGCGGGTGGATTGTTCTCATAAGAAATATCGGTAATCTTAATGCTAAAGATTTTTTTTTGAACAATCGCGCTTACAACTTCCTTAGAAATGGTAAATTTATCACTTTCCGATCCCTCTAGGAGCCATAGTTTATTCTCCAGGTCTTGGGTTATCGCAAGCGTCTCTTGGTCCGGAGCTGACACCGATTCGCTTTTTTGCGCTTCCAGTTTTTTGTTTACCAAATCCTCTTTTGTCCGCACTAGGAAATAAGACGGAATCATTACAAAAGTGCCGATTAAAACCGAAAGGCCGAAAACCACCAGGCAGACTACCGTAAACCGATAGTAAAAACTCTTGACCATTTTTTTCTTTTCAGTGTTTGGAATTAAGTTGATCATAAATATCTATCTTAATTGCGGTTAAAATCCCCCATAGCGAGTCCGAGCGCGGCCGCAAAGGAAAGCGCTTGCTTAAAATTTATTTCCGGAATGTTATTTTCCATGTCGATGATATTTACCCAAACATTCGCCATGCCTACTTCGGTCTTTAAACTCACCGAAAGGTAATCCGAAAGCCCGATCAGATTCGAATCTCCCCCGCAAAGAATTATTTTTTTAATTACCGGATTGCTCTTGCCTTCCTCGTCCTTGTGCGTATGCCAGTATAAAAAATGTTTAGCGACTTCGTCGCGCAAAATAGAAACGCTGTTTAGAAGCACTGAAAATAGTTCTTTATTTGGAGCATTGCGCAAGAGACCATAGTTTCTTTTCATTTTTTCGGCTTCTTCAAAACTTATTTTGAAATTCTTGGCAATCGTATTGGAGAGCATCACTCCGCCCACATCGAGAGTGGAAGCAAATATTACCATGCCACGGGAAACGATAAAAATACCGGTCCGTTTTTCTCCAAAATCCACAATCATATAAGTATCCAAGTCGCCTTTTTTTATAACCACTCGGGCAATCGCTTGCGGTTCTAATTCAAAAGATTGCACTCGGACTCCGGAGCGCTCGAAAATGCCCAGATAGTCTTCAATCACATTTTTCGGAATAACCGCCACCTGTAGATCCAAGCCTGCTTCATCTTCGGAGAGCAATTCATAATCAAAAATAGCTTCAGAGGATTGAAGCGGCACATGATCTTCGATCGAAAACTCGATACCTTCCCGGATACTTACCAAACCGGCTTTGCCAAGTCGCAACTTGAAAAGATACACTTGTTCTTCCGGCACCGAAACCCGTACCGACTTTATGCCGGATGTTCGAAGTGAAAGCAAAATTTCTTCCATCCGGTTGGTATTTTTTATTTTGCCCGCCTCAATAATGCCGGGTGGTATCGGACACTCGCCATGACGACCGACGCGGATGCCATTTTTGCTATTTTTTAGCTCGATAAATTTGATGGATTCATCTCCGACATCTAAACCAAAAGAGGAAACGGCCAGAAAAGAAGGCACTGGAAAAAACCGGCTGAAAAATTTATCCAAGAAATTGAAAGACATAATAGGATTATATCAAATAAGGTTTCTCTTGTCTAAATATCTCTGCAGTATCAGCGCGGCCGCGCTGGCGTCAGCGCGGCCGCTTTTTATTTGTTTTACCTTGCTGTGCGATTGCGACGGACTCATCATAACTTTTCTGGCTTTGCCGCTTGGAGAACGCCTTGCTTCAACTGAGGTCAAAAATTCTTTTTGCTTATGAATTTGCAATCCAAACTTTTCTTGCAATTCTAAAATAAAAACCTCGATCCGGGCCGAGAGCGCGTTTAATTTTCCCGAAAAATCTACCGATTCCCCCATTACTATTTCTTTAATATTTTCTTGCTTGATAATTTCACCTAGCCTCGCTAAAGTATTGGCATCATTCAACACAATCTCTTTTGGGAAAGCCAGGGTCCCATTTTCATCCGAAATTGCCAAACCGATTCTTTTGGTGCCATAGTCTATGCCTAAAAATTTCATATTTACAGAGTAGCATAAAAATCATTTTTCTGATATTATTCGGCTATGGATCAGTTACCGCTTTCCGCTAATATTCTCATATTAATCTTGCTCCTTTGGAGCATTGCCTGGAAAATTTACGGCGCCTGGACCGCCGCCAAGCATGACCACAAAAAATGGTTTGTGGCGATCATTATCTTAAATACTGTGGGAATTTTGGAAATTTTTTATGTCTTGCGAGTGGCCAAAAAAAGTTGGGCGGAGGTGAAAGGAGATTTTAAAGAGGCGTGGAAGTCGAGAGGATAAAATAAATTGTTTCTGGCGTGGAGGAGTGGCTCGAGAGGTTTAAGGCATCGCTCTTGAAAAGCGAAAACTGGGCAACCGGTTCGTGAGTTCGAATCTCACCTCCTCCGCAATTTTTCGAAAAGGGTTTCAGAACCAAAAATATGGTCGGCGCGAAGCGCCGTCTGTTCTGCATTCCCCCCACAAAATCCTGATTCTGCAAGGATTCGCCACGCTCCGCGTGGCTCAAAAAGACGGTTCGATCCTTAATTTTAAAGTTCGAACCGACTTTTTGGAACAAATGAAGATTTTCTTCATTTGTTTTGTCGTTAGCCAATTCCGCGTTGGTAATATTGTCCTTAAGGAATTTCTCTGTAAGTTCGAACCGATTATGAGATTTTTTCTCAAAAGCTGATAATTTCTCTTTGAGAAGCTGTTTTGAGGCAACCAGCGTGTTTTTAGCATCACGATATTCGTCTAGCGAAAGTGCGTTCTCTAAATACGCTGTCATCAGCTTCTCAATTTTTGAATCCAAAAGAGAAATTTCATCTTTTGTTTTTTGAGAAAAAATCTCACTCGATTGGATTTCGGATGATTGGTCTTTTCTGTTTTCTTCAATCATCCAATTTACCCAATCGAGAGGCAAAGAAACTTTTTTGATTTCTTCCTTAATTTGAGAAGTGATGATTTCTTCGCGGACATATTTTTGTTCACAGGGATTTTTCCGTTTTGTACATCGCAAATAGTTATGACCTTTTTGTGTTTCGGTAGTGATGAAACAGCCACATTCTCCACAACGGAAAAATCCTCTATACAAAAATGGTTTCAATCCTTTGCTATGCGGTTTAGATTTTCTCATCATCACTTCTTGAACGGAATCAAAAAGTTTCTTTGTGATAATCGGTTCATGCTTGCCTTCGTATATTTCACCACCATATCTCATTAAACCTGTGAATATTGGATTTTTTAATATCTGTTGATAGTTGGATACGGCAAGCTGCTTTCCATTTTTCCGACACAATCCAAGTTCGTTAAATTTGTCTCGTAACTCTCTCAAAGTGAAATTACCAGTTGAATATGCCTCAAATGTCTTTTTGATTAACGGAGCGATGTTTTCATCGGGTACTATTCCCGCACCATTAGGGAACTCATCGGTTTTTTGGAAGCCAAAATGCGGGACGCGCGAAGCGCGTCCCAAGGATTCCCGCCGAATTTCCCCAACGAATTCAGAATTTTTGGCGCGCTGGCGCGCACTAATTTTTCGCCAAGAAGCAGGTTCGAGCCAAAGATTTCTTTGGCTTTGACCTTTTTAGCAAAAAGGTCATCATCCCGTGCGATTCCGTCTAGTGTTTGTGCGTCTTTTATCCATTCTTTCATCGGTTCGAGCCAATCATTCTGCTTGTGTGAAAGAGAGGTCATTTCTTCTTGGAGCGACTTCTTTTGTAAAAGTAATTTTGATTTTTGTAAACAATAATCTGGTTGGTCAATTACTTGGTCTAAATATCCAGTAAGAAGTCGCTCTAGCTTTTGTGAAATGACATTGACCTTGTTTTCTTTCTCTTTCACACAAGCAGTCAAAGACGGGGCGGAATTGTTAAAATCTTTTTCTGCCATTTTTAACAATTCTTCCGCCCAGTCTTTGGGCAAAGAAACTTTTTGAATTTCGGATGATAACTGGCGATCCAATTCTTTTTCTCTAACGGCAGATTCGGGACATTTGATAGTTTTAGATTTTTTAGAACAACGATAATATGTATACTCGTGAACATTGCCATTTTTCTGCCGTTTGAATTTGTGTTCGCCAGTTATCATCATCTTGCACGAAGCACAGGAAATAAGTCCACAGAAAGGTTGAGGTTCATTTTTCGATTTACGCTCGGGCTGACCACGAAACTTCAACATTTCCTGTGCTTCATCAAAAAGTTTCTTTGAAATGATTGGCTCGTGTTTACCTTCGTGGATTTCACCGCCATATTTGAATAATCCGATATAGAAAGGATTTGAGAGAATAAAAGACGCTTTGGTTTTGGAGATTCTCTTTCCGGTTCGGGTTGTGATATTGTTCTTCGCCAAAAAATTTGATACATCTTCCAGTCGCATATTTCCTTTCGTGTATTTCTCGAAAGCCAAGCGCACAATTTTAGATTTCTTTTTTTCTACCACAATCGTTTTTGTTCTCGAATCGTTGAGATACCCCAAAGGCGCTTGGCTTGGAAATATTCCCATTCTCACTTTTTGGCGAAGTCCGCGTTTCGTATTTTCGGAAAGAGAATCCACATAGTATTTGCTTTGGACAAATGCCATTGATAAAGAAAATTTACCTTGTGGAGTATTCTCAAACCAATGCGAGGGAAATTTTAGGCTCGCAATTTTTCCGATGTCGAGGAAGTAAACAATCTGTCCGCCATCCACCGAATTGCGCGCGAGGCGATCGGGATGCCAAGAAACGATACCGCTAACCTCGCCTCGTTCAATTCGTTTCAACATTTGCCCAAAAATAGGTCTGCCAGGAATTTTCGCAGATTGCTTTTCAATAAATTCCTCAACGACCTCCAAATTTTGCTCTCGGGCAAATGAGCGCAATTCGGTGAGCTGTGCATCAATACTTAAAACTTGCTTATCCTCGACATCGGTTGACTTGCGAGCATACAAAAAGAATTTTTGTTCCATATATTTACAAAAGCAGAAATGGTTGTACTAGGCGCACAATTTCAACGTAAATCAAAATTGTTCTAGCACAACCATTTCTGCTGATTTACTAATAATAATTGTGCGCAAAGTTATTATACTACTTTTAGAAAAAAGGCACAAATTCTTTTTGTACTTGTCTAAAGCAAATACTTTGAATTTGTATCGCACGGGATTTCGAACCTGCTTCTTGGCGAAAAATTAGTGCGCGCCAGCGCGCCAAAAATTCTGAATTCGTTGGGGAAATTCGGCGGGAATCCTTGGGACGCGCTTCGCGCGTCCCGCATTTTGGCTTCCAAAAAACCGATGAGTTCCCTAATGGTGCGTTTATTATACCAAGTTAGAACCTATTTTCAAAACAAATGATGTGCCACGCGCGGAGCGCGTGGTTGCTTGAAACTAAATCGTACGCTCGGAGAAAGCCCCGCCACCGCCTCGCTTCACTCGGCAAAACGGAAAAACAATTTTTCTGGGGAAAAAGGATTTTCCGTTTTGCCTCGGCTCTTTTCTCGCCCGCAGAAAGGGGTCTGGGGAATGAATGCGAGCGGACTTCCGTTTTCAAAAAATTTGCGCACAAAAAAGAAAAATGGTAATTAAATTGTAAAAAACTTACAAAGCTCCTTTCTCTTTTTCGCTTGATTTTTATTGACATTTACGCTAATGTGACTTTAGTAAGCAACCCGATTGTCGGGTTGCAATTGTACATTCACAACCAAAGAAAAGGAGAAAACGACATGAACGACAGAAACTTCCGGCAACTACTAGAAGCCCAATGGTCTCGTGGCAACTTCGTCTGCGTCGGACTCGACAGCGAGTTCGGCAAAATTCCCGAGTCCGCGCGCAGAAGTGGCAACGAGTGCGACGTAAGCGTCGCCAACACTATCGTCGCGTTCAACCGCGCAATCGTGGAAGCGACGAAGGATCTCGTATGTGCCTACAAGCCGAATGCCGCGTTTTACGAGGCACACGGAGTGGAGGGCATCGGTGCTTTACAACGAACCATCGCGGACATTCACGCCATCGCGCCGGATGTTCCGGTGATTCTCGACGCCAAGCGGGCGGACATCGGCAACACCAATGCTGGTTATGTGGACGCGGCGTTCGGCTTTCTTCAAGCGGACGCTATCACGGTTCATCCGTATCTTGGAGCCGAAGCACTTCAACCTTTCCTCGCGCGAGCGGAGAAAGGTGTCATCGTACTTTGTCGCACTTCCAATCCAGGCGCGGGGGAGTTTCAAGACTTGTCCGTGAACGGCGAGCCGCTCTATCGTTTCGTTGCGCGTCGCGTGGCGAGCGAGTGGAACAAGAATGGTAACTGCTCGCTTGTAGTCGGCGCAACCTATCCCGATGAACTCCGCGAAGTCCGCGGACTCGTTGGCGATATGCCGATACTCATTCCGGGCATTGGCGCGCAAGGTGGTGATGTAGAGAAAACCGTTTCCGCGGGTAAAGATAGTCGCGGATATGGCATGATCATCAACTCTTCGCGTGGCATCATCTTCGCCTCGAAAGGCGCGGACTTCGCGGAAGTAGCTCGTCGTGAGACGGAGAAGCTCCGCGACTTCATCAACCAGTACAGATAGAAAGGAGAAACCATAAAGTCGGGGCTGTCATCGTCGACAGCCACATCGTCTACACGTCCGGCAAACACGGCACGGCATACGTCAACAAGGATGCAGTTTACCCGCACACCGCGGAGACGTCTCGCCTCTGTCGAGCAATCGCCGAGCGGTTCGCGGACGACAAGGTGGAAGTTGTAATCGCGCCAGCAATTGGTGGCGTGATTCTCTCGCAGTGGACGGCGCATCACCTCACGGAGATGAACGGACACGAAGTGTTTGGTGTCTACGCCGAGAAGTCTGAAGGTGGAGACGCCTTCGTCATCAAGCGTGACTACGACAAACTCATCGCTGGAAAGAACGTTTTGGTAGTGGAAGATGTTCTCACTACCGGCGGCTCTGCCAAGAAAGTGATCGAGGCCACGCGTGCAATCGGTGGCAACGTCATCGGTCTCGGCGTTCTCTGCAATCGCGGAGGAATCACGCCACAAGATGTGGCCGATGTTCCGAAGCTCACATCACTTGTGAACGTGAAGCTCGACGCGTGGGACGAGGCAACTTGTCCGCTCTGCGAGCAGAACGTTCCGGTGAATACGGATGTCGGGAAAGGACGCCAGTTCCTCGCGCGGAAGCAGGCATGAACTGCAACACTCAATGGGTTCGCTATCACAAGGTAGCGAACCCATTTTATTTTTTCCATATTTCCTTATGAAGGTGCGCAAATTTTTTGAAAACGGAAGTCCGCTCGCATTCATTCCCCAGACCCCTTTCTGCGGGCGAGAAAAGAGCCGAGGCAAAACGGAAAATCCTTTTTCCCCAGAAAAATTGTTTTTCCGTTTTGCCAAGTCCATATTGAAGCCCAGCCACACTGCCCGAGACCTTGAGGGCAGAACCCCAAAAAGAAAAATGTCCTTTCCATTTTAGAAAAAATCCACCCCCGCGAAAATAAAGAAAGCAAGGAACATTTTTTCTTTTTGGGATTGCCGAGTGAAGCGAGGCGGTGGCGGGGCTTTCGTCGAGCGTACGATTTAATTTAGAGCCATCACGCGCTCCGCGCGTGCGACATCATTACCTCACTTTGTTTTGAAAATAGGTTCTAACTTGGTACAATAGAGACACCTTTCACATTTACATATCCGAGCGGAGACATTTGAGGCCATATTCCTTCTTTCACTTTGTTTCTATGTCCACGCTTGATATTCTCACTTAGGTTGTCTACATAATACTTGGATTGTGAAAATGCAATGGAAAGCATGAACTTACCTTGTGGCGTAGTATCACACCAGAAAGTTGGAAATTTTAGCTCGGCAATTTTTCCCGTATCGAGCAAATATATTATTTTTCCACCATCAACGGAATTTCTCGCTAACCTATCAGGATGCCACGCTAAAATTCCACTCGCCTCATTTGCTTCGATACGGAGAAGCATTTCATTAAACACTGGCCGACCTGGTGCTTTAGCTGTCTGCTTTTCCACAAACACATCTACAACCTCAATCTGTTCTTTAACCGCTAACTCTTTGAGTTCGGCCAGTTGGTCAGAAATGCTTCTAACTTGCCGATCTTCTGTATCGGTAGATTTGCGAGTGTATATAAAAAACTTTCTGGTGTGATCAATCATAATTTTGTATTGGCAAACGAGGAGCCACGCGGAGCGTGGCGAATCCTTGCAGAATCAGGATTTTGTGGGGGGAATGCAGAACAGACGGCGCTTCGCGCCGACCATATTTTTGGTTCTGAAACCCTTTTCGAAAAATTGCGGTATTCATTGTACAAAGTTCGAATGTATTTTGAAAGCAACCCTGATGCCGACTAATCGCACGCGCGGAGCGCGTGGTGGCTCTAAACTGCCTCGTACGCTCGTATCGTTCCGCCACTGCCTCGCAGAGCCTCGGCAACCCCGAAAGAAAAACACTCCTTGCTTTCTTGATTTGGCGGGGGTGAAATTTCTTTTGAAAAAGGAAAGGGTGTTTTTCTTTCGGGGTTCTGCCTTCCAAGTATTCAGGCAGGTGGCGGAACAATGCGGACGAAGTTTTGGCAAAACTATTTTTTGGGGAAAGGATTTGCCAAAACTTCGGCTCATTTGTTTTTGAATTCGGATGTCGCAAATGGAAAAGGAGGGGTTTGGGGAGGAATTTTCCATTTGCTCCTCTGTTTTCTTTTGGCGAAATTCGGGCATTGAGAAAAGAATGGGAAGTTGTTATAATTGATTTGCAAGTCATATAAGTATTATATCACTTTCCATACATTATAATCTACTATGTCCACAATAGGCAAGAACATCAAACGATACAGACAAGAAAAAGGGCTTTCGCAAGATAAGCTGTCTAAACTTGCTGATTTGTCGCTCAATACGGTTGTTAAGATAGAGTTAGATGAAAGCCCTAACCCTACCATTGAGACAATCCAAAGGATTGCGAAAGCCCTTGGGGTTTCGGTTGATGGTTTGTTGACATAAATTTTATGAAAACCAATGATGATATAAAAAAATTAGGGAATGATGAACACAAAATATTTCTTGGCGATGCTCTTTTGGCATTGAACGAAATCGAGGACAATTCAATTGATTTAATTTTTGCTGATCCTCCATATAACATCGGTAAAAATTTTAATGGCAAAATAGATAAATGGGAAAAAGACGAGGATTATCTCAATTGGTGTTATGAGTGGCTTGATTTGTGTGTAAAAAAATTAAAACCACACGGCAGTTTCTATGTGATGACCTCTACACAATTTATGCCTTTCTTTGATATTTTTCTAAGGCAAAAATTAGATATTCTCTCAAGATTGGTTTGGTCTTATGATAGTTCTGGAGTACAGGCAAAAAATTATTATGGTTCTATGTACGAACCGATACTATTCTGCGTTAAGGATAAGGAAAACTATACTTTTAATAAAAACGATATTCTCGTTGAGGCGAAAACTGGGGCAAAAAGAAAATTGATTGATTACAGAAAAAATCCTCCGAAAGTTTATAATTCCGAAAAAGTTCCGGGGAATGTTTGGGAATTTTCTAGAGTTAGATATCGAATGGATGAATATGAAAATCACCCGACACAGAAGCCTGTCGCTTTGCTTGAACGCATTATTAAAGCCAGCTCAAAAAAAGGAGATCTAATTTTAGACCCTTTTTCTGGTAGCTTTACCACTTCCTTTGTTGCTAAAACATTAGGCAGAAAATCGATAGGTATAGAACTACAGGAGGATTACGCAAAAATTGGATTGAGGAGGCTTGATTTGCAGAAAGAGTATAATGGTCAAAAGTTAATTAAAGAGGCTAGAACATTTGAGAGCGGACAAGTTGAACTAGAGGGCAAATTAAGCCTCTTTACTGTATAACAATATGGAAAATCAATTCACAGATACAATAAAAGAAATACTGCATAATCACTTTGGCGATACTGCGCCAGAGATTCTTGAGAAAAGCCAATTGTTGCAGTACATAGAATTAAAAACACGCTCTGCAAATAAGGGCGCTAAAGCTCGCGGAAGTTTCGCAAATCTTTATGCAATTTATGTTGTTGTGGAGGACTACATGGCAAAAGGTTTTGAAAAGAAAAGTGGTTATGCAAAATATGAAGGAGCAGAGTTTGTAAAACTCTTCAAAAGACAGCGGGAGCTACCTTTTGGTGCAAAACTTCAAAATCACGCACTAAATAATCGGATGAACTCAGAATTTCAAAAATTCTTTCCCAATTCAGAATATGTGCCGATTCTAAGAAATCTTGAAACCAATAGATATTGGATCAATGAAAATCTATTAAAAATAGGTCTTGGAAAAAAGTCATATAACATATCTGGGGTAGTAATAGAAATTATTGATAAATACGGACAAATTAAACGCGACGCCTTTGAACAATTTATAAAATCTTGTGTTGAGCTACAGAATATACAAAATAAAAACCCACAAGATGTTGAGAAATTTATTTTAGGATTACTAGCACCAAATGTGGATGCGCGACTTTTTGAAATAGTAAGTTATGCAATTCTAAAATATTTCTATCATGATCAAAAATTGTACTGGGGTTTTGAGATCGATAAATTAAAAGAGGATAACTTAACTCTTTACAAAACTGGGAGAACAAATGCTAATGATGGTGGCATTGATTTTGTAATGAAACCACTTGGAAGATTTTTTCAAGTTACAGAAACTTTGGATGTTAAAAAGTATTTCCTTGATATAGATAAAACTCATAGATACCCGATAACCTTTGTTATAAAATCTGAAGAATCGCCAGAAAAACTAATTGCGGGAATTCGTGAAAATGCAAACCGTATCTATACGGTAAAAGCGATTGTAGAAAAATACATGGAGTGCATTGAGGAAGTGATAAACATCAATCGGCTTCAAGATTGTTTTATCAAAGCGGTTAAACAGGGATATTTAACAAATATTCTTGATGAGATAGTTTTGCAAAGTAAGGTTGAGTTTAACTATCAAGACGAGGAGGAAGAGGACGAAGAATAAAAAGAATTTCATGAAACTTAATCGCGTAGAAATAAAGAATTTTAGATCAATCAAGGACATAACGGTTAATTTTGAACCGGCTTGCCGTGTTCTCGTTGGCATCAATGAATCTGGAAAATCAAATATTCTGAATGCTCTCGCGTTTCTAGGTGAGGATTACAAACCTGTAAAGAAAGACGACCTGCGGGAAGCGTTGCCAGACGAAGAACCAATAACGGAATCTACTATCAGATTTGTTTTTAGATTTGAGAAAGAAGAGTCAGACGAACTCCTTGAAACAATTTCTGCAAAAATCGCTGCGGACATAAAGAATCCAGAAATTGTTTCAACTACAAAATCTTTAACTCTGAAAGAATTTTGCGATGCACTCCATGAAGGACTTTATAAGGCGGATATTCTGAAGGAAACTAAATCCTTTAGCTATTGATTGCAAGGTACCCCTTTTTTAAGACAGAAAATCAACTAATTAATTTCATTTTAACTTGAAGCGATTTTTTTAGCAAATTCTCTAGGCGACATTTTTAATACGGTGTGGATTCTGGTGGTATTGTAGACATGTATCGTGTGATAGATTTCATATACCAGCTCTC
>Ga0209542_10004339_pt1 | contig 29215 bp, 37 predicted proteins | sample RifCSPhighO2_01_FD_184028 | JGI IMG/M metagenome (GOLD analysis project Ga0209542, IMG submission 184028) | Soil microbial communities from Rifle, Colorado - Rifle CSP2_plank highO2_0.1 (SPAdes) (version 2) | ecosystem: Environmental > Terrestrial > Deep subsurface > Rock core/Sediment ... | reverse complement strand
TTTATTTTCGCCAACGGAGTAGGGTGGGAAGTTGTAGTGGTGCATATAACGCTTCTTGCCGCTCTCTTCCATTGTGTCTAGTTGCTGTTCGTCTCCAGGCGAACCTAGAGTCACTACTGAAAGCACTTGAGTTTCTCCGCGCGAAAATAAAGCTGAACCGTGCGTCCGCGGCAAAACGCCTACCTCAACAGACAGGGACCTGATCTCGGTTAATGATCGGCCGTCCACGCGGCGGCCTTCTTCAATAATCAAACGTGAAACTTCATCCTCCACAATACCTTCAAAAATATCCAATGCTATCTTGCGTTTCTCTTTACCGACCTGTTCGCTCGCCAAATATAAATCAAGTTCTGATTTAAGATCCTCTAAAATTGCCTGACGGGCGTGCTTGGTTACCTGCGTGCCGTTAAAGAAACGCTTATGCAACTGTTCCACTGACCACTTTTTAACTTTATTGGCAGTTTCTTCCTCTAAAGCCAATTCCTCTTTGGCAAAAATCGCGGTATCAAGCTTTGGCCGACCATACTGCTCAACCATCTCCGAAATAAGATTCAGGACCGGACGCATATGTTTTTGGCCAAACAGTACGGCCTCTAGAAAAACTGATTCAGAAACCTCTTGAGCGCCAGCCTCAATCATAAGCACCTTGTCGGCCATGCCAGCAACCACTAAATCAAGATCACTTTTTTGACGCGCTTCATAGCTGGGATTCAATACCCATTCGTTATTTATTCTCCCAACGCGTATACCAGCAATTGGCCCGGCCCAGGGAATATCTGAAATGGCCAAGGCCAAAGAGGCCGCCACCAACGAAGGAATGTCCGAATCATTCTCGCCGTCAAATGACAACACCGTCAAAACAACCTGTACGTCATTTCTGACGCGCTCGTCAAAAAGCGGACGAATTGAGCGATCAACCAGCCGACCCGCTAAAATGGCTTCATCCGTTGGCCGTCCCTCGCGTTTAATAAAACGCGATCCTTTAATCTTGCCAGCGGCATAAAGCCTTTCTTCGTAATCAATAGTTAAAGGGAAATAGTCAATGCTCTCTCTTACTGTTTTACTTAAGACAACTGTCGCCAAAACAACGGTATCGCCATACTGCACAACGGCCGAGGCATTGGTTTGTTGGGCAAGACGCCCGAGTTCAATGGCCAAAGTTCGCCCAGCCCATTGAATCTCTCGCCTGATCGGCGATGCTGTATTTATAGTGTTCATGCGTATCCTTTCTCGCCATCCGCCCAACCGCTGATTATTCGCCGTCACTAGTACCTATCCGGCCACCCCCGCTCGGGCGGGGCGAAAAGATAGCTACCAACAACGGCAAAATTAAAATCAACTTAGGTGAATAACGTTAAATAAATAATTACTAACGATTATGAAGAAGCTGACTTGCGGGGATTAATCAAAAACTGCCGCTTATTCGCGCTCAAATCAATGACGTCATCAGCGGCCTCTTTTAGCCGCGCGGAAGTTGTTTCGCCAAAAGCTACCACCTCTACTAATTGTCCTTGGAACTGCAAGTACTGTACCAATGGTACGTAATCACCGTCACCAGTTACTAGCACCACCACATCAAGTTTGGGCGCGATGGTGATAGCGTCAACAGCAATCCCCACGTCCCAATCGGCTTTTTTTGCGCCACCGGCAAAAACCTGCAATTCCTTCATCTTGACCTCAAAGCCTGATTTGTCCAATGCTTCAAAAAAAGTTTGTTCTTCGGTGGAACCAGATTGAATAACATAGGCAATGGCTCTGATCAAGCGCCGTCCATCTACTGCCGCTTTCAGCACTTCCTTAAAGTTAACTCGCGCGCCATAGAGATTCTTGGCGCTGTGATACATATTCGCCACGTCAACAAAAACCCCGATGCGCTGTTCTTTATTCTTGATCATACCCCGCACCTTTGCGGCGTTAGCGTTCTTTTGGCCACTTGTTTTTGCGCTAACGTACACGAAAAATCAGTAGACAAAACTGCCAGCTCATAATATCCCTGACGAACGCCTGTTATTAGACCAGCTTTAATTAAATAATAGTCATGATTGGTCATAAGTTTGGTTTTGGTTTAGCCGTAGCGTTCGGAACGCCGAAAGGTGCGGGGCATACCTCTATTCCGTCGCAACTTCTTCTTCTACAACCGGAATCAGCGGCTCTTCGGGCAGAATTTCATCAACCGACGGCTCCTTTTTTTCGTAACGCTTAGCGAGTTTGAGCTTCAAGCGTTTCACCAAATTTTCAAAACTGTCCGGATTCTCCCTTTCAAGATAGCGAAGCAAGCGCCGACGTTCGCCCACCTTCTTCAATAAACCGCGACGTGAAGAAAAATCTTTTTTATGAGTTTTTAAGTGTTCCGTCAACTGCCTGATCTCTTCAGTTAAAATAGCAATCTGCACTTCGGACGAACCGGTGTCGTTTTCATGGACGGCGAATTTTTTAATGATCTTTTCCTTTATTTTTTTGTCTAACATAGTTTCTCCCGCGCCACGCCGAGCTGCCCCGCCCTCGCGGGATGGCCAAGCGTTCGTGATTATTTAATTAAGGTGAAAAGAGTGTAGCAAAAATCATGCTTCGTGTCAATGGCCGAGGATTTTCTACAAAAAGAAGTGGCTCGCCGCAACATTGCTGTTGGGCGAGCCATGGGAGATGTCTGCGGGCCGCCCTACTTAGCGGTCCGTCTTTCACCTCACTCCGTCTGGGGCACGTGCGGATTCGGTGGATCCGCCACCACCGTCGGGGTTTCCTCCGACGGCGCCGCGACCGGAACGAATTTGAGGCCCAACAGAGCGGCCACGTTCTCGTCCAGGCGCTGGTGCCGGAGCGCCACTAGCTCCTCCAAGCGCTTCTGCCGGAGCGCCTCCTCCTCCCGCTCTTTCTTGATCTGCCTGAGCGCGACGCGCTGGGCCGCGATCGCATAGAGCTCAATCTTACGAGCTCTGTAGAGGGGTTCGCACTGGAGGCAAAGGATGTGCGCACGCATATCCTCCTCGGTTGGCAGCCGCCCCAGCTTGGTCTCCAAATGTTTCACGCCCGGGACCATGGTCCCGTCAAGAAGGGGGATTTCCCGGAGGCATCCCCAGCAGGGGACATTTTCCCACTTCTTCCCGCCGTTGCTGCTCTGCGCGTCCGACATCTTCAAGCCCTCCAAACAGAGATCTGTATTGTCGTATTCGCGGCCGATCTCCTGATCCGCAATACGTGATCGGACAAAAAAATCCGAACAGCACAGTATACATGATTCATTGAAATTGTCAATCGTGATGATTTTCAAGATAGCAAAATCGCGCAAAGTGTCGTACAATATAAATTGAATATGGGAACAGATTTAAAAACTTATTTAAACGAATTTCTGGAGCACTTGGAGATTGAGAAAAATCGCAGCCGCGCAACGATTCAGAACTACCGCTTTTATCTTGAACGATTTATTAATTGGGCGCGCGAGCGCCGAATAACCCAAGCCGGGCACATTACCTCCGAGCTTATCCGGCAGTATCGTCTATGGCTTAATCGCTTAGCCGATTTCAAGGGCGAACCTTTGAAAAAAAACACCCAAAACTATCATTTGATTGCTATTCGCTCCTGGCTGAAATACTTGGCCAAGCGCGACATCGCCACGCTCGCCGCGGAAAAAATTGAGCTCATGAAAACGCCCGAGCGCCAAGTTGAATTTTTGGATGGCGACGATTTAAGGCGCCTCTTGGAAGCGCCCACTAAAATTGATGAGCCGGAAATTATCCAAAAAAGAGATCAAGCGATTTTGGCCACGCTCTTTTCAACCGGTCTTCGTGTTTCAGAACTCGCCAATCTAAAAATTGAAAATATCAACTTGGAAAAGCCGCCCAAAGACGGCCTCACGGAATTCACCGTGCGCGGCAAGGGTAAAAAATTGCGCGTTGTTTTTTTGTCTGCAGACGCGCGCGACTTGTTAAAATCATATACCACTCTGCGACACGATGTCTCGCCCTATCTTTTTATCCGTCACGATCGGGCGCACAAAAAACATGAGACCGAACGAGAAAAAAAAGAGGGCGGAGCGCCCTTGACTTCACGCAGCATTGAACGCATTGTAAAAAAATGCGCCAAAGTTGCCGGCCTCACCAAAAAAGTTAGTCCACACACCCTTAGGCATTCCTATGCAACCGACCTATTGCAGGGCGGTGCCGACATCCGCTCGGTGCAAGCCCTTCTTGGCCACGCCTCAATCACCACCACTCAAGTCTACACCCACATCACTGACCCGCACTTGAGAGAGGTGCATAAGTCCTTTCATAATCGACAAAAAAATTAGACCGGCAAAATTAAATAACGAAAAAGAACGATGGCTATTTCTAGTTTTTTATTCGCGGTTATCCGATCTTAATGATTGCCAAATGAACTCAAACATCGCTCGCTCAACTTGAGCGAGTTCATCGCTTTCAACCACGATGGCAACGAGGTCTTTTTTAAATGAGAACATAGCAATCTTCCGTCCCCATATAAAAACAAGACCATGGTATTCATAGCTCGCCGGAATGGTGCGAACCTCACGAAGTTCTTGGGGCCCAAGACGTTGTCGCTCCGCCGCCACCACCGACTCACGTAGAATAACCCGAGCTGGAATTCGTTTTTTTACACGCCGCTCCACGAACCGCTGAAAATCATCGCCCAGTATCGCAAAAAGATCTTCGGACGAAGAAAAAGAAAGAAACTCATCGGCTTCAGAGAGCACTTCTTCTAAGATGAGTTTCATTCCCTCTCTGCCCTGGTAGAACCGTACGGTCGGCCGATGCCGTGCTTCGCCGTACCGGGCGCGAAGCTCGGGCAGTGCCCGCTCGAGGAGCGCCACGTGCTCGCGAGCTAGCTCCACCACCCGCTCCGGCTCCTCGACGCTGAAGTACTTCACTGTTTTGCGACGAAAAGTCGCCGCGAGCCCCTGCCGCTGTAGATTCTCCAGTACTTCATAACAGGTTGAGCGGGGGAGGCCGGCCTTACGGCTGATCCGCTGCACTGATGATGGTCCAAGCTCAAGACAGGCAAGATAGATCTTAGTCTCTTTCTCGGTCAGCCCAAAAGTTTCGAGTGTCTTTTCTATATGCATAGGTTCCTAAATCTATGAATTGTCGGCAAAACCGACGACATTTGTATACATAAAATAATAGCAAATATAAGGAAATTATGCAATAGGCGTTACTTTGTGCCTAATTTATTGACGTACCAGTGTAGTTACTCCATACTAACCTGTCACCATTTTGGTGACCAAAAACCAAACAGCTCAAAAGAGCCCTTTGAAAAAGGAGAAGCCATGTTCACCACTGTCAACGCTGTTGAGCGATGCCTTGTAAGTATACTCAACGGCATACTCAATCTGTTTCGTTTCCGGATCGTCCGAGTGATCCCTGGCTTCATTGAACGCTTCCCGATGCCGGGAACGAACGGGGAAGTGATTCTCGTTCATTTCAGGTAGGGAGTCACATTCCAGGAAGCTGTAGATGAGTTGGACTGGATGGGGCTCCGGCCTGGAAACCCTGACGACCTCCGCTCGTTCTGGAAGGAGTATATGGATGAGAGTCGTAAGTCCAGAATCGTGGAACTGGCCAAGGTCAAAGACGGCCGGGTCGCTTGCCTCAGTGTGGGCCGGCCGGAACTGTCCTGGGAGTCAGCGGATATTCTCTCACTGGACGACGACCGCTTCCTGGCTTTCCGTAAGTCCCAACGCCTCGCCGACATCGTGAAGGTTGTTACTCACATGCTACGAAGCCACCCTTAATCGATTACCCCTGAAAGGAGGAGTAAGATGCAAGACAACGAAACAACGAGAATGTGGCGCCTAGAGTCAGAAGAGGCATGTGTCTACCTCAAGGACTTACAGGGTTGCCTGGCAGGACTCATTGCCCGGGAAGTGAAGTGGCTCGCTGACAACGTGACCTTTCGAGGGGGTCGTTACGGAGTTATTCCCTGCTTGGAGGCTATAGAAGATGCATGGAAATTGACCAACTGGCTCATCTATGGAGAACTCTGTTGGTTGAATAGGGTCGCGCGATCGCATCCTATCCTCGTCGTTGACGAAAGCGGGTTCCCTTCCATTTCATCACTATTGTCTGATCTAACAAAGCTTCGGGAGGACAGCGATAGGTATAGCGTCATCTCCGTAGAGGCTCCCCTCATGCAAGAGTTCCTTGAAATTGTTCGCCGACAGAACACATCGGGTGAGGAACCCCACTTTGTTCCGTCACGGTGGGTTGTAGAATCGGAAAATTCCTGGTTCGCACCCGGGGTTCGGCAGTTAATGAGTAACGGTAGCTACACGCGACCAGGAGTCATTGGTGATGGGTATATGGCAAAAACGTACCTCCGGTTCGCTCACCCGCTGACACACACTATCGCCACCCCCTTCCTTATCGCAAAGTGCTGCGAGGTACCTAGGGAGCATCTTTCAAAAAAATATGCAGAGGACGAATGGGAAGAAGAGGAGATGCGGCTTTCCTCCACCGAAGCGTGGATAGTGGTGAGCAAGAAGCCGCTATTGTCTCACCAACACGTTCTCCATCCAAGCCAGAACAGAATGGATCGTTATGATCCGGCATGGGGCAATGTTTTGACGATCATCTTGGAAGAGCTCCACACTCTCCCTGTACAGGAGGATGGCCGGGTCAATATGGGACCGACCCTGCACGCCCTCCAGGAGTTCGAGAAGCTCTGTGGACGCATAGCGAAGCTTGGCGTGGCGCCTACCTTCAGTACATTACATTTACTGCAAGAAAACTTGGAGGAATGGGCGAGACGGACACGCGACCTCCTTGGTGACACGCTGTTTCTTACGTACGCTAGAGAGGCCCTGACAGATTTACTCGAGCTCAAGGAGCGAAAGGAGGGGAACCAAAATGTGTTAAGGTGTGCACATATAATGAAAGGGAAGGCGTGGAGTGGCCACGCGTAAGAAGAAGTGACAAAACCGAGGAGGGAGGAAATAAAGAAGATGAAGATAAAGAACCATAGCGGTTACGAGTTGCTTGTCACACGAGTCTTCGACGCTCTCGCAGAAGAACGGGAGTTGATGAGGAAGATCCGCATAACAGTGGTGTCCTTACTTGTACTCCTTGTTGTCCTGCTCTTATTGATGCCGCTGGCAGACGTGATGGCATGGCTGCCACTGATGATGGGAGAGGTGGCCAGAGAGCACTACGGATGGATCTACTGGCTCTCGCGGGGTATGTACATGTTTGGCTATCTTGGAATTTCCCTTTCCTATTTCGCCTTCTGCAGTATGTGCCACCACGAACTTCCCCACGATCCTGTGACCCGTCGAAACTCTTTCATCTTCGCTCGGATCGGCGTTGCCTTGTATGGCACTGGTCTGGCTCTATGCTTCATAGGGGGGTAAACAGAATCATAACCAACTCCCTCTAGGGCTGCGACAAACCTGAAGCTCACGGCGCCACGGCGGAAAACTTTCCGACGTGGCGCTCTCTCATATATATTTAGAAAAATGTATGAAACTCCTTGGACTTACGCCGCGGGGCTTTGTGGGGGTAGTATAAACGTTTCATGGAAAAAGAACTCAACTCTCGATAGGAAACGCCAACAATTACGCTAACGCGCTACCGTTAGGCACTCTCTTCTCTGGAATAGTTAATACCACTTCGCCTGTCGGGAGGTAGAACCCGCAGGTCAGAATCTCGCTCTGAAAATTCGCGATTCTCTTGGGCGGAAAATTGCAGACGCAGAGCACTTGTCTGCCGATGAGTTCGTCTTTCTTATAGAGATGCGTAATTTGCACGCTAGATTTTTTTATTCCTACGTCTGGGCCTAAATCAATAGTAAGCTGGTAGGCCGGTTTTCTGGCCTCAGGAAAATCTTTTGCCTCAATAATAGTGCCAACACGGAATTCTATTTTCTCAAAATCTCGCCAGGTGATTTGCGGCATACGATTAATATTATTGTGTAAGTAAAGAGGGCCCGGATGCGAGAGTGCTATTCGCTTATCCAGGCCCCGGTTCTCTTTGAGTGCGGGGCTGCTGTTACAGCCCCCAGTTCTTCGTGAGCGTGGCGAGTCCGGTCGACGAGTCACCGTTAACCTCTTGCATCCACCGGAGCCGAAGCTCCGTGAGTTCAACAGGAGTCAATCCGCCGACCGGAAAGGCAGAACGCTCGTGGCTGGTACGCAGATCCAGCTCAGGGAACACGGACGAGAGGTATTCGTAAGCCCGCGTACCCGGAATCGCCGTATAGAGGAAGAGCATGACATAGGCGAGGCCAGCCTCCTTCAACCGCTTCGCGTACGCCACCGTCCGCTCGATGTCCTCTCGGGTCTCTTCAAACTCCAACCCGCCACCGTTTCTCCCCTTAAAGCCGAGCATGAATCCGCCGACGGCTTCAATGCCTTTCTTCGCCGCGTAGCGAACGATCTCCTCGGCGACGCCAGCCTCGCTGTTAATGTCTGGCTTGTGGCTCTTGGCTAAAGAGTCCTTGTTGGCCGACTCGATCGCGAGGTAGAACCGATACAGCCCATTCGTAGCGAGGCTGGTGAGGACGTCTTGGTAGGTCAGGCCGTAGCCAGGCTTCATGAACTTGAACATGGACAATCCGCCTTCTTCAAACCACACCATGCCGTGCCGGTGCAAAATTTCGCCAATCTGCAGCGCACGAGGCATGTTGTCGAAGAGCATATCGTCCTCGACCACAATTTCGGTCACCCCAGCCTCCTTCAGCCTGACGACATCCTGCTCAAACCGCGCAAGGCTGAAGTAACGAATCGTTCCAGTAAGTGTTGGGATGAAGCAGAAGTCGCAGTGTAACGGGCAGCCCATGCTCGTAAGCACGTAAGCAAGCCGTCCATACTTCACGTGTCGGCTTCCACCCGTGTGCTCGGGCACGTTGTACATTGTGTGCAGTGGAATCTCCAATCGTCGCGGAGCGAGCACATCGAGATTCTTAATGAACGGCCGGTCAGGGTTGTGAACCGACTGACCAGCTTCCGTTTTGTAGCTGACACCCTCGACCGACGTTTTGTATTTGGTTGTGTGTCTCGCTTCAATGCTGGCGCACAACTCGGGAAACGTGATCAGTCCTTCACGGTTCACAAGCATGTCAACATTCGGACTGGCCAACACCCCTTCAAGATCGCCCGTCGCATGTCCGCCACCTTCGACGATTATGGCATCGGGGTAAGCCTGATGAACAATACCGGCAACCGCTTCGACACTTTCAGCCTGATTACTGAACAGGCTTGTGATGCCGACAATGGCTGGGTTAAACCGTTCGAGTACTTTTGCAAGCTGCTTGTCCGTCAACCCGTACCGAACCGTACCATCCAGCTGCTCCGTCAACTGATTGTACGCAGCCATGCAGGCATCAATGAAGATGACATTGAAGCCCTTGGCAATGAGTTCCGAAGCGATGAGCTCCAACCCAATCGGACATCCAGCTCGTTTGGTCTCGTACCTCGGCCAGAAACTGTAGAACGGAACCAACAGAAGAACCGTCAGCCGACTTATCGACTGCCAGAACACTATACCCTCCTCAAAGCGCTCTATTCTCATCTTATTCCCCCTTGTCAACGACCATTCCTTGGCCACGCATCTGATTGACCCTCCGTCAATCAACCGTGGCTCGTGTCTGGCGTCCTCTCTCTCTAGAGAACGGCAGGCATGACTCTCTCCTTGCAAGGGTTATGTGTCGTAGACATGAACGCTTTTTTGGTTCTCAAAGATCAACAGGCTAGTATATCAAGTGTAAAAAATATGTACATTTTATTCGTCATTTTGACGAACTAAATTATATTTATATAAAATAGGCCTTGAAATAAAGTAAAAAGTATGCTATACTGACGACAAAAGTTTCGTCATTTTTACCTTATGACCATAGACAATATCTTAAACCAGCTCGGATTCTCAACAAACGAGGCCAAGGTGTACCTTGCCGCCCTGTCTACCGGCCTTGCCTCGGCCGCGCAAATCGCCAAAAAAGCAGGGCTTCAGCGCACCACGACCTACTCGGTGCTAGATTACCTCGTTAGGCGTGGCATAGTTGGCCAGTCAAAGGTACGTGGAAAAACACGCTTCGTTGCCGAGCCCCCAGAAAAACTCCTAACGCTCGTGGGAGACATTCAGGCAGGCCTCAAAAAAGCACTTCCCGAACTCGAAGCGCTCTATAATAAAAAAGGCACCAAGCCAAAAATTCTTTTCTTTGAAGGTAAAGAAGCAATCCAAAACGTGTATGACGATACGCTACGCGAAAAGCCGAAAGAAATCCTGGAGTGGAATACCGATGCCTACTTCGAACGCTTCCCCAAAGACCACGCCTACATAGCGAAACGTATGGAGTTAGGTATCAGGGCACGTCGTATTGCGGGCGAAGGGTCAGTGTGGCAGAAAAAACACCAGGGCTATGACCGGGCTGAACTTTCCGAAACAGTCATTGTCCCAAAAGATCAATTTTGGCCGATGGTTGAAGTTAATATTTACAACGACAAAGTGGCCTTTATGAATTATGCCGACGAGATGTCAGTCATTATTGAAAATAAAGCCATCGCCGAGGCCATGCGCCAAGCGTATGAACTCTCCTGGCGAGGGGCTAAGGCAAATGAAATAAAACTCGAACAGCGGTAGCCGTAACCCCTAGCTAGTTATATAATACCCATGTTGTTTTCTAACAGTTTTTCCCTCGCAAGATTTGCCCCTAGTAGTTTCGGCCAAAAACTTAAATCCGAGGATCGTCAGTCTTGGGCCAAAATACGCCTCGGGCGGACAGGGCCAGCACTCACTTGACCCGATAGTTTCCGCCCCGGGCGGATCCGCCTCTGGCGGACAATGGATACCCGTCCGACTCGCCTGATGTCCCCATAGTTCAAAGGATAGAACGTCTCCCTTCTAAGGAGAAAATCTAGGTTCGATTCCTAGTGGGGACAAATTGAGTTAAGCGGACGGGGAATACCGAACTTTTTACCCCTTATGGTCCAACCCATCGGACTCGTGTGGGGCTAAGCCGCTAATGGGGGTTCGACTCCCTCTCGGGGCAATTTGGTACCGAGCAGTAATTTTCTCCCGAGACACCAAAAATAAAATTACCCACGGTGGAATTATAAGTTAATTGTTTTTTTATACTGTCTTGAGAAAACTGTCTGTATATTGTGGCTGTGGCTTAATTGGTTTTGAAATTTTCCAAACAATTTCAAATGGAGCCTTAATCAAGTCAGCAAAATCTTGGCTATGCACAATAAATCCAAAAGTCTCTTGCCGCGATGAGATGAATGCTACTTTGTCTGCGTAGAGCCAATAGCTCATATTCCACGTTATGCCCGCGGGGGCCAGTCGTAGCTCGCGAAGATGCTGGCCTCCAACACCAAGAAAGGGATACTTTTTTAAGCTTACTATTTTATCGTGCGGCCAAATTCCTCGAATTGAAATTCGTTGCCGAATCCGCCGGCGATTTAAAGTTGCCAGGTAGTCAGCCCCAAGAATTTCTACCATCTCGCTAATCGGCCACATAGTCAGTGTTTCAATGTCATGGTACCAGAGCATATCTCTTAGCACCTGCTTTACTCCGTCAACGCCAGAGTAAAACCTGATCTTTGGCTCTATAGTTCTTCCTTGCCGCGCCAATGTTGGCAGGAGGTCGTTTATCTCCCCTTTGTCCTGCGTCAACTTATCTATTCGTTCCTGAAGTAATTGAGGCAGATTTTTTAAATCATCTAGCTGAAAAATTTTTTTATTGTCCTCCTGGCGCTCAACTACAAGACCGCGTTGCCTTAGCAGTTTCAAATTATCGTACACTGATGGGCGGGGAAGGCCGAGGTTTTCCGCTAACTGTCTGGCCGACAGTGACCCACCCTGCAACAATTGAGTATAAATTCTGATAGTGGCTTCGGGTAGACCGATATCGCTAAGAATTTTGTTCAACATATAGTTAGGATTTAGTATATTTGTCGGGATTCGACGACATATTTACAAAAATTAGTATACCTGCTTAGATGTGGTTGTCAATAGTATTGACTGACAGCTCTCTAGCAAGACACCACAGCCAAAGGAGGTAGCGCATGTTCGATTTTTTGAAGCGGGGGGTAGACGTTCGTCGGTTGGCCGAAGCCGCAGATTTGTCGGTAGTGGAGACGTGCTGTATTCTCGCGCTCCCCCTTCCCGAAGGAACTATCGCGGCCTTTTCTTCTCGAAACGAAGCATGGGAAGCACGCATCGCACTTCGTAATTACAGCCGAGCAGAGGAGGGGGAAGCTTACCAGCGCGAAGTGGCGCTCTGTGCGAACGTTGAAGATGCGGAGAGAACTTTCCAGCGGGACGATCCTCCGGCACGGCAAAGCTTGGCTCTGCGCAAATGGATAGATCTCGCCGCCACCATCAAGGAGATTACTCGCGCAACATACCGGGCGGTCGAAGCAAAGCGACCCGATGAACGGAGACTAGGGTTTGAGAAGTGGGGGCGGATACTGCGAGAAAAACTTGCGCTCGCCAATACACTGGAAGAAATCCGTGAGCTTCTCAACGAACTCCCTAGAGGCGAGCGAGTTGACAGCGAGCTTATGGAGGAACGAAGACTGATCACGGAGAAGTATAGCTCCACCAAAAAAGCACTGCTCCAGACAGCGATTCAGGAGGGTGACATCAGGACAATCAACAAAAACATCCACATGTGCGAGGGTCATTCATATCTCCCCGAAGAACAAGTGGCGGTTGCTTATCTTCAGCAGTTGGCACAAGAAGCGTTAGCCGTAGTTACCGTAACAACAACCATCGAGGAAGTGGGAAATATATCGCCCCTCACCCCGTTGGGTACTGTTGAATACCAGCAGGTCCAGAAGCTGCTCCAGACCATGGGCTTGAAACAGTTGCAAGAAGCGACAACCATTGCGGAGGTGAACAAAGTTGCCCATGGACCCGCCGAGTTCTATATCCGCGAAAAGGTGTTCGAACGGTTGGTGGAGCTAGCTTCAAGCGTCGAAGAGCTCCAGGGGGTTCGCAAAGAGTGTTACCGGCACGACAGAGGATATGACGCTAGAATAAGGGCTGTCGTCGCCAAAATGGCGAGGTTCTTTCCGGCCTAACGCAACGGCTTCACGCAGGGAAGGAGTGAACATCATGTCCTGCCAAAACTTAGTGGAAACCTTTTGGTTTGTCCTCAAAATTGCGCCCATAGCCTTTGGAGTCGGTTGCATTTTTGAACTCATCATTGCTCTCGTCGGCGAGCATCAGAGACGGAAGTACTACATCGATTTGGCAATAATCACTTTGTACTGGCCAGATAATTGGGGGCCCGTTGTTCGGGTCATTAGGGCGTCGCAGACAAGGGAATTCCAGAGAGTCATCTTGGAATTGTACAAGCGGCGCCGGACATATGTAGGCTGGTTGCGAATCGATGGTCTATCAATGGTGACAGTGAGGAAAATGACCAAGACGAAAGATTTTGTCCAGGCGTATAACGCTCGGGACGAAAACACTTTTCCCGGCATTCAGTTCTACGGCGGAGTCAAACCGGAGGAGTGGAAACACCTACCTGAAGAGTCCATCTGGCAAACCAAGCATTAGGTGCGGAGACAGGACGTATGACGATGAGGCCGCCGCTTTTCACGCGACGGCCTTCTCTTTTTCTAAAAGCACAAGGACTTCCTCCATTAATTTCCGCTACTAGAACGCCACACGATCGCCGAAGGATGCGGTGAGGAGGTCATTCCAAAACCGAGGGCTCAATAGCCCTGTTAAGTGAGTGTTACAGCCACTTTCTGTAATTGTTGCCACTCCCATAATTCCTTGATAAGCTGGTTCCAGCTAACTCGCAAGAAGTGCAATTTGATACGGGACAATGGGCCATTGCTTATTTGCAAACAACTAAAATAGTGAAATAAATTTTTATGAACCCAAAAAATCCTTGGCAAACGCTTGGCTCGCGTACTGTTTACAAAAACCACTGGATACGCGTGCGCGAAAACAAAGTTATCAAACCTAACGGCCGACGCGGTATCTACGGTGTAGTGGAATCTCCGCCATCGGTATATATCGTCGCCTTGTCCAATAAAAAAGAGATTTATTTGATTAGGCAATATAGATATCCCACTAAAGTATGGTCATGGGAAACACCTTCTGGCAGCAGTGACGGACAGCCGCCTCTGGCCGCCGCCAAGCGGGAGCTTTGGGAAGAAACCGGTCTCAAGGCAAAACATTGGATAAAGATTGGTAAATTTCAAGTTATGAACGGCGTTTGCAGTGAATGGGGCCACATCTATTTAGCGCAAAATTTGAAGCAAACAAACTTACATAAACAAAAAGACGAGGGTATTGTTGCCTCCGCAATAATTCCTTTCAGCAAGGCACTGACGATGATCAGACTTGGCAAGATTAACGACGGGCTAACAATTGTCTCTTTAATGAAAGTTGCTTTGCATTTGAAAATGATTAAGGCAATTACCTACAGTCAGTCTTGACGAATCAGTTGAACTACGTTAAGATTATGGCCGGGTAGAATCAGATTGTTCCATAAAAAGGAGGTAAACGTGTCATTCACGCCAGTTAAGAAAGTAGTGGTTAGGATACACAATGGACAACGTCAGAGGGACTGGGTGCTTGGTGCCATCAAGCGTCACGGTAGCAAGCAATTAGTCTCCGCGCCGTTGGGTGAAGACAGGATCGTCATTCAAGTGAAGAAGGGAGATAAGCTATTCCTCACCCAAGAGCCCAGCCTCGACTCGATGGGTCTGGTGCCAATCTTCAAAGTGGGGGAGCGAGGCGATACCTTCGGAATCATGGGGTACTACCCAAGGACACGTGAACAGATCGTCGCGTCAGTCATCAATGCTAAGTAGTGCATACCGGCTGGCCTCGAAAAGCATAAAACAGATGCTCCGAGGTCAGCCTCTTTTTTAAATTTCAAAAAACAAAAAATTTACCACCAAGGCGGTAAATTTTTTCAATTCCTTTGAAAATGCTTAACGATTGACAGAGACTGTCAATTTTGCTACGCTGTTTGATTCGTATGCGCAAAACATTATGAATCAACACGTTAAAAAATTCGCAGTATTGGCAATAGTGCTAACCGCCGCGCTAACAGTCGCGCCAGTGTTGGCGCAAGACCAGTTTCCGTATCTTGACCCAAGCGCGCTTCCGCCTGTCCGAACACAAAGCGCCAGTAGATTCTGTGATACTAGCGCCATCCAATACGGAGCTGGTTTTTATGGACAATACTACAATCTGGCCATGGATGATCCGGGCATGCTCAAGGGGCAAAAAATAACGCCAATAGATGGACGCGACCATTATTGGTACACAACCGCGAATCTTTCGCTGGAGAAAGTTGATACGGACTTAAACTTTGGCAATCGTTTCTTACCCTTGAATGAAGGTAAGAACGGCGACCCGTTTTACTTTGCCGTGCATTGGCGCGCGGCCGTATACATTCCCGAAAATGGCACTTATTCATTTTCCATGACTTCGGACGACGATTCATGGCTGTTTATTAATGATCAGATTGTCATTGATATTGCCGGAGTACATCCGGCCAGAACAAAAAAGGGGAGCGTTCAACTCAACGCCGGTTTATATGAAACTAGCATATTCTACGCGGAACGCGCGACAAACGGCGCGGCTTTTACTTTTAAATCAGAACAAAATTTGCTGTTCTCTCCCCTGCCGCCAAACTGCACTCTGCAGAATCTTGGCTACTCGCCGAGTAGAACTTCACCGTCAAATATGCCTAGAGGCCGAGTGCTCGGCGTAGAAACAACGGCCTATACGCCGGCCATTGCTCTTTACCGCGCCGCAGGCAGTCCGGATATTTACGCTATTTACGCCAACGGACAGCGCCACTATGTTTCGGGACCGACTGCTTTTTTAAGGTACGGCTATAAATTTAATCAAGTAAAAACTGTTAGTCGCGCAACCTTAGACAAATACCCTGACGCGCAACTTCTGCGCACGCCCGATAATCCAACTGTTTATTTCATTTCCGCCCGCTCTAATAATCAGTGGCTGAAAATCACGCTAAACTCGCCGACTGTATTTGTTTCGTATCCAAATAATTCATGGGGGGATATTATCGTCGTTGATGAATTGGATATCAGGGCCTATCCCAACGTACGGCTTATACATTCTGCGACTGACTCAAACGTTTATCTTTTGGAGGGCAATGCTCGACGTCCATTTGTTTCGCGGGAAATTATGGAACGGCTTGGCTACAACGCCAACGAGATAATGGAAATTTCTGAAGCCCATCTTAAATCCTTTCTGCTGGGCGAGCTAATCGGCTAAGCAAACAAAAAGAAAGACACCTCTACCACCCTATTCAGATGGGGCTTTTTTGTTTTTACCCCGTTAAAAATTTTACGAATAACTTCTAACGGAGTATACTCTACGACATAAAACTACACCAAATAGCTTATTCGCCCATGATAAAACTTCCTCTTGGTCTCACCTTTGACGACGTTCTGCTCGTGCCGCAGGAATCAGACGTGCGGCCGTCAACCGTTAATATTGAAACAAAATTAACAAAACGGTTAACCATCAAGATCCCCCTGCTTTCCGCGGCCATGGACACTGTCACGGAGGATACCATGGCCATTGCCCTTGCTCGAGCGGGTGGAATAGGTATTCTCCATCGCAACTGCACTACGGGCGAACAAATTAAAATGGTCAGCCATGTTAAAAAATGCAGACTTATTGTTGGAGCGGCCGTTGGCCCTCATGACATAGACAGGGCGAAGGCATTGGACCGCGCAGGTGTTGACGTCATCGCTCTTGACGCCGCTCATATACACAAACCATCTATTGTTAGTGAAGCAGAAAAATTAAAAAAGCTCATTAAGGCCGAGTTGATTATCGGCAATATCGCCACAGCCGCGGCCGCGCGGGCTTTTTTGAAAATAGCCGACGCCCTCAAGGTTGGAGTCGGCCCGGGCGCTATTTGCACCACGCGCGTTGTGGCTGGCGTAGGCGTGCCACAACTGACAGCCATTATGGAAGTTGCCAAAATTGCCAGGCTCAAAAAAATTCCGGTAATTGCCGACGGCGGCATTCGTTATTCCGGCGACATCACCAAAGCCATAGCCGCTGGCGCCGACAGTGTTATGCTCGGCTCGCTTCTGGCCGGCGCTGATGAAGCTCCAGGACGTATCGTTACTATTAGTGGCAAAAAATTTAAACGTTTCCGCGGTATGGGATCATTAGGAGTGATGAACATCGGCAAGAGTTCCGACCGCTATGCCCAAGAGGGACAAAAAAAATATGTACCTGAAGGAATTGAAGCCTTAACGACATACAAAGGACCGGTTAACGAAATTATATTTCAAATGCTGGGAGGACTCCGCGCGGGCATGGGCTATGTGGGCGCAAAAAATATTTCTGAACTCCAAAAACGCGGCAAGTTCATTCGCATAACCGAAGCAGGCCGCGCCGAAAGCCATCCTCATTCAATTATTATTGAGAAACAAGCGCCCAACTATGCACCCCGTTAGAAAGCCGTTTTAATTGAAACGAAGAATATAGAATATTGAATATAGGATATGCTCAACAAAAATAAACCAAACGCTCTGAAACGCATGCCGCTCGCTGACCTTCACTCGCACATGGGCGGGGCCGTAGCCGCGCCAATTCTTTGGACACTCGCGCATGAACAAGGCATCAAATTACCGACCAAAAATTACTGGGATTTTGAAAAAATGGTGACCGTGCAAAAATCGGATCTCCACGGTATGGCTGCTCTAGATCGCGAAAAGTATTACTGGACAGAGCTCATCCAGTCGTCCCCTTTGGCTATGGAGCCGGCCGTGCGCCAAACCATTGGCGGCGCTTATCGCGCCCACAATATTGTTCGTCATGAAATCCGCTACAGTCCCATGAAGCGCAATCGTGGCGGCGAGCGCGACCTTGATTATATTATTTTGGCCAGCATCAATGGCTTAGAACGAGCGCTTCTGGAATATCCAGAAGTAAAGGCTGGAATAATTTTAATGCTGGACCGAGAATTTTCCTTCGCCCTAAACGAAATAATTTACCACAAAGCCATAAAGTACCAGCCTCGCGGAATTATCGGCATTGATGTGGCCGGACCGCTATCAACTAAATTCCACATGGCCGCGTACGTTGATCTGTTTCGCGAGGCTAAACAGCGCGGTTTGGGTGTAACTATCCACACTGGTGAAGAGGGCAATCTAAAAGAAATGGCCTTGGTCGTTCAACAAATAGAACCACAGCGAATCGGTCACGGCATTCTGGCGCACAAAGACAAGCGGTTGCTGGCCTCTTTGCGGGAAAAAAATATTGTTCTGGAACTTTGCCCGACTTCCAATCTAAATATCGGCGTCATCAAAGACATAAAAACAATGAAGCGCGTATACCGCACCCTTTTTACGGCCGGCATAAAACTAACCATCAATACTGACGGGCCAGAAATGCATGGCACAAATTTGTGGCGGGAATACAATCTGCTCGTGGAGCATAAAATCTTTTCGGCCAAAGAGATTAACGGTCTGATTAAAAACTCTTTTGCCGCCACCTTTCTAAAAAAATAATTACTTATGGTTGCCGTTATTGATTTTGGCTCGCAGTACTCCCAACTCATCGCCCGCCGCGTGCGGGCGTTTGGCGTTAAGACCCAACTAGTTCCTTACACCGCGCCAGTGCTGGAAATTAAAAAAACGCAGGCAATAATTCTTTCGGGCGGGCCAAATTCAGTTTACGACGACGGCGCCCCGCACCTTAATAGGAAAATTCTAAATCTCGGCCTACCGGTTCTGGGAATCTGCTATGGCATGCAGATCATGGCTAAAATCTTGGGCGGCAGGGTTTCGGCCGGAGAGCAGGCTGAATACGGCCCGACAGCCATGATGTCATCTGGTCAAGACAAAAAATTATTCCACGGCCTGCCAAAACAATCAACCGTGTGGATGTCACACGGTGACTTGGTAACAAAATTGCCGCGAGGGTTTGCGGCCATCGCCAGAACCGAACATTCGCCGATTGCCGCCATGGCTGATAAGAGAGGCAAGCTTTACGGCCTGCAGTTTCACCCCGAAGTTGAGCACACGCAATATGGTAATCTTATTTTGCAAAATTTTATTTTTTCAATTGCCCACTGCCGCAAAGATTGGCACCCGCACAATTTGGTGGAGCAAAAAATTAAAGAGATTAAAAAAACAGTTGGCACGAGCCACGTTATTTCGGCGGTCTCGGGCGGGGTGGATTCCACCGTAACCACGGCTCTGGTTAGCCGCGCCATTGGTCAAAATCTCACGGCCGTTTTTGTTGACCACGGGCTCATGAGAAAAAACGAGCCAGAGGAAGTGGGCCGCATTTTAAGGCATTTAGACTGCCGGATAAAAATCATCAGGGCGGAAAAACAATTTCTGCAAAAACTCAAGGGCGTCACTTTCGGCGAAGAAAAACGAAAAATAATCGGCAAAGAATTTATTAAAACTTTTCAAAAAGCCACGGCAACTATTCGACCGCGGCCAAAGTTCCTGGCCCAAGGGACTATTCACTCTGATGTTATTGAATCGGCAAGTTCGTCAACCGGTCAAGCGGCGCAAGTTATCAAGTCTCACCACAATGTCGGGGGGCTACCCAAGAATTTAAAATGGCAACTGCTTGAACCTTTGCGCGATCTTTTCAAAGATGAGGTGCGCGAGCTTGGCGAAGCCTTGGGGCTCCCCAAACATCTGGTCTGGCGCCAGCCCTTCCCCGGGCCGGGCCTCGCCATCCGCATCGCCGGGGAGGTGACAAAAGAAAAATTGAAAATTTTAGGCGAGGCTGATGCCATTGTTCAAGACGAAATCAAGCGCTCCGGACTGCAATACGAATTTTATCACTACTTTGCCCAACTGCTGTCTTTAAAAACCGTGGGCGTGGCCGGCGACCAGCGCAAATACGCTTATCCCATTGTCGTGCGCGTGATCACTTCATCAGATATTATGACGGCTGACTGGGGCAGATTACCCCACAAACTTTTGGCTAAACTTTCATGGCGCATTACCAACGAAGTGCCGGGGGTTGTTAGAGTACTCTACGACATCACCTCAAAACCGCCAGCCACAACCGAGTGGGAGTAAAACTCTAAGGGGGACGCCCCGCCTTGGTGGGGGTTTCCCCCTTAATATTCCCCCCTCCACGGTGGCTACGTACCGCAAGCAAAGACCGACGATACTTCGCGTTCCGACATATAAAATTTTTATGCACAGATACAATTAACTTGTGCCTCATTGCAACCAGTGCACTTGGGCATACAATGGCCCCCTCCGCATTCGTGCCCCTCATCATGTTGCTCGGACTCGACCCCACACATGTCGCACTTGTATCCATCTGTTGGCCTTTGACAAATTGAACATTCCATAAGCTCACCCCCTAACTAATAAAGTTGCTAAGGAATTAGATTTAAAACTATTGTAGCATAAAAAGAATGGGGCGTGCGATTAAACGTCGCACGCCCCGAAGAATTCGCTTTTGACCCTCCCTTACGGCCGCGGTTTATACGGCCACCGGATCCACGCAACTAATAACATCAAAGCGACTGCCGCTATTACCCCCCCTACTGAAAGAGTAGGCACGGGTTTTGGGAGCGATGGTGAACACGGCCTCGCTGTCACGGGTGGGGAAACAGCGGTTGCGGTTGAGGTTGCTGTTGGCGTCGGCGTTGCTGTCCTGATGACGGTTGATGTTACCGTCCAAACAGCCGTAGCGCTTGGCGTTGATGTGATGGTGCGGGTGGTTGTCACCGTGAAACTTGGCGGCACAGTAACGCTTGGCGTGGCCGTGGCAGTATGAGTTGATGTCGGCGTTCTTGTTGCCGTTGCTGTGGATGTGGGCGTGGAAGAGGAAGTTGCTGTTACGGTCGCACTTGGTGTAGCCGTCGCCGTCGGCGTACGTGTCACTGTTGAGGTGGCAGTTGTACTGACCGTTGATGACGACGTCGCTGTCAATGTGGCCGTTCGTGTGGCAGTAACCGTACTGGACGATGTCGACGTCAAGGTCGCCGTGGCACTTGATGTTTGACTAGGCGTCGGTGAAGAACTGCTGGTCCGGATGGCACTACAAGTTACCGTCAATGTCCGAGACGGTGTCCGGGTGGACGTCAAGGTTATCGTCCTTGTTACCGTCGGCGTTGTTGTCGCTGTCAAAGCGACGGTTTCTGTTGGCGTTGACGTCAAGGTGGCCGTCGACGTAGCGGTCTTGGTTGATGTTTTGGTGCCCGTACGTGTGGCGGTTGATGTTAGCGTGGCTGTGGGCGTTAAAGTCGGCGGAGCGCACTCTAACTCACAGCTCCCATGGAGCACAAACACTCTTTCCGGTTGCTGGTCGCAAACTTCTTGCGACACCTTATCCTCGCATACGCGTTCATCATCGTGCCTGAAGGCACAACAGCCAAAACGCGGCGTTACGGTTATGCTAGGAGACGCTGACGGCGTTGAGGTAGACGTAGAGGTGGAGGTAGGCGACGGAACTGCCGTAAAGGTACTTGTTGCCGTAGGTGTTTTGCTGTGAGTGGCGGTTGGGGTTGAACTGGCGGTTGCCGTTACCGTCAAACTCGGCGTTAACGTGGCGGTGTCCGTGGCCGTACTTGTCGATGTCTGCGTTGAGGTGTTGGTACTCGTCGGTGTTGGCGACGGCACCACGCAGTCGCTCGGAACACATTCCTTGCCGGGCGGATCAACAACGAAGAAGAATAAAATGTATGGCGACGGGCAATAGGCTGGCAGAGAGCGTTCGCAAACAAACGCCCCATCATAATAGATGCCGCCACAGCACCCCTCCTCTGAAACGGCCAGCGCGGGCGACGCTCTCATTGCCGCCACCGCAAGAAAAACGATAAAGATAGCCGCTACTTGGCAAACCTTCCTTAAACGCTTGTCCATTGTTTTCCCTCCTGAAAATACGGCTAAAACAGCCGGCTACTGATGTCTTACTGATTCAGTTGTCAAAAAAGCGTGACCTGGTTGCTTCTTCTTACCAAAAATGTAAATAAAAAGCAACCTCGCCCCGCGCTAGCGCGGGGCGAGGGTATTAATCGTCTAGCGCTTGCCTTCAGTCTACAGTTTCGTTCAAATTGACAGAAAGAGTTGTTTCGGTAATCTCCTCGGTCTCGGGAAAGGCCTCAAGCTCTTCTTCTGTCACTTCAGTGATCTCGCGCAGATTAATATTGCGCTTACGAGCGGCCGCTTCAGAAGCAATACGGTGCTTCCGCCCTTTACCGTCAATAATATAAATGTTTGGGTCGCCGATTGCTTTGACGAGCCGCACGCGCAAAACCTTTTTACCTTTGAGCTCTAAGCGCTTTTCCAATTGCTCGCGCTGCAGGCGCTTGCGCGTGGTGTCAACATTCACTTCCTCTTCAAAAACCGTGCTGTCTATGACGGCGCTGTCTTCAGGCATGGCATTGAGCTCGCTGTCAGAAACCTCCTCCACGTCGCGGAATTCCCAGCCAAAGCGATGGAAAACACCGGCCACAATAACGAGGCGACGTTTGCCATCAGGAGTTATTAGGTACACCGCGGGCTTTCCTTTTACTTTCACTAAACGCCAGCCCCAACCGGCTTTCATAAAGTCATTGGGGTTCAGTCCGGTTATTGTGGTGATTGGATCACCGGTCGTAAAAGAGGCCAGACGTCCGGGCTTTACAACTTTGACATGATAGTTCGCGTTGAAAGCCGTAAAAAAATCTAGCGTTTGAATGAGCCGTTTCTTTTTGTCTTTGGTAATGGCGTAAATATCCTTGGAGTCCATCTCGCGGTAAACCACCCAGGCGCGCTTGAGTTTTGCCTGGCGTTGAAGCGGCTGGTCGGTTGGCGAGGCTACGACGTCTTCCTCGCCGCTTGGCGTAGCCGTCTCTGTCTCGGCTCTCAATATTGTGGCTGGCAAAACCACGGCCAATAGCAGTGCCGCAATGACAGCCGCGCCACCGACAAGCACCAATCTGTGTATTTTGTGCATATGCGATATTGTTAAAAAAATAAGCTCCCCTCTTAGCCCACAGTATAGCACGAGCGATTGCCGCAGGGAAGGTTTGACCTTTAGAGTGGCCCTGTGCTAAGGTGGCGCTACGAAAAAAGGAGGAGGGGATGGAACGTTCAAAAGACGAAATCGCACGTGACCTGTCATCACTGCCGCTTGAACTATTGCGCGGCAATCCGCCAGACGCAATCGGTAAACAGCTTGTGGATATCGCAAGAGAACTGGGCTTGCAGATTGAGGACCGCAGCGACGGACTCTTTGAGACGATCGCGGAACGTGGTCCTGATGATCTCGCCTCCGAGATTGTCCGGTTCTCTTACGCGTTAATGGGGCGCGGAAAGATAGCAGATCTTTCTCCTCGACGCCAAGGAGAGTTCCGGCGGGCCATGAGGCAACTGCGCCAGTGGACGGCACAGCCGCCACGCAAGCGCCGCCGACCCAAAAGCAAACGCAGGTCGCGGCGACCGCAAAAAAGCCATCAACGAACTTGTGGCTGAACGGCGTCGCAAGGTGACCAAGGCCAAGTGAACGGGACCACTATTGATCAAGTGATCAAGGGTCAATAAAAGAGTGAGATGTGGCCACAACAATAGAGAGGGAACACCAATGCATAAGTTGACGCAACTACCACACAGAAAGAAGGCGATCCCCAACTGCCAGCATTCGGGTTGTAACAAGCCTCAAAAATGGAGAGTGTGGCTGGAAACGCGGGACTATGTGCCAAGCAAAACAGGAGCGGCTTTCGTTTCTTGTGTGTGCACTAACGACTTGGGGTGGGGCCTTGAACTCATGTACAAAGAACACCCTACCATCGGCAACCCGCAATTATGGAAGCCGGTGATGATCTTCCTTGCGGGGGCGTAAGTCGTCAAGGCTGCTCGGGAATATCCACGGAGTCCGTCGGGCGCACAGCACAAGCTGTCTCGCTCGGCGGGCTTCTTCTTTTTTTTGAAACAAAAACAATCCCCGTAAAACGGAGATGTTTCGGCTTTCAACCCAACCAGAGGCTTAGTACCTATTGCCCCAAACTATGCTCTACCAAACTTTTTTGTACCACGGCGTCGTCAACTTCAAAGCCGGGCATCCATTCAATCTTTTCGGAATAATCAATGTCTTTAAAATAGGCGAGCTGAACGCGAAATAACTTCTCGTTGAATTCGCTGCCGAATATCTGATGCGTTTTTTCTACAATCTGGCTGATTGAGTAAAACTGTTTCAAAATAAAATACAAATCAACATAATCTTTCCATTTAGCCCTCTGCCCTAATGCATATGCTTTCATCGCCGCTAAGGTTAAAAGATTGGGAAGTTTAAGATACCCAGCCAGCCGTTCTGAATAGTTAATAATAAAGGGAAAATGATAGAAAGTAATTTTAACCCCCCGGATAAAAATAGTGAATTCACCTAGTTTATTCACAAGCTCCTTTTCAATAGGAACGGATCTTGAAATCGTCTTTCTTAATTGCAAATTGCCGAACTTTTTCTGCGAAAATAGATCAAAATCTATGGATCGCCGATGGCCAATATGGAGCGCTATGGCCGTCCCTCCAACCAACCCGAACTCTTTATAAAACTGCTTCAAAACTGGTAGGAGAGCTTTTTGTTCGTCCGTTAAAATCTCTTCATGCATACCCCATTAGAAGTTTTAGTATGATAAAATTCTCCTGAAAATTTTATCTTCCCGGGCTTGCCCGCCGAATGGGCGGGACTTCTAACGGGGCATACTTAGCGAAATAGAGCTGAAAATAATTTTTAATCTCTGGGCGATAATTGCATCGGGGACGCGCCGCCTGTTTTCTAAAAATCTCCGCGACTTTCTTTATGCCGAGAATCTGAATGATTTTTTGCACGTCATCAAAATCGCCATAGTTCAAAACCGCTTCAACTACGGCCTCATCGGAAAGGCCGTCGTAATTTTTTGTATACCAAATTAAATACGGCTTTTGTTTGATAATATCTTGCGCCTTCATAATCTCATTGTATCAAAATTTATCGTAATCATCAATTATTTACGTTTGACAGAAATGCGAAGTTGTGCAATAATGGAACGTTCTCCTGACAAATCTGCAGGAGAAACTACCGGTAATCAGGTAGTGTGGAATGAACCGTACAAAACAAGGAGGGCAATACAGATGGATCAAAGTGAAAGGACGTCCGAGAAAATCGTCGTTGGCATGTTCCTGCTCGGCCTCGTCACTGCCGTGGTGATGGCCGCGCTCTCGCCGTTAGTCATCTGGCGAGTCGTGCTGGGCTGTGGGCTGATCAGCGTCGCGTGCCTCCTCTTCCTCAAGCACGTCGTGGCCTACCCGGCTCCCCGCACATACCTCAGCCTCAGTTGAGGCTGGCGAAGCCATCAAAAGGAGTTCAAACGGATGGACAATCCTACCAATACCGCTGTCATGACCGAGGATCAGTTCTTTGCAGAGCTCGCAGCGCTACCGCGCGACAACTTCCCGTTCGAGATTACGCCGACCGGCGGCATGCGCTCTTCAGCGAACGGCCGCTGGGTCTCGCCCATCGAGCTCGTCTGCTTCCGTAGGTTCGGCTACTTCGCCAACTCATGGCTACACGCCGCAGAGGACCTCAGCCTCGCTGCGGAGACTGCTCTCCGTCTCGTGAAAGCCACAAACCAAGAGCCCGGCCACGATCCAACCCTCCGCGAACGCTTCATCATCGCCCTTGATCTCAACGAAGAGCAGCGAAGCATCTAGCCCGCCCAACAAAACGAATGGAGGGGGTAGACAATGAAGAACAGTATCAGCCGATGGCAGTCGGTCGCCGTGGCAATAATCAGTGCGGCGATCAGCTGGATCATCTACTGGGGCACTGCACGGGCATGGGGAACAAATGAAGCGGCTCTCACGGCAACGGTGCTGTTGTTCTCCATCTTCTTCCACGAGCTCTGCCACGCCGTTGTTCTTGAATCAAGTGGCGTGAAAACCTTGATGGTATTCATGGCCGTCGGTGCCGGTGTGATGCCAGTTCCCCAAGCGGTGGCGCGCTACAAGGACCTGCACTCCTCCAGGATGGCGGCCGTAACGCTGGCGGGAGTAACCGGCAATCTGGTCATTGCCCTTGCGGCCACTGCCATGAAGAGCGCTGGCATACTCAACGCCAGTTGGACCGACTGGATCAGGCTCACCAACGCCGGGCTGATCGGATTGAACCTATTGCCGGCGGGCACGCTGGACGGCGGCCGGTTTGCCCGACTACTCTTTGACAGTGTTTCCGAGGACCACGATTATCGATTTGCGCGCCTTATGGGCGCAGTCATCATGCTTGCCGTCGGGTTGACCATCGCCTTCCATCACCGCTTCACTCCCCTGGCCCCGCTCATTATCATCCAGCTCTACAAACGCGCCAACGATGATGACCCATGGGGGAGTGCGAGCAAGAAAGCGATGACTCTCCCACAACAACGGGCATGGGCGACCGCTTACATCGCTCTCTTCTGTACGGCAACAATCCTCGGCACCTAATTCCGTGCCTAAGTCGCCTCTGGGCGACGATGGCCAAGCTCAACCGAAGAGCCTGAGCACTTTCAACACAGTGCCGGGCTCTTCTTCTTTTCCAAAATATTTCTTTCTCAAAGCAAAACCACCTCGCGTGAGGCGGCCTTGCCTATTTCAACCATGAGCTTGTCCAATGGTAGCCCCAAGGGGACAAAACACAAACCCCGTTATTGAAGCATTACGACAGTTAATGGTGTTCGGGGAGAGGATTACCCGGTGTGTGACGATATAGTTGGCGGTTGATTTGATGCTTGACACAGATGCCAAGCTATGCAATACTGCAGCGTTCTTTGACAATGTAACGGGGCGTTAATTTTGAGTGTTTGAGTGCTGAAGATAAGCATCCAAAATCAACGCTCCGTTCAAGGAGCCAACATCAACACCAAGAAGGAGGCAACATAACATGCGATTCACGATAATTGATAAATACGTAGTGATGAACGGAGAACGCCTACGCGAACTGCTCACACAGTTCGGAGCAGAACGCGACATCATCTTCACAACCAGGGAGGAGCTCGGCAAACTACCCGGCGGCGTACAGTCAGGAATGAACTTTCTGGTGTCGCTCCCTGGAGACAAAATCCAGGCGGTCTTTTACGAGTCACCGGGGTACAAGCAGGGGGGTCAGCCGTGCTACAGAGTGCTGCACCAGGGCGAACTCATTGAATTTACCCTTGGCTGCGCGGTCAAGTACCGCTGGTCGGGCGACGAAGAGAAGCTACATCGTATCGTCGGCATTGAATTTGCTCGATGGATACTGAATCAAAACGAAACCACGCCGCGGGAATAAGTCGCCTTCGGGCGACAACTACGCTAGAAAGGGGGAAACAAAATGAGTCAACGCATCTGTGTCCGCCCCGGAGACATAGTCTATCGGAACAAAAGAGAAGCTGATACGCCGTTTGCGACCTTCAACCTTCTCTGTGGCTGCACTTGCCTCATTCTCGACACGAGCTCTGGGGTCAGAATGAAGGTCGTAGCCGCGGAACCAGACTCCGGCTGCTCAGTCGGTGAAGTCATTGTCGCCAACTTCCTAGACGCTGATGACTTCGAGATCAAACATCGTGCCTAAGTCGCCTTCGGGCGACGATAGCCGAACGAACACGAAGGACCCACGCGGTGTGTGCGATACATCGCGTCGGGTCTTTCTTCTTTTCCAAAACATTTTCTAAAAACAAAAACAATCCTCCTTGGGCGAATGTTTTAATTTTTAGTGCCACGGGGACAAAACACAAACCCCGTTATTGAGGCATTAAGACAGTTAATGGTGTTTGGGGAGGCTGCCCGAGCCAAGCGATGGTTAAGGTAAACGATTTTAAGGTACAACCTATTGACCAATAGGGTGCAGTCATGCTATAAAGAAAAGTCGCAAGTTTGCGACAAATAGAAAAAGGGGGTGTCGCCATGAGCGATACGAAGAAGACGCAGGTGTTTGTTTTTGGGGCTGAGTTGGGTCCGTGTGAAAGCGTGACTCAACTCGTGATCCGCCAACTGCTGGCGGGGCTGACCGTACGGGTGTCGGTTAACGGCAAGCGATACAACGGCTATGTCCACAATGTGGACTTGGCCAAGGGGTCGAGTCACCTACTCGCCAGCGTGTGCGTTCCCGGGCTGGACGAGGGTGGTCGCGAAGTGGCCGATGAATGCATCTACGTTAAGGTGGCCATCTACCCCGACGGGGAGGTGGGGGTCCTTCCAGACTAGTAGCGATTGTGAGACCCAGTCGGTCCAGCGCCTCTTTGGTTGACCAGCGCAATGTGTAGAAGCCGCCTACACGGTCGACGACGATCGGCCTTATTCCGAGAAGACCCCACGCTGTTCAAGTGTTGCGGGTCTTCTCTTCATTTTGAAACACTTCCCTAGAAGCAAAAACACCTCGCGAAGAGGTGTCCTTGCCAGTATAGTGAAGTGAAAATCTGGACCCTCATAGCCTGCTATGCATCGGAGCGAAGTGACTAGTATATAACCCCCCACGGAGAGAAAACACAAACCCCGTTATTGAAGTATTACGACAGTCAATGGTGTTCGGGGAAAGGGTTGTCTCTAGTTTGTGACGCAGCCACCGACCATAGACAAAAGCAGCTAAGCGTAGTAAGGTGACGACACAATCCAACATAGGAGGCAGGTATGAAGAAAGCACGTAAGAGCATTGCTGACACGAACCTCATCATCTGCGGGGGGATCCTCACTCCTCGGGCGTACACACGACTGGGGAACCTCATGGTTGAGGTACGTCGACGCCTCAATCAAGCCATGAGGGAAAACGATCTCCTCGTCTGGACGGTGTACCAAAACGCCGAAGAGCCTATCTGCATCGACGTAATCTGGAAGCGGGATGGACAGGAGGTCTCGTCCGTTTCGCTGACAGGAGGCAGCAACTGCCAAATAGCGAGGGGCGAGGGAGAAAAGACCGCACTACTTCTCATTCGCCGATCTCGCAAAGCAGCGTAACTTCACACCGCAACAATGGCGGTCACAGCGACGGAGCCCAAACTTCGTCGCTGTTCTTTTTCTCAAAGCAAAAACATCTCTAGGGAACATCTAAACATAGCGCTTAAGGAAGCGGGATACCCAGGTCCTTGCAAATTTTTCTGGCCAGGAAGTCGTCGATTTCGTTGTGCCGTGGCACCGTCGAAATACGGTGTGTTGTGGGGTTAAAATAAATACTGTGGCTCGCTCCTTCGCGAACAAAAACACAGCCCTGCTTACGAAGATACCGGAGCAGATCCTGCCGCTTCACACTACACTACTATCCGTTGACGGATTGCCTTACCGCGAGGACGCTCTTTC
>Ga0209542_10004337_pt1 | contig 29218 bp, 35 predicted proteins | sample RifCSPhighO2_01_FD_184028 | JGI IMG/M metagenome (GOLD analysis project Ga0209542, IMG submission 184028) | Soil microbial communities from Rifle, Colorado - Rifle CSP2_plank highO2_0.1 (SPAdes) (version 2) | ecosystem: Environmental > Terrestrial > Deep subsurface > Rock core/Sediment ... | reverse complement strand
TCCATTTGTACTAAAGCTGGGATATTTTAATGAAAAGAATAATTTGCAAGTTTTAATAGCATCTTTTTTAACATTTTCAAGCTGTTTTTTTATCTCATCTAAATCAGCTTGCTTTGGCAATTTCAACCATCCCCCAACTGTAGCTGAAACCGGATGTAAATCTCTAGCTCCTAATGTTTTGATAAGATAATTTCCAGTTTTCATTAAAAATAACGCACTTTCAAGCTGAGGCTTATATTTTTTAGCCATTGCTAAAGCAGATTCATAACCTAAATAATCAGGCAAAGCTAAAAAATAAAGATGAGTAGCATGACTTCTTATTCTCTCTCCAAGCGTCATTAACTCTCTTAATTTTACAGTTTGTTCTGATGGTATATAGCCTAAAGCATTTTCTACAGCTGTTATTGCTGCAATTACATGAGCACAACTACAAATCCCACATATTCTAGAAGTAATTTCATGAGCTTCATTATATCTTCTTCCTTTTACTATACCTTCAAAATATCTTGCTCCTTCTGTTGTAGATAGCTCACACTTTGTAACCTGATTATTTTCTATTCCCAGTTCTAATTTTGCATGTCCTTCAATCTTTGTTATGTGATTCAGAGTTATTGACTTCGACATTTTTCATCACCTTTTCAAGCATTGGCATTTTTAATCCGACAAAAGTTCTCATTCTGTCTTGTATAAATTTATCATCAAATCCTCTTTGTCTTAACATTAATATCATTAATTCAAGATTCATATCTTTAGTTGGACCTCTGCAACCCCAGCATTCAAAACCACCATTAATACAAACAGCATTACAACCTCCGGCTGTTATCGGCCCAAGACAAGGCTTTCCTAAGTCTAGTAAACATTGATTTCCATTCTTTCTGCATTCAATACAAACAGGACTTTCATAAGGTTTAGTTATTTTTCCAAGAACTATATTTTTAATAAAAGTTTTAATCTCCTTTTTATCAGGCGGACATCCTGGAATATAATAATCAACTCTTACATGAGAATCAAGTGGGGTTGGTTCAACATCTTGCAATTCTTCTTGTTTTTTATATAATAAATGTTCATAATTTTCTTTTAATGTAAATTGACGATAAGCAGGAACACAACCTGTAGCTGCACAAGCTCCAAGAGAAACTAAAAATTTGCAATTCTTCCTTAATTTTTGTAATGTTTCTAAATCTCCCTTATCAGCAACTAATCCTTCCATGAAAATGTAATCAAAATCTTCATCCACATTAACTTCTTTTACAAATGGAAATGCTTTAAGGTCAATTAGTTGAACTAAATCAAGAATTTCATCTTCATTAAATATAACAGATAATAAACATCCTGCACATCCAGTTATTCCATAAAATCCAACTTTTAGTTTAGTCATTTTTAAAATCCTTTATTTTATCATATCTAAATACAGGTCCATCTAGACAAGTAAATTGTCCACGAATCATGCAATGGCAGCAAACACCTAAAGCACAATACATCAATCTTTCTGCACTAATAAATATTTGATCATCATGAAATCCTTTTTGTTTTAAAATATCAATGGAAGATTTCATCATAATCGGAGGACCGCAAAGTAAAACAACTTTATTTTGATTAGATAGATTAGCTTTTTTTAATGCTTCTGTGATAAAACCTTCTTCTCCATCATAGCAAAATTGTCCTTGAGGATTTTTATCAACTGTAACTTGTAAATTATAATCTTTTTTCCATTGATCTAAATCTTGTTTAAAAATAATATCATCTGGATTTCTATAACCCATGAATAGAATAACATCCTTGTAATCTTTTCTATTATTCTTTACATAATCAATAACCCCCTTTAATGGAGAAACTCCACAACCACCACCAATTAATATTAGACTATTTCCTTTTAATTCTTTCATCGGATAACCATGGCCATATGGGCCCCTAATTAAGATTGTATCACCCTTTTTTAATCTTGAAAGTGCTGTTGTCATATTTCCAACTTCTTTTATGTTTAATTTAATATAATTTCTAGAGTCTGAACATATAGAAATTGGAGCTTCACCTATTCCTGGAATTGAAACTTGAACAAACTGTCCAGGATCATGATTAACTTGCATATTTATCTTTAATGTAAAGTTATCATTTGTCTCTCTATTAAATTCTAATATTTTATACGGTTTAGGTATATACGGATTATTTATTAGCAGTTGTTTTTCCATCTTCCATCTTATTTAATATATCAACAAAATCTATTCTTGTTGGACAGCCTTGAATACATCTTCCACATCCAACACACAGATTAACTCCATTTTTTTCTTTGAAATATTCTAGTTGATGATAAATTCTATGTTTAAATCTCTCTTCTCTTTTTTCTCTGAAAACATGATCGCCAGCAACTTTAGTGAATTCTGGAACTTGACATGAACTCCAGGATCTTTTTCTTTCACCCTCTTTTGGATTTTTTGCCTTTACCTCATCTTTGATATCAAAACAATAACAAGTTGGACATAAAGCAGTACAAGCGCCGCAAGATAAGCATTGACTAACTCCCTTCTCCCAATCAGGATTATCATAAAACTTAGATATATCTTTTTTATCTAATCTATCAGCTCCAGGAATAACTTTTTCCTCTTTTGTTATTACTTTATCACTTGCTGAAAAATATCTTTTATATTTTTTAACTAAAGCTTCTCCTTTTTTTGAGCCTATTTCAATTAAAAAATGATCTTTTCTATCATAAACCATTAAATCATAGAAATCAACTAATTCTAAAGAACCACAGAAACAATAAGGACTTGGAGCTGTGTTACAATGATATCCAATTAAAAAGCTATTTTCTCTAGCTGCCTTATAATAAGGATCTTTTACTAATTCAAATGCTTTATCTTGATGATGAATTCCATTTAAATCACATCTTCTTATACCAAAAAACACCCTCTTAGGAGTTTCTAGCTTTGGAGCTTCAATTTTATTTCCTTTAAATGAAAATAAAGTTTCTTCTTTTTTAAAAAAATATTCCTTTACTGGGAAATAAGAATTCTTTTCTAGATATATTTCATTAATATCATTTATTTTTTGAAATCTCACTAAATCTGTTTTTACAGGAGCTATTAATTCATAGTTAGCTTTTAGTTTATTAAGAAATGTTAATAGCCTCTTTTTATCTGTCTTTAAAACTTCCATTTCACCCATCTAAAATAGATATTTCAATACTTATAAACCTTACCAAAATCTTAATAAACAAGCTCTATTCTTTAAAATTTATGGAAATAAAAATAGAAAGATGGAACAAAAAAGAGAAGCCTGATTTAGAAGATATTGAACAAAATTACAAAAAAAATAATATTAACTATCATTTATTTTTTGCATTTCCCGGACCAATGCAACCAGATCCGGCTGTTAATTATGAACAAACTAAAATGGTGGTAAATGGAAGCGTTAAATTTGAGGTTGATGGAAAGGAATTTATACTAAAAGATGGAGATAAAATAACAATCCCAAAAGACAAAGAATATAAATTCGGAGTTGTTGATGGATATGAAGTTGTTGTTGTAACATTAAACAAATATTAAATGAAAAAAACAAAAAAAATTGCTAGCAAAACAAGAAGATTTTTTGCATATATAATTGATATTTTAATATTAGATTTAATAATAGTTTATCCTTTTAAAAATTTATTAGAAAGCTTTAACCTAGATTTTAATTGGAACAATCTAAGTCAACTAACTCAGACAGGCAATTACGGATTATTGTTAACAGTTGGATTAAGCATCGGAGTTTTATCTTTTCTTTATTGGACATTAATGGAATGGAAGCTTAAACAAACAGTAGGGAAAATGATATTTAATATTAAAGTAAGTAGTGAAGGAAATTTGGAATTTTGGCAAGCTTTAGTAAGAAATATAAGCAAACCAATTAACATACTATTATTGGTTGATATATTATATATGTTAATAAATAAGACACATTTAAGATTGTTTGATAAGTTAGCTAAAACAGAAGTTATTGAGGTAGAAAAATGAAGAAATGGAAATTTGTCATTGTTTTATTAATCATATTATGGCTAGCTGCTATTATAACATCTAATTATATTAAGGAAAATAATAAGCCTAGTTTTCAAGATAATAATATAGCTTTAATCCCAATTTCAGGAGAGATAACAAGTTCAGGAGATTCAAGCTTACCATTTAGTACTACTGGAGCGTCTAGTGAAGTTTTAGTAGATTTAATAAAAAAAGCAAATGATGATTCAAGTATAAAAGGGATAATTCTTGAAATTAATAGCCCGGGCGGAACTGTTTTAGCCAGCAAGGAGATAACAGATGCTGTTAAAGAAAGTAAAAAACCAGTTGTAGCTTGGATAAGAGAACTTGGAGCTTCTGGAGCTTATTGGGTTGCAAGCGGTTCTGATTATATAATAGCTGATCCGATGTCGATTACTGGAAGTATTGGAGTTATTGGAAGTTATTTGCAGTTTGAAAAGTTAATGGAAAAATATGGAGTTACATATGAACAATTAATAACAGGAAAATATAAAGATACAGGAAGTCCATTTAGAGAGTTAACAACTGAAGAAAGAAATTTATTGCAAGGAAAATTAAACATAATTCATGATTATTTTGTTAGCGATGTTGCAGCCAATAGAAAGTTAAGTAAAGAGCAAGTTGAGAAATTAGCTAATGGAATATTTTATCTTGGAGTTGAAGCAAAGGAACTTGGATTAATAGATAGATTAGGCGGAAAAAAAGAAGCTGAAGAAAAGATAAAAGAATTAACTGGATTAAAGTCTATTAATTTAGTAAGTTATCAGAGAAAAAAAAGTTTTTTTGAAAGTTTAGCTGGATTATCAGCTTACAATTCTTATTTTATTGGCAAAGGAATTGGAGAAGGGATAGTAACAAAAGCAAAAGATAGTAGAAACTTAATACCTACAGTATGAAAATAGAAGAAATAAGAGAAGAAATAGAACTATTTGAAGAAGAAGTAGCTAGAGAAGCTTATGCTAATAGAATCGGATTAAAGGATGACTTAAACATTGCCGAGATATTTGAAAAATATAAGAAGATATTTGAAAAAGAAAATATTATATTAATTGAAAATAAGGTAAAAAATACAAAAGATAGATTAGAAAGAAGAATTTATGAACATATTCTTTATTATTTAATTAACGGATATTTAGATTTAAAAGTTGCTAAAATCCAGGATGAAGTTGAAACTTATGAAGCTAAGGCTTTTGTTAAATATAAGGGAAAGAAGATAAACTTTAGACATCTCGGAGTTATGATTGTTAATGAGAAAGATAAGAAAATTAGAGATGAGATGGCTGATTTGGATGTTAATATCAAGAAAAAATTAAATTCTTACTATAAAACATTATTAGAGAATGATTATAGAATGTTGAAAAATTTACAATTTAAAAACTATCAGCATTTTTATGAATTGGTAAAGGAAATTGATTACAAAGATTTAGAGAAAGTTTTAAAGAAATTCTTAATTGATACGGATGAAAGATTTGAAAAATTAATGGAAAATTTAATGAAAGAGATTAATTTAGATCTAAAAAACACTAGAAATTATGATGCAGCTTATTCTTTTCAGGGAAAACAGTTTGATAAATACTTTCCAAAAGAAAAACTTATGGAGGTTTTTTCTAAAACATTGTTAAATCTTGGATTTGATATAAAAAACCAGAAAAATATTGAACTAGACATAGAAGATAGACCAAAAAAAGTTGCAAGAGCTTTTTGTTATCCTATTAAAGTTCCTGGAGAAGTTAAATTAGTTATTAAACCACATGGGGGACATGATGATTATGAAAGCATTTTACATGAATCAGGACATGTTGAACATTATGGAAACACTAATGGTAAATTGCCCTTTGAATTAAAAATGTTAGGTGGTAATCACTCTGTTTCTGAGACTTATGCCTTTCTTTTTGGATTTTTATTAATGAATAAAGAATGGCTTAGATATTATATTAAAATGGATGAAAAAAACATAGATAAGTTTTACAGATTAAGTGAAGGGTATAAGTTATTTATGTTCAGGAGATATTGCGGAAAATTAATATATGAATTAAAATTACATAATAAAGATTTAAGAAAAATAAATGATAAATTTGAAGAAACCAATCAAAAATATAAAGATATGGGAGAATGTTATAAAGATATTTTATCTAAAGCTACTAAAACAATTTATAATAAGAAAAATTATTTAGTCGATGTTGATGATGGGTTTTATTCTGCTGATTATTTAAGAGCTTGGATTATGGAAGCTCAGCTAAGGAGTAGGTTAAAAGAAAAATTTGGAAGTAAATGGTTTTTAAGGAAAGAAACTGGAGACTCGTTAAGAAAACTTTATTCTTATGGGGATAGTAGAAAAATAGATGAAATTGCTAAAGAGATAGGATATGATTGGCTTAAAGTAAAATATCTATTTGATGAATTTGATGAGTTTTTAGATAAATATAGTTAATATTAATAATAACTTTTAATTTTGCTAAATATTTATAAATATTAGATTATTTAAATAAAATATGGAAGATAAAAATTGCTTATTTTGCAATATACATGAAAAAGGAGTAGAGATATTGTATGAAAATAATCGTTTTTATTCAAGATATGATAAGTTTCCTGTAAATAAGGGACATGTAAACATTATTATAAAAAAACACATAGTTTCATTTTTTGATTTAACAAAAAGAGATATATCTGATTTATTAGATGCTGTAAAAAATACGAAAACTATTACTGATATAACATATAATCCAAATGCATATAATATTGGAATTAATGATGGAGAGGAAGCCGGAAGAACAATTCACCATTTACATATACATTTAATTCCTAGATATAAGGGGGATGTTGAGAATCCAAAAGGCGGAGTTAGAAATATTATACCAGGAAAAGGAGATTATACTAAATTAATTGATGCTAAACTTGAATAGAAAGCTTTAAAACAATGATATTCTTAAACTAATTGTAGGCTAGGTGGCCGGCTAGTCCTCGGCTGCACTGTAAACGGACTTCATGACAGACTGAAGCTTAGTGAGGTATAGACTTTAGCTTTTGGTCTCAGGTCGTACAACGATCCTCTGTCCTATAAGGCTGAGGTTCTTGTGAATCGCGCCAGGTCAGGAATGAAGCAACGCTAAACATCAATCTTGGTGTTTATGGGGTAGCAGAGGGGAGGAAAGCTTGAGGTAGCCGGAGTTGGGGTTTTATAACGAGCTAAGCGGCCTACTTTACAATTACAATGGCAAAATACAAACAATTATGCATTCGATGTAAGAAAAACTATGTTGAGATGCATTGGAAGCAAAAACCTTATTGTGTAAAATGCGAGCTCGATTATTTAGATGAGCCCATTAATGATCCTAAATTTAGGAAATTGTTTAATATTGACAGAAAGTTATATGAACAAAGCTATTTTTTAAGAAGTATTAAAAAAAATTATCTATCTTACAGAAAATTAAGCGATGCTCAGATTGAAGCCTTTAAGAAAACAGTAAAAGAGTTATCTAAATAATCTTTGAATTACAATAATGTTTAAATATTTAACCTTATTTTAGTGTTATATGGATATTTTAGAAGAAATTTTGCGATTGGATAGAGAAACTAAAAATACTATTTCTAAAAGAGATAAAAAAATTGAAGCGATAAAAGAAAAGATAATAAAAAAAGAGGTTTCTACTGGAGACAATATTAAAGATTTTTTGATTATTATGGATTCTTTATTAAATCAAGAGATGGATGGAAAACTTAGATTATTAAAACGCAAGATTAACAATAAACAAGGAGAACAAGTATTAGTTGATAGAACTAGATTAAGTAAACATGGCAAAGACGGATGTTTTACCAGTAGTTATGAGATAGAGGAAAATGAAGAACTAAGAATTGGAGTTATAAAAGGAGAGTTAGATTTTGATTTATCTAATTATAACATTTTGATTCCTACAGAAAAACAGGCATTAAAAGGTTCAGACAAACTAGGGATTTATAATGAAAAGTTTAAACTAGTTGAAGGACCGATTAGCATTAGGGCTGGTGATATTATTGATAAACATTCAGATTTAACAGCGATTTTTGGCTATGAAGAAAGAGGACATGATATATTTAGGGGTAGGTTTATGGGTAATAAAACTAGAATCATCTTAGGTAATGATGATGTTGAATTATATTTTAAACTTTCTAAAGATATGGGGTTTTATGAACATTTAGATGATATGTTAAGTGGCAAGATGGATAAAAATAGTATTGCAGGTTGGTTGGAGCACTATAAAATTTTTGATTTATCTTATGTTGATGCATTAAATGCTTTGGGATTAGATATACCTGGAGAATTTAAAACACAATATGATGATAAGTCATATAAACGTAAAATAAAAATAATAGAAGATTTAGAAAAATTAACCAAAGAAGAAGAAGCATCGTTCGAAAGTAAAAATAATTTAACATATGATCAAAGACAAAACTTAAAATCGTTAAGAACAGATATAGTAGTAACTTTAATGGAAGCAATTGAACTAAATATGGATAAAGAAAAATTTACGTTAAAAAAAGCACCTGGCGTAACAATGGAAGTTTCAGAGTATATTTCAGCATTATTCAAGAAATATGAAGATTATAAAATTGAAATTGTTAAGTAGTTTTATTATTAATCTGATTTAAAACAGGACCTATGTTCCTTGCCAAATTTCCATACAACCTTCTTATAATTAATTCATAAATGCCTTCTTTTAATGGTCCTGTACAATAATCAATTACATTTTCATTTTTTATTATGTCAAATTTATCTATGCCTTCTTTTGGAACAGTGCAATACATTGTCTTTCCTTCTAATAGTTGTTTAGCTTCTATGTTAGAATCTGAGACCTTTGTTAAGGTTATTGCGAAATTACATTCTTTTGATAATGAATTTGTTATTTCATAATAATATGAATTATCATCTTTCAATAGATTAAGTTTAGCTGGATTACATATTTTAGCTTCTTTCACAAAACATTCTTGATCTGTTCCGCAATCCTTTTTATATGATAAGAAGAAGATAGAACCTATGATTATTATAATAGCAATTGCTATGCCAATATTAAATAGATTAAATATTCTAGTACTTTCCCCTTTTTTCATTAAAGATAATAATTTATTAGAAGTTTATTAAAGTTTTGGTTAAGAAAAAGAAAATTATTTTATTGCTGCTTCTTTGCCCCAAACTTTTCTCCACCTATCCATCCATCTGCCAAATGGCTCAGATAATGGAAATGCTATCGCAAGACCTAAGGGTAAAGCAACAGATATTTCTTCTGGAGAGGCACCTGAATAAAGCAACATGCTTGTATACAAAACTGCCTGTATTGGTGTTTGAGCACAAGCATTTACTGCCCATTTTTTATAAAAACGACTTTGTTTTGTAACTCCCCATTTTTTGGCAAGTTTGTTTCTAAGTAATCCTGTTGGCCTCATTGCTATAGAATGTGCTACTAAACCAGCTAGACGAGATTTAAGCACTTCTTCAGAACTCATTCCAGTAATTAAATATTCCATGGCTGCATACGTCGGAGTAAAAAATGTCCATCCTGCAGATACATCTACAATATAATTAGTAAGAGAATCTCTAGCTCTTTCATAAAAATCTTTTCTCTCTTTAGGTTGTCCCGTATACTCTATATTTTGTTGAGCTGGATTATCATATCCATTTAAACGTTTTTCTAAATCTGCCATAAAAATAATTATATTTACTTCTTTATAAACCTTTCTATTTGTTACTACTATAAAGAAATTAAGAAAAATTATCTTCTTTGAGCTACAGCATAAATTCCAGCTGTTAGTGCTATTGTTCCTGCTGTAACCAATGCAGCCAAACCTTTTTTAGTTTTAGGATCCTGCCTTTTTAATATATCCGGATATGAAGGTCTTTCACAATCTTTTAATCCAGTCAAATCTCTATATACATCAACGGAATATCCCAATGGTAGGCCGTTAAATAATCCAAGTGTAACCGAACCTAAAGTTCCTAAAGCTATTTTTTTAGGATCTCTTTCTCCAGAAACAAAATAGATTGGTGGGGCAACAACTAAGTTAAATAATCCTGTATAAATTGCATCATTTAAACTTTGAATTCTTTCACTTGTTCTGTCTGTAATATGAAAAAGTTTTCTATAACAATCTCTTCCTTTAGCGTAAGCAATACCCATACCAGCAAATGTCAATCCTATGGCCCATATCCTTGCATGCATAGAAACATCAACTGGCATTTTTGCAAAAGCTGTCTCATTCGCAGCAAATACTGGAGTTGATTCAGCTAAAAGAGCAGTAGATTCAATTAAATGAGACTTCAAATTTTTTTTAACAATCTTTGTTGTTGTCTTTATTATATTTTCTAGTTCCATTTTATCTTAAGAAAATCTCCCTATAGCATATCCTGCTGCATATCCAATACAAATTTCTATTGCTGTTTTTAAACTAGTTCCAAAAGTTTCTTTAACAATATTTGGAGTACTTAATTTTTTATTTATTTCTGTTGAAACAGGATTATTATAAACCTTAAGACCTTGTCCAGGCGTAATCTCAAAAACATTACTATCATAATTAAACTTTTTTCTAGAATATAACATTGCACTAGGCACTATTAAAGTAGCAAAAACCGTTGGACCATATTTTAGTAATTCATCTAAATGACCAATCTCAATACCCCTTGCTTTAGAAAAACCTACAGAAGCTCCTGACAAAACTGTACCAATGTCAAAAAGGGGGATTCCATTTAATTCTAGTAATCTTGCCATAGTATAGGTAAAATTTACCCATATATAAATCTATCTATTTGTTACTACTATAAAGAAATTAAAAAAAATTTAAAAATCTTTTCTTGTCAAGATTTCTACTTTAGTATCTTGCTGTCTGGCTTTGCTTTCATTAGCAATTAAGAACTTTACTCTAGCTTTCTCAGCCATTCCAACTAATTCACGATCAACAAAGCCATCTATTACAATGGCGTTTATTCCTGAATTTAGAGAACGTAAAGTAACAGCTAATTCGCTCATTGGAACTTTTCCTAGAACATTACTATCTCTATCTAAGATATAAGCTCCACGAGTACCAAGTAAATCATCTAGCATTTGCTTGAATGTAGCTAATTCTTGAGCTGTTGCGGTAGTTCTTCTTTTGACAACCAATGGAGGTTGTTTAAGTCTTTCAGAATCAGATTCTGCTTTTGTCATAATCTCCATTCTTATCTGTTCAATTGCTATCTTTCCACGCAAAGCTTTAAGCAATTCTTTCTTAGTTATCTCTTCAACTTCTTTTCCATCAGGAGCTTTAACTACAAAGTCAATTTCAGCTGAATCTAATAATTCTCTAATAATTAGATCTCCGCCCCTATCTCCATCTACAAAAACAGTAATTGTTTTTCTTCTAGATAGTTCTTTTATAGTTTCAGGAACTGATGTTCCGTTCATTGCAATAACATTCTTAATACCATTTTTCAATAGATTAAGAACATCTGCTCTTCCTTCTACAATTATAATTTCCTCAGCTTCCTCTATTCCAGGACCAGCGGGAAGTCTATCTTTACCATATTCTGTTATTTCCATAACTCTGACAGATGCTGTAACTTCTTCTGTAATTTCCTGAGAATCAGGCAAGACGTTTTCAGTTAGATTCTTAAGCAATTCTTTAGCTCTTTCAATTACATAGCTTCTTTTAGAAATTCTAACATCTTCTATAGTTTCAACTTTAACTTTAGCATTACAAGGCCCTATTCTTTGAATAGTTTCTAAAGCAGCTCCTATAATAACGGTTTCAACTTTATCTAGAGAACTAGGTATAATGATGTAACCAGAGCTTTTTCCTGATTTTGTGTCTAGTTTTACTTCTATTCTTCCTATTCTACCATTACGCTGTAATTCCCTGAGCTCTAATTCTGCTCCAAGTAATCCCTCTGTCTGTCCAAATATTGCCCCAATAACGTCTGGACGGTCTACTATTCCGTCTATCTGTATTTGAGTATGAACTATATACTTTGCTGATACTGGGCTTATCTTTCCCATTTTCTTCACTTCCTATGTTATTTTTCATTTTGATCATATAAACCTCTAAGAATAAGACTATCTACTTTCGGTTTCTAAAATTAACCGATTCACCCTCTAAATTTAAAATAAAAGGTTTTTTTACCTGTGATATTATAAATGTGATGTTTTGTAGCCTTACTCTTACTTTTTAAGGTTATATTGCCCGTAACACTAACTCCCAAGCATCATAGCTTGAATTTTTCGTTAGCTCCGTTGAGTATTCTCGTGACGGGCCTATCAAATAGAAAGTAAAACTTGTATATAAATGTTTGTTTTTTTATATGTTGTAATATATATGTTGTAAAAGATAGATTTATATAGTTTTTGTTGTTTGTTTTAATAAAATGAATTTCAGAGAATTGTCATATAAAGTTCCACCAAAACTTCTGCAGATAGCAGGATTAGGTTATTTGATATATGGAATTGTTAGAAGAGATGGAAATGCAGTACAAATAGGTGTATATAGTGGGGCTATAGGAACGTTTCTTGATGATAGGTCAAGATATGTGAGTAATAGAATTAAGAAACTAGAAGATAAGATAACTCGATTAGAAAGAAGAGTTTAAGTCATTTTTCTTTTACCAAGTTTAAATAACTTTTAATTTCATCTTGTAAATCTTTTACATCTTCTTTAAGTTTTTTTTCGTATTTTGACATTTTGTCAGGCGTTACAAACTTATCATAAGCGCCGCGAACGAATTTTTTAGTTATACTACCAGACCATTCATCATCATAATCTTTTTCCATTGTGGCTTCTAGCTCAATTAAAACATTGCCTTGATACATCTTTTTGTTTTTTACAAGAACTTGCTTGGCTTTTACTTTTATATCGATATTAATGTGAAATTTAACGTACTCATCTACTTTCTTTTCAGGCTGCCATGATAATTTTAAAGATAGATTACCCGATTTATTTTCTTCTGCATGTTTTTTTTCAGTATTCCCGTAACCATTAGTTTTAAACCAGTCACGTAGAAATTTTAAGATATCATTAAGATCAAATACAGCATCTTGGCTGATCTCTATATTGCGCACCACAAAATCTTCTTCTGACATAAAAATTAAAAGAATAATGATTTAATAAAGTTAACGGTTATAGTTTATGGAAAGCAAGGTATTTTTTTACTTCATCTTGGAATTTATAGGTTTTTTCATAGATATTTTGCTTATAACCATCTATTCTGTCTTTAACAATGAAACTATCATATATTTTTTTAAGAAAACTATCCTTTTTCCATTTTCCAGACCTATTTCTTATTAACTTGGAACTAATTCTCATGTCAATTTCGCCTCTATCTATCTTAACTTTTTTGCTACCAACATTTACTTCAGCGTCCTTAACTCCGAAAATTAACATTGTTATTTCAATTTGATAAGCAAAATAATCTGAAACGTTTTTTTCGCATATCCAACGGATTTCATATTGTTTGCCTATTGGTTTAATGCGCTCTACGTATTTTACTTCCTTAAAATTTTTAGTTTCATCACCGAAACCTTCATAGTCGAACCACCATTTTAACTGACGATACATATCTCCCAAATCAAAAACACCTTTCCAGTTTAGATTGATACCTGGAACAATTGTTATTGCGTCTGCCTCTTTGTGCATGAAATAAAAATATACTAGATTATTAATAAATCTTTTGGCTCATTCATGAAGCAAGGATTTTGAGTAATTTACAAGTTCTTCTGTTTCATCATAAAGTTTTGCTGCATAATAGTTATTTATCTTATCTTTAAGAATAAATTTATTATAAATATTAAATAACTTTTTCTTTAGTTTTTTATCTTGAAATTGATCTTTCCAATCTAGAATTAAGAAAGAATTTACAGTTATTCTAAGATTTCCCTTTAGATTACTTGATTCTTCGGTATATTTTTCCAGATCCATTAAGATTACAATAAGGAATTTAACGTAGTCATCTAGTTTTCTTTCACCTTCCCAATTTAATTTAATTTCTCGTCCCCAACCACCCTTCTCTTTATTTTTTGTAAATTTTTCTTGGAAGTTATAATGTCTTTTTATAAACCATGCATGCAGTTTTTTATAGAAATCTTCGAAATTAAATGATATTTCTTGACTGGTGATTCTTAAACCACCACCAGGTGTGATTTTAATCTTTTCAGGCATTAATGATAAAATATGATGTTTGTTAATAAATGTTTTGGTTAGTAAGGTTTATAAATTAGTATAATTATATGTTTTAAACTGAAGTGGAAATAGTAAACTATGATGGACATTATAAGGGAACACTTTTGGATTATTCTACATTAGGTGTTGTTATAGGATCTGGGTCGGAAGATGGAAGTGAAAAAATAAACATCGAAATATCAAAAAAGAATGGTACAAATAAATTAGAGAAGATTAGTGTGGAAGCTGAGGTTTGTTGTAATAAAAATTTAACAAGACTAATAAAGAATCTCCACGATTATAGGGGTCTTGAGGTAGAATTTGATATTATTAACGGGAAATATAATTTTAATTTTTAACCTTTACAAGACTCACAAAGCCATCTTTTTTTAACTTTATATAATGGACCTTCTGAACCGCAATTTTCACATCTTCCATGAGTTATTTTAACAGGCTTTCTTTGCTCTTCTTTTAAGATTTCTAATCTTCTTGAGAAAATTTCAAACATTGCTGGCTCTATTTTTACTATATCTTTAACTGTGATAAAACCAAGTAATCTTTTTCCGTCTACAACTGGCAATTTTCTTATCTCTTCATTATTCATGACAAGTAAAGCATCATAAATATCAATGTTTGGCGGAACTGTTACTAATGTTTTTGTCATTACATCTTTAGCTTTTATATCCTTTGGAATTAAACCTTTAGCTACAACTCTTTCAACTATATCTTTTTCTGAAATAATTCCAACTAAATTCCCCTTATCTTGTACTATTACTGAACCAACACCTTCCTTTAACATTCTCTTTGATATTTCTTGTAAACTTTCTTCGGGCGTGGCTGTGATCGGCTTTGTTGTCATTGCATCGCGAACTGAAATGCCTGTTTTCATAATATGGGATAATGTAAATAACTTAATAAATGATTCGGTTGAAGAAAATAAGCTATTTAATATACAAATTAATAAAAGGTTAGTTATTATATAGTTATTAAAATTAGATATAAGAAAAGCTAACGAATATCATCTAATCTTTCTGCTCTTCTTACTAAATGCTTATATGCTGATACTGGCTCGTTATAGAGGTTTTTTGTTCCGTTTATTATTGCTAAACTTATATTTGTTGTTAATAAATTTCCTAGAAAACCACCATTTCTGCCACCAATTACCTGGGCGAATACAGCAGTATTAAGACCCAATAGGAAAAACATTAAATAAATTTCTTTTCTCCTTCTAAACTCAGCTTCGATTCTTGTACTGGTTAAGGAATAAATCTCTGAATCATCTAATGGATGACTCAAATAATTAAGGTCTTTTTTTCTTACTTTTAATTCTGCTATTAAAGCCCTATTTATTGATAAGAAAGATCCTTCTGGTATTCTTTTAACTTCTTTTTCTATTTCAGATAATTCTTTATTTTCACTTTCTGTAGCGATATTTGCTGGGTAATTTAGAGTTCCAATTAATCTATTGCTAAGTTCATCGTGATTTGAATTTATTTCCGGACCATTCTTTAGGGTATCAAAAAAAAGTTTCCAATATTTTGGTTGGATTGTTTTTAAAAAAGTTTTAGTACCATTTACATTTAAGTAGAATGGAAATAGTTCTTCTAATTGTTTTGTGTAAGTGTTTACCATGTTAATTTTACCACTAAATAGTTTATAAGGTTTTCTGTGTACAAAACAAAGGTTTAAATAATTTTAGATTAGCATAAGCATATGATAGAATTACTTAATAATAAAAATGTATTGCTTGGCATTATATTAGCTATAATTTTATACCTTTTATTATTCGGAAAAAATAAGAAAAATATTCAATTTGAGAAAGAATATAATGAGATATTAAGTTCAGAGAAATATAAAGTAAAAAGGCAGTATGAGAAATAGTAAAGCTTATAAATAACCATTTTACAATATTTTTGTTGATATTTCTAAAGTAAGGTGTTCAAAGTATTGATAAGGAGAAATAAAAATGGCACAAAACCAACAACCAATTTTCATCTTAAGCGAAGGTAGTCAAAGAACTACTGGAAAAGATGCACAAAGAAATAATATAATGGCAGCTAGATTAGTTGCTGAAACTGTTAGAACAACCCTTGGACCTAAAGGAATGGACAAGATGCTAGTTGATAGCTTAGGAGATGTTGTTGTTACAAATGACGGAGTTACAATTCTAGATCAAATGCAGATTGAACATCCAGCTGCTAAGATGATAGTTGAGGTAGCTAAAACTCAGGAAGATGAGGTCGGAGACGGAACTACAACTGCTGTAGTAATTGCAGGAGAATTATTGAAAAATGCTGAAAATTTACTTGATCAAAATATTCATCCCACAATAATTGCTAGAGGTTACAGACAAGCGGCAGATGAAGCTATAAAGATATTAAATAAAATTGCTGAAAATATTAATGAAAATGATATTGAATTATTAAAAAATATTGCAATAACAGCAATGACTGGAAAGGGAGCAGAAGCTAATAAAGAAAAATTAGCTGATATTTGCGTTAAAGCTATTAAGCAAGTTATGGAAAAAAACAATAACGAATTAGTAATTGATATGAATAGCATTAAATTAGAAAAGAAAATGGGCGGCGGAACAGAAGATTCTGAATTGGTACAAGGAATTTTAATTGATAAAGAAAGAGTTCATTCTGGAATGCCAAAAACAGTAAAAAATGCTAAAATTTTATTATTAGATTCTGCATTAGAAATTAAAAATACAGAAACAGATGCTAAAATACAGATAAATGATCCAATGCAATTACAAGCTTTTGTTGATCAAGAAGAAAAAATGTTAAAGAACATGGTTGATAAAGTGATAAAGACAGGAGCTAATGTTGTTATTTGTCAAAAAGGAATTGATGATATTGCTCAACATTATCTAGCAAAACAAGGAATTTATGCTGTAAGAAGAGTTAAGAAAGAAGATATGGATAATTTGGCAAGAGCAACTGGAGCTGCTTTAACCACTAATTTAAATGATATAAGCCAATTAGATTTAGGAAATGCTGGAATTGTTGAAGAACAAAGAATCGGAGACGAATCAATGACTTATGTTAGAGAATGCAAAAATCCAAAAGCTGTCACAATATTATTAAGAGGCGGAACAAAACATGTTATTGATGAAATTGAAAGAGCAATGAAAGATGCTTTGGGAGATATATCAGCTGCTTTAAAAGTTGGAAAAGTTGTAGCTGGCGGTGGAGCTCCTGAAATTGAAGTTGCTAGAGGATTAAAACAATTTGCCAATAAACTTTCAGGAAGAGAACAACTAGCTGTAAATGCTTTTGCAGATGCTTTTGAAGTTATACCAAAAACATTAGCGGAAAATGCAGGACTTGACCCTATTGATATGTTAACACAATTAAAAATGGAACATGACAAAGGAAGCAAATGGGCTGGATTGGATGTTTTCAGCGGAAAAGTAATTGATAATTGGAAAGCTGGAGTTATTGAACCATTAAAAATTAAAACTCAAGCAACAAAATCAGCGAGCGAAGTTACTGAATTAATATTAAGAATTGATGATGTTATTGCTGCAGGTAATTTGTCTGGAAGTCATGGAGGAATGCCACCTGGCGGAATGGGCGGAATGCCTGGAATGGGTGGAATGGAATAGTTATAAGATGGATAATATATTTGAAAAAATTACGGTGTATATGTATGCTGCACCCTTTTCTAATATACTTTCTTTACCGATAGTTGCTTTTGGGATTGAAAACATAACTCGACAGCAATGGGGATTGGCGCTATGGGACTTTTTTGTTGTTGGACTAAATCAAGTAAATTCTTTGAAAAATTATGAGAGGCATATGAGCATAGATAGAAATTTTAGAGATTTTGGATTTGATGAGAATCTAATAAGACCTTATGTAAGATCAAAAACTGGCGGAAGAAAACTTGCAAGAATTGTCTGCAATAAATACGGATTTAAAGATAAATTAGAGATGATGATTAATAATTATAATAGTGATCAAGCTTCTTCTGAAGATATGAATTAAATATCTTGTCGATAAGAATGAAATAATTCAATTGCTCTTTTATATGTTGGAGAATGTTGCATTATTGAATCTCTGAAATTTAATACTGCACCTTTAGATATTGCTTCATTAACTTCTTGAGTAACATAAATCATAATCTGCTCTTCTAAATCTCTTGTTATTTGAGTAGCTATTTTACTCTTTTTACCCCAAAGACCAGGTCTTACTTTCAATACTAGATCTCCATAAAATCCAATTAATTCATCTTTAGAAAAATCATTTCTATATGTATTTTGTAACTCTTTAAATCTGGCATTTGTTCTTTTTATGGCCTTGTAAACTTTTATAGTTCCATCTGTTACAATTCCTGCTACACATAATCCTGTAATGCCAAGTGGCACCCAGAAAGGTATATCTTTAACAATATCGTTTATAGTCATAATCTTCGTAATTTTTTAGTAGTATTAAATCTTTTGGTATTATATTTTAAAAAATTTATTAATAAAAAAGGTAATTTTTTAATCTGAGATAAAACTTATTGCTGAATAAATTCTATCTTGCCAAGGTGTTTTACTCCACATTTCTTTTGTGGGTTTTACTCCAAATTCTTTTAAAGTTTTATTAATGAGTTTACGTTTTTTTCTATTATATTTTGCTTGATTACTAAAATAAGCTCGCGATTCTTTTCCACAATTAAATCCATCTCCAACGGCACTTAAAAGATTAGCTAAAATAACTCCAGCGCCTGTAAAGTAGGGAGAGGTATTAAAATTTAATACAACATCAATTCCTTTTCCTAGAAGACCAACTAAACCACCCATATGAACCGTGGCTGAAGAAATATGTGTACCCTTTGCTTCATCTATCAATCTTGTAGTCGCTCCTACACCTGCTGCAATTAATGAACCATTTGAACCTAGATTTAAAAGATAATCACCAACAAGATATGCTATTCCAGCATTAAAAGCAACCCTAGGAATACTACCCAATGCATAGGGTATTAATGGATTATGATCTTCTTCTTTACATGTAAGAGTTAAATAATCTCGTAAAATGCTTCTGTAAAATAATTTTGTTTCCTCTCGTGATTTGAATACAGTTTGAGTGGAATCACCATCTTCATTATGTTTAAGTATTGTATAATAACGTTGCATTCTATTTAATTCTTTTTCTAATTGATGATTAGTAAGTGATGTTCTAGAACGATAACGTAAATTATGAGTATGGCCGTCTAACACAGTTTTTATTTCTTCTAATTCTCCTGCATTATTTGGCATTAAATGGATCTCTTTCATAAATTTGTGATCGATTAACAGTTTATAAAGCTTTTGTTTTGTAACTACTTTTAAGTTATATCTAATTAAGCTTATAGTAAATATATTTTCTTCTATATAATGTGTAACTCCAAAGTTAAACAGCCTCATTTTTAACCTTTTATTTTATTATCTAAGATATGAGTGGTGACAAGCTAAAAAGAGCTATCAATCTTTATGGAAGTATTTTATTATCATTAGCTATGCTTGGATGTAGTGGAAAGAAATCTACAATTCCAGAAGTTAAAAATGAAAAAACAGTTACTATTGGGGTTAATGGCGGAAGTGTAGAGTTAGATGGAATGAAATTAGATTTTAGAAAAAATTGTTTTAGTGAAGATACAGAAGTAATAATAAGAAAAGTTAATCCAAATATTAATGCTGAGTATAAAGATGCTAAATCATTAGAAATAAAATTAGAGAATGCTGCTAAGGATACAATATTTGTAAGTTCTAATAATGATGGAATAGGAATTTATGAAAGAGACGGAACAAAACATATTACTGGCTCAAGAATCGGAATATCACCAAGAAATCAAGTTACAGGATTAGAAGATTTAACAACGGCTTCTATAATAAACGGAAAGAAGAATGAATACAAAATAATTTTTGATAGATATGACGGAAATTCTAAGAAACCAATTGTTGTTTTTATTCATGGACTAAATAGTAATTCTAGAACTTTTGATTTTTTAAGAGAAGGGATACCAAATGATTATGATATTGTAAGTGTAGAATATGATTTTGAAGAAAGCACTGAGATAAGTGTTGAGAAAATAAAAAGTTTTTTAGCTACTCTTTCAACAGATAGAGAAATTTATGAAATAGATCATAGTAAAGGATGCGAAGTTGGTTTGGATTTGGCATTAAATGATAAAAGAATAAAGAAAATAATACAATTAGGTCCACCAAACAGAGGATTTTTAACAAAAGACGAAAGTTTAAACAAAAGTTTAGAGGCTTTAGTTAATTCTGAGATGTTAGAAAATTTACTTAATTTGGGAGCTTTTGGAGTTGTTATTCCAACCAAACTAATTAATCAAGGAACTAAAGATATGGTTGTTAATAGTCCTTATATGAAACATTTAAATCAGGCTTATGATATGGGTAATATTAATTTATTAATTTTAGGCGGGGAATATAATTCTGGAAATCTTGATTCAATATTAGAGAGACCACATGATGGATTATTATCTTGGATAACATCTAATTTTAATTTATTTCCAAGCAGTGTTTTACATCCAAGATTTTCTAGTATATCTTCAATATTACAACACTCGAGTCATGGGTCTATAGTAAGAGAACAACAAACTCTAGATAAGATACTGGAATTTTTAGAAAAAGAGACTTTAGATATTATAACACCAGAATATGTATTACAATGGGGAAGCAATGGAAATGCGAATGGACAGTTTAAAAAACCATTTGGGATTGAAGTTGATGATCTGGGAAATGTTTATGTTACAGATTCTGAAACTAATAGAATTCAAAAATTTACAAGCGATGGAAGATTTATCAGCAAATTTTCTTTAAGTAGCCAATACCTTTCAAAAATGCCTGTTGGAATAGAAGCAGATAATAACAATAATATTTATGTTATAGACAAAATTGGGGATCATGTAAATAAATTTGATAATGATGGCAATCAGGTTGGGGGATGGGGTTCTCATGGTTTAGCAGAAGGTTATTTTTTTGATCCTTGGGGAATAGCAGTTAATGAAAATGATGAGGTATATGTAGCAGATGCTTTGAACAACAGAATTCAAAAATTTACAAGCGATGGAAGATTTATCACACAATGGGGAGCAAAAGGACCATTTAATGTAGGGGGAAGTGGCGATGGGGAATTAAGATTTCCAAGTGGGATTGCTTTTGATAATGTGGGAAATGTTTATGTTACAGATCATAATAGTAGAGTACAAGTATTTGATAATAATGGAAAATTTTTAAGAAAATTTGCATCACCTGGCAGCGGAGATGGACAGTTATTTAGACCATTGGGAATTGCCATGGATGGTAATGGGAAGATTTACGTAGCCGATACAGAAAATAACCGTATAGAAATTTTTAATAATGATGGAAGTTTTATTACTAAATTTGGATCTTATGGATCAGATAATGGACAATTTGCCAATCCGGCAGATATTGCTTTAGATAGAGATGGCAATATTTATGTATTGGATACGAATAATTCCCGTGTTCAGAAATTTGGATATAAACAATGAAAATCTTTATAAATCTAAAACTTAACTAATAATCATGCTTAAAACTAAGATAGATAAGAATGATGTTATTGATATAATAAATCAGATAGATCCTTTGATAAATGATGGAAAATATGAAGATGCTGTCAAACTTTTTGCTGAACTAGATTTATCATTTGGAAAATTAAATGAAAGTGATAAAAAGGAATTAAATAAAGCTTTTGAAGACGAAAAAAAGTTATTATTGGTTTATTATAAGATATTTGAAGGAGAAAGTTTAATGAAATTCGGAGATATAAGAAGAATAAAAGATGTTGTTCATGATTTAGATTACATGAAAGGAGAGTATAGAGAATTATTAACGGAAAAACAAAAATTGTTAGATCACTTAGAACAGAGCAAGAAAGCATTTTTAGAATTTTATGATTATGCTAACTCAAGAAGAAAATTTTATGTTAAAATGATGGAATTACACAGTTTAATTGCGGAAAACAAAATCGGAGAAGCTAAAAGATTATATAGAAAATTAATAAGGGATTATAATGTTATTGTGAATTACCTTGAATATCACAAAAGAAAAGAAATTTATAATGAGTTAATGGAGATTTATAGAGATATAACTACAAAAAATTATAAAACTGAGGTTTATAAAACTGTTTTAAAACCTATTAAAATAGAAAGAAAAGAGATAAAGAAGGATAAAGTTGAAAACATCAAACCAATATATTATGATCCTTACAGAGAAGTTAGAGATTTGATAAGCAATAATGATTTGGAAAATGCAAATAAACTATTAAAAACTCTTTAAATTTGAATTCAAAAGGTTTAAAAGGACTTTTTCTTGCTAAAATTTATGTTTAAATTTTTAAAAGATAAATTAAAAGGAGCCATTGAGAAATTTACTAAAAAGGTAGGGGAAGAGGTTCCTGAGAAAGAAGTAGAGATAGTTAAAGAGGAGATTAAGGAAGAAGTAATTAAAGAAAAACCCAAGAAAGAGAAAAAGGTTAAAGAGAAAAAAGAAAAGATAAAAGCGGCTAAAAAAGAGAAAGCTAAAGAAAAAAAACCTAAAGAAGAGATAATAGAAGAAGTTAAACCTGAAGTTAAAGAGGAGATTAAGGAAGAAATAATACCAATTATTGAAACTAAAGAAGAAAAGAAAAGTTTCTTTGGCATTTTTAAGAAAAAACCTAAAGAAGAAAAAGAAGAAAGTATAGAACCAGTTATTGAAATAAAAGAAGAAAAAAAGAAAGGATTTTTCGAACAAGTTAAAGAAAAAATAACAACTAAAGTTATTAATGAAAAACAATTTGATGAAATGTTTTGGGATTTAGAAATGGCATTATTAGAGAATAATGTTGCTGTAGAGGTTATAGAAAAAATTAAAGATGATTTAAAGAAAGATATTACAAATAAACCTATAAAGAGAAATGAAGTTGAGAAAGAAATCACTGAAAGTTTAAAAAAATCAATTGAAGATTTATTTAATGTTAGTCCTATAAATTTATTAAGTGAAGTTAAAAGTAAACAGGAAAAACCTTATATTATTGTTTTTGTTGGAATTAATGGAAGTGGAAAGACAACAACTATAGCTAAAGTTGCTCATTTTTTACAGAAAAATGATTTGAAAGTTGTTTTGGCTGCTGCAGACACATTCAGAGCTGCCGCAATTCAACAATTAGAAGAGCATGGAGAGAAGTTAGGAATAAAAGTTATAAAACATGATTATGGAAGTGATCCTGCTGCCGTTGCTTTTGATGCTATAAAACATGCTAAAGCTAAAAATTTAGATGTTGTTCTAATAGACACAGCTGGAAGATTACATTCAAATACTAATTTAGTTGATGAGATGAAAAAAATAGTTAGAGTAACACATCCTGATTTAAAAATATTTGTAGGAGAAAGTATAACTGGAAATGATGTTGTAACTCAGTCAGATGAATTTAATCAAGCAATAGGAATTGACGGCATTATTTTGACTAAAAGCGATGTTGATGAAAAAGGTGGTGCTATAATTTCTGTTTCTTACGTAACACAAAGGCCAATAATGTTTTTAGGTTGTGGTCAGCTCCTTGAGGATCTTAAACCATTTGATAAGGATGAAGTAGTAAAAAACCTAGGGCTTTAGTTTTAATTATCTTTTAAGAAAACAATTATAAATAGATAGTATTTCTAATTTATTATGTCAGAAGAGGTGTTATTAAATAGAAATATCAAGATTGCTTACGTACAAGCATTTCTTTCTCAAATGGCTTTTTTCTTGCCTGTTGTTACCTTATTTTTTAATGATATTGTTAAGTCAATAACGTTAGTTGGTTTACTTTTTAGTATACAAGCAATAGTTATGATCATCTTTGAAGTTCCAACTGGTGCACTCGCAGATTTATTTGGAAAGAAGAATATGCTTGTGATAGCAGGATTTTTTACAGTTGTTGCGTTTACATTATTAGCATTTTCAACAAACTTTTATATGCTGGTATTATTCTCTATTATTTTTGCATTTAAAAATACCCTTACCAGCGGAACTCAAGAGGCAGTAATATATGACTCACTAAAAGAATTAAAAAGAGAAAATGAATATAAGAAGTTACTTGGCCGTTGGAATGTTTTAGCAATGATCGGAGCAACAATAGGCGGTGTTGCTGGTGGTTTTATGGCAAGCAAGTTTATCCGATTACCATTTTTATTGTCTATTCCATTAGCTGTAATCTATCTAATTCTTTTTATTTTAACAATAGAACCAGAATACAAAAAACAGCAACATAATAATGTTTTCAAGCAGATGCATAGTTCTGTAAAGATATTAATTTCGAATAAACAGCTTTTATTACTTTCTTTATATGGTTTGTTTTCATTTGGTATTGCCGAATCTTCTTATCATTTAACACAAATCTTTTATGATTTTGTAAAGTTGCCTGTTGCTTATTTTGGAATAGTTGCAGCATTTGGAGCTTTTATGGGAGCATTTGGTTCTTTATTGTCATATAAATTATCTAATAAATTTGGAGATAATAAAACTTTAATTGTTTCTAAAATATTAGATGGAATTATGTTAGTTTTAGCTACGATATTTTTAGGATATGTAGGTATTATCTTTATGATTATTTTAGCTTTTTTTAGAGCTATAGGTTCTCCTATAGTATCTCATTTATTAAATAAACAAATAGAATCAAAAAATAGAGCCACAATTCTTTCAATAAACTCTTTATTAATGAATATTGGATATGTTATATTTGCACCTTTAATTGGATATTTTGCAGACATTTATACTATTGCTACATCTTTTAAAATTTCAGGATTTATGTTAATATCAACTGTTATTTTATTGTTTTTTATTAAAAATAAATAGTGTAGAAATTGGACAGGGTTATGATGATTTAAAAGAGTTTGATAAAGAAGAGATTGTTAAAAGTTTAGGATTATGACATTAAATAATTTTATAAGTTTTATCTTATTATTATTAATATGACTAATAATCTAAGGGGAAATATTGTAGCTAACAAAAGGTTTAGATATAATCAAGATTTGGTTGATTTAGCAGTAATCTATTTCATGGAACGTTATTATTATCAATATTCTTCAAAACATAAAATTGCGAAAGGTACAAGATATAGTTATGAAACAGATCATGGTAAACCAAGACAACCTTATATTTGGGTACCTTATCTTGGTTGGGCAAAAGATAAAAATGAATTAATTCGCGTTATTAATCTTACAAAAATATATGAATTTCCTGAAGAACATGAAAACCTTTCAGCTTTAGTTATAGTTGAGAGCGAAGGTAATGTTACCATCTCAAATAGAAAGAAAATGCAAGATTTAGAGGAAATTTATAATGTTACTAAAAGCTTATGCAAGTTATTAAGACAAAGACTTCAAAATCGAGATATTAATTATTTATTCAATGATGAAAAAGGATTATATTTACCAAAGGATATTAAAAAAAGAATAAAAGAGGCCGAATCTAAATAGAAAATTGTTAAATAGAGTTATAAATAACTTTATAAATAAGCAATTTAGGCTATTTTAAGTATTTTATGATAAACGGAGGGATTTAAAATGACTGAAGGACGTTGTATGCGCTGTAAGCAACAAAGAGAAATGAAGAATGAAAAAGAAGTTATTATGAAAAATGGTATGAAAGCTATGTCAGGATTATGTAGCAAATGTGATACTAAAATGTTCAAAATTATTGGTAAGAAGTAATTCTTCTATTCTTTTATTATTCATAACCAGGGATTGCGAATCTAGATCTTCTTACAATCCAATCTTGTCTTAAAATAGCAACTCTGAACATATCATGATACTTTTCATTATGAAAGTATTCTTGACGAAGCAACCCCTCCTGCTTAAAAAAGAAATTATCAGTAATATGTTTCATTTTTGTATTTGTAGTGTAAAAAATTGCCCAAATTTTATTTAATTCTAAATCATTAAAAGCTATTTCTAAGATATTTCTAATAGACAACATTGCATAGCCTTTATTTTGATGTTCTTTTTTTATTATTAATCCAAGTCTTCCGGTTCTAGCTGGCCAATAGATGTTATTAATTCCAATTTGACCAATATATTCTTGTTTTTCATTTTCTATTGAGAAAACTTTATCCTTTTCTGAAACCAACATTAATTCTAAAAATTCTCTTTCTTGTTTTCTTGTAATTTCCTGATTAAATTTTGCTAAATTTTTAGTAACCTCAGGATCATTTATCCATGTCATTAAATTATCTAAGTCATCTAAGGACAATGGTCTTAAGTGAATTTTACGTTCTACCATAACTTTTAAAGAAAATCATCTATTTATAAATGTTACTTTTTAAAAGTGGTTAATGTAGGAAGATTTATAAATAGGGATTTTTAACATTTTCAATATAACTGGAGAATAAGATGAAAACACTTACATTACAAGAAAGAATAGAAAATATTTTTCCTAAAGAATTACCAGAGAGATTTAATGATATTATTCCATATAAAGAGGGAGATACATATTTAATTAACGGAGAGATAAGAAGAGCTGAAAGAACTTCTCCTGTTTATTCTAGCGTTTGTTTAATGAGAGATGGAAAACCAGAAAGAGAATTTTTAGGAAATTATCCGATGTTAACAGGCGAAGAATCAATGAATGCTTTAGATGCTGCTGTAAGAGCTTATGATAATGGAAATGGTATATGGCCATCTATGACGATTAGAGATAGAATGATTGCCTTAAGTAATTTCGTTGATAAAATGAAAAAACAAAGAGAGAATGTTGTTAAATTAGAGATGCTTGAAATTGGAAAAAACAAAAGAGAAACTGAAGCTGAATTTGATAGAACTGTAAAATATATTGAAGATACTATTGATGAAATGAGTAACTTATCAAAAAGAGAAGATGGAAATGGAACTTTAGCTTATGTAACAAGAACACCAAATGGTGTAACTTTGTGTATGGGACCTTCTAATTATCCTTTAAATGAGACATTTACTACATTAATTCCAGCATTAGCAATGGGAAATACAGTAGTTTCTAAAAGTCCTAAAATTGGAATGTTATGTTTGAATCCTTTATATGAGGCATTTAGGGAGAGTTTTCCCGAAGGCGCAATAAATTTCATTAATGGAGATGGAAGAGAGATAATAACTCCAATAATGCAATCTGGAAAATTAGACGCATTTGCTTTCATAGGATCAAGCGGAGCTTTTGATAAGATATTGGAAAATTATCCGAGAATCAGAAAACTTAGGATAAATGCAGGATTGGAAGCTAAAAATCCAGGAATTATTTTAGAGGATGCTAACCTTGAAGATACAATAGACGAATGTGTTAAGGGAGCATTGACTTACAATGGGCAAAGATGTACAGCACTTAAAATTTTATATGTTCCTAGATCAAGAGCAAATGAATTTGTAGAAAGATTAAGCGATAAAGTTTCTAATTTAAGCATTGGAATGCCATGGGAAAATCCAAATATAACACCATTACCAATATCTCCTGATTATTTTACTAAATTTGTAGAAGATGCTGTTAGCAAAGGGGCTAAAGTTATTAATTCAGAAGGTGGAAAGGTAAATGGAAGTTTCTTTTTTCCAGCTGTTTTATATCCTGTAACTCCTGATATGAATATTTATAATCAAGAGCAATTTGGACCAGTTGTTCCAGTTGCTGTTTATAATGATATAAAAGAAGTAATTGAAGCTGTACAAAAGTCTAGGTATGGACAACAAGTTAGTATTTTTGGTACTAATTTTGAAAATGTAAGAAGAATAACAAATGAATTAAGAAATCATGTTTCTAGAATCAACTTAAATACACAATGCATGCGGGGTCCAGATAATCTTCCATTTACAGGAAGAAAAGATTCTGCTGTTGGAACATTATCAATAAGAGATGCTTTAGACTTCTTTTCTCAGCCATTTGTTGTCGGAACTAAAGTTGGAATTAGAGATTCTGAGTTATTAATTGAAGCAACTAGTTTTTTAGATAACTGTGATTCAGAGTAATAAAAAGCCTTTTAAATGAGAAAATAAGCTATTTCCATATGGTAATGGATAAATTAAGCAGCAGTTTGAGAAATACCTTAAAGAAGATAGCTGGAACTATGTTTGTTGATGAAAAGTTAGTAGATGAGCTAGTTAAGGATATTCAAAGAGCGCTTTTACAATCTGATGTTAATGTTCAATTAGTGTTTAATTTAAGCAAAGATATTAAGAAAAGAGCATTAGATGAAAAACCAACAAAAGGAATAGGTGCTAAAGAACATCTAATAAAAATTGTTTATGAAGAGTTAGTTAAATTTTTAGGTAAAGAACAGAAAGGGATTGAAATTAAAGATAAAAAACCATTTAAAATCATGATGGTGGGATTGTTTGGCTCAGGTAAGTGCGTCCATAAAGATAGTAAGATTCCATTGAGCAATGGAGAAATAATGACTGCTGAAAAGATATATGAGAGATATAGGGATAAAGAGATTATTATAGAAGACGGTTCAATAATTGATATAGAAAAAGAAAATTTGACTGTTCCTTCTTTTAATCCAGAAACACTAAAAATAGAAGAGAAGAAAGTGACAAGATTATGGAAGTTAAATGGAAAAGACCTACTTCAAATATATTTAGACAACGGTAATGATTTTAGTGTTAGAGTAACACCTGAACATCCTTTCTTTGCTTTAAGAGATAATTCTGTAAAAAAGATTCGGGCTGATGAATTGACAGAAGAAGATGTAATTGCAGTTCCATTCAATTATGAAACTGTAGTTAAAGAACAGAACTTATTTAATGAACTTAAAAATTTAGATCTAGATATAAGATATAAAACCAATACTACTCAGGTTAACATTAAAAAGGAGATTCTTCACAGACTGAAGTTTAATAGGAACTATTGTCAGCTTACTGCTGATTTTAAATTAGGTATTACACCAATATGTTTAGTTGACTCGATTAATGCAGGGATAGTTGAGATAAAAAAAAGATATTGTAAAAAATTTATAAAATTCCCAGTTAATGTTACTCAAGACTTAGCTGAATTTGTGGGATATGTAATTGGCGATGGGCATTTAGGAAAAAACTATATTGAAATTACAAATGAA
>Ga0209542_10004336_pt1 | contig 29219 bp, 38 predicted proteins | sample RifCSPhighO2_01_FD_184028 | JGI IMG/M metagenome (GOLD analysis project Ga0209542, IMG submission 184028) | Soil microbial communities from Rifle, Colorado - Rifle CSP2_plank highO2_0.1 (SPAdes) (version 2) | ecosystem: Environmental > Terrestrial > Deep subsurface > Rock core/Sediment ... | reverse complement strand
GGCGCACAACCGCTTGCAAGTTTTAATCCGACGCGATAATCTGAAATAAAAGTTCTTTTCAAAGAAAGAGGTGCTCCATAATGCGAAAGAATGGGAACACAAACGGCTCTTTGGTCGCGTCTCTTTTCGCCCGCATGGATTCCTTGGCCAAACTTTTGAATATTAAACCTGAACTTTTAGACAAAGAACTTAAACGTTTTAAGTTTCGGGAGATTACGGCGGACAGAATTCGGGTGTCCATGGATGATGGTAAATATGAAAGTCTTACGGCCACGGTTGTTTTGCATTACCTGCCCTATCCGGGCGACAAACCCTATAAGGGCGGGATTCGCATGAGTCATCAGGTTACGCCGGATATTCTGCGCACGTTGGCGGTTGAGATGACCTTAAAGTGCGGAGTTGTGGATTTGGAATTCGGCGGAGCCAAATCGGGCATTTGTCTTCCCAGGCCGGTTTCGGCTTATTCCAAGCAAGAACTTTCAGCAACCATAGAAGCGGTGGCGGGATTTTTTATCGGTTTGGGCATTATCAGGCCTAATTATTACGTTCCGGCCACGGATGTAGGTACGACCTCGGAGCATATGGATACCATACATAATATTTTTCACTCAATGGTTCCCGATGCTTCGCAGGGAACGTGCGTAACCGGCAAAAGCGCGGAATACGGGGGATTTCCGGTAAGAGACGAAGCGACTGCGCTTGGGGGTCTGACGGTACTTGGTGAGCTTTTGAGCAAGGCCGTTCTTCCCGATATTGGAATTCAGCCAACAATGATTGTCCAGGGGTTGGGTCAGGTTGGCCGCAATTTTGTTCGTCTTGCCGCGCGGAATAATTACAAAATCATAGGAGTAAGCAACAGTTCGGGCGGAGTTTATAATCCCGACGGCATTCCTCTTGATTCCATTCCCGGTGGCAGAGACGATTCACTTGATCATATTGCGGGCGAGCAGTGCGGCGGAGGGGGTATTCTTTTAATGCCGTGCGACATTTTAGTTCCCGCAGCCATAGAAAATGTGTTGCGCGCGGATAACGCCGCGCTGGTTCAGGCGAAAGTTATATTGGAGATGGCGAATCATCCAACCACCGACAAGGCAGATGAGATTTTGCGCCGGAAGGGGATTGTTTTAATCCCCGACATCTTGGCCAACGCCGGCGGCGTGACCGCTTCTTTTTATGAATGGTCGCAGAGTTTCGGTCCTCCGCATCATCGCATTGAGGTTACCGCAATGAACTTGGAGGTGCGGGAAAAAATCATGCAAGTGATGCGGGACGCCACCGGACAGACCTTGGAATTCGCGGCGAAATATGGGGTGAATCTTCGCGATGCGGCCTGGCTGAAGGCCCTTGAAAGGATAACGCGCAGTTTTAGAAAGAAACACATAAGATGGCTGCAAGATTAAGCTAATTTTAAGGCCTCTCTTTCAAGAGAGGCCTTTATGCGATATAATATATAGTAAGAAAAGCCGGTAAAGGGCGTCTTATTATTAGCGGTAAAATAAACGTCAATGGATCAAAAAATACAAAATTTAATAGGCGTTGTGGTAGTGATTGCGCTTCTCGGAGGCATGGCGGCGGGATTTTGGTATGTTAACTCTTTCGCGAAAACTTCCGCGCCCCAGCGCAGTTTTCAGGTTCAAGGCGAAGGAAAAGTTGTTGCGGTGCCGGATGTTGCCGAAATAAACTTCGGCGTGCTTACGGAGGGCGGTAAGGATTTAAGCAAATTGCAAAAAGACAATTCGGATAAGGTTAACAGTATAATAGAGTTTTTAAAGAGTAATGGCATTGAGGCCAAAGATATCAAGACCAGTTATTACAATATTTCGCCGCGCTATCAGTCTTTTTCCTGTCCTGTGTCCATACAGGGAATTATGCCTTTGACGGAAGGAGTTGAGAGCCAAGCATTTTCTCTTCCGAGCGGAACCGGAGAGAGCAAGGGGGACGAGGTTTATCCGGATATTCGTCCTTGCCCGCCATCTGCAATAATCGGTTACAGCATCAATCAAAGTCTTGTGGTGAAAGTTCGGAATTTAAGCAAGGCGGGAGAGGTTTTATCCGGAGTTGTTGACCGTGGGGCAAATAATGTTTATGGCCCAAGCTTTACTATAGATGATATTTCTGTTTTGCAGGATCAAGCTCGCGCGGAAGCCATAACAAAAGCCAAGGCAAAGGCTGAGGCAACCGCGGCAGCAGGAGGGTTTAAGTTGGGAAAACTTTTATCCATCAATGAAGGATATTATATGCCCCAGCCCTTCTACTCTACAGAAGGCTTCGGCGGAGGAATGGCAATGTCCAAGGAAGCTACGCCGCCAAACATTGAGCCCGGATCTCAGGATGTAACAATAACAGTAACTTTGGTTTACGAGATAAAATAAAATAATACTTAAAAGCCATGTTGCTTCTGGCGCTTTTTCTGGTTGCCGTTACTACCGTCGCCGATTTTACCGGCGCGGCGATAGTAGTGTGGGGCTTTTATCGGCCGACGATAGTGCGGCTGATTGTCAACTTTGCGGTAGGAACTTTATTGGCGGTTTCCGTGGTTGACCTTTTGCCGGAAGCTCTCGCCTTGCGAGGCGACGCTAAGCCCGTTTTACTGGCAATGCTGATTGGTATTGTCGCCGCTTTTCTCTTTGAAAGATTTATAGCCTGGTACCATTGCCACGACGATCATTGTGAGACTCATCCTGCCTCTCCGGGGCGAAAAGCCGCTCTGCTTGCGGGTTCGGCGGTGGAAGAGTTTATTGACGGCGCCGCGGTCGGACTGGCCTTGCTGGTCGGGACCCAAAATCCTCAACTTGCTTTTCTGACAACGTTGGCGATTTTTGCGCACGAACTTCCCGAAACGGCTTCTAAGGTGGCCACTCTCGCAACTTTCGGAGTTCCGCCTAAAAAGGCAATGCTTTTAGTTTTGGCAACAGCGTTGGCCGGATTTATCGGCGCCGCGTCCGCGGTGCTGTTTGCCGGAGCTTCGGCGGCTATGTTGCCATTTTTACTGGCCCTTGTTGCCGGCATTTTTATTTATATTGCCACGGCGGATCTTATTCCCGAGCTTCACCGCACGTTTCAGCGAAGTTCGTTCGTGTGGGAGGTATTCGCGATGCTTGCTGGATTAGCCTTAATTCTGGTTTTAGGATTATTGGAATGACGCGAACATTTGAAAGAAAAGATATTGGTTCGCCGAAAGCGCACTAATCGGGGGGGCAAATAACAAATACAATACCATGCCAGCTGATAAGATTAGTTTAAAAAACGCAAAAAAAGATAAATTGTTCTATTTTGTGGCGAATGTAGTCGTGTTCCGAAAAAATGACGGCAGGTGCCTGATTCTTAAAAGAAGCGAAAAAGAAAAAGTGCATCCGGGAAAATACGGTGTTACGGGAGGAAAGCTTGAGTGGGAGCAATTGGATATCGCGCGCCCGACAAGAATAAACGGCGATGTGCTTGATTTTGAGGACGCCATAGAAAAATTATTGGAGCGCGAAGTTAAAGAGGAAGCTGGCATTGAAATAGAGTTTCCCTTGAAATATATAAACAGCGTGGCATTTGTAAGGCCGGACGGCGTTCCGGCAATTATGGCTAAATTCGCCGCGAAATACAAAACGGGCGAGGTTAAATTGGAGCAAGGCGCTCTTACGGATTACGCGTGGGTAAATGCGGGTGAGGTGCAGAATTATCCCTGCATTGCGGGTATTCCGCAGGAAGTCGCCGCGGCAATTCATTTGTTCGGGGACAATGAAGGGGGATAGATTGACTTGACGAACCCCCTTGCCTTATTTAAGCTAAATTAAAGGTAGAAAAGCTCTAAAGGTCGGATGGTTCGTAATGGTGTTTTTAAGATCAAATATTTACTATGGTAGCAGTACAAGGATATTGCGTTAAATGCAAGGCAAAACGAGATATGTCCGGAGCTAAAGAGGTGACAATGAAAGGGAAGGGTGGAGCCAAAAGAAGGGCAATGACAGGAATTTGTCCCAAATGCGGGACAAAGATGTTCAGGATAATGGGCAAGGCATAGTTCAAGATTTCCGGAAGTTTTGAAATTTAACCCCCGCCGTCTTAGGCGGGGGTTAAATTTATATAAAAAGACAAGGGCTCATCCGAAGATGAGCCCTTGTGCAAGGTTTTTGCCGCATTTTTCCTTTCCTGATATATTTAATCCATGCAAAAAAGAACAAATTTTATAGCTGTTATATTCATCGTTTTGATTCTTTTAAATCTTCTCGCCTGGAGCGCGGTTTTTGAGTTGAAAGATGCGGGGAAATTGAAGGTCGTGTTTTTTGCCGTGGGACAGGGGGACGCGGCCTTTATTGAAACTCCCGGCCAAAACCAGATTTTAATTGACGGCGGGCCGAACGCGCGAGTTTTGGAAAAACTAGGCGAAGAAATGCCTTTCTGGGACAGGACGATTGATTTGATTATACTCACTCATCCGGAGCAGGATCATATAGCGGGATTGCTGGAGGTTTTGAAGCGCTACAAAGTGGAAAATATTTTATGGACAGCCGTTGTCCGCGATACGGCGGAATACAAAGAATGGCAAAATCTTTTGAAGACAGAGGGCGCGCGCGTTTTTATAGCCGAAGCCGGCGAAACGGGCCTGAAAATGGTCAAAAGCGAGAAGCCGTGGAATCTGGCAATTTTGTCTCCGCGGGAAAATCTGTCCGGAAAAATTATGCGCGACTCAAACGATACGTCCGTCGCGGCAAGATTGGTTTTCGGGCAAACGAGCTTTTTATTTACCGGCGACTTGGAAAAAAGAGGGGAGCTAGAGCTTGTTAATAGCGGCGCGAATATTGATTCCGACGTTCTTAAAGTCGCGCACCACGGGAGTAAAACATCAACCGTGCCGGAATTTATTTCCGCCGTTTCGCCGGAATTTGCCGTAATTTCAGCCGGAAAGGACAATCGTTACGGCCATCCGCATCCCCAGACGTTGGAAACGCTCCAGCAGTATGGAGCCAAAATTTTAAGAACAGATCTAGACGGCGATGTAACTTTTGTCAGCGATGGGTTAGCTATAGTGGTTCAGTGATGATATTCCGAAGCCGCAACACAGAGAACTGTTCTCTGTACTGGGCTAGAAATTAAGGAAATGAAAACGTCCCGATAACCGGGACGCTATTTATTAACAATCAAACTCCGGGAAGAAGAATTTTTTCCGCGAGCGGCAACAGTTCGCAAAAATGAGATATCGCATAATGCGGTTCTGCGGCCGCTATCAAGTTCTTCAAGTTGCCGGATACGCAACCATTAAGGTATGCCACGGATGTCACGCTGGCCCTTTTGGCATAGCGGATATCCGATGGCGCGTCTCCTACGTAAAGACAGCGCTCGGGCAGAACGAGGTCGCGGCGCAGAAGCTGGAGTATTTTTTCGCTTTTGTTTTCAACCTGCAGGAAAATCCTGTTGTCAAAAAATGGCCAGAGATTAAATCTGTCCATCAGAGCCTTAAATATGCAGACAATTTCTCCGCTGATAATTCCCATACTGATGCCCATGCCCCTCAGGGATTCAAGGCTTTCGGCCGCGCCGGCGGAAAGCTCAACCTCATTAATGCGAGCGTAATATCCGTAGCTGTATATTTTTCTTGCGCGTCTAATTTTTTCCTCTGAATTAAGCTGAATATCCCACAGGGCGTATGTCTGCACCAAAGAAGCATCATGTTCGGCTAGCTCCTGAAGGAATATTTCAGCGGCCGGAGCTTGTTTACCGTAAGCCTCAAAAACCTTTCTGACCGCGCCATACCATACCGGTCCGTCGTTTATTAAGGTCATATTCCAGTCAAAAAGCACCATCGTTTTCGTTTGTCGCCGCATCGTGCTTCTCCTTGCGTATTTTCAAATTGCTGTCAGTAGATTACTATTTCATTTCCTCGTTTGTCAAATCTTTCCGCGGCGTGGTATAGATAAAGAAGATGACAATTTATCCAAAAGAAGAAAGAACGGTAGTTTTAATAAAGCCCGACGGGGTTAAGCGCGGCCTGATGGGCGAAATTATCAAGCGCGTTGAAATGCGCGGACTTAAAATAATCGCCTTAAAAATGGTATGGCCCACAAGAGAGCATGCCAGTTCGCACTATCCGAATACCGAGCAGTGGCTGCGCGGCATGGGGGAGAAAACATTAGAAACCTACGCGAAATACAATAAGGACGCGATGAAAGAATTAGGCACGGCGGACTCACTTGAGATAGGGAAAATGGTTCAAAGGTGGAATGTAGAGTTTTTAACTTCGGGTCCGGTGGTCGCGATGATGGTTTCGGGAATTCACGCGATTGATATGGTGCGGAAAATCGTGGGAAAAACTATTCCGGCGCTGGCCGATATGGGCACAATACGCGGCGATTTTTCGGTGGACTCGCCGGTGTTGGCTAACGCCGGAAAGCGCGCGATTCATAATGTTGTGCATGCTTCTGGCGATCCTGCGGAGGCGGAGCACGAGATTGAGCATTGGTTTTCGCCGGAAGAAATTCACGACTATAAGAGAGCTGAAGAGGATATAATGTTCTAATGCGCCGCAAGTTTTTCAATCAAACTATTTTGTGCTAAAATACAGGTGCCCTGCCATACTGGGTTCGTAGATTCTGGACAATACCTTTTTTAGGGAGCCTTATATCGTTTCGGCCCGTGGGTCGGAATTGCGGGCACCCACCTGGATTTTTTTCCGGAAGATTCTGCGAGAACAGCGGCGGGGTTTTAATATCCCAACGGTGTAGAGATGTGTCGCCGCGCTATTGGAAATTAATTCATCGTTTTTATGAAAAGACGGGCGTTCCGCTGGTATTAAACACTTCGTTTAACCTAAAAGGAGAACCCATTGTGAGTTCTCCCCAAGACGCGCTGGCCACTTTTCACAAAAGCGGTCTTGATATTCTGGTGATGGAAAATTTCGTGGTATCTAAACTGGAAACGTAATCGGGCCAAGCGGAATCGAACCGCTGCTACACCCACCCCAAGGGTGTGGACTGCCGTTATCCCATGGCCCGTTAAGAGGATTTGGCCATCGTGTATCTTTTTTCTTTCCCGAGCGTCTTGATGCATTTCGCGCAAGCTAACACTCTTTTTCCGGACACTAACCGGGCCCATTGAAGATTGGGCTTTTTTCTTGTTTTGACGCTGGGATTGTATTTTCCCCTAAGTTTTGTCAGGCGCCACACTCCGTAAGATGATTTTTCGCAGATTGCGCATGTTCGGGCCATAGTTTTTTAAGTGTACCAAAGGCGCATAGTTTTTACAAGGCGTGGGATAATGGTAAAATACAAACCATGGACATAATAATATTTTATCTCGCGGTTTTGATATTTTCAGTCGTAATACACGAAGTATCGCATGGCTCGGCGGCTTTGATGCTTGGCGACTCAACCGCGAAGAACGCCAACCGGCTTACGTTAAATCCGTTGCCGCACCTTGATTTTATGGGTTCTTTTTTAATGCCTATTTTTCTTTTGATTTTAACGCAGGGTCAGGGTCCGATTTTCGGTTGGGCAAAGCCGGTGCCGGTGAATCCTTATAATCTGCGCAATCCCCGCTGGGATATGGCCAAAGTTGCCATGGCCGGCGCCGGAGCGAATTTTGCCCTCGCGCTCGCGTTCGGCTTGGCGCTTCGTTTAGCTCCCATACCCGCACAGCTTGCCGTGCTGTTTTCGGGCATCGTTACTTTGAATTTACTGCTTGGAATTTTTAATTTGGCGCCCATTCCGCCGCTGGACGGTTCCAAGGTGCTCTTCGCTTTTATTCCCGACCGTTTTTTTAACTTTAAGCTTTTCCTTGAGCAGTATGGGCCGATGTTTTTGATTTTCTTTATTTTCTTTTTTGGTTTTATCCGGATTATTTTTCCGATAGTGTCTCTCGCTTACTATATTATAGTCGGCCAGCCGCCGCTAATCTAAATTCTATAGGATTGCGTGCGCCCCCCACCTAATTGTACGGGGTGGCCATAAGCCATTGAACCATTTTACGCGAGGTTGACACGCAGGTCTTTTTGTGCTAGCATTGACTAGAGTTAAAAAGTACCTTGAAAATCTTATCGGAGGCTATGAAAATGACGAATCTTGCGGGTCTGGATCCTGTGGTTTTGGCAAAAATAGTGAACTTCCTCACCATATGGGAGGTGCGCTCCACAACCATTGGCGACGAGGTTAGAAACGAGATAGCCAAATTGTTTTTAAAGCATGTTCTGGGTGCGGAGGAACAGTTCATAGATAAGTTCGCCCAGCTTCGGAGTAAAGATGAAGATAAGGTTTTGTGGCGGCAGATGGGTTGCCTGCAGAAGGTTGCCAGTCTCCCCAAAAATCCGGAAAAATTCTGGGAGGAAATAAAAAGCCTTTTTCCCGATGACTATTCGCAGGAAGATATATCGCTCTTGGCCGAGATAGAAAAAGTAGAGCAGGTTTTCTTTGTGCGCATGCTGATGGGGCCCTATTGGAGGGCCCTTGGCTGCCCAAAAATTGACCCCGATTTTATCTCGGCATGGAAATTCGGTTTGTATTGCCGTTTTGAGGCGGAACAGCGCGATACGATGCAGGCCGGAAAGAAGCATGATCTTTGGGAGCTTATGGTCGTTAATCTGGCCGACCAGGAGTAATCGGGTTTGGCGCCGAGGCCTCTCGGCGTGTGAACGCATCGGATCGGTAAAAAACACAGAGAAACAGAAAAGGAGGAAAAAAATGACCCGTTTATTGGTGGTTATGGTTTTCCTGGCGGCGGTTTTCGCCGTCGCCTGCAAAGCGGCCGAAGCGCCACCGGCAACGCCGACGTCGCCGACGCCGGAGAACGGTATTGTCCGCATTCCGCCGGGGGAGATAATGAGGCCGATTGATGTGCCGCCGCCCGCGCCTGTTGTAACGCCCGCGCCGACCGCGGAACCAACGATTGCACCAACTTCTGCGCCGACCCCGACCGCGGCGCCGACACCCGCGCCGACGGCAGAACCTAAGTCATATTCTGTTTTGAAGGGTTCTTGGCAAGGAGGAGGGTCGGTGGTGGCCGTATTCTTCCCGGAGGACATTCTTTTGATGGTTGAGGGGCGCGATGGTTCTTACCTACCCTGCCTTAAGGATGCTCAGGGCGGCACAACTCGTTTCTATCAGGTGCTGAATAGGCGTCCTGAGGGAGTATTTATGGCAGATGACGGAACTATTGCAACAAAGACCACGGATTTGAGTCCGGATAGGATATCCGGGACCATCCAAATAACAAGCCGCGGTTGCATTTCTGCGGAGATGCGATGGCAGACAACATTTTTTGGAGTGGGGGAGGGGGCGATTAGAGAAGCCGTAACTTATTCTCCCGCGCTGCAGACTATGTTGCGGGATATAGCGAGAATTCGCCATTAGTAGAAGAAGTAAGGGCGTTGCCTTTGGCAACGCCCTTTTATTTGGCCGTTGTGGATAACATACCATTGATAACTTTCTATAAACTTTTATATAATAACTATGCGAAGTTCATGAAAATAGAACAGTTCGGCATATTTATTCCTATTGTCGTTGCTTTGGTTGTAGCCGGAGGAATTTTTATTTGGTCGTTATCTTATACCCCTAAAGGTGCTGGGAAGTTAGGTCCCAAAGAAGAGAAATTATTTTTGCCCCAAGCTAATGATCCTTTTCTCGGCAGTTCCGACGCGCCGGTAACCGTTGTTGAGGTTGCCGATATTTTGTGCCCCGGCTGCAAGAGATTTTTTGACGAGGAAGAACCAAAACTTCGTGAACAATATATAAACACCGGGAAAGTAAAATTTTATTTTTGGGACGTGGTTTTTGGAGGAGAACGGTCCCAATTGGCCTCAGAGTCCATCTACTGCGCCAATGACCAGAATAAATATTGGGAGTATCGCGAGCTTTTGCTCAGTCAACCCAGGAAACAGGTATGGGAATGGGCAGGTTTTGGAAAGGAAGAATTTGTGGCTTTCGCGCGTCAGCTCGGGTTGAATCCGGACGACTTTTCATCTTGTGTTGATTCAAGGAAATACAAAGAGTTTGTAACCGGAAAAGACGAAATGGCGCGCGGAGCCGGCGTTATGGCCAGCCCCACCATTTTTATTAACGGCAAACTGTTTACAGACAGCAGTTTTGAATCAATGTCAGAGTTTATTGATTTATTGGTTCCGTAAGTCAAAATTAATTAATCCCGGCAGATTTAAATAGAAAAGCGCGCGTTCTTTATTATTTAATTTGCGCCGGGGATTACAATATAAAATATGGATAATGTCCAGTCTAAAAATTTAGTTTTCGCGGCAACGGCTTTAATTTTGGGTTTGGCCGTGGGTTTTGGGGTAAACCAAGTGATTTGGCAGAATAAGTTGGCAAAAACGAAACAGGACGTTGAGACGCGTTTGGCTCAATTGCCTTCAAGCCCGGAGGCATTAGGCAATCCGATGCTGGCTAATTGGCAGGCTGATGCGGAGGGCCAGATTGCCGAAGTTTCAGAAAATGAGATAGTCGTAAAAAACGACGCCGGGCAAACCTTGCGAGCCGCCATTACTTCCCAAACGGTAATTATTAAGGTTAACCGCAGAGTGGATGAAGAAGGCGCGGTTCTTTCTTTCGCCGATCTAAAGATCGGTCAGGCAGTTGGCCTCGTAGTTAATCTGGTAGACGGCAAACTTGTGGCGAGAGCAATAACCGCCGTTTTAAAATAAGCAAAATAGGCCATGTTAAAATTGCGTTTAATACTATTTTTCATTCCTTTTGTTCTGGGATTAGCTTCTTTCATTGGATCTGAAACTGCTCAAGCCCACGAGCCGCTTATGGGCGGCTATTTCAGTCAATCAGACTGTCAGAGCGTCGGGGGGTCTGTCTGCAACAATTATGGGTGGGATTACACCAACGATTACTGTTCCGGAGGTAACGGTTATGCCGCCCAGCACGAACTTAATGGTTCTTGCTTCTGGGGTCCTGATTGGGGCTACGACGCTTACTGGTATGAATGGTGTGTTCACAGGGAGGATAGGTTTAATTTGGGTTGTACTTCCGGCGCCCCAGATCCTCCTTGTCCCGGCAACCCCGGATATTATAGAACAGAAGCATCTTGCTCGGGCAATAATATTGATTATTGGTGTGAACAATGGACATGTGTGGATCCCGCCGGGCCTGTGGACTGCGGTTATGTGGGGGGTAAGTGCGCTATACAAAACTGCAGCGTATCTTGTTTTGGTGATGATAGGGTCAATTTTTGCGTGGATACCGGTAGCGGTCCGGACTCGGCTTCTTGCTCCGGAAACAGTTTTTGCGGCGGTGAATTCGGCGAAGGATGGGATGGAGCTCATTGCCACGGCGATTCGCTATACAGCGATTCAGGTAGTACATGCAGCGGAGGAAATTGCAGAGATCCGTCAGACAATTTATTAGAGAACTGCAACAACCAAGACGGATGGGCTTGCCGAGATAGCAGCACCCGCGCATATAAAGATTATTCTTGCGAGAGCAATCCCGGCGCTAGCAACGATGGATGTGGCTTTGAGTGGACCAATCCCGAAAATTGTCCGGGCGGGTGTAGCGGCGGAAATTGCATCGCGGTTCCTGCGCCTTCCGTGAACTTGTCCAGCAGCCCCGGCACGATTGATTCCGGCCAATCAACAACTCTTTCCTGGACCGTAAGCAACGCCACCAGCTGTTCGGCTTCGGTAACATCCAACCCCGGCGGTATAACTCAATCGCCCGCCTGGACTGGTTCAAAGAATGCCGGCGGAGGATCGCAGAGCACTACGCTTACGGGCGGCGGCACAATTCGTTTCAATCTTGCATGCTCTGGCGCCGGAGGAACAGGCAGTGATTGGGAAGATGTTACTGTTAACGCCGTCGTCGTCTGCACCGACGAGTGCAGCCCTTCCGGGTCCACGCGATGTTTAGATTCCGGCACCAGACAGACCTGCGGCGATTATGTTAATGATTGCGGTTCGGACTTGGAGTGGGGAAATAACACAAGTTGCGGTTCGGATGATTGCAGTTCAAGCCAGGCCTGCAGATGGGTGGATTATGCCTGCAGCGCCGGATCCTGCGGTTCCACTACCTCAATAAATATTTCTTGCGACAGTCTTTGCCCCGTGAACCAAAGCTGCGACGCGAGCGGAAATTGCGTGGCTGGTTGCACCGACAGCGCTCCTTCCGCCGCCTCGGGTCCTTCTCCCTCCAGCGGCGCCACCAACGTTTCCACTGCGGCCAATTTGTCGTGGACATGGAATGCATGGGGAAGAAGTTGCGCCGGCCAAAACGACCGTTATACTTTGTATTTTGAAGCGGGAGATTCCACTCCTGATATACCCGTGGTCAATAATCAGCCCTCCGGCAGCGCCTTCTATGACCCCGGCGCGATGAGCGCCAACATCACATATTACTGGCAGATTCAAAAATGCAATGGGTTTAGTTGCATAAGCAGTTCCGTATGGTCTTTCACCACCGCGTCTGGTTGCGTCAACAGCGCGCCAAGCACGCCATCTCTTTCCTTGCCAAGCAATGGCGCGACCGGCGTCTCAATCAATCCAACCGTGAGCTGGAATGCCATTTCCGACTGGGGGACTGACTGCACTCCGCCGCAAACCAATACTTACACGGTTTATCTTGACACCAGCGTCAATCCCACGACCAACAGGGGTTCGGTGGGTCAGGCAGTAACCAGTTTGGGCATTTCCGGACTTAACACCTCCACGACATATTATTGGAAAGTTAGGTCAAATAATGGAGCTTTGATTGCGGATTCAGCGGTCAGGTCTTTCACCACCGCGTCTGCCTGCGTCCCATCAGCGCCAAACGGCCCGACTCTTTCCTCGCCCAGCAACGGCGCCGCCGGCATTTCCACCAGCCCGACCGTGAGCTGGAATGCAATTTCCGACTGGGGGACTGACTGCACTCCGCCGCAAAACAATACTTACACGGTTTATCTGGACACCAGCGCCACTCCGACCACTCAACGAGGTTCTCCGGTCGGCGAGGGAACAACCAGTCTTAATATTTCCGGCCTCAACTCGGGCACGACATATTATTGGAGAGTGAGGGCGTCCAACGGAGACACAAGCACGTATTCCGCCCAAATCTGGTCTTTCACCACGGCATCTGTCTGCGTTGCGTCAGCTCCGGCCGCTCCGACTCTTTCCTCGCCCAGCAACGGCGCCACCGGCATTTCCACCAGCCCGACCGTGAGCTGGAATGCAATTTCCAGCTGGGGCACTAACTGCGCCGGCAACACCAATACTTACACGGTATTTCTTGATACCAGTTCCAATCCGACCACTCAGCGAGGTTCTCCGGTCGGCGAGGGAACAACCAATGTGGGCATTTCCGGGCTTAACAATAGCACAGGTTATTATTGGAAGGTGAGGGCGTCAAACGGGGCTTTAAGTTCCGATTCTTCACCTTGGCCTTTCAGCACCGAAGCCGCGAATACTCAGCCCCAGGCCATAAACCTTTCCGTGAACGAGGGAAATTACTGCACGGCCCCTTTGCGGCCGATATTTTCCTGGATATTTTTTGATCCGGATCCGGGCGCCACGCAATCCGCTTACCGCGTCCAGGCGGACAATAATTCTGATTTCTCTTCGCCGGAAGTGGATTCGGGCAAGGTTTCGCTCGCTTCCAATGCTTTCGCCCCCATTTCCGGTATCGCTTACGGCAATACTTATAGCTGGCGGGTGATGGTATGGGACGATCTTGATTTGGCTTCCAACTGGTTTAACGGGCCGCCGTTCACCACGCCGGCGCACGCGTATCCTGATCCAAGATTCACTTGGTCTCCGGCAAGCCCGCTGGCGTTGCAGATAGTGCAATTCACCGATACCAGCATTTGCGTCGGGGCATGCCAGGTCTGGGAATGGAATTTTGACAATGGCAAAACGTCAACAATACAGAACGCCACCACCACCTATTCGCAGGAAGGAACTTATGAAGTCAGCCTTGGGGTTACCGATTCTTCGGGATATGCCTGCAAGGGAGCTAACGCCGTAACGAATAATGTTACGATAGGTCCGGCCCAGCCGAAATGGATAGAAGTTCCTCCGTTCAGCTGGATTATAAAGGCATTTGCCGCGCTTGGAGAATTACTTAATGGAGTTATCTAAGAGGTAAATTCCGCCGAGCACTCAACAATTTGAGCGCTCGGTTTATTTATCATTGACGATTTTTTTTAGTTTTGTTATTGTTATTTCGCATGCCGACGATTCATCAGCTTATAAAAAACGAACGAAAAAAGGCGTCCAAAAAAACAAAAGCGCCCGCAATGGCGTTCGGGTTTAATTTATTGAAAAATCGCCCCAAAGAATATTCGGCGCCTTTCAAGCGCGGAGTGTGTTTGAAGGTTTTCACGATTACCCCGAAGAAACCCAATTCGGCCTTAAGAAAAGTCGCCCGCGTGCGCCTGACAAATGGCATGGAAGTGACTGCGTATATTCCGGGCGAAGGCCACAACCTGCAGGAACATGCGATTGTTATGATACGTGGCGGCAAGGTAAAAGATTTGCCGGGCGTGCGCTATCACATAGTGCGGGGCGTGCTGGATACCGGCGGAGTGGAAGGAAGGAAGCAGGGAAGAAGCAAATACGGGATGAAGCGTGGAAAATAAATAAATCGTTATGTCGCGCAGAAAAAAAACTGAAAAAAGAATTATTGAACCCGACGCGGTTTATAATAATTCGCTGGTTGCCAAATTAATAAACCAGATTATGCGCCGCGGAAAAAAGACCGTTGCCAGGAAAATTGTCTACGGCGCGTTTGATATTGTAAGGGAACAGACAAAAAAGGACCCCATAGAAGTGTTTGAACAGGCGATGCGCAACGCCGCGCCGGTTTTGGAGGTGAAATCGCGGAGAATCGGAGGGGCATCGTATCAGGTTCCTATAGAGGTAAGGCCCGAAAGGCGGATCAGTTTGGCTATGCGTTGGATAATAAATTCCGCCAAAGCAAAGAAAGGAAAACCAATGCGTGAGAAACTGGCGCAGGAAATTATTGAGGCCAGCCAGAACTCCGGCGCGGCTGTAAAAAAGAAAGAAGACACCCATCGCATGGCCGAAGCAAACCGCGCCTTTGCGCATTTTGCGTGGTAATTCGCTCGGCAAGTTGACTTCAGGGTCGCTCATCCCGCCCAGCGAGCGGGATTTCGTTCACAGCACAACCGTCTCGCTCTTCCGCCTTCGGCGGAAACCGTGCCCGCTCGACGGCGTGAGTGTCCCTTAAAGTCACTTGCCTCGCTCAAGCAATCATTCAAAATATGCCAAGACAATATCCCATAGACCGATATAGAAACATCGGAATTATAGCCCACATTGACGCCGGCAAAACAACAGTTACCGAGCGTATTTTGTTTTACACCGGAATTTCCCATAAAATCGGCGAAGTACACGAGGGGCAGGCGATCATGGATTGGATGGAACAGGAAAGGGAACGCGGCATTACCATTACCTCCGCGGCCACGACCTGTTTTTGGAAACCGGAAGGTTTAGACGAGCACCGCATAAACATTATTGACACTCCAGGCCACATTGATTTCACGGCCGAGGTGCAGAGGTCTCTGCGCGTTTTAGACGGCGCGGTCGTGGTGTTTGACGGAGTGGCCGGCGTTGAGCCGCAGTCAGAAACGGTATGGCATCAAGCGGATAAGTTTGAGGTGCCGCGCATATGTTTCATCAACAAATTGGATCGCATGGGGGCCTCTTTTGAAAAATGCTACGAGTCAATTAAGGAGCAACTTTCGCCCAATATCGTGGCCATTCAATTGCCCATAGGGCTTGAGGAGCATCTCGCCGGCGTTATAGATTTGCTGAAAATGAAAGCATTGCGGTTTGGGGGCGATTTCGGCCAGCAGGTCAAAGAGGAAGAAATTCCGCCGGATATGCAAAAGATGGCTGAGGAGTGGAGAAATAAAATGGTAGAAAAAATCGCTGCGGAAGACGATGTACTGCTGGATAATTATTTGGCCGGGAAAGAAATTTCCACGGCGGATTTAAGAAAAACACTGCGGAAAGCGACGGTGGAGTATAGATTAATTCCGGTTTTGTGCGGCTCCGCCCTGAAAAATAAAGCGGTCCAGCCGATGCTGGACGCGGTTGTGCATTATCTGCCGAGCCCGGCCGATCTTCCGCCCGTAAAAGGCATTGAGCCGAAAACGGGCGGAGAAATTGAAAGGAAAGCGGAAGATGCCGCCCCCTTTGCGGCGCTCGCCTTCAAAATCGCATCGGATCCTTATGTCGGCTCGCTGACTTATTTCCGCGTTTATTCGGGCATGCTGAAGAGAGGGTCTTATGTGCTGAATAATTCCAGCGGCAACAAAGAGCGCGTCGGCAGAATTTTGCGCATGCATGCCAATGAAAGGGAAGAGGTTGAAGAATTGTTTGCCGGCGACATAGCGGCGACAGTCGGCCTAAAGTCCACCGGCACCGGGCACACATTGTGTGACGAACAGCACCCGATAATATTGGAACAGATTACTTTCCCCGAGCCGGTAATAGGCATTCGCATTGAACCAAAAACCAAAGCGGATCAGGAAAAAATGGGTTTGGCCTTACGCCGCCTCGCTGAAGAAGACCCGACCTTCCGCGTCAAAACCGATCTGGAAACTGGAGAAACGATAATTTCCGGAATGGGAGAACTTCACCTGGAAATTATTGTGGATCGCATGAAACGGGAATTTAAGGTTGAGGCGAACGTCGGGCGGCCGCAGGTGGCCTACAAAGAAACAATCCGCGAAACCGCGGAAGCCGAAGGAAAATATATCAGGCAGTCGGGAGGCCGCGGACAATATGGACACGTATGGTTGCGGGTTGAACCGAAACTTCGCGGAGAAGGCTATGAGTTCTTAAACGAAATTAAGGGAGGAACGATTCCCCGGGAATTTATTCCCGCAGCGGGAAAAGGAATAAAAGAGGCGATGGATAAGGGTATACTTGCCGGGTATCCGATGGTTGATATGGCGGTTGCTCTATATGACGGTTCGTTCCATGAGGTTGATTCTTCTGAAATGGCATTTAAGATCGCGGGATCAATCGCCCTGCAGGAGGCGTCAAAAAAAGCGAAACCGGTTATTTTGGAACCGGTAATGAAGTTGGAAGTTGTTGTGCCCCCCGATTTCTTTGGGGATATTATCGGCGACATCTCTTCAAGGCGCGGGCAAATAATTGAAACCAAAGATCGCGTGCAAATGAAGGTGGTGGACGCTCGGGTTCCTTTATCAGAGATGTTCGGCTACGCGACCCAGCTCCGTTCCTTGACAGAAGGCAGAGGAACATTTACTATGGAGTTTGACCACTACGAAGAAGTGCCCCAGAATATAGCGCAGGAAATAATTGAAGGAAAGCGAAGATAAACGTACAATATGAATCTAAATGATTTACGCGGAATCATAGAGGAAGAAGGCGGAAAATGGATTATTGTGGAAGACGGAAAGCCGGTTTTGGTTATAGTTCCGTTTCGGGAATATCTAAAAAACGGCAGGAAAATGAATCCTTCGTTACCCCTTGATTTTGTTGGGTACAAACCCGAACAAAAAACCGCGCTTAATGAAGCAAGAATGGTAATTAATATGCCGCACGAATTAGCGGAAGAACCCCTTAAAATAGAAGACCTGCCCGTTTAGGCGGAAGATTTGCTCCGCAGTGAGTCCTGCTCTACTCGGGGCTTGACTCTTCATCTTAATATCAATACAATATTAATATAACTTAATCGCAAGACCTGGAATCCGGGAAATGAAACAGTTTGCTGTCTCATGTTCTGGTTGTCAGGACTGCATTATCAAGAATATCATGGCAGAGAAATTTGAACGGACAAAACCGCACGTTAATGTCGGAACGATTGGCCACGTGGATCACGGAAAAACGACGTTGACGGCCGCGATTTTAAAAGTATTGGCGCTTAAAGGGCTTAGAGCAAGTCCGAAGGCGGTGGATGAAATTGATTCCGCGCCCGAAGAAAAAGCGCGCGGCTTGACCATTTCAATTTCCCATCTGGAATATGAATCTGAAAAGCGCCATTACGCCCACATTGATTGTCCTGGACACGCAGATTATATCAAAAATATGATTACGGGAGCGGCGCAGATGGACGGCGCGATTTTAGTTGTTTCGGCTCCCGATGGACCAATGCCTCAGACTCGCGAACATATTTTACTTGCGAGACAGGTGGGTTTGCCGGCGGTCGTAGTTTTCTTGAATAAATGCGATATGGTGGATGATCCAGAAATGATTGATCTGGTGGAATCCGAGGTTCGCGAACTGTTAAAGAAATACGGTTTTCCCGGCGACGAAGCGCCCGTAATCCGGGGTTCCGCCGTAAAAGCCATTGAAGTTAAATCCGCGGACGATGAGGCGGCAAAACCGATTCTTGAGCTGGTAAAGGCATTGGATGATTATATTCCCGACCCCGTTCGCCAAACCGACAAGCCATTTTTAATGGCGATTGAAGACGTTTTCAGCATTGAAGGCCGCGGCACCGTCGCCACCGGAAGAATTGAAAGGGGGGTGATTCATCCCAACGAAGAAGTTGAGTTGGTTGGATTAAAGCCGACATCAAAAACTACGGCGGTAAGCGTTGAAATGTTCAATAAAATGCTTGACGAGGGAAGGGCCGGAGATAATGTCGGCATTCTGCTGCGCGGCTTGAAAAAAGAAGATGTGGAAAGGGGACAGGTTCTTGCAAAAGCCGGGACGGTGACGCCCCACACGGAATACGAAACGGAGGTCTATATTCTCAGCAAAGAAGAGGGCGGGCGCCACACGCCGTTTTTCACAGGGTATAAGCCCCAGTTTTATATCCGCACCACGGACGTTACGGGCGACGTAACTTTGCCCGAGGGCATGGAAATGGTAATGCCCGGGGATACGGTCCATTTTAAAGTTAAACTTATCTCTCCGGTGGCTCTGGAGGAACAGCAAAGATTTGCTATTCGCGAAGGAGGAAAAACCGTTGGAGCCGGAGTGGTAACAAAAATTGATAAATAACACGGAAACCGCAAAAGCTTAACGTTTACATTATTATTGTTCTTTACACTTACGATGGCGCTAAAACAGCAGACATCAGCGGAATCCGCGGCAAGGCCTAAGTTAAGAATTAGGATGCGGGCTTACGACCACAAAGTGTTAGATGCCAGCGCTCGACAGATTGTGGAGACCGCTTTGCGCTATGGAGCAGAGATTTCGGGTCCCGTGCCCCTGCCTACGGAAATTCATAAATATACGGTTAACCGTTCAACTTTTGTGCACAAAGATGCGAGAGAACAGTTTGAAATGCGGGTGCACAAACGGCTTATTGATATTCTGAATCCTACGCCGAAAGTAATAGACGCTTTAACTAATTTGGCCCTGCCTGCGGGAGTTGACATTGAAATAAAAATGTAATAACAATAAAAATGGCGGTGGAATTTCCATTCTAAATTTTTATTCTTCGGAGATAGCCAAAAGAAAATCGGGCTATGCCCGATTTTCTTTTGGCGATATGAATTATAAAATATGAAGTTTATTGTCGGGCAAAAATTAGGCATGACCCAGATATTCAATGATAGCGGCAATGTTGTGCCGGTAACTCTTATTGAGGCCGGCCCCTGCGAGGTGACGCAGGTGAAAACTAAAGAAAAAGACGGTTACGGCGCCCTGCAAGTTGGTTTTCAGAAAATCACAAAATTAAAGAAAATTAAAAAATCAATGACTGGAAAAGAATTCAGATTTTTGCGCGAATTTCAGGATGGCGAATACAAAAAAGGAGACGCGATTACGGTTTCGGCATTCCAGGAAGGGGATATCGTAAAAGTTTCAGGTATTTCCAAGGGAAAGGGATTCCAAGGAGGAGTTAAGCGCTGGGGGTTTTCCGGAAGAAACGCGACGCACGGCGTAAAACATGAACATCGCACACTAGGTTCGGTTGGCGCGACGGGCCCCCAGAGGGTTATTAAAGGAAAGAAAATGCCCGGGCGTATGGGAGCCGAACGGGTGACGGTAAAAAATCTTAAAGTTGTAAAAGTGGATCTTGAAAACAATATTTTAGCGGTTAAGGGTGCGGTCCCCGGAAGAAAGGGGACGTTGGTGGAAATCAGAGGATAAAGAAAAAGCGCCTACTAGTTCTGCGAAGGCAGGACGTTTGGCGCCCGATGTTATTTTCCCGCTATCAATTGAGCGGTTTTCACAGCAAATATACCTTCGCCGATTCCATTAATAAACTGGATAACAGAAACCAATAGAAACGACCTCCAGAGCGAGGACAGGGGATCTGGAAGGGGATTGAGCAAAAAATACCATGCTGGTTGAGCCAGTATGATTGCTGACCCTAATCCGCCAGCGAATCCACACCACAAAGCGACCACTTTCAAGTATTTTTCTGACAGGGCGGGAAAAGAGAACTCATCGCCATTTCTTCCCGTCCCCGACACCCGGCCAAAGGTTATACCCCGCGCGCTAAAATTTATGGTGAACCATGTAATCTTTCCGTGTTTGCCGCCCAGTATTCTGATAGCAAGAACATGAGATCCTTCATGCAGCGGAACCGAAAGACAAAAGAGTATTATAAAGGAAACAAGCCAGATTAACAATTCCATTCCATCCTCCTTAATATCGCGCCGGAATTAAAGTACCACTTATAACATTATAGCAAACCAAGTTATGTTTGTCAAGACATACGATCAAACGGGTAAAGAAGTCGGGCAGACGAGATTGCCCTTGGAGATTTTCGGAGTGAAGATGAATCAGGACGTGGTGCATCGGGTGGTTTTGGCGCAAAGAGCCAATCAAAGGCAGATTACCGCGCATACCAAAGACAGAAGCGAAGTGCGGGGCGGAGGGAAAAAGCCCTGGCGCCAAAAAGGTACGGGTCGGGCAAGACATGGTTCCATACGCTCACCGTTATGGAGGGGTGGCGGAGTCACTTTCGGGCCGAGAAAAGAACGCAATTTCAAGCAGAAGATAAACAAAAAAATGCGCAGAAAGGCGCTGTTTATGGTGCTTTCGGCTAAGGCGAAGGATAATTTACTTGTTATATTAAGCGATCTTAAACTTGAAAAACCAAAAACAAAACTGATGGCGGAAGTTTTGAAACAATTGCCGGCAAAAGATTCTTCCTGCCTTTTTGCGCTGCCGGGTATGGATCAGCCGCTGATTCGCGCTTCGCGCAATATTGCCAACGTTAGGCCGGTGCAGACAAAAGATCTTAATGTGATTGATTTGCTTTCGCATAAATATCTTTTAATGCCTAAAGAGTCTATAAATGTTCTTAAGGAAAACTTTTTAAAATCTTCGGATAAAGAAAAAAGCTAAACCATTGGAATATGCCGTTTATCAATATTTTCAAAAAACCAAAACCGGAAAAGAAAAAAGGCCCGGTTCGCAAAGGCGTACCAAAGCTCAAAGAGGCCGCAAGTGAGCGTGCGGCGAAAAAAGAAGAAATCGCGGGCGCGTCGGCCGAAAAAAAATCCGTCGAACGAAAGGAGGCTATTTCTTCCACGGCTTGGCAGGTCTTAAAACACCCCCATGTTACCGAGAAAGCGGCAGATTTAGCTGAGCAAAGTCAGTATGTTTTTCGGGTTTTGCCCCGTGCGAACAAGCCCACGGTGAAAAAAGCGGTTCAAGACCTATATGGAGTTGAAGTGATTTCTGTTCACATAATCAGCATCCCGCCCAAAAAAAGAAGGCGGGGGAGAATAGAAGGCTGGCGCAAGGGATATAAAAAAGCTATCGTGCGTTTGCGGGAAGGACAAAAAATAGAAATATTGCCGAGATAAATATGAAAAATTACGCACCAACAACGCCGGGACGGCGGCAGATGACAAAAGAGGATTTTTCCGTTTTGACCAAAAAAAAGGCAGAAAAAAAATTGCTGGTGTATTTACCAAAGCGCGCCGGCCGAGCCCGTTCGGGAAGGATTACCATGCGGCATCGCGGAGGAGGGGCAAGGCGGATGTACCGCATCATTGATTTCGGTCAGGCAAAACTTAATATCCCGGCGAAAGTGGTGGCTTTGGAATATGATCCTTACCGCACGGCATTTATTATGCTTTTGGAATATCAAGGCGGGGACAAACGTTACCGTATCGCTCCCAACGGCATCCGCGCGGGAGATGAAATTATTTGCGCGGAAAAGACCGAAGTTAAAACCGGCAACAGAATGTTTTTGGGAAGCGTGCCCGTGGGGACTGCGGTTTACGAGGTGGAGCTGCAGCCCGGCCGCGGCGGACAGCTGGCAAGATCGGCCGGCAACGGAGCCACGGTGTTGGCTCATGAAGGTAAATATACGAATTTGGGAATGCCGTCAGGAGAGGTAAGAAAAATACTCAGCGCCTGTTTTGCCTCGGTGGGCACGGTGTCGCGGCCGGAACACAAATATATTCAGCTTGGGAAGGCCGGCAAGTCACGTTATAAAGGAAGAAGGCCGCATGTGCGCGGCACGGCGATGAATCCTGTGGATCATCCCCACGGAGGCGGTGAGGGGAGGGCTCCGATCGGATTAAAACATCCCAAAACACCATGGGGAAAACCGGCCTTGGGGGTAAAAACCAGGAGAAGAAAATGGACGAATAAATATATTCTTCAACGAAGAAGGAAGAAATAAACGCCGTCACGGAACGTGACAACGTGTATATTTTAAAGTTATGTCGCGATCGCTGAAAAAAGGTCCATATCTGGATGAAAGGGTATTGCGAAAGATAAGAAATTTAAAGCCCGGGACAAAAGCCGTCATAAAAACATGGTCCAGGGCCTGCACCATAAGCCCCGAAATGGTTGGTTTTACCTTTGGGGTGCATAACGGTCGTGAACACATCCCGGTTCATGTTACGGAGGATATGGTCGGGCATCGGCTTGGCGAATTTGCTCCGACGACGAAGTTTTCCAGGCATGGCGGGAGAATGCAGAGAGAATTAGAACAGGGCGCAAAAACGGCGGGAGAAGTTAAGGCCGCGTAATATTTTCACTTATGTCCGTCACGGCAAAATTGAATCATTTAAGAATAGCTCCACGCAAAGTCAGAATGGTTGCCGATCTTATCAGGGGAAAAGCGGTTGAAGACGCCGAAAAAATTCTGCAGTTTCAAATAAAGCGGGGTGCTGAACCCATGCTGAAACTTTTAAAATCCGCGATGGCAAATGCGAAGCAGGGGCATCTGGCGGAAAACAAACTATATATATCTAAAATTACCGTAGATGAAGGCCCCAAACTAAAACGGTCTATGCCGCGTTCCCGGGGAAGGGCCTACCCAATCCAAAAGAAAACAAGTCACATAACGATTTTTTTAGACGAAAAGAATAAAAATGACTCATAAGGTTCATCCGAAAAGTTTTCGCATAAGGTCAATGTCCGACTGGGGGTCGCGCGGATTTTACGGCAAAAATATGCCCGGTTTTCTGGAGGAAGATCTGCAAATAAGGGATTTTTTGGAAAAACGGCTTAAGGACGCGGGATTGGCGAAGGTTGATATTGAACGATTCCCGGGCAGAATTATTGTTATGGTGGAGGCTTTGCGTCCGGGTTTTATTATAGGGAGAGGAGGCGGCGGGATAGAAATATTAAGAAAATCAATTGAAAAAATAATTTCCCGCGGGCGCAGAAAAAGATTTTTGTCCTCCGCAAAATCTCCAATTGACAAAGGAATAATAAAAATTGACGTGCTGGAATTACGGAATCCCTGGATTCATCCGGGTCTTGTCGGGCAGTGGGTCGCGGATCAGCTTGAAAAGCGGATGCCTTTTCGCCGGACAATGAAGCAGTCTTTGGAAAAAGTGGTAGCCAATCGCGAGGTAAAGGGGGCAAGGATAGAAATTTCGGGGCGTCTGGACGGAAACGAAATAGCGAGGCGCGAATGGCTGCAGGCGGGTCAGCTGCCGAGGCAAACATTGAGGGCCGACATTGACTACGCGCTGAAAGAGGCATATTGTTCTTACGGTGTCATCGGCATAAAGGTGTGGATATATAAGGGAGAAAAATTAGATTAAAGCACTGTCATGGGAATGTTAATGCCAAAAAAAGTTAAACATCGGAAATGGCACAAGGGCCGGTCAAAAGGATTTGAAATGAGGGCCACGGAATTTGCTTTTGGAACTTACGGGTTAAAAGCCTATGAGGCAAAATGGCTGACAGTCCGTCAGATTGAGGCGGCAAGGAGAGCCGTTATGCGCTACCTTAAAAAGGGAGGAAAGCTGTGGATCCGGGTTTTTCCCGATAAACCCGTAACAAAAAAGGGCACGGAGGTGCCGATGGGCGGAGGAAAGGGCGGCGTTGACCATTACGTTTTTCCCATTAAACCCGGCCGCATTATTTTTGAAATGGAAGGCGTGAAGGAGGAAATAGCGCGAGAAGCCTTGCGTATGGCGGCGGACAAATTGCCGATCAAAACTAAATTTATCAAACGAGCGTAAATTCTAGTTGGTGAGCTTGTTGAATTATGAAAGCAGTTGAATTACGTCAAAAACCCGAAGCAGAATTGCGGAAAATGTTAGCCGAGAATCGCGACAAGCTACGCCAGCTTTATTTTGACTTGGCCGCGGGCAAGGTCAAAAATATCAGAGAGATACGGCAGAGAAAAAAAGATGTCGCCAGGATGCTTACGATTCTAAAACCGAAATAAAATTAAAAGATTATGCCAAAAAAGAAATTAACCGGCGTTATTGTCTCGGATAAAATGGCGAAAACCGTTGTTGTGAAAGTGGAGCGGTTAAAAGAGCATCCCAAATACAAACGCCGCTATAAAACCCATAAAAACTATAAGGCCCACGATGAAAAAGGGGAATACCATACCGGCGACAGGGTTGTTATTGAGGAGTGCGTTCCCATAAGCAAAGATAAGAGCTGGAAAGTGATTAGCCGGATAAATTAATCGGTCTTTATATTCGTTAAAATATGATTCAACCTCGCACAATGCTTAAAGTCGCGGACAACAGCGGAGCAAAAATAATCCAGTGTTTTTGCGTTTTAGTTGGATCTAAGCATAAATACGCGCAGATAGGAGATATAATTGTCGCGGCGGTGAAAGACGCAGAACCAAGGAGGCCCGTTAAGAAGCACGAGGTGGTGAAGGCAGTTGTGGTGCGTCAAAAAAAAGCTTTTCGCCGGAAAGACGGGTCATACATTCGTTTTGACGATAACGCCGCGGTTATTTTGGAAGCCAAGAAAGAGCCCAAGGGCGGACGCATTTTCGGCCCCATTCCGCGGGAGATTAAAGAAAGGGGATTTGACAAGATAGCTACGTTGGCCGAAGAGATCGTATAATTACTTTAAAAATATGAAGATCAAAAAAGGCGACAACGTTGTTGTTATTTCCGGAAAGGATCGCGGCAAGAAAGGAAAGGTGCTCAGAGTTTTTACTACGGAAGGCCGCATTATGGTTGAGGGCGTAAATCCCAAGAAAAAACACGTTAAACCGAAAAAATCAGGAGAAAAAGGACAGGTTATAACGGTGTTTTTGCCGATTCACGTTTCAAACGCAAAGCTTGTTTGCCAGCAGTGCGGACAGCCGGCCAGGACGGGTTACACGATAGAAGGAAAAAAGAAAAGCAGAATTTGTAAAAAGTGCGGGAAAGAAACTTAATGTTTAACGATAAATATGCAGCACTTGCAGGAAAAATATAAAAAAGAAGTAATTCCGGCGATGACGGAAAAGTTCGGATATAAAAGCGTGATGGCAATTCCCCGCATAGAAAAGGTGGTGGTGAATACGGGCTTTGGAAGATTAACGGCGTCGTTAACCGGCGAGGAGCCGCAAAAAACTCGCGAGGCGATAAAGCATGATTTGGCCGTTATATGCGGTCAGCAGCCGGTTTTCGGCGCGGCAAAAAAATCCATCGCCGGCTTTAAGCTTCGACAGGGAACGATTGTAGGCGCGAAAGTCACTCTTAGAAAAAAAAGAATGTTTGACTTTTTGGAAAGATTAGTTTATATCGCTCTGCCGAGAACCCGAGATTTCAGAGGTATTGACGCCAAGTCAATAGATGAGTCGGGAAACCTGACGATCGCCGTAAGGGAGCACATTGTTTTTCCTGAAATTTCGCCTGAAAAAGCGAAAAATATTTTAGGGCTTGAAGTTACCGTAGCGACTACGGCCAAAACAAAGGAAGAAGGCCTGGCGCTATTAAGATTAATGGGTTTTCCAATAAAGAAATAATTATCAAAGATAATGGCAACCGAGGCCCAAATTGCTAAATCACGAAAAAAGCCGAAATATTCAACTCGTACAATACGACGTTGTTTTCGGTGCGGCAGAAGACGCGGCTATATGAGAAAATTCGGATTATGCAGAATTTGTTTTCGGGAAATGGCGAACCGTGGTTTAATACCCGGTGTTAAAAAATCATCTTGGTAGTACTCAATAACTTATAACCTAGTTTATATTTATGACCGATCCAGTGGCCGACATGCTTTCGCAAATACGTAACGCGCAAGCCGTTTCCCATCCAACGGTTGATATTCCGTGGTCAAATCTTAAATATGAAATCGCGAAGATTTTAGAAAAAGAAGGTTTTATCGGGAACATAGAAAAAAAGGGACGGCATCCCAAAAAGAAAATCAGCATTACGTTGAAATACACAAATGACGAAGAAAGACCGGGGCTTTCCCGAGTTGAGCCTGCCATACAGGGTCTAAAGAGGATTTCAAAACCCGGGCAACGTATCTATTTGCCGGCGGGCAAAATAAAACGAGTCCGCGGCGGATACGGCGTAGCGATTATTTCAACGTCCAAAGGTTTGATGGTCGACAAGGAGGCGCGCAGGCAGCGGCTAGGCGGCGAAATATTATGCGAGGCGTGGTAACTAAACTTTGATAAGTATGTCGCGCATAGGTAAAAAGCCAATTGAAATACCGGCTGGAGTCCAGGTGGAAATTGACGGACAGCTGATAAAAGCGAAGGGGCCGAAGGGCGAATTGTCTTTGGATATGAGGCCCGAGATAGCAGCTGAGATTCAGGGCGGCAATTTGATAATTAAGCCGAAAGAGGGCCTAGATTTTAAGAAAGAAAAAAGGGTTCCGGCTTTTTGGGGATTAACGCGGGCTTTGGCGGCAAATATGCTGAAAGGGGTTTCGACGGGTTATGAAAAAAAACTGGAGCTGATAGGCATCGGATATAAGGCCAATCTGGAGGGTGAGGGGCTAACATTGAGCGTCGGGTTTAGCCATCCGGTCAAAGTTAAAGCGCGGCCCGGCATTAAATTTGCGGTGGAAAAAACCGTTATCACCGTATCGGGCGCGGACAAAGAATTGGTCGGCCAAGCGGCGGCTCAGATTAGAAGGATCCGTCCTCCGGAACCCTATAAGGGAAAGGGAATCCGTTACGCGGGAGAGCGTGTGCGCAAGAAGCTCGGCAAGAAAGCCGCCGTAACCGCCAAATAATTTGCGCAGCTTGTTTTTATGAAAGCCAGCGAAAAACATCAAAATAGGTTTCGCCGCCATAAAAGAATAAAAGCTAAACTGCGGGGAACTTCGGATCGGCCCCGGCTTTGTGTTTTTCGTTCGGCAAAACATATTTATGCTCAACTCATTGATGATGAAAAAGGTAAAACCGTAGCCGCGGCAAGCGATGCTGAACTGAAACTAAAAGGCAAAAAAGAAAAAGAAAGCGCGGCAGTTAAGAACGAAAAATCTGAACCAAAAAAGATGGCGAGGAAGGCGCTGCTTGCCTATAATGTAGGAAAGCTGATTGCGCAAAAAGCTCAGGAAAAGAAAATAGAAAAAATCGTATTTGACAGGGGCGGATACAAATACCACGGGAGGGTGCGGGCCCTCGCCGACGGGGCAAGGGACGGAGGGTTAAAGTTTTAATAATTTGGCAACATGCAAAGAAGAGGACAATATATTAGAGATATAAAAAAAGACGAATTTGATTCAAAGCTTTTGGATTTGGCCAGGGTAACTCATGTTAGGGCCGGAGGGAAAAGGCTTCGTTTTCGCGCCGTGGTCGTGGTTGGCGATAGGGCGGGACGAGTCGGGCTTGGCGTGGCTAAGGGGCGCGACGTCGCCAAGGCCGTGGAAAAGGCGACGCGTTTCGCGAAAAAGTATTTAATTAGAGTTCCTATCTCCGAAGGCACAATTCCGCATGAGGTGTATTCAAAATTCGGCTCAGCTCGTGTGTTGTTAAAGCCCCAGCGAAGGGGTAGAGGTTTGGCCGCCGGTGGAACCGTCAGGGTGGTATGCGCGCTGGCGGGCATTAGAAACGTTTCTTCAAAAATTCTCGGCCGGACCGGAAATAAGCTGAATAACGCCAAAGCGACCATAGAGGCCTTAAAAAAATTACGCGGCGGAGCTGAGCGCCGCGCGATATCTGCCGTTAAACCCGAAGAACCGCCGAGCAAAGACGCGGGCACAGAGGCCATAAAAGATGAGAATAAAACAGAATTAAATACATAGCCGGTTTTTCAATAATGCAGATGCATCAATTAAGGCCGAGACACGGCAAAAAAAGAGTAAAGCGCGTGGGCCGCGGAGGAAAGCGCGGCACGTATTCGGGACGCGGTCTAAAGGGGCAAAAATCACGGGCCGGAAGAAAATTAATGCCCCCCATCCGTGAGCTTATAAAAAGGTATCCGAAATTGCGCGGGTATAGGTTTAGGGCTCGGGCGCGTCACCCGAAGTATCAGATAACAGTCGTTAATCTTGGCGTTCTGGATAAAAAATTTTCGGCGGGAGAGCCTGTTACTCCCAAAATTTTGGCCGAAAGGCGAATAATCCGTAAAATAAAAGGAAGAGTGCCGCGGGTGAAAATATTGGCCGGCGGGAAACTTTCCAAACCGCTTTCCATCGCGGAATGTCTGGTTTCCGCGGCGGCGGCCCAAAAAATAAAAGCGGCGAAGGGCAGCGTCAAACAGGCCGAATAAGAATATGTGGTATCAGCATCTCCTCAAGATATTTAAAATTCCCGACCTGCGAAATAAAATTATTTTCGTAATGGGCTGTTTTGCCGTTTTTAGGATTATGGCTAACATTCCCATACCCGGAGTTGACGCGGAAAATCTGCGCCAGTTTTTTGCTACCAACCAATTCTTCGGCCTCTTAAATGTTTTTACGGGCGGCGGACTGGATAATTTATCCATAGTAATGCTGGGGCTGGGGCCTTATATTACGGCGACCATTATTCTTCAGCTTTTGACAATGATTTTTCCGGTTTTGGAAAAAATGTACAAAGAAGAGGGCGAAGCCGGGCGGCAAAAATTCAATCAATACGGAAGAATAGCCACCGTTCCTTTGGCGTTTTTGCAGGGATACGGCTTTATAACTTTGCTTGTGCGCCAGAATGTAATTGCGGCTCCCCCGCCATTTTTGCTGATTAGTTCTCTTTTGACGGTAGCCG